>Ga0209372_1000160_pt1 | contig 50006 bp, 48 predicted proteins | sample AgamicAtPe_FD_187170 | JGI IMG/M metagenome (GOLD analysis project Ga0209372, IMG submission 187170) | Agave microbial communities from Guanajuato, Mexico - At.P.e (SPAdes) (version 2) | ecosystem: Host-associated > Plants > Phyllosphere > Phylloplane/Leaf | place: Guanajuato, Mexico | collected... | reverse complement strand
GCTGGCCGCCGCTCGGCCGCTCATTAGACCGCACTCTCGCAACCTGCGCCGCCGCCGCCGCCGCCGCCACCAATCGCTCTGCCTCAGCTACGCTCGCCGCCACAACAAACGCACCAACCAGCCAGCCAGCCAGCCCCTAATACCGTCTCACCTGTTTCCTCGGCGGTTCGGCTGCCTCCCTCCGGCTCTCCGATTGTGCCTTGTAGTCGGCCAAACTGTTGATCTTGTGCCCCAACTCATGCACCAACTCCATCACCTTCTCTGGATACGACAGGCCCATGCACTCGACGTTGACAAACACATTCGACAGGCACACTAGCCGGTCGGTGGCAAATCTGTCGCTGTACGTGAGCAGAAAATCGCGCCTCAGCTGCCAGTGGTGGGGCAGCTCGTAGCTCTTCTTGAAGCGGTCGACATTTTGCGAGTTGATCTTGATGGTGGATTGATTTGATTGGCCCTCTGGCATCGTGGTTGGTGTTGGTGTTGGTGTTGGCGGTGGTGTTGTTGACGTTGCGAGAGCAAAGGTGGGGTTTGTGCGAAGGATGGCATCTTTTCGAGGGCGAGCACATTGGCGGCCATCGTTTGTTGGCGCGCGCTGGCCGTGTGTTGAGGGCACGACGACGAAGACGACGCCGACGACGAAGAGAGGGTGGAGGAAGGCTGGCCTACGATAGGATGCCGTGAATCGGCAGCCATCAAGGTTCTGATGCAAAACATCTAAGTGTTCCCTGAGCGAGTAGGAATTCAGCAGATGTTACGACTGGTATCTATAGAGACATTGGAGTGATTGCTTTAGTTTTATTACTATGTTGTTGGAATTGTTGCACGATGTCCAGAGAAGAAACTCTTTAGGGTCCAAACCTGTATTGCACCAATGAGCACAACAGCGACCGTCTCTGTAGCAGACCACCAGAACACTCTCGAATTGAGATCTTCAGCTCGTTTCCTACCTTTGGCCTCAGATAGTCTATAGTGAGTTTGAGCATCGAATATTGAATTGAGGTTCTCGTGGATGTTCTCTGCAGCGGCTTCGAATTTGGTCATAGCTGTAGCAGCTGCATGGGCTGTATTTGGTAAGGGATCTTCGTCTCCGACGATGAACTCGAAATAAACCAATTTATGGCTAAAGGTTGAGAATTCGTTATTGAAACAGAAGGTGTACTGACCAGACATCGATGCCGTCCACTGGTGAGTGTCGAATTGTTTCTTCACTCCCTGATAGAGAACTGCCTGCCTTGGATCATAAAGTGTCATATCAACGTCATAATATCCACCAGTCACCACCTGAAATTCGATGGTGGCCTTCGTTCCTGCAACGATGTCTTCGTGGAAGCATTGTTTTGCATTGTCTGGCAACTCGAATGTAAGTTCCGTCGACTTTGACTCTACAATAGCAGCTAGGAATAAAACTTGAATAACAATAAATCTATAGTCCATCTTCTCGGGTATGAATTAGTCTAAAATGGTAAGATTGTCCAAGTATATAGAGGAGGTCCGAAACTCTCGCTACTGGATACGAATCAAGGGACAATCTCATGTCACAAGTTCGAGCGCGCGAGGTTTGAAAAATCTGCCTGCGATTCATTCCAATCTCGCTTATTCATTCGTGAGAATACTTACGCAGACTCGTTGCAGAAAACACTACTCAATGCGGAACACGGTCACTTGGAGTGGCGCAAGACCACTAGGTAGAGAACATAGCCCTTGTTTATGGCTTCTCGAGGCAAATATCTCGAGGATTGTCACTAGATGACCAATTTAAAAACTAAGCGTAACTTATCGAGTATTGGACATCATTGCAGAGACATCTTTCGTATAGCAGGACACGAAACTCGCTCGTTGGCGTTTCCTTAAACATGTGATTCCAGCTTTAGTTTCTTAATCCTGAAATGCAATCTTATCCTCTCAAAGAGTCATCTACTGCTAGAGCCTAAGCATACTCAAATAATGAAGCCCTCGATTTTCATCGATTTAATCCTGAAGTTCAACTCCCTCTGCCGACCTCAAAAGGGCCTAGACCATGCAAATATATTTGCGCTCAGTCGACGCTCTTCCTCGACCGCAAAAACAAATTCGTCAATTCTTGAACTAACCAGTGGAGCTGGTGGGTCGGAGGCAATGTTGTTCGCAAATGAAATGCTCAGCCTATATCTCAGTTTCGCTGCACGGATGCGTTGGCCCCTTCGTATTGAGGAACAAGTGGTGAGTGATCTAGGTGGAATCAAATTTGCCAAGATCATCATTAACTCTCCGGATGCTTTTAGCAAGCTGATCCAAGAGGCCGGCGTCCATAGAGTTCAAAGAGTGCCTAAGACCGAGAAGAGCGGACGTATTCACACATCTACAATAACAGTATCGGTCGTACCGAGATCTGTCGTAGAATTTAAGCTGAACGAGAAAGATGTAGTGCAGCAGACAAAACGATCGTCAGGTCCGGGAGGCCAGCACGTAAACAAGGTTGAGACTGCTGTTCGGTTGACCCATAAGCCAACAGGAGTAGTTGTTGAATGCCAGGAATCTAGATTCCAAGCTGACAACAGAAAGATAGCCCTCGCTAATCTTTCGAAGAAACTAAAAGAGATGGAGATGAAGAGAATCACTGATGAGGTGACTCGTCTCAGAAAGTCTCAGGTTGGTCATGCGGACCGTAATGAAAAAATCCGAACCTACAACTTCCCGCAGGATAGAATAACAGATCATAGACTAGGTAAATCATATCATAATCTACGAGGAATGCTTGATGGAGACATATCAGTCTTCGAGAAGATTTTGCAAGACTTTCAGTAACGGTGTGTAACATGAGTACTATAGTGATAACTTTCTACCGAGCAAGTTGTATGCTGCTGGCCCATTTGTGGATATGTACAATCGGCTGGTCTTTACTAAAATCAGTCCATCGCCTCCATCGCTTCCCTGAACCTTTCATTGAGTAAAGAGATTTCGCCGTGCAAATCGTTGATTGCGTTTATCAGAGCTTCGATGGGTGTATAGTCGGCTTGAGTTTGTATTCTTAGGGTAAACTTGTGTTCGAGAGGATGAGCAACCTTGTAGCCAGCAAACAATACTTTTGGATCCTTAAGCAATTGCATTCTAATCATGTTCCCGAGAGTGTGGTCTTCCTTACTGACATGAAAAAGGGCAGCGTTTCGGACTTTGGTGTCTTTCTCCATGATGACCTTGCTCTCTCCTGAATACAGGAGAAAGGTGTCGAAAGCGCTTGGAGCATTCATGATTAATATTATTCGATCATCAAGTGTTATCGAACGGAACTCACCTTGATGGGAACAGATCTCGCCTCTCTAGGGGGATCTTCCGAGCAATCCTCTACTGGCGTGCTCATTCTTGGGTGATCCGAGTCACCGATTCGGGACACACTAAGTGGGCGTGCCTTCGGGATATGGTGCGGCAGCTGGCATCACCGCCAAAACCGAAGTTCGGTTGTGGCTGTCTCACATGCGTTGCTTGTCCGCATGAGAACCCTGTATGAGTGAACATTCGCTCTCGCGAAAAATATTGGAAAAGAGCAAAATAATTCATTTTTTATTTTAGTCGTTATATCGGTTCAGTGGTGGCAATTCCGCGCTCAATATTGCCCAAGAATCTTCAGAATTCGAGACTAAACCGAGTGAAGGATATTAAATACTTTTATCTTCATCTGCATGCCATTTACTGGTGTTTCGTCGGCGACATTGTTAGCTTATATCATCGCCTGTTAGGATCGTCTCGCATCGTGTATTAATTTAAATTTAGCGAGAACATGGGCATAAGGACGAGAGCGAAACGAGGCACAACCTCGGACAAGTCCTCTACATCGGACAAGTCAAATGTTCCAGAAACTACAACTAACACAAGCTCATCAGATTTACAACATGAGTCCGAAATGATGGACACTTCTGACATACAACCCACAGCAACATCTGAAGCCAAGACCACAGAGTCATCAGAAGCTTCCGAATCTCTCGAAAGACCAACCAAACAACCCAAACTAGAACCGAAAGTACCACTAGACGAAGGAGAGGAAACGCAGAAATCAACCGAGTCATTAGAACCAATCGAGAGAGCAGAGGGGGTTGAATTAACGGGTAACACGCTAGAAGCTAATTTATCAGATAAAATAGAGGATGGACAAGCGACAGACCAAACCAACCATATAATCGTGCCCAGTTACTCCGCCTGGTTTGACTATAATTGTATTCACTCTGTCGAGAGGCGCGCGTTACCAGAATTTTTCAACTTCAAGAACAAATCCAAAACACCGGAGGTCTACATTGCTTACAGAAATTTCATGATCGATACCTATCGTCTTAATCCTACCGAGTATCTCACTTTTACAGCTTGTCGACGTAATCTAGCTGGCGATGTTTGCGCAATTATGCGAGTGCACGCTTTTTTAGAACAGTGGGGTCTCATCAATTATCAGGTCAATCCAGCTATGCGACCTACACCCATGGGTCCACCTTCTACGTGTCACTTTCACGTGCTAGTTGACACACCCTCTGGCTTAAAACCGTTTGAAGTCAACGCTAAGCCGAAGACCCAAGCCAGTGCCACACCGGGTTCAGCAACCCCTACTTCTGGCATGCAAAACATGCCACCAGCTGTCACAACATCTCAACCAGAAAACAATGGTAATCCAACAGTAGACGCGAAAAAAGCTATTAAAAAAGACCTAGCCTCGATAAGTGATAATGGGCTAAAGACGGACCAATACGCCAAGAAGCGTAACAGTCAGCACCGTGAATGGGAAGAGTCAGAAACGCTTTCCTTATTAGAGGGCATAGAGATGTACAAAGATGACTGGAACAAAGTATGTGAACATGTTGGCAGTCGTACCCAGGACGAGTGCATCTTACATTTTCTTCGCCTACCCATTGAGGACCCCTATCTAGAGCGCCATCAACTTAATGACCTCAGCCCACCGTTGAACCAACCGATACCATTTTCGAAGACAGGCAATCCAATTATGTCTACTGTGGCCTTCCTTGCTTCAGTTGTAGATCCACGCGTTGCTGCTGCAGCCACCAAGGCTGCGCTCGATGAGTTTTCAAAACTTTCCGACGATGATGCGAAAGAATCGAACTCAAAAACGGAGCCTAAAAATAATGAACAGAACTTGTCTACTGCAGCGGCTTGTGCTCTCGGAGCTGCCGCTGTTAAAGCCAAGCATTTGGCGGCTATCGAGGAGCGCAAGATCAAATCGTTAGTTTCCGTCCTCATAGATACTCAACTGAAAAAGTTAGACCTGAAAATGAAACATTTTGAGGAATTAGAAGCTCTAATTGACAAAGAGAGAGATACAATTGAAAACCAAAGACAACAACTGCTTAAAGACAGGCAAGATTTTCATATGGAACAGGTTAAAGCAACCAACCAGTAATCATGTATAAACGTATGTTGAAGTTGATCTGACAACTCTATTCACCTTTCGCGACAATTTCAATTCTTTTAGATAAAGCAACCAATCATCGGAGTTACTTGAGGAACTCGTACTAAATGTGACGATGGAGATCTAATATCTGCGCTTGATATGAACGCGCAGATATAGTTTGACCTGCTTTGCGAATCTACTCTTGGTAGTAGTTGCTCTCTTACTAGTCGTTTCCGCTTTCTATTGAGACAAGACTTATCGATGGTGCCCAGTACTAATGCTATGCAGTTTATCAACCAGGGCGCTTTGTTACGACTGATTCGCAAGTAACGGTCGTAAAAACATAAACTTGTGTGGTTATACATACATACGTGTTTGTTGTCTCTATGAGGGCAACCTATTCGGGGACTAAAAATTCCTTATGTTTCCAACACGGAAGCAATAAAAGTAATTGCATCAGATTCGAGCCTCGCCTTCGCTCAGATCACCACGAGTTGATCCTGCGTGGGCACCAATCTATCTATGCATCCGTTGCGATCAACTGCGCTCATTCGATTAGATCCGGAGCTCTCTATTGGAAAGGTCGCGCGCATTATAGGTTAATAGCAAGACTGTGAGTGGTGCCTTCCATGAGCTTCTGTATGTTTCTATCTTCGGGCAAAAATTTCTCCACCGAGTGGGATACCAGTCGAGACTCCTGAAGATGAAAAAAGATATTCCTTGTTGGTGATAAAATAGGGACTTCAATAGAGAATCCGGTTCCATCGTCCTCTGCAACCATCTCTCGAAATAAACTCAAGTTCCCATGGGTAGGCGGCAGAAATGGGTTGAAATTGTGTTGCAAACGACTATGGTCCAACTATCCGCCCCCCTAAATTGCTCATCCTGAGCCGCGATAACAGGGCCTGCCCAAGCAAGGCCCAGGTGGAGCTGGGCACTTGTCCCACAACTTCTGCCCTACCTTCGATGGCTACAGAGTGATAGACTATGGGTAATTCTAATAAAACTGACTCACTCAACTCTGGCACTAATCATTGTGTCGACTATTATTGTTATTATTACCCCTTCCAGGCGGTAAAATTGGCTAAGTTTTGCCGCCTCAGCTCAAAGAGATTGGGCCGGTCCAATCGGTAGAGAAGCGACGTTTATATTGCCGACAGGGCCACAAACTCTTGTTTCTTTCATTATTGTTTCCATTATGTCCATGTCCAATCAGACCAAGTGTCTTTAATGTTAACCATAAGTCGAAGCCCATGCAGTTTAGAACAACTGTTGCAAGTTCGCACAGGTGTGAAGTAGGATGGGCGGCTGCAACGACGACGGCTTGCGTCATGGTGTTGGCTTGATTCAATTTTCCTGCCTTGTTTTGCGCGGGTAAAGATCAACACCGACTCCTAGTCAGGGGAAGCTGTTTCCAACTTTTTCGTGGTGAAAAGAATTCAGTTGGAACTGCAATCTCGGGTGTGAGAGCAGGAACAAAGAGGAAGAGAAGCAATGAAATCAGACCAAAGTGGAAAAGGGCAACCAAGATCTCGATAGGGGCAAAAGGGGCTATCAGAGCTCCAAGGATCTCAGTTTCTCGCCAGCTGCTTGAAAGCTAGCAATTAAACATCTAGCGATTCAAATCAACCTAGATCGGAGATCCTATAGCGAGTTCTACTCCGCATCAGCCTCTCTCCACCTCCCTCTCTAGTATCGAATGAATTCTTTGTTTTATTATTATAATTATTACACTGTTAATTGTTAGCCAGATTCTACAATGATATTATGGACTATATAGCAGTTGGAGAGCGAATTGGTGCCGATGGTGCCACCATCGGCGTTGGGGGGTAATATATTCATCATTGTTTCTAGCAGCAGTAATATACATATGTGGCATCCCGAGGGTGGAAGTGAGTTTCGCTTCTTTCAACCGCCGGCAGGCAAGGCGGCCAATCAAGTTGAATGTGTTGATCAACAAGGTATCATAAAACTCTCTCAAGCAACTGTCTAAATCACCAATAGGAACAATACAACAAGCGGCTGTTTATATGTATGAGTCTATTTGTTTGTCGTCAAATGAGGCAAGAGAGGGAGATCAAGAAGGTATAGAGAAAGAGGGAGGAAGAGAGGGAGAGAGAGCGGGAGAGGCCCTTGAGGTTCAACAGGCTTCAACATCAACCTCAGCGGCTGGAGCCTGGACCGCTCGAGCCGATTCCATTCCCTTCCATATTCTCCCGCTTACTTCTTTAAATTTATTCTCCACGACTATCCGAGCTGATGGCAATTGTTTTTGATTTTGGTTCTCAATCGGAGTGCCTGATATTTGTTCACCATGTTTATACACTAAACAGTCCTCTACTTCTTTACCCTCCTCCTCTACTCTCCTCCTTCTTCTTCAACATCCATTTCCCCGTGAGCCTTCCAATTGCGCGCCGCCGCCATGGCGCTTCTCTCCCACTTCTTCTTCTCTCTTTGCTTGCCGACAAGCCGAGCGCCTTATTCAATCATCGGCTGAGCAAACGCAAACCAAGCCACTTCCTCCCCAAGGCACCAGTTGCAATCTACCTGGCAGCGCTCTGCAAACGAACGTCCTGAGACAGCGGGACAGGTGGAGAGTGGGAGCGAGAGAGCGGAGGCAGGTAGAGTGTGCTCGCCTCCTTGCAACGGCCTCCAACGGCGGCGCTCACTCAAGTTCGCACGGCGTCGAACGCAAACAAGGGTTATAGATTCGAACATATTCAAACTTGTACTAGTTTCATCGAACGCCCAGGGAGGAGTACCAATCTTTGACTGGGCTAATGTAGAATACAACAACTTGAAGATGGCTCGCCGGGCTCAGGCTTTGCCGACACTAAACAAGCGCCCTCACAGGGCGTTAAATTTGTTTATCAGGCGAACCAAGGGGTTTGTTGTTGGACCTGGTGCTGTTGTTGCTGGTGTTGCTGGCTTTGGTTGTGGCTGTGTAGGCTAAGCGAGTGGCTGTGATGCAACTGTTGCTGGTTGTGTTGCTGGCCCATGAGCAGATTTGCTTGATGCTGGTGGCCGACTGAATTGTAATAATATTGGTGGTGGTTTGCTTGCGCTTGCTGATGATGGTGCTGGTGATCCATGAGCATCTGGTTGACTGTTAGTACTTGGTGCTCTTGGGGTTGTTGTAGGAGCTGCTGGTGCTGACTTGGAGGAGTGGAACTTGCATTGGAGGGAGCACTTGCTGGAATAGTGGGCCCAGTGGAATCAGTTTGCACCGGCGACAATTCGGATCGCTGCGGTTGCTCTTGGAGCTGTTGGTCATCGTGCATGTCAGCCTGGCGCTGCTGGTGCTGGTGTTGGTGAACATTGGCTGCAGTTGCGGCCGCCAGCTGCGTATATTGCGAGGACCATTGATGATGGTGGTTCTGGTGATAGTTGTGTGCGACCAAGCTGTTTCCAAAGGGTAGATGGTGCGCCTGTTGGTCGACCTTTAAGTTGGTCATCGGGTGGTGATGCAGTGTGTGATTTGTATGATGTGTTGGAGCTATCACTGGGTCAATAGCATTCAAGAGTGTTGGTGTGTGATTGTGCTGAAAATGGTGATGATGGTGGCCGAGCAAGTTCATGTCGACTGGCCTGTCGCGTCCATCCTGGAAAGCCTTCGCAAACGGGTTAAACTTAATCTTAAGCTTCGTGACCTGTAACAGCGACCAAAACGATTAGAGACTGACAGACAATGGAGATTTAGTATGAAAGATAGTAGGTTCAGGCGTTGTACTCACGTTCTCATTTTGGTATGCTGTTACAGCTATAAACTGGGTCTCAGTGAATTGGAAGGTGTCGATCTTACCTCGTTGGAAAGGTTTATCGTCAGTGGACACTCTAATTACATGGATCTTTGGCTGATACTTGTGCAACGAGTTCAAGACCACCTGGCCCTGTTGGTTTGTTGGCTTGTTTGTTAGTTTTGCCTTTGAGAAAGTGATCGGATCCTTCATCCAGTGGGCGCCAAAGTTCGGTGATTCAGGATGAACGTAAAGCGATTTCGATGAACTCGGCTCGGACTTGCCCCCTGGAGCCCATTCGCCGTTCACGTATTTCCACCTGTGGGATTCCATCTGAACAAACTCTATGGCTATGAAGTACATGGCCCGTGGATCAAGGTTGTTGATTGAAACCTTGATGACAGGGAACATCCGCCGCCCGCTTTTGGTTACAATCATTTCGTTTGTTTGGCTATTGAATGCTCGCCAAAGTTCGGGCTCCTCAAGTCTGGCTTCGGCATATGAGGAAACGGAGGACACTACTGAGGAAACGGAGGATGAGGTGGAGGATGAGCTTAAATGCTGGCGCTGGTATTGGGCTTGCAGATGTGCTTGATGTTGGTGTTGCTGAGGGTGTTGTGGCTGGTATTGGCCTCTCTGGGCCTCAACTAGCTCGGACTTGATCGATGTTGGTGATGAATCAAAATCTTCGGAAATAGCGCCAGACAATTCGAGCTTGCTCGGCCCTTTTAGTGCATAAGATGAGATGGCTGTCACTTGAGTGAGAATCTCGTTCTCATCCATCTTCGAGCAAGTGGTCAATTGAGTTTCTCGCACTAGATAGGACACTCACGTAAGCACTCGTCACGATCAAAGCAGCACACTAGACAGTATATAGCTCACTGTAATCTTGAAAAAACATACACAAACACACGCAACTCACCGACTAGTTAGCGACTTATCGCCAACTTATCCCCTATCAAACTCTAAACCCTCCAATTGCCGGTTCTATGGGATTTAATGCCCCCACCTGTCAGGTATTAGATCTGATTTTGCTTCTCAAGCTTTGGCGGACTTACAAGCTGTTGGTAAACAATTGAGTGTTATGTTATCGAGTTGACAACAACTACTCAATTCCTGTGTCCAGCAGCCACCTAATCTCCCCGAGTGACCCTGACGAACGCTGCTCATTCAAGCTCCTGATGAATGTCTAGTCTCGAGATTGAGGTATTGGCTGCGGCAACCCAGGCCAACTGTCTTTCAACCTGCTCCCTCTCTCCCTCTTCCTATCACTCGCTTTAACTAGTCTGGTTGGAACTTCTAATCCCTCTTGAGCCACCAGCGGCGCCGCTTCAAAGGCAATGGGTTCTCTCTCGCCTCGAGTGGTAACACCTCGAGTTGAAGCAACAAATCAAGTGTGCTAGACAGGCCACTTGGCATACGATATGATGGTGGTGGCCATCGGCTGGAGCCATCTCGAACTCCAATAGCTCTGGTGCTGTGCTGCGGCTTGTGCGCATGTGCGAACAGGTTAACTATAACTAGCCCCATGCAACAACAAGTGTTTTCCTCCAAAGTGCATCCTCGTTTAGTTCTGTTGCTCGTAGGAAGTAAATTGGTCGAGAACGTCGCTAAACAACGATGTCTTCCTCCTTTTCCCTCCCGCGAGCGACTAAGACAGACGGAGGGAGGATAATTAGCGAAATATAGGCTCGTCTTGAACTTGCCTCGAATGGTTGCCAGAAATTAAGATACGTCACAAACATCGGCACAAGCTTGATTTGCTTCCGTAGGTACTTTGTCTAACCATTCGGATTCAAGCGAAGGTTTGCATTTTGTGCTTTCCGATTCAAGATACTTCCGCTATTGGAGTCGAATCGAATCGATGATTCGTCGGATCCAAACGACTCCAACAAATCTCACATCACCCGCAAGCAGGCGAGCCGCAGCGCTATCTATCTTCACAACCATAAACTGTTTGGACCCTTGGGAACGTTTATGAGCGGTAAGTGGGCCCAGATGTCGATTGACTGGACTGATCCGGCGAACGATATGTCCAATTCGCTTACGGAACCAGTCGCACTTTAACCCAGATGGTATCATAGCATCGCCAGATTCAATCCGAATTGCTTCTGGATCCTAATTTCAAAATCCGCGCCAATAGTGTAATTCACCGCTGATGTACGAGCACATGACTTTTCACCCCCGTTCATCAAACACGACGCCATTGTCCAGTGACGGGGGAAAGCACAAAACACACGGTGCCGCAAGTGCGATAGCTTTTTGTGCACAGAATTTCCGTTTCCATCATGCTTTTCGAATTGGTACAATTGCATGTTTACCCAATTTAAAATCACAGACCAGTTCCTTGTTCCGGAATTTTACATGTCACCGGATAACTGCAACCTATCTCCGGCTTAAACCGCTCCCTAGAGTAGTACCAATTCATTAGCTTCCTCTGGGGACTAACTATTGCAATCCACCTACGACCAACTTAAAGCCGCCTAACCGAAGGGACTAGTTAGATTCCACACATACAATGGCCAAGAAACCAGATCCAAATGAGGTTAAGATAAGTAAGTATGGCTGAAGAACTCGTCATCGCCTTCGTACGGCTGTTTGCTTTGTGTGTCTGTGAGGGTTAATATTAACCATGTTTCTTTGTCCTCGTGATAGTCTTTCTAAGGGCAGTTGGTGGAGAGGCTGGAGCCACATCCTCACTCGCTCCGAAGATTGGTCCCCTCGGTTTATCACCGAAGAAGGTCGGTGACGATATAGCTAAAGCTACCGCAGATTGGAAAGGCCTCAAGGTGACATGTAAGCTAACTATTGTCAACCGTCAAGCCACTATAGAAGTTGTTCCGAGTGCTGCTTCTCTCGTCATCAAAGGACTCAAAGAGCCTCCTAGGGATCGAAAAAAGGTTAAAAACATAAAGCACTCGGGTAACCTGACGTTCGATGAAATTATCAACATCGCCAGAGTGATGAGACCCAGAAGCCAAGCTAAGAAACTTCAAGGTACAGTTCTTGAGGTTTTAGGAACAGCCCAGAGTGTTGGTTGCAGTGTAGAGAATTCGAAGCCTCACGATATAGTCGATAAAATTAGATCAGGTCAACTCACGGTGCCTGACGAAGAGTAAGATTGTGACTGGAAGCTCCACGATGGGCGAGATTAAAATTATTGAATAACCTGAAATGGAAGTCTATACTTATTCTTCAACATGACCCCAGTTAAATATCAAGGGTTGTGAGTCAAAGTTAGAATTGGCGATAGGTCTCGCGCATAACATGTTTAATTTCGTATTAATTTAGATAATTATCTTGAACATCCTACAATAACTTCACTTCGCGCCTCCTAGCCCACTACCGGGTGTCAGATTGCCAGCCCGAGACTGAGACATAAAGTTTTGCCTCACTTCTCTGATTTTATGCTGTAATTGCTTCTTGTTGGCGAATACTGAGTCATGCTCGGCCAAAAATCGATTGGTCGCAGATGCTGACGGGAAGAAGGTTCCCTCGTCATTGAAAAGTTCCATTACTAAACGTCTCTGTTTACTTAACGTGCGTCTATGTGAGGTAGACTCTTTGGTATCATCTGCAGTTAAGCAGGGTGATGTTGGAGTGTGAAATGAGGCAGATAGTGGCGTGTTTTGCTTGGAGCTTGATAGACTGAGATCCAGTTGGTCGCGCGATGACACAATGGCTGCGGAGAGATCGAAGCTAGGGCCAAAGAAGCGCTGTTGCACTCTATGGTTTTCCGGACTACAACTACTAGCGGTGGTGGCTGCAGGTGAGGCACCCGAGGAGGATGCTAGTGTAGACGGTGCAGTTAATGGTGGTGCTGATAGAGGTGGTGTAGAGAGAGGAACAGGTGGAGAGAAAATGGCACTACTGCTATCTCTCCTGGGCCCGGGTCCGCTTGTGGTGGCCGAGGGCGAGGACTGGCTTTTCGAGCACCACTTCCATTCAGGATGCTTCTTGAAATGGTCCTCCTTCTGCTGAAACGCCTCAATCTTGTACTTGTTCTTCTCACTTTGATCCAAACTGTACCACCATTGGCCGAGAATTTTGGAAACAGTTCGGTTATCGCTATTAGGGTGGCGCTGATGAACTAGTGGTCGATATTTTCTAGAGAACAGGATAAACGAGTTGGATGGACGCTTGATGTGGCCCTCATCTTGTCTTTGGCTCTTATGCTGTTGTTGTTGTTGTTGATTATGAGCCTGCTGCTTGGCGGTGGCCGTTTGGGTTTGTTGATGGTCTATGAGCTGTTGTAGAAGTGGCGGTGGAGGTTGCGGTTGGGTTTGGGTGGTGGCAGCATGTGGTTGGTTAGTTTTGGAGCTGCCGTTGTGGCGAACAATCGGTGCAGTGTTGTTGCCAGCGTTGTTGTTGTCGTTGTTGTTGTGCTGCGTTAGGTCGTGAGTGTTCAAGTTAACAGATGCGTTTAGACTGTTGAGACTTCCATTGGTTGCGACACTAGGCGCCAATGGTGGTCCGCTGCCAAGTTGGGCACCATTATTGTTGCTCATAAGTTCTGAGTTATTGTTGTTGGTATCAATGGTGAAGAGTGGTAAGAGCGTGCGCCATTCAATCACTTGGTTTCGTCGCAGATCGTACGGGCCACTCTGGCTCGGCTCGTCCGAAGCCTGGAGATGATTGTAGCGAGTGTTGTTGTTGTTAATATGATTGAGATGGTTTTGTTCGATGGCGCGAGTCTTGAGCGAGACGAGCATATCTGCCGCCTGATGGATGTCGAAGTCCATTGGAACCCGCGAGCCAGCTTGGCTGCTAGCGCTGGCGCCCGTTGAATCCATGGCGGCGGCGGCCAGCGGGTTTGGGAGCGGGAGGAGGAGATTGCGGCGGAAGAGGTTGGTCTTCGCGTGTTGGTGAGCTTTAGTGGTCTTGGCGCAACCAGCGGTCGGTTGGTTTTAAATGTAAATGTCTGTCCGATGGGGACTCTGAGCGAGCCATTAGGGCCGTGGGTTGTGCTTGCCGGGCTCGGCAGTGGCTCTCGCTCTCTCGTTTTCCCTCACTCTCGCTGTCGCGCTCGCTCTGTCGCTCACCCACTCGCTCGCCTCCTCTCTCTCTCTCGCTCGCTCGCTCGCTCGCTCCCCTCGGCCCGCCTCTTGCTATGGGTGATGTGCTAGCGCTGGTACGAGTCGCGAGCTGCTAGTGCGCAGGCGTTGTTGCAGGTTGGCCCAGGGCCCGGGCTCAAAAAAAGGGCCGCCGGCCAGCGAGCGGCGCGGTGGTTGCGCTCGCTCTCTGGACTTCACTGTGCGGCCGCTGCCGCTGCGGCCGACGCGCCAATGCTGCCGACGCCAGCCAGTGAGAGCGTTCTAGTTGTTCGCTCTGGATGTTTGTCCTGTTTGTTGTTGAATGCCGATTGGTAGGCCATTGAAAGTAGCGAGAAAAAGGACTAAGAATTGCGGACGCATTGCGGACTGAGAGTGCAAGCGCAGAGGGATGCGATTTGAATCTGCCCGTCACTCGCCCTGGCCGCCGGGCCCGCTGTGAGCTGATGCTGGTGCTGTTGTTGTTGTGGTTCCTCTCCTTTGTCTAGCCTCGCGCGCTGCACTGGAGGCGGCGCAACGGAGGGGGCAGTTAAAATTCGGCCGGGCCAGCGCCGCTTGGGCCAAGCCGGCGCAACCTGCTGGCTGGCTGGCTGGCTGGCCGGCCGGCCGGCCGCAGCCGCCAGTACAGTTAGCTGCCCGGCCGGCGACCATGATCTCGTGATAATGGCGCACTGCGCGCCCGCCTAGCTCGGGCTCATCTTGGCGGCTGGCAGACTGGCGCCTCCACTTGCGCTTGCCTCTCCACTTGCTCTTGCACTTGGGGCGGCCGTTAAGGGAGCTCCGCTCGCGCCTATGGGCTCGCGGCGCCAGCTCGCAACCATCCACTCTCCTCTGGCCCAGATCAGGGACCTTCGAGCTAGCTGGCTGGCCGGCCGAGATCATGCAAACCAATGGGCCTCCACCGGCCAGTTGGCGCCCAACCTCTCGCTGCTCGTGTCACCTCTCGCGTGCCTCGTTTGCCAGCTAGCGGCGGACGTGAGGACACCACAATGGCGCTGATTCACAATGCTCGCCAGCCAAGTGCAAGGTTTGGCCAGTCAGTGAACCCGAGCACTTGCCGCAGCCGCCAAAACAGTTCAAACGCGCGCAGGCGCTCTGAGGCCGCGCCGCGCTAGCCACCTTGGGCGGCCGTCTCAGGTCGAGACTCTCGGCGCATTACGCTCGCCTGACTCACCGCCCATTCGAGGCCATGACTCCAGCCCACGAACGCTACCAGACAATCAGGTGTGATAACTAGTAATATTGACCGGCTCTTACACTCTAACGCAAACACGGGCTCTTTCACTGTGTGTCTGTGTCGCCATCTGCTCGCTAGTTATTGGGCGCTCATATTCGGTGCTACTGTGAGCTTGTTGTTGGCCCTAGGATTAATCGGTAGGATTTTTTCGCTAAAACGGTAACACGGTAAATAGCAACACAAGGCAATAGGGAGTAGTCGACGTTATCGCAAAACACAGCGCCAATTGCGAAGAGGATAACACGTCCAACTTGGCGGATGCTGTGAGAGGCCAACCTTTATCACGCCACTATTACTCCCAGGCCTATCGAGCTAGTCGACCGACTACACATCCTCGACACCAGCCAATATTTTAAACAGCCAAGTCATCCCTCTTGTTACACCCACCTAGCCCCAGTTTCATAGGCAGCGTATGCAATCTAATCACCTCTAAAGCATCCTTAGCAACACGCAATCACTCTTAACACTCCATTCACCAATCTGAGAGAGAACCCACACTCATCCTTTCCCATCAACAATGGCCTCCAAAAGTTATGATTATCTATTTAAACTATTGCTCATTGGCGACTCCGGTGTTGGAAAGACTAGCATTCTATTCAAGTTTAGCGAGGACACCTTTAGTCCAGCCTTCATCTCAACGATTGGTATCGATTTCAAAATAAGAACTATCGAGGTCGATGGCAAGAAAATTAAATTACAAGTTTGGGATACGGCCGGACAAGAGAGATTTAGAACAATCACAACTGCCTACTATAGAGGTGCCATGGGAATAATGCTCGTTTATGATGTATCTAATGTGAAAAGTTTCGAGAATATTAGCAATTGGATAAGAAATATCGAAATGCACGCAACACAGGATGTTGAATTGATGATTTTGGGCAACAAGTGCGATATTGCGGATAAACGTCAAGTGTCCAAGGAGAAAGGTGAGCAGTTGGCCTTGCAACACAGTATAAAATTCATGGAAACCTCAGCAAAAGCGAACATAAACATTGAGGATGCCTTCACTACATTGGCCAGGGATATCAAACTCAAAATGGAGAAGAGGATTGAAGACTCTAATCTCAACAGAGGTTACCAGCTCAGCAAAGATGATCCGTCGAAGAGGCGAACACGTTTAAGTTTTTGCGGTTTGTTTTAACTATGAAATTTGTTTACAACATTACCAAATCATTGTCACCATGGTCTTTATTCTCTTGGGGGCTCTTTAGAATACGATGAAGCAATGCCGCTCAAGCCATCCTCCAATTTCAAGCTCTCGCTAGCGTCATTATCACAACCTTCACCTACGGAAGCCTTATACTCCAAACCAGACCATTTGTTAGTCCTGGACTGTGAGCAACGCTCCAAAAGTTCATTTCTTGTATGGATGAGAGCTAGAGAGACGTCGCTCACTCTCCTCTTGTTGATCATATCGTCCTCTGAAAGGTGAGAAGACGAACCGGGCCACAGTACTCGTCCATATTCAGCTTCAAAACCACACGCCAATTTGAACTCTAATTCATTGATAAGCGGTCTATTGAAGACAAGTGATTCCAGTATTGTGGAACAAGTACAAGAGTTGACCACTACGAATGCATCACACAAATCGAAGTTCCCTATCTTACATTCGTCGATTGTCTGCACCATACTAATAAAGTATAATGTGTGTCTCCTCGGTTTAGCACACTCCTCTAATCTCTTCATCATATCACTGATGTCTGGTAATGGGTTTGTGATGATAATACCTATCCTCAGCTCCTCTTCCTCTTTTAGCCTCTCCACGAGACCGATCCTTCGATTGAGGAGCTTGGAGACGTTGATCTCCTCAACATTAAAATTGTTGTGGCAGTTTATCCTAAACAGTTTGGAGGGGCCATCGAGGGCCAATTCAATCGACGGACGCTGGCCAAGATATATCACACCGCAGTAGTAATCCTTCGGTCTCGCCAAAACGAAATTGCCAAATAATCTAGAGTCCCCATCGAGTTTGCTCAGAAATTTATGGCCATTGTTCGATGTTGTGTGCCAATTCGGCTGGCAGCGATACAAACCTGCTATATGTACGGGTGAATCGAAATCTTCCCGAGATATTAAATCTTCTAAACCCTTTGCGTAGTCGATCAAGCTTACATCATAGAGCACAACAATCGGGCCTCGAGTGATAGATTCACGTACAGATCTGACGTTATTCATCAAAATATCAATGTTTCTGGAGAAGATAGTCTCATCAATTGTTGGACGCCCAAATGCAAATAGAATTGGTTTATCAGCATGCTCGTTCTTAATCACAGGCTTAGATAAGCAAACATCTCCAATATTGATTATAGCGTCCAAATTTGACACGTGCTGCGTTACGAGTAAATCTAAGCAGCACGTGGTCGACTGTGAGACATACAAGTCTAGTGTTGAGGAAGAATCTTGTGAGGATGTGGAAATTCTGTATTGATCTTCGAGGTACTTGATGATATCAACCGAGTGCGTCAAGGCCTCCGCCTTTAACTGCAACGCAACCTTTCTATATCTATGCTGTAATATCCAATCGACACAATAGTCTAAGCCGTACAGATCCTTAAATTGAAATAAATCCGTCATACTGTGCTACTTGCTGAAAGTTGAGGAAAAGATTTCGCTAGTCGTTACATACATGTAACGATCAGCAGCTGTGACCTCAGGATGATTCCTCGAGTAGGATCTTCGGTTTTGGAGTATAAAGCTATTGAAGTCTCTAATTCAGAGGCTGATAGAAGACTATTTACTACGTAAATTTGTTATTTAGTAAAGCAGGGGGGGGGAACACAGCGGACAATGCTTGAATTTGTTCTCTCCAACTCAAACAACGGATATCCCGAGGGCCTAACAAGAGACTTCAAAGATCCCTCATTGAAACGCGCGGATTGCATGAGTCGTGTGCGGACTTGGAGATAAATACGAAGCGAAAGCTTAGACGATCTCAAAGCTCATCTCCAGACCATCAGTTACGGAGTCATATTATTGAATGGTCCTATGCTGAGTGTTCTAATTATTGAGAATTCCAAGTCCCAGGCTACACGATCGTGAACATTGTTTCATTGATAACGGAGACACCTCTCCAGAGGCCCATCGGCGATTCAATTATGTACTCACGACAACATTGAATCGGAAGCTCTGTACCAAAACGACAAAAATAAATAATACATGTTGCGCAATGCGCATACACCTGCAGAATTTTTTCATGCTGTGCTGATAGACAATCCTTTGGCGCCACTTTTGTTGATTGATTGCATAGGAAGATTCAGACGAATCTAGCCAATCGAGATCATATTTATTTTAGTCGTTTAGTACATACTATGTGCAGAACATATCTAGAGACTTCCTATGGTTTCTTTAAGAGGGAGATCGGTGGTAGACTCGGCGGAAGTACTGGTTTTTGAAGCAGATCGAAGAAGTTTCATCATCCCTATGAACTCGTTCGGTACCCAACTCTCGAAAGAAGACAGAGCAGAGCCCTGGATGGGGCGATGGTGATAGCATAAATGGAGACAAAAGTCTTGAGGACAAATTCTTCCCGCTTCAATGTCAACGTACTCATGCAAAAGTTCTATATCGGTCTATCCTTTGTTTCCTTGAGACTGAAGAAGCAAGAAAAGAGATGTTTCATAACGGAACCACGTATCATAACGGAAGAGCTGCGCTCTCCGACCCGCCCTCTCCCCAGTGGACTGTGGCGACCAAAGGCGGGACAGAGATACCAGAGGGCCGCCTCACCAGAAGAGTTTCACACGAGCGAAGCCAAGGGTAGCCCGGCTATTAAATTCACAACTAAATTACTGTCTCTTCCTACCTAGGCGGCAGGTACACAGGAGCGGCGAGAGCAGATTTGGCACCCACAATCGTTGGTTCAGCAAGCTCTTCATGGCCTCTGGCTAATCAACCTCAAGCCAGCAATGCAAGACCTCGGTCGTCTTACTCCTCATCGCCTCCGTAATCCGAGCTCTTCAATCACGATTTACAAAAATATTAACACCAAAATAAGTCAGGGCGGGGGAGGGAGATATCACGATGAGGGATGATGTAAATACGTCAGAAGGATAAAAAGAGCTTCAATCTTAGGTACTAAATTCTCATTATAGTTTCGGCCAACTTCGTCCGGCCTCTTGGAGAGTCCAATAGTGTAACTAGACTCTGTAGTTAAGGAGGATAACGACATGGGTGAACAAGATTGTCGCAACAAGCTCGAAGTTATTTAGAGATTGAGAGGCTTACGAATACAGTGTTGGAAACAGTAAGGAAGTTCCCTTTTTATTCTCAGTTTGGTTTGTTACGGAAGGAGAATTTCTTACATCTTCAGTTTGTTTTGAATCCTTACTAAGATAAGTGGTTAGGAATTTACGTGTTTTCCTCCAACCACTAGGTCGAAATTTCAATCTACATGCCTTTGACTGTAGAAGTCTAGAGCGCTCGTTGAGCTTTGACTTCCTGTGATACAATTTATATCGTCAGTCCATCTGGGTGTCACCAGTGTAGAAGACGGTTCCTGAGCCAGGGGTCTCTGAGGTTCTATCTTATCATAGTAGGGTGTAGGTGGTGCCACACTTTGGAACATGGTTGAGCTGTGATGGGTTGGGGCTATAGGTCCGTTAAGATCGCTGTTGGTTAGAACGCTGTTGTCATGCCTGCTAAGAGTGTTGGCATTGTTACTACTATCCACGAGTATCTGCTGATCTACACTAAAATTGTGGATACGAACGTTGTTGTTGCTAGTGTGGTCTTTGAAGTTTTGATCGCAATTCTGGATTCTAGAGTTGTCTTGATTTTGACTCATGATGTTGGTATTCTCGCAACGACGAGTGGTTGGTTCTAGTACAAGTGTGTATGACTGAAAGTATGGATGAGCTAGAGCACCTTTCGCTGTTATTCGACGTTCTGGATTGAATGTAAGCATGCGTTCCATTAGGTCGATGGCATCAGCATCCAGTTGAGGGAAAAGATCATTAAAGCTAACTTTAGAATAGCCGGCAAAACTCGCGTGAGCTAAGCTAGTGCTTAGCGGCCATTCGCTCTCTAGGGGAGATCCAATAATTTCAAAAATTTTTACTAACTGACTGTTCTCTGATGTGCCTTGAAATAGCGGTTCACGACGAGCAAGTTCACCAAATATGCAACCAGCACCCCACATGTCAACTGCGCTCGCATATCCATCTCTTGTAGCCAATAAAACCTCTGGACTTCGATACCAGAGGGTTGCGACTACACTGGTTTGAATTGAATTTGGTTTATATAAACGGGCTAACCCAAAATCTGCTATCTTGACCAGGCCAGAGTCAGTGATCAGCACATTTTGAGGTTTCAAGTCACGGTGTTCAATCCGATTTTCGTGTATGACACTAATGCCGTCGAGCAGTTGGTAGATAATGCTTTTGATTTGGCGTAAGCTAAGTCCGTTTGAGGGCGCGTTCATCAAGTAGGTGGCCAAATCCTGCTCTACATGCTCAAAGACCAAATAAAGTTCCATGCCACGAATGTTGTGATTACCAGGACAAACATCGAGCAGTTTAACAATGTGATCATTGTTATGTCTGTTGAGCTCTATGAGCAGGCTTACCTCGCGCAACAAGCTCGTAGATACTCCCTCGTCGTCAGATGGCGATCTAATCCTCTTTAGGGCGACCATCATGTTAGGATTTAGAGTATCACGTGCTTTCCAGACTTCACCATAGGCGCCACTGCCGATACGCGACACCTTTTCGTAATTTTGTCTCAACTCACTCATACTGCCGGAGACGATGAGGTTCTCTGGGTTGATCTTTTAAAGTTGGCATTCAGTCACTATCCTGACTAACTCTCTCAACTCCCAAACGAACTTTTGTATTCGGAGCACGAGAAACCTGTTGCTTCATGTGAATAAACAGCTTACTGTGATAGATCCCCAGAGTGTGTTGGGAAGAGAGAGAGAGAGAGGGACTTCCACTGGACTTGTGCAAGTTTTCCAGATGGTAAGCAGTCGAGATAGATAATTTCAATCGCAAGATTAATCAAATATTTAAGGAACCTTGTTGAGCTGCATCTAAGGCGACGTTTGAGGTAATACTGTTGGATGTACTTATATTGTCTTGAGTTCTGATTAGGCCCTCTAGGTGCCCGCTGAGGTAGTTCTGTTTGTGAGGTAGGGTTGAGTTCACATGGGCTGGTAGATTTACTATGCAACTTTTTGCGACGGTGGCATTAGGCATCGCGGCCACGCGCTGCTTAACCGATGGCCGCTTACATTGGTGGCCAACACCGGCATTCAACCATTGGCCACCTTGAAATTTTGTTTTCAATTAGGTGACTAAAAGGGTGGAAGTGGACGATGCACAGATGTCATTCGACCTCGCGCCGCGTGCGATGCTGTTCGTGCTCTTCGGGGGCTTCAGGCTTCCTGCCGAGGGAGTGGGAATAGGAACTGGAGAGCGGAATCTGGACAGTTAGGGGGCACTCGAGGGTGTCTAGTGGTGGGCTGGTGGTGAGAGAGGAAATAAGGCTGGATGTGGGAACAATGGAATGTGTTTGTTGTTCGGATGCCGACGCTTTGTTATGGTTGTGGCTCTTGCTCGCTCGCTCGCGTTCCCTATCGCTGCACGACGGACGCTACTAGCGATGGAGCCGTCGCTGCCTCGGGCTCATCCCGCCAGGATAATCTCACAGGCGAGCACTGTGCAGCTTTCGGGCGCAGATGCAAGACTGCTCAAACAGGCAGTGGATTTGCGGCGGGCGCCACCACTAGGGGGCGGACGCAACGCGTTCCTGCCCGAAGCCGACCCAAGCAACAAGTTTGATCCCTTTTTTCTGTGCCTGTTCGCGCGGGCGGCTCAGGGGTGGGTTGTTTGGCGCATTGAAGTCAAATACTGCGCCAAATAGTTCACCATCTATGAGCGATAGGCGAATTACTGGCACAGGCACACCACTTGACTAGATTATTTGGCACACTTTTCTAAATGCCGCGCATTTGCGGATACACAATGGGATAATGGCAATCCGGCGGCCCGACCACTTGGGCGTCCCGATCGCTTGATAACAAAGTTATGGCAGCGAGACAACTATCCGCAGCGACAAGTCTCCTATTACTATCTATCTTCGACATAAGGCTTTTTCAGGTTTCCAGTTTGCTTTCTGGCAAATAAAAAACGCCTTCCACCATCTAGGAAGCGAGTAGGCACTCGAGGGGGCGGGTCTAGCAAACGAGCTAAGGGTTGATGTGAGCTGTTGGTCGCATTCTCGAGTAATGGTTGTGCCAAAAGCAATAGGGTGGCTCATCTGGTGGGGAGAGATCCTAGTTATAAAATGGTTAACACGGATACTGGTTGCATGACGCTCAACATGTGCCCAAGCCAGCTTTTAGGCTCTGAAATAGCTTCAAGTAAAGTAAGACGGGCTCACTCAATGCAATCTGCTAAAGGCAAACTGCCAAGATTGACGGCAAGAGATGAGCCTGAATAGGGCTAGTAGTGCCGAGGAAGAAACTCTCAGGTCAACTTGCAGAAAAGTGCAATCTGAATGGAGATTGGTGCGTTTGGACGTATTGTTTATTCAGCAATACTGTCCCAATTCTATGCCTATCTACAGATCTCTCTACTCTAAGCTTTGGTGCATGGCCATAGACGGAGCGGATTTGAAACGCAACGGTTTTAGGTCTCCGAAACTAACGGCGAGATGGTCGATGGTTATGTTTGTAGACCGCGACTTCCTGACAGCGAAACAAATCGCATACTTGGGCGAGAGGTCCATTGGAATGTTTGACTCGAGACATCTTGATAAAGCAAAAATTCGCCACTAGATGCCAAGATGAGTAGAACATCAAAGGAAAGATTGATAAGAAATTTGCATGACAAATACCGTGAGCTACATGGGCTCTTAGAGGCAGCATGGCGTATTGCCCATGACCAGATTAAGCTACTTACTTTTGCCCGTGAATGAAATTCATTCATTAACGAAGCCTTTAACTGTTCGATATCCAAGATCGACCATATGTGAGGCTCAATAGGTAAATGTTTGATCTATGACAGGGCATTGAACTTTGAGTGGGTGAGATATGAGTCTGATTATATTCCATTAGTATTTTAGGGCTCGAGCTTGGAGTTGCCCAACTAGAAACTGGACTGAGGCCATCAATAATGTGCTCAAATATTGTTGATAGGTTTGGCTTTACGTTCGTCCCATTGACGCACCAAACTATTGGAAGACGCTACCGCTCGAAGCTGGAAATGGCTGGGCGATACAAGTAACTTTGAGTTCGGTTTCGTTGTTCGTGTCCTCAAACTTCAACTGCTATTAATGTCGACAAATATCGCTACAATGTATACATTTTTATTATAGACAACGAACAAAATTGGAGCGGCCACCTGTGTGGTGTACCCTTCGGAAAATGTGAATTTAAAGCATCTACTTTGTTCCTATCGACAGGCTGAGTTTATCCGACCGAAGCAACGAGTGACTAGTGTTGTTCTCGGTGTTCCATCAAACAACTGATTCGATCTATATTGAGGCAGGAGTTCAATTTGATAATGTAGCGTTACCATCACATATCATTCACCCAACGGCTAATACGCGGCTAAAGGATCGCACCATCCAACTCTCTTGCATAATTTGCCACAACCGATTTTGCCGGTCGTGCTCGACCTCGTGGAGCTGATGAGTATGTGCAACATCGTCTCTCCGGATTGGATTGAATTTTTTCGTCTCGTTGTTGTAGAGAGCTGTCGAGTCAAATTGACTGCTCATGTGTTTGACACCTGGATCGAGAGTTTGAATTTAAAGGTACGTTGTTGCGTCGCTCAGCCTGCTTTTTAGACCGGAAATAGAGGGAACCATGTCATAAATTTGGGTATCTAGCTGAGTTTCTGTATCAAAAAGAGACATCCAGAGTTACCCTTCGGCAAATTTGTTCGAACACAGTCATGACTCGATTCGCCTATGTGAACTAGTGTTATTCTTGCAGACAAGAGATGAATACTGGGCGACTAACAATAGATTTACTCTGCAAGGCCATCGTTCAGATTGAATGAGGGAAAAGTCCCGGCTTCTAAGGTGACCATCTTACGTAGCAGCATCTAATATCATCTTACTGACCTTTGTAAATATTCGGTGATGGGTTAGATTTGGATTCCGTCTTCTGAGAGAGAAACTAACCTGGGCTCAAGATAACTCAGCAAACGATTTTCAAGGGATTCGTATCGACTAATCCTCACTCTAGTTGTGGATGGTTGGATTGAAGGTGTACGCATGATGGGCCAGTTTCACCTGTTGAACTAGAGGAGAATGTGGCGGGTGCATTTGGTCTGCCGAGTTTGTTGGTCGTTCGGGTGCGAACGAATTTGACAGTACAGTTGAGGATCAGGCTGATATCGATTCATGGCCCGGTTGGGCTTGAATGGAAATGGGTCTTTCAAACGCAGAAAGATGTCTTCAATAAAGGATCGCCCAGGTGCCTCCGTTCAATATGCTGCCTACACCGTGTCCTCCGCCCTCTAATGGACGCTGTATCCTTGGTAGTCTTGGTGTGTGGTTTTAGTTTGAAGATCATAGAGGGACCTCCAGTCGACTTGGTGCGCTTCATCTATCAATAATAATTCAAGTATTCAAGGCGAGCACCAAACTATCCTAAATATGGTCGAACTGGAGAGGCCGGCGAGCGTAGCAGCATGACGAAATTGGCGCTCAGGTAGCCTCTTGTCGTGGCCAGCTTACAAGATAGGTAATCGCGGAATGCAATTGGCTGGGGGCAGAGAAAGAAGGAAGTTTTGCTTGGACAGTGCAGGCACATCGCGCCAGTGCCACCAATATCACATACAAATAGATAGATCGGCAGAGAGAGAGAAAGAAAGAGAGAGATTTCGGGCCCGGCAAAAGCACGTCTGGGCTCGAGAAATGCACTATCATGATGCCCATCGACGTCGATTGGAATCCGCCGCCACCACTAGTGGCTTCCATGCTTTTGGCTGCGGCTCCACCGCAGGCTACAGCGGCCTCGCTTACTGGCTCCGCTTCAAGCCGGGATTCATCGACCAGGCCCCGTCTAGTGGAAAACTCGTAACTCCACCGCCTTGGACTTGGCGATGGGATGGCCAATGGCTAGATGCCGAGTTCGAGTATGTGGACATGGCCTTAGAGGCAAGTGATAATAAATTGAGATCAGACCAGGGCTTTTGAGGGGGGCAGCGGCTGCCACTGCCGCTGGGGCGCCCACACTATGCTCGCTGTAAGCAGTTCCAATCGTTTGAGCCGGAGAAATTAGACCCAGATTAGCAGCTCCAAGATGGGAACTTTACCTGCTTGAACTATCCAAGGGCAACCCAGTGTTGCCATCCGAGATGCCCAGGACTCGCACAAACATTAGGAAAGAGGGGCCGGGCTTGCAAGTAGCAACTGGCGCTCCTTAGGCGGCCCTCAAAGCGGACGAGGCTCGACACAGTGGTTCAAATCGAACAACATTATTTGACCCGAACCAGACTCACTCGACGGCGGTCGCTTCTTCCTTTTCAAACGACCGATGGCGCCAAAACCCTTGAAATGCCTCCCATGCTGTTGTTGTTGCTGCTGCTGCTGCTCCCTGTCTGAAACCAGAAGACAACCAACTAGACCCTCGTCGTTGGCGGCGCCGACCGATTGGTTCGGCTGCAATTTCGTGCTCGCTCAACAGGTTAGCCCGGACGAGGAACTCAATTCGCGAGCCTGGATAGCTGAATGCCCGAAACGTTGGCTCCGTTTGCCGCTTCAGCTGGGATTGGTTAGATTTGAGCCTGTTCGTCAACATGCTCGTCGAGACGCGAAACTCGTGAGCTTGAAGAGTGGGCAAAAGGATTGTTGGTATTCAGCATTCTGCTCGCCTCGCTTCTACCATCCTCGAACATCTGTGTCGGACACAACTTGAGTCTTACGCTAGTTTGAACCACCAGCAAGTTTCCGTCTGGCCAAAATGGTGGCCAAGCCTGAGCTTAGAGCAAAACAACCAATCCGATTGGTTTGCTCGCCGCCTAATCGAGCGAGCGCATCACCATCGGGCGGATCATCGTCGCCAGGGAATCACTTTAGCTGTTGCACTCTCTCTATACAAATGCCAAATCCTGGGCAAATTTGGCAAAGGTAGAAGCCGCACTTTAGGTTTGGCAGGCGCGATCACGGATGTGCTTGTGGTCATCGGCGCGGTCGTCGTTCCAAGCGTAGCCACTAGAGAGCTTACCTATCGGGCGAGCTCATTCTTGGCCAGGCAAAGTTCGAATTTGCCTTGCTCAGCTGGGATTGATTGTTGAGCCTCGAGCGGCAAGATAAGAGGATGCTTTTTGCTGATGGATTTGCGCAATTTGTGGCCGAGAGACAGCGAGCTAGCTTGGCGTTAGCATGAGCTTGAGCAAGAGGAAATGTGTCGCGCTGAGTTGAGAGCCAGAACATTTTGCGAGAACAAGTTCCAATCCTTATCGGCTCGCTCATCTAGAATAGAGAGAGAGAGAGGGAGAGAGAGCAAGCGAGAGTCGGACATTCTGAAATCAAATCAATCCATCTTGTACATCCACATAAGATTAGCGCCTGGGTGTCAGACGGAGCAGCAACAGCGGCGGCAACGATCTGTTCTCAATTTTTGGGTCAACTTGAGAAGAGGAGATAAAATATTAAGCGACCTGAGGGCATCAGCGGCAGGTAGAGGTGGGAACCGAGGGAAAGTAGCGAAAAGCGAGCAAAGGTGCCGCTCCAACATTCAAGGGTCCTGCGCAAAGTGAACCCGAACCAGGTATTAGAGAAACAGTTTCATAATAGTTATAATCAGTGTTGAGAGGCCTTGTGAAGGTTAGAGCGAAAATCAGTGCGGGGACGGCTCAAGTTTGGTTCGCCACCATGGATGCTCCCAGTTGCCGATAGTTCTAGCTCTTGGTGTTGAACTTGAAACTTTCACGATCTGCTGCCATTGCAACGAACAAACGCCTTTCCATCGGCAACCTGACAATTCAATTTAATGCAAATGCTCTGTCAAAGGAGTTGTTACAGTTACATTTGTAGTTGAACACTGTGAGATAGGGCTAGGAGAGAGGAGTGCGCAAAACCTGGTTTGAGTTAACCAAAGTTTGTTGGCTCTAATCAAACACATTTCATGCAAATAAGTGTGCCTGGTTCGCGCCACTCATGCAGGTTCGTGGCAAGTGTGCGCACTTTTAACCAGCAGCAAACCAGCAGTTCAAGAACAACACGACCAACATCTTATCTTTCCTCATTGGCGCCGCTTGTAGCGACAACCGGGCTTCTCCTTCGAACCCGCAAACTCGCATAGAGATCGTGCAAACATCTGCCCAGACGAGCAAACATTTGCAGTCGTGCAAGCCGACCAATCGAGCAAGAGAGATAGGAACCTAGAACAAGTGTAACCAGCTAGTAAGTCCAACTGCGAGAGCCCGCGCGACCCCCAACTGAAGCCGAGAACCCGCACGCTCCATAACGACGGCCGCCACAATAGCAACACCGACCACCACCAACTCCTCTCAGAGCCTGCGCCAGTCAAGCCGACTCTGCCAGCCACCTAGTCGGCTAGCTTTGAAAGGAGTTCAGCGCCTGGCCTTTGGAGGCCAATTGATTCGTAGACGTTTGCTCGCCGATCCGATGAAGGAGGAAGTTGGAGCCATAGTGTTCGCGCCTCAACCCTCGAATCAGCTGACCAACACAGCAGAACAACACCAGCAGCAGCACGAGCCAGAACAACAACATTCAGCCATGGCCACTGTTAGACCAATATCACCGCAGTATCAGCACACACTCGACTCGGCCATCTCCTTGGCCAAGGAATTGGCCTCGAAGAATATGGCCGATTCGGGCGAATCTAGCCCAAAGACGCCCAACTCGCCCGATAAGAGACGATTTAATTTCAAATTAAAACACTTTAGCAAAAGTTTTAGTGAAGCCTCGGCCAATATTCGGGACATTGAATCATCGATTTCCTATGAAGCCAAGCAAGCATACAAGTCGCTGGTTGAAAGGGGACCATACAATTCGTTCTCGAATCATCAACATCATACCCATACAATAGGTACGCACATGCATCATGGACAGTACACAAACGATGATTTCTCGAGCTCAAACAAAATGAAACACGTGGGCACGTTTACAATGAAAAAATCTTTCTTCTAAACCATAATTATTGATCCCATTAGAACGATTTATTAATGTTGAAGCCAACTCCATCGCGATCATGTATCCCAGGTGCTGAATCGATGAACGAACTCCAGAGCCTATGAAGTTGGGCACAATATCAGGAGTTTTTTGTGCATCATATGTTGAAACAATATGCGACCAAACGTTCATATCATTCTATCTTCAATTAATGCCAAGAAGGGCCGTTTTCTACAGAAAGATCAGCTCACAATTAGCCCACATTACCTGAGACGGTTCCACCAATTTCATGACAATCTACACTCATGGTCCTTATTGCAATGTTTACACCAGAGAAATGTCAAAAGCGCCAACAGAAAATATGCCTGCTTTCTGCTCAACATAACGAGTCAGTCGGCCAAGAACTTTGAGAGATACAAATACGTTTGGCAGGATGCAGATTTAAGGGTGGCAGTTGATGGATCGGCCAACTATCTAGCTGAAAAACGACTGGTGCAAACCGCCGATGTTATATGCGGTGACTTTGACTCGATAGATGCTAAACTTTTAGAAAGTTTACGCTGCCCTACCAAGGCCTCCAAACTTCAGTTTCTCAGGGACAATCGGGACAGATCAAGCAGACTAACTCTGCCACAAGTGATAGAAACTCAAAATCAGAGTCAAACCGACTTCACTAAGAGCTTAAGAGTTGCGGCCGAGATTCGGCCCGACATCAGTTTCTTCATCGGTCTCTACGACACAGACGGCTCTAGGATCGATCACCTGTTTGGGCTTGTGAACACTCTACATCTATTTAAAAAGAACGTTGTGATTGTAAATGTGCGAAGCAATACTATCTCATGGATACTCTGGCCAGGTAGACACTCTATCAAGAAATTGCATGGAAAGGAAATGTGCTCCCTTGTACCTTTCAGTGGTCCAGCAGAGCTAACAACTGAAGGGCTTGTATACGATCTAAGTCCGAATGTGAGCCTTCACTTCGGAGGCAAGATAAGCACGTCAAACATATGCCTGGAGGAAGCGAATGCTATATCTATAGATACTAATCACGAAATATTATGGTCAATAGATCTATGCACATAATTCTTGATGTAAAGCAACCAAAATCGTTCGACTTCCTTCCGTAGAACCTCAACTTTTAACGACCAGTGTCTAACAAACTGGTGCACCAAACTGCACCATTCCTTGCTTATCAACGTTTGTCTTCTGTTGATTATGCCAATAAACGATTTTCTGGTTTCTCACCTAAATTTAGACCAAACTGTCGCTTATTACACATTCTGGCCAGAGATTGGCACAGTCTAGGGGCCTCCCCCGACATTGTCGCCAGCAGCTAGTGATACGAGAGTGCCACTTGGACTTTCTTCAGAAATTGGAGAGCTAGAGAAGGTATACCTACTCTAAATTACGCGGATCTAGCCATAATGTATTGTCGTAAACGCGCATACCGGATGCATAAACCCAAATTTGAAAGTTCGAAATGTAAGGTATGATTTTGTGCCGACATTTAGGCACAGCGATGTGCTAACTGTGCACAGTGCGCAGTAAAGCGCTGCTCCTCAAGCGCATAAATGCATAACAGTTGGCTGGACTCACCGAGAAGGCGCGTGGTTCGTGAGTCTGGTCATGGTGTCCATGAACCAGCGAAATGCAGCGCCGCCGATGCTACGACTGCTGAAACTGCTACATCCACGACTGCGAGAGAATGGTTCGCTTGTATGGCAGCGACTGTGAGTGGGAGAGGGAGAGGGAGAGAGAGCGCAGGCTGGCCGCTAGTGAGAACAAAGGCAACCAGCGGCGGCCGAGAAAGACTCCATTGGCCGGTGTGTGGCTCTTCCGAACTCGCCTTCTCTACTCCTTGGCCACTCTCGGCCGCAAACTCATCGATCGGCTTATCGAACAGCATCTTTACTGGACGCCAACTTGTTGGAGCCTATTTGTCATCCCACCATCACTAGCCACTCTTTAAAACCCCATGGCTCGCCGCCATTCAGGAGCACCCACTCTCCGCCATTAATCATAGCTATGAACTATTGCTAAATCAAACGCAACAACACCTATTGGTAGCTCTCTCATTTTAAAGCAACGAATCCATCCACCACAGTGAAATGGATCGCCTCTTTGGCTCCCTGAGGGGCTTTATCAAAATCGATCAAATCGTAACCGACTCGTTCGTCTTCAGGCTCCACCATAAGTTCACTGTTGCCATATTAATCGGCGCCAGTCTACTTGTTACATCGCGCCAATACTTTGGCGACCCAATCGATTGCATATCAAGGGACGACATTCCGCCTAATCTGTTGGACACTTATTGCTGGATTCATGCCACCTTTTCAGTAGTTGACTCATGGAACAAGACGGTTGGAGTTGACGTCCCCTATCCTGGAGTTGACAAGTATAGGCCTGGAGAGGAGCGGGTCTACCACAAGTACTATCAATGGGTCTGCTTTGTCCTCTTCTTTCAAGCAGCTTGCTTCTATGCACCGCGTTATATTTGGAAGCTGTTTGAAGGCAACAGGCTTCGAACTATTTTACTTGGAATGGACTGCCCAATCCTACCCGACGCCCACAAGAGGCGCGAAGTTTTGATCAAGTACTTTCGTAATAACATGGGTGCTCACAGGGTCTATTACATGTCATACGTTATCTGTGAAGCTCTAGCATTTGTCAACGTCATTCTTCAAATGTACTTGATTGATTCATTTTTGGGTGGTGAATTCAGCACGTACGGAACAAAGGTTATCAACTTCACCGATTGGGACGAGTCAGTTCGTTACGATCCGATGGTACGAGTCTTCCCAAGGCTGACAAAATGCACCTTCCACAGGTACGGGTCCTCAGGTGATGTGCAGAAACACGACGCAATGTGCATCTTGCCAATCAACATAATCAATGAGAAGATTTACATCTTTTTATGGTTTTGGTTTTATTTTCTTGGGATGGTTACATTTTTGAGTCTCATCTGGAGACTCTCGACCTACTCATTCCGGGGAGCCAGGCTTTTCGTCTTCAAGCAGCGCGCTAAGTTCTGCTCTACTCAAGAACTTGTACAAGTATTTGACTCATTGCCTGTCGGCGATTGGTACCTTATAGACTTGCTCGCCAAAAACATGGATGCTGTCCATTTCCGGGATTTTATCAGCGAATTGAATGATCATCTCAGGAAGGACTACTATCACTCGTCATCGGATACGTCACATGTATTTGTTGGTACTGCTTAGAAGTACCGAGCTCATCGCTCAACGATCACGCACAAACATCGTAACCTCATCCATGACAACTATCGGATTAAGAAAAGCTATATAATGTTAAATAAATTCACGATAGCTTCTTATTCTGCGGAACAAACAAAACGCACATCAGTTCTGGGAACGCATCTCGACTAATATCTAAATCAATTTTTCAGAGAAATGTGTGGTAGTCACGAGATGGATGCTCTCGAGGAATGGATACGAGGCATCTTGAAGCTCAGACTGGCCACCGCAGAGTGAAGTCCAGATGTAGCTAGGGGAGTAATGTCATATTGGATCATTACAAATAGTGATAATTTCATTAGAAATGGTCTACAAATTTTGGATCCCGAATAGGAGAAAGCGAAGCTTGGTTCATGTGATGCCTTTTCCGATAAGCTCGGAGTTTATCGTACTAGTATAGATACAAAGTGTTTGGATCAGGTGCAGAAGGGACACAGATTTTATCTACAGTTCATCTCGCTTCTTCTCTTCCCCATCACGGTTGAATCCTACAAGCTCGTCTGTTGCATGCTTTGCAACATAGCCAAGTAGACCCTCAAGGTCTCGACTGCCCTCGTATTTGACTGGCGTTTTGGTGTCCTTCGGAAACCAGTACAGAGTAGGGAATCCATGCACTGTGAACAAATCGGGAACATCATTTGCAGTAGCATCTAATTTCACTATGTCAACTCCCGGCTCGTCTTTCAACTTGTTTCCGAGCTCCTCCCATGTGGGAGCAAGCGATTTGCAGTGCCCGCACCATGGTGCATAGAATTCGATGAAAATGTCTTTCTCAGATTTGATGACCAATTTTTCAAAGTTCTTGCCTACAGCGACTTTAACGCTTGCACCCTCGTTATCTGGTTCGTCCTCTGACTTCATGAATGGTTCTAGCTTTCCATCTATCAACGATTCTACGAATCTTGTGAATGAGTCAACCGAGAATTTCTCCTGGAGTGCATACTTCTTTCCATCCTTGTCTTTGGCAACGACTGCTGGTGCTTGCTCCTTAGACAGCCTAACCATATCTATTCCATATTCACTCAATTCGCTAGCGAAGTTTCCGACGTTCGAAATAGCGAAAGTGATGTCTTGGTCTTTGTATTTGGATGCGACCTTCAGTACTCTGTTTCTCCAGTAGTTTGTACCCTTTGGATCCTTTTCGTAGTCAACATTGTAGTAGACAACCACATTGGGTTTGGGAATATCGCGATTAGCGGGAGTCCTCGGCACTACAAGACCGTTGCTGTTCTCTAGAATCCAATCCCTCAGTTCATCACTAGAGTCGTAGATAAGATAATCAGGTTCAAACTTGCTTCGATAGTGTGCTGGGCGTGCAAGAAGAATTGTTGAGACTTTAACAGTCTTATCGGCACCCAAGGTAACCAACTTCTCAAATTTATCAGAAGCTTTATCTTCAAAGATGTGCAGGTATGAGGCGAGATCGCGGTTTTGATTTGCTGTCTCGATGAATTGTTTGTATTGGGAGTCGTCAGCGTCTCTGAACAAACCAATCACTAGCAAGTTCTTAGTCTCTTTGTATAATTTATCCAATTTTTCGAAGCTGTCAAGCTGTTTCGATGGTGGACCAGCGAGCGAGCGCATCTTCTTCACGATACTATCGGCATCTCGGCCATCATTGTAGTCGCTGGACTTGCCATTTCTGAAAATTTTGACAGTTGGATAGCCCTGAACTTCGTTCTGCGAACATATCTCTTTGCCGCCACCTTCGTTTGTACAATCGACTTTGGCCAATGGGACAGCCGGATCGTCATTGGCTAGTTTGGTCGCCGCCTCCTCGTACTCAGGGGCCAATCTCTTGCAATGGCCGCACCATGGTGCATAGAATTTTACCAAAATTAGATCTTGCGAATCGACGGCGGATTTGAAAGCATCTGGACTTAAGTTTGAGTAGTCAATCACAGAATCAGCCGCTTTAACGACCAATAGGAATGGAATCAATAGGCTGACGGCTTTAATAAATGTTGTCATGATTCTCATGAGGTAAGAGCCTTTGAAGGATTGTCGCTGAAGTCCGAATACTAATTGAGAAGACTTTGTTTAGCTGAATCAGGATTAAGTATTAATTTTATCGAGATGGTACCTCGCTTGTTGAGGATGGTTTTGGAAGGACGAAGCGGAAACAATGAGTACACGTAAGGTTTTCTTTGGCAGCATGAGATCACTGCCGAATAGCCAGTGCACAGCGAGCAGTCATTTGGGCCAGCGCTGGGAGAGGGCAGTCACTGAGTGGGCGTGTCACCGGAATGGTTTTTATTTATTTTCAAGGCTGTACGGTCGCCTGGTGAAAGATCTCTTTTCTCAAATCCTCCTCCAGGATATGATAAACAAGGTGATACAGATGATGTGATGGTGTCGGTCCAGCAAACGACTGACATTTCAGGGCGATATTTTGGCGAGCAAGTTGGCGTTTTGAATGGTTAACGTTGCACTGGTCGTCAGCACTGACGGTGTGTGCAGCTCCAATCAAGACGTTGAGCATATGATATCTATCCTGACGAGCCAGAACAGATCACACCAATTTTGGATCTAACTCGTGCACTCTTCAAAAATATCTCTGGTGAGAACTCCAAGTCTACTCTATTGATATATTTCAGATGGTAAATCTTGCAATATGAGCCGTATGAGGTCCTGGTACACACAGGTACCAAACAAAAATGCGCAGCATCTTTACTCAACTTACGCGAGTCTCGTCATAGTAACTTGGGTTCTGAAGCACTTAACGATTATGACAATGGCCGCTGAGAGTGTCAATCATGTCACATGTGGCTCGGTCATCAAACTTGGGAACGATCTCAAAACAAAGGTGAGGCTACATTCACATGATATCAAATATGGCTCGGGCAGTGGACAGCAATCGGTGACAGCGGCAGAGAATCAAGATACAAACAGCTACTGGTGAGTCTAGTTTCGATGGTTTCTTTCAAATCAGAATGTGCAGTTCAAGTGATAACGTGAGATCTCTATTTGTTCAACAGGACAATTCTAGGATCTAAAGATCAGTCATGCGTCAGAGGTGAACCAATTGAGTGTGGATCAACAATAAGATTGCAACATGTGCAGACTAGAAAATTCCTTCACAGTCACTTATTTAAATCCCCGTTGAGTAGCCAGCAAGAGGTCAGCGCCTTCGGCAGTGATATAGATAGCGATACCGGTGATCACTGGAAAGTCCACTGTGGTGGCAAGCATTGGCAGAAGAATGAATCAATTCGATTGAAGCACCAAGATACAGGAGCCTGGCTATCCCTGTCTGGCAACACCTATGGCCGACCAATTTTTGGCCAACTAGAGGTTGTCTGCTCTAGTTCCAGTGACAGTTCAAGTAATTGGAGAACAGCTGAGGGTGTCTATGTGCAGCCAACGGTCAAGGCAGGTGTGAGTGTCGAGCATGACGAGTTATGATTATCACTAGTTCAGCAGTGGTTGGATGCAGTTAAAAAGATGTGCTACGATGTACGCTATGAAATTTGCATGAGCCTTACCCCAAAGTCTGTCCAGGGTATTCCAGTTTCAATGCTACCATGACTGGTTATCGATTGCTCGATCTTAAACGTAATTCATATAGGCTAGCAGATCTAAAATTGCTGCCGTGTGATAAACTAAGAGTCAAGAGAGTAGTCAAGGTGCTAACGAGGATCTCTTCGCTTTTTTGAATAGTTATCAGAAGCATCGTAGAAGTCTACACTCTATGCTTCTCAAGAATAGTATGTACTTATGACAAAAATAAATATAATTCGATGAATAACCAGAGTTACCCTCCCATTTGAAACTGGTATGAGTCCATGTTTGATGGTCTCGGTGGGAGTGTTGGTAGTGATTGAAGGCCGCACCGAGTGAGGTCCTGATTCTCCACCGGAGCCCACTTCCGAAATTCAACGACCAGCTTCCTTCTTGGTTTCAATCAGTTGTTTGAGCAAAGCTAGTGAACGTACTCAAAGAATCGTCGATCACTTATCTATAGATTGCCTAAACTATCGAGCGAAAAAGAACGAAAACTCTCCCATGGATCCGTTAAGCTCAGGAGAACATCCCGCAAGCTCAAGTTCAAGCTTGTATTTGCCATCGACATTGTCGAAGTCAACTTCGAAGAATGTCGGTTTAGTCGGTAGACCGAGTGTTTATTTTTGGTTTTGAGTACCGTAGATTTCTCCCCAGCTAGGGCGTACATACATGTAAAGCCTGCATCTGCAGACATCTCGACCCCAACGATTGTGAATGTGTAGTTGGTTAGGGCTTTCTTCATCATGGGGTCGTGCGAGATCGACATCTGTGTCCTAGCCATGCAAACTGGGAGGTTACCGGATCCGCTTTTCTCAAAAACTTCTATTCTCATTCTAACCACAGTACCAATTCTGACCTCTTTTGCTCCGTATACCTTGGTTGCCACCATAGCGAGTTTCTCCTCGATCGAGTGACAATCCTCTCCTGAAAGTAAATTCGGACTATTCTATGAGTTCTTCTGTTTCGAACAAACCTTTATCATACTCTTTGCTCTTGCTCTGCTTTAAATCTATAGCTCTAGAGCCACCGAGGGTCGAATCATCAGCTAGCTGGCGATCGATTGAACCAGCCTCGATGGACTTTTCTCTTGCATGAAATAGCTCGCTATCCATATCTTCGTAGAACTTGTTGAGTGCCACAGCAACAGGTGTGTTGAAATTTTGCACGATGCTCTTGATATGCGCATTCAGGTTCACGAGGCCCAAATTTATCGGAGTTTCGTCCGCCGCCTCTCAACTTTTAAGAACAGGTACAATGCATAGCACTTGCACAAATTATGTACTCCGATTGCAGATCGCAGCCTTGGTGATCTGTATCATAGGTGTAGCAGTTGAAAGAAGAGTGGGAGCCTTCAAGTGTTACGTTTGTGATAGCAAAAATGACATGGAATGCACAGAGAATCTGTCGTCAGATTTTCGACTGGAGCCTAAAGATTGCCAGAACATCACTGGTGCAAAATTTTGCATCAAAACGACAAACATATATGCAGGTGAGTGCAATGATAGCATGTAGCACTAGGTTCAGGCCTTGGACTAACCAAATCCCGTACAGGCGAGCTGGGGACTAAGAGGTTTTGTGCCGCGAATGATCATGGTAACTATTGCAAATACATAAAACAGCCCACAGGTGACAAAGAGTATAGAAGCTGTGTTCTGACTTGCAATACTGATGGCTGTAATGGCGCGACCAAACTACAGGGCAGAAGAGCAATCGCTCTTGCAGCTCCTCTAGTTTTGTTGGCTAGCATACCAACTTTCTGCCTGTATTATCGGGTGAATCTCTGATATAGTTGATCAATCTAGAAGCCTGTCACAAGATGCTCAGAATGACCAATACTTTTGCGAGTAAATTAAGAGAGACTACAACATGAGAGGAATCGTTCCAAAATTAGTTGCATAGCGTTTATTTGCTATAATTTAATGGTTACTCATTGACTACTTCCGGGTGAAACCTTTAAGCATGAATACTAAGTTCCTCTAGACCCAGTAGCTGATTCAAGAATATAATCAGGGATGATGTGAGGGTGAAATAAATAAATACGGCCAGTCCACTGTGCAAGAAATCCTATCGCTCTTGTTGCAATAGTATCGATAACAGAACCATCATACTATGGTAATAGACAGCGGGTACATACAAATAGGGAGTGACAGCCGACCTAGACGATCTTTATAGCTGCCTCAACTCAGCCTTGATGCTATCAAGTAGATCAATTTTAAACTTAACATATAGCCTGTCTAGCTCCTTGCTAACCACCTCTGTTATCCGAATTTCTTGCGCTCTATCGATGCCAGTCCCGTTAGTGTTCATTACACTGTTACCACTGCCACTGTTCAGGGGCATTGATTGTCCGTCACCTTGTTGATCAATTCTTTCTCGTCTACTTGCAATCTTTCTACTCAAGTCGTTCATCAAGTTATCAGGGACACACGCGAGACTAGCAGCACGAGTTGTCTTGGCATTAGAAATGTTGTTATTATTACACTCTGATTCTTTGTCTGAATCTGATCTAGAGAGGTTAACCCTTCTTAGTTGGCATTTGGCTAATTCGCTTGCTAAGGTCACAACTTGATTGGGAGATCCGCCATTTTTGTTTATATTACTATTATCAAGTCCAAGATTGTTTGTAGCCACTGGTGAATGTTGCAGGTTATTAATGCTGTTTGTTTGAGCTGCCGGCACAGCGCTCGAGGTGTTTGTACTGGTGCCATTGATTCTACAATTACTCAAAGCTGGTGGGGCTGGCGGAGGCGGAGGTGGTGGTGGTATCGGAGCGACGACTTGTTGTTGAATCTGAACCTGCTGGTGCTGCACCTGCGATTGTTGCTGCTGCTGATAATGGTTGATTTGATTATTCTGATTCTGTTGCGATTGCGGCTGCTGGTGAGGTTGCTGATGCTGTTGTTGTTGTTGTTGCTGCTGCTGCTGCTGCTGCTGTTGTTGTTGTTGTTGTTGTTGCTGCTGATGCTGCTGCAGGTAATGTTGATGAATTTGTTGCTGCTGGATGAGTTGCTGCTGATTCTGCTGCTGTATCATCTGAGTCGGTGGTGCTTGGACTATTATCTGCGCTTGAGACTGCTGTTGACCCATCATCTGAGGTTGCTGTACCATTGTCTGTGAAGGTGCTTGTTGCTGCACCAAAGATTGCTGCTGTTGCTGCATGGTCCTTTGCAATATTGTCGCAGAGCTCTGTTGAGGTTGTTGTGATTGGTTGTTGATCATTTCCAGTGGGAAATTTGGCTGTTGCTGCGCAGCATTCTGGTTCAAGATTCTCAAGACTTGAACAACGGAAGCAAAGAAACTCTCCGCGTCTGGTGAGCCTCTGCGAAAGTTGAGACCCCAAAAAGCTTGAGAATCATGCCACTGAATGAAAGCTTCGTTGGCACGATTGTATTTGACCTCCCTCGTGATTTGACTGTCTAGGACAACTTCTTTTAGTTCATTGATTTTTTGGCCATGAATACGGAACGTGTTGGCGGGTAGATACTGTATTAGCCGGACTGTTGATAAACCAGACGAAGTGCCTGCTGGGTGCCATTGCTTAGCGCTCGAGTCATACACCATAACTTGGCCAACCACTTGTATTATGAGCCTCTCCTCCATGTTACTGAATTTTCACGTGAAAGAAATAGAGGCGAGCGAAATGCTGATTGTGAAAGCTTTTCGTGCGAGAGATCTGAACATGCAAATGCGTTATGGCTATAATAATCTCCCATTCGTAGGGGAGAGGCGGATTAAATGCTCACCAACAGCCGAGATTGGTTCATTTTGAGAACTACCTCTTGCTTCTGTTCGATAATAAATATCATGAAATAAATCTACATCAGTTTTGCTGACGATACAGCATGCAAATATATAACGATTTAATTTTTGCCCCAAATAAGCTTTGTTATGTTGATTATCGATCAATATTTGGCGAACGATGCACTGTGAGTGCTTCGAATCCCAAGCGCCATTTGCGTTGAATCTTCTGGAGTTCGGCGGGGTGCGCGCTGTAGAATTGAGGGAATCGAGTACTTGGACAGATCTCGAGAGAGCGCCACCCAATGGACTTGGGCTATGCGCTGGTTGTCTAGCGGGAACAGTGAGAACTAAAATGTGCTACCTTTCATTGGACATACTTCCTGCTGCATTACTCACTCGCGGGGCTTGCGCTTAGAACTCTGCCAGGGTCCGCAAATATCTGTTCTTTTAGGAGGTTGAAACTTTCGTCATATTAGACTTTCGATTTGAATGGCGCGTGTTACGTGGAATCTGCTGAACAGTTTATTTATTTTTGGTTCTGAACTTCAGACTTTGACTTGCACGAGGGATCAATTTCCGTACTTATGTAGCGGTAACAAGCTCAAAAATTAATAGAAGACCACCATAGTTTAACTATATTCAACTATATGCATAATTTTTACGCGAATGTCCAGCTCGGGTTATCAGTTCATCGGCCCACTTAAGCCTGGACAGAAGCCTCCCCCACCCCCCTCAAGTGCCGACTCTAGCGACAACTGGTCAATCTATGACTTGCTGACCAAGCAATCAGAGGGATCCTCCTCTGGAACCAGGATAGGTAAAGTTAAGAAACCGAAGAAGTTCATTCGAGCTGCTGGAGGTACTTCGTGGGAGGATCCAACTCTAGCCGAATGGGATCCTGATGACTACAGAGTGTTCTGCGGTGACCTTGGCAATGATGTCACAGATGAACTCCTTAGGGCGACATTCGAAAAGTACCCCTCATTTGTGAAAGCCAAGGTAGTTCGTGATAAAAGGACGAGTAAATCTAAGGGATATGGCTTTATAAGTTTCAAAGATCCACTTGATTATGCCCGTGCTATAAAAGAGTGGGACGGAAAGTACCTAGGATGTAGGCCAATCAAATTGAGGAAATCAGCCTGGAGAGACAGAAGCTTGGAGGTTAGGAAAACCAAAATGCCGAGCATATCGACCGAGTGAATGATTGATCCAGATAGCGGTCTGGCTGTGATACCATTCAGCACTCTTTTGAATCGCAATCTTTTATATATTTTACATACTATCAGCAAACAATTACACGAAGTTGAAGAAACGCTATAATCTCAATCTCGTCCACGAAGCTCTTTGAAATTTCGGTTAATTTGACTCATCAGCCTCGAAGTTTTGTTCACTTTCCCTGAAAATTACTCTTAGTTTTGGGAGTAGGAATCCCAGGACTCTCATAGCCGCTGATTCGCTCAACTCATGGCTTTTCTTGTTTCTGAATGGTGTTGATGACAATATTCAATGGATCTTGAATAGATTGGGCGTTGGCAAGCGTAGTCTTTTTTGACAATGCTATTCTCTGCATCATCCCCAACCAAGCTGGTCAACTTGTTTGATCAAGACAGCTATTCTTTTCCGAACTCTCAACTTAGAACTTCTCGAAAAATGACCACCCATGTCTTGTGGCAGCAGACAACGCTAAGTTCAAACACCTCAGCAGCACCTAAATTTCTCCGGTCGAGGAACTCTTACTTACTGGTAGGATCATGGTGATTCGTTTCAGAACCTTACTAGGGTGTTACCATCAAGGAGCCAACAATCGCGATAGAATTTCTGTATTCAAATTCAGAATCTCGATGATGCGCTGCTGAGACACTTTCTCCGATGCTCGAAAGTGGCCGATTTTGGTGAACATAAAACACGATGTCGCACTGCACATTTAATCATTCGATTCCAACCGTCGAGAGGAGTTACATCAAGAGCTAAATCATATAGATAAGATAGGAAGCATCCTTATATCACATAGAAGATGTTCAAATTCAACATTCCGATGAGCATCATAGTTTCATCCGGCAGTCTAATGCTCCTTGCTATCGGCAGTCTTTTACTTATATGCAACTCGGCGCACACGATTGGCATAAGTGTACCCGAAGACAAAGCGACCACCGATGGGAGCGATCTAGACAAATTTGCCACAGCAAAAAATGATGATGCAGCCGATACAAGAAATGCAAGTGTCGACACACGGCGAAGAAATGGACGTATATACAGCCAAACCGGATATGGAGCACAGCAGCAGGGGTTAGAGAGTTTTGCAGCAGCGTATGCTGCAGACAATTCGCCCTCTTCCGTAGACCAATCCTCTAATCTAGCACAATCGACTGTCCAAGCCAATGATGCGAGTGCCTATGCCTCTTTTGGCGAGTTGCCGCCAAATTCTGCGAGTAATTCGCCGGGATCAGCAACGCGACAACTTTCGACCGCCGATTATATGCCAAGCTCATCATACTATGCAAACTTCATGTCCCCGAGTTCTAACTCGGCCAGCTACAGTGGGCAACAGTCTTCCGGAAGCGGATATCATTCAACTTCAAATCACTACCCGCATTACCAAAAACTGTCCATTACACCCCCAGCCTATCCAACAAATAGTTATGATAGGTACGCAACGGGTTACCACGATCGAGCCTATCCTAGTATGGCCTCCAGCCCAATCTGGTCAGCAAGTTCGAGCGGTGGCTTGATGTCGACCGCCTCGTCAGCTTTATCGCACTGGACCGGTGGCTTCGGAATATCCGAGATAATATGTGGACTCATTGCGCTGTCTATCGGAGCAGTCATTCTCGGAGCACCTTTCTTCCTGATATACCTCGCCCTCATGGGAAACTTCTCTGGCTCTGGTACGCTGAGCTTAACAAACCCTAATGCACCAGCTGCGGGAGGATCTGCTCCCCCTGCAAACGGGCGCCGGAAGCGCCTGGCCATTTTCGAACAGATTGGCTCGAATAGGAAAAGCGATCAGTTGTCTAACTTCGTGGCGCTGGCAAACTCGGCAGTCAGTAGATTGAGCCCATTGATTGACACGGACAAGATGGTGGGTACCTTCAGACAGCTGATTGATTCAATCGAGAAATATTCAAAGATGGAACCGGAGAAAGATCGATTCAGGGGAAAAGCTTGAGGCCCGAAAGGTAGTTTCAGCATATAACCTTTTAAAGGTTATAACTCTGTACAGGTTTTATACCTGACAGGTTATAACAAAAGATACAACACACCCATAGTAATCATCCGTGGGCGATGCAATAACAATTCAAAGTTTTCATTAGACAACTACATTACAATATGTCTGATTATTCAGGCGCAGGGGAGCCAGCTGGGCACATATTTTAACAATAGTGTTTACCCAAATTTGTATATAAATAACTCTTTACACTGTCGCATTGGTTCTTCAAGACAGGCCAAAATTTTTACAGCTAAATCCAATAATCGAGATTATTAGTTTGTTACTGTCCTCTAGTTTCTGTGCAAATAATACATGAATCTGATGATGTTTCTTTGTTTATTACCACTTTTATATCACTGAACATTTGAATTTGCGGCGTCTCGGTTTAGGCTGTGGGCATAGGACGGCTCTGATAGCCTCATCGAAGACGTTCTTTAAAAATCTTTGCGTTAATGCGGAGCATTCTAAATATTTAACCGCGCCAATTTCTTTAGCACAGGCCAAACCTTGCGGATAGGTTATGGGAGCCAATTTGCGATCTTTCAATTTATCAATGGTTTTGCTCTCATCTCTAAGGTCTAATTTTGTGCCCACTAATATGATAGGCACTCCCGGGCAATGATGTTTCACTTCGTGGGCCCATTTGGCTTTCACGTTCTCAAATGAGGCCGGGCTCGTCAACGAGAAGCAGATTAGGAAGACATCTGTCTGAGGATAGGACAATGGTCTTAATCTATCATAATCCTCTTGGCCGGCTGTGTCCCACAAACCTAAATTAATTGGTTTTCCATCAACCATAACGTTAGCTGAGTAATTATCGAAAACAGTGGGTATATACTCTCCGGGGAATGCATTTGTTGTATAGCTAATGAGTAGGCATGTTTTACCAACTGCACCATCTCCAACTACAACACATTTGATTGACTGCATGCTATAGACAGAGGTTGTATTAGTATAATAGATGCTATTTGCTTACGATCGGTTGCTTCGAGAATATCAGTGATCGGTGGTAGAACTTTTCGACTAATACCTCGAATTGGTGGTGAATTATCTCAGTGATGATGGCTAATGATTTTCGATTCAGCCCTCTCGACATCAAAAGGAGCAATTAACGTTCAAATGGCGATCGATGGCAAATTTCAAATGATGAGGCCGATTTGCTTAGGTTTGACTCGGCCGCCTATCGTGGCATTTTGTACAAAGGGACGGCAGGTTGAGAACTAGAAAATGATGACACGCTAATGTCTATTTATCCGTCCTGCAGAGGCTCATCTGCGTCCAAAGAGGCTACAGCTTTCTCTATGCGATAGTAGTAAACTAGTATTTATTTTCCGCCTGGATTTTATAGATCTAACTGTGGCTGGCTGAGGCAGGTGTGTTGTTGAATACTGCGCTGGTTATTCCTCGAATTTTGGTGGATTTGTCTTTAGTCCCCACTCCTATATGCGAGTGACTTTATTTACGCATAGTCGGGCTCGGGTTCAATTCGTAGGGCATTTGAGAACGAGAATTCAAGATTGCTCTAAGCACAGACCCGCCTGCGAGCGGGCTCGAACGCGGTTCGGCCATTACTCCTGCCCTTGCGGTCGCCACAGTGTGTGTGTGGAGCAAAGTGACCCGGTGCCGGATGGGCGTGGGTTGCGGTACTTGCCAATGGCTGTCGAACTTCATCGGCTGGGTAAGAGCGCTGAAATTCTCCCCTTGATCATCATTTCTATATATACTTTCATTGAATAGATTCTACCAGATCATTGTTTCCATCCGGCACTGAGCGAGGGTTTCGGTCTTAACGCCACTTTTACTTTGACTCTGATTATCGAACAGTTTAAGCGTTATTTAAGCAGATTCGATATGGCCATGTTTGTTTGCACTCGAGGTTCCATGCCAGTCAGTGCTACCGCTAGTGTGAGGCATCAGAATATTGCGGTCGTTCCCAGAATTGCGACCTCTGGCCAATTGGATTCATGTCATAGTTGAAAAGACTTTCAGCCAGATGCATACTTGGCTCTTTTCTATCTCTGAATGACTATGGAGATGAGTAGTTCCACTACGATTTCAAATCGACGAAATCAAACTTTGCCTGGAATCACTGCAGTCATAAAACGAACCGAGTTACATGGTTCTGATCTGACACCTGCGACATGAGATCCCGAGAGGGATGCAGGATGAATGATCGAACAATCTGTCATTTCCCTTTATTAAATGCAATTATATAATTCAGCCGTTGGCATTCACACAAATAGATTCGCTCATTGCACAAATTTGTGCGTTTCCCTGCGCAAATTCATAATCTTCACTATGAACTCTTATGCTGTGCGAACTCCTGCAGACTTTTGTTGTGTCCTCAATCAAGAGACGGTGGCCAACTGTTGAAACGATTCATTGGAACTCCAAGATTGTATCCGAATTATTTAGGTTCATCAAGATCAAGTTTTAGAGACAGAAGAGAAGCCCATTTGTCTCAACAGGTAATTCGTGTCAGTTTCGGGGAATAAAAGAGGGAATATTATCAATCATGGCACAGTCTCAGTGAGCCACCGCCCGGTACCTGTTTCATCAACTCCCATCTCCTCGCAATCAGATGAGGTAACAGACTCTATTTCCAAGCGTCAGAGAGCTACAATTGTTAATCCTACAAGTGCAAATATCGTCCACTGTCACCAGAGATACATGATTGAGAAGTAATCATCTATTGAATAAAACAACCTTATTCCGATCGATAACTTAAAATCTAGGTTGGGGCCAGTAAATTAGTTGTCCGAATTAAATCTAAAAATATCTTGGATAGGCATGTTGGCTCACTAGTGGCAACGGGCGCGAGGTACGAGTAGCGAAACTGGGAGAAGCTTGTATCAGTGATTCAATGCGGCAGCCATCTGTGGTTATAATTACAAAAAGAGGCCGTCGAAAGCATTGACACTAATATCCAGCCGGTCTTACGACCTCAGAGCTAGAGTGGCCCTGGGCGCAGATCCGTCTCATCAAACTACAGCTAGCAATGCACTATTACTCGATCTTCAACCATAACCACACTAACGATTCCCTAACCTATCAGTCGCACTAGTTGTTGCGACATCAACACTCGTTTGTCACTCTGCTCTCCGTGCCACAACGAGAGTGATTGTTTCGTAGTAGCAATCAACAGTATTAATTCTCACTAATGGTTCTGGATATCATCCATCTCGGATAGCATATAAAAATACACACGCACACATATCGCTCTGGTATCACTCTAGGGCGAACCACTTTACAACACATATTGATTTAGTGTGCCATTCAGACTCCTCCTATTTATACTTATAATTCATCCCCTTTCTCACAATGCTACAGTTTCACTCGATCTTAACTAGCAGTAACCATAATGAACTGAGCAATTCTGATAATAGCGGTGCTGCTGCGGGGCATGGGGGGGCTCAGAATTATGACAACGAAGAGGACAATTTCCAAAATTCAACTGGTTGGGAGTACGAAGAGATAACTCTTGAACGCGGACCGTCAGGTTTGGGGTTCACAGTAGCTGGTGGAATTGATAATCCTCATTACAAAAACGATAATAGTATTTATATCACTCGTTTCATACCTAGTGGACCAGCAGCGCTAGATGGACGACTAAAATTAGAGGATATTATTGTTAGAGTCGATGATGCTGACTTGACAGATGTTAAGCACTCAGAGGCTGTTTCAGCATTGAAAAACTCTGGTAATCGTGTGCAATTATTGATTAAACGCCGAAAATCAACCACAGGTTCCTTCGATAGGAGCAAGAACGTAGCAACATCAAATAACATCAACAAACCGAGACAATTACATCAACAGCAGCTATCCAACAACAATTTTGGAAGAAACAATACGACTCGTCTTTTCACAAGCACTCAAGCGCCACAAGCTAATCAACTGCCACCCCTACCTAAGAGTACCCAAAGTAGTTCGGGATTGCTGCGAGGCTCTCCTCGATACTCGACCACCAGAGACAGTATACCAAATAGGGCACCGAGATTGAAAGGAGCATCATCATCAATTAGTTTGCAACATCCTGACGAAGAAGACAATGCGAAGGTATCTAACTTATTGCAAACGCGAGGTAGTCCATCGAACACTGGTTTTAGTAAATCTACCTCGGCAATCGACTACGAATTGGCGAAAAGTTTAACAAAGTTACCTAGGACAGTTATACTCCAACGTACAAGCAAGGGATTAGGATTTAATATAGTTGGTGGCGTCGCAGGTGGGGGTACTTTTATATCCTATATTGTGCCGGGTGGCACCGCGGAGCGCTCGAACAAACTTTATTGTGGTGATCAAATATTATCAGTTAACGGGATCGATCTAAGGTTTGCAACTCATGAGGAGGCCGCTTCGACCTTGAAGCAAGCTGGCCAGACAGTGAAGTTGGTTGTGAAATATAGGCCAGAAGAGTATATCAAATTTGAGAACAAAATCAACGATTTAAGGGAGCGAAGTATGATGTCGACTGGAACTCTTCAAACCTCGCAAAAGAGATCCTTATACGCTAGAGCTTTGTTCGATTATGATCCCACAAAAGATTCTGGACTACCAAGCAAAGGGTTGCCGTTCAGATTTGGTGACATATTGCATATAACTAATGCCTCTGACGATGAATGGTGGCAAGCTAGGAGAGTTCTTGAAAATGGTCAAGACGACATAGCTCACGGAATCATTCCATCTAAGAAACGGATCGAAAAACGCGAAAGAGCACGACTCAAGACCGTTAAATTCATCAATAGGAACAGCTCCGAATCCATGCTAGATAGAAGAAGGAAAAAATTCTCCTTTTCAAAAAAGTTTCCATTCATGAAATCTCGGGAGAATGTTGGTGACGACGAATATGATCTAATGGGCTCCCAATCAAATAGCCGCGGTATACTATCGTCGTCATCAACAACTAGTATTAATAACAACAGCGAACGTGGCAGCATCAGAAATGATGCGGAGGAGGTAATATTATCTTATGAGCCAGTGTTACAACAGGAAATAGACTACGTTCGACCAATCGCTCTATACGGTCCCATCAAAGACGAAATAGAGGCCCTGCGCGAAGATTTAAGTTGTGACGATCGGTTTTACAAAATGGAGTTGATTGTACCATATACGACTAGGCCTCCAAAAGAGGGTGAGCTTGACGGGGTGAAATACCACTTTGTTTCAATGCAAGAGATGAAAAGGGACTTGGCAAGGCATAAGTTCGTAGAGGCTGGAGAATTGAACAATAATCTTTATGGAACTTCAATAGATTCTATCCGTGAAGTAGCCGAATCTGGTAAACATTGTCTACTCAATATCAGTCCTAAGGCCATTAAGAGGCTGCACGAAGCCAACATCTACCCCATCTCTATATTAATTAAGCCAAAGTCTATCGAATCATTACTTGAAATGAACAAACGCTGGTCCCATGAAGAGGCTCTAGTCGCTATGGAGCATGCAAATCGACTGGAGCAAGAATTTGGCTCTTATTTCACTGCAACCATTCAACTGGACACTCCAAACGAAGTATTACGTGAGATATTGAATGTTATTTCGCAACAATCTGGACCTCTCATCTGGAAGCCAACTTCTTTCGAAGCCTTGAAGTTTGTGGGATAATGTTTGAACACATGAGACCTCGATTCACAGTCTCATTCGTACTTCTTTTAAACTAATATCACAGCATGTAACTCTTCTTGGCTCCTCGGACTAGATTCGGTTCACAATTGCGCTTCTCCCTTTCAATCAACCATCAACCTAGCGTTTCGAGCAACGGGAGTGTTGGTTGAAAACTTCATTAGCAAATTGATAATAGTTCGTCAGTCGGCGTCTTTACACCGAACAAAAAGATTCTTTGACCTATCAGTTACTTCATGGAGTTTCTTATCGGACTAAATGGAGAGCTGTGAACAATCCTAATCCAATTTGTCCCACTAGCAATCGTGCCGGATTTGCAGTTTCTTTTAATGCTCGTGGAACACCTGCTCTCCTAGGTCGGTTGAAGATTCACTCCTCAGCGTTACTTGAATAGGTGGTCGGTGTAACTTTTGGCTCGATTTTGCTGACCCCAAGCAAGTCCGTCTCGCAAGTGGAACAGTTGAACATTCCACATTTTTAGTGTAAGATTTTGTGTGGGCGTGAGTCTAAGACCTATATGTCCGCCTCGTGGGGGATCACAAATCGAGAGGCCACCACAGCGACTAATACGGACATCAGCACTGGTCCAAAAAAGGCCAGATAGGGGGCCCTCCTTGTCGAAGATGTCCCTGAAGGCTGGTAAATCTGCGTAAGCCCTACTCAGGTGGCTAGACAGCCCGGACGTCGGCCGGCTCATCTCGGTGAATGGGGTCGAACCTCTGTACTAACTCAATGGTGCATGACGACACCACGCCATTGCTTTTGAGCACAAAGTCCCGATGATCAGGGGGGATCCCCCCTTTATTCTCCATGAAATTGGCCACTATACTATAGTAGGTGAACCAAACCAACCATCGCTGTAGTGGTGACCAAGTTCTTGGCCGCTGTAGTGGTGCGAACTTCAGGCTGTGATTTACCAGATTGAGATCGGTCACTCTTTAACTTGCAAGACTAGGGGAGAGCCTGCGTCAAGAATAAATATTCGATTTGCTTGCAGCGTACTGGGTTCTCTCAATCGCTCCCACGATTTCCTTGATCTAGCATATGATTGACGGCCACGTGTCTTAAACCAGAGATACCGGATTGTCATGTGCAGAATCTTAGTTTTGATGACGCGAAACGTCCATCTTGAGTCGGTGCTACAACAAGTGGTTTTATTGGGCTGCACGTACAAGAGGGGATAAATTTCAAGGCCGATGAATCTCAACGGCGATTTGGTTGCAGACTCTCAAATGTATCTACTCATGACTCGAAATAAGTTGTGAGGTAACTTTCATGTGTAACCATTATGGGCGGAGCGAGCTGAGCGCCCGCGAGACTTTGGCAGCCCTTGAATGTTTCCATAATGTAAGGAGGAAAATCCCGTCATGTGCCAAATCAGCCCTCCCTAGGATGTCTCGAGACATTCGCAAGATTAAGCTCGCACAGTTTCACTCTTGGATTTACTCCACCTTGCAGATCCACGATGCTTATCGAAGCAGGTTCTGAGAACCTTTTTTGTCTGCTTACCCCCACTGGCATGCTCGTTCTTGGTTACGCAACCACTAGTTGTGAACTTACTTGCCGCCCGTCGATACAAACCTCTTGGGGACTAGCCTGTCCGTCCGTAGATGGTCCATTCCACTCAACAGCATTCACGCCTGTACGCACTTACGTAGACAGAAAAGGCTATCGTCTCCCGTACGTTACTGCAAGGACAACAAACCTGGAAGAATCATTGCCGATATTAACCTCACCATCCATGGCCACAGACGTAGAGAACCTCAAATTCAAGTAAAACTCTTATCATAGACCATCGATCATTCCTATCTAACATTATACATCGAATTAACTGACAGAGAATTATGATGGACGCAGTGGTTTGTTTCTCGGGATATGCAATCATTCTCTACTTCTTTCTGTCAATCATCTATCGTCTTGCTAGAGGGTTATGGAATTTAAAACTCGGCAGTTTATTTGGATTCAGCGAGAAATTCAGGCCAAAAGAGAACTCATGGGCTGTCATCACAGGCGCCACCGACGGCATTGGCTTGGCATACTCACATGAATTAGTCAGAAAAGGCTATAATCTATTGCTCATCAGTAGAAATCCAGAGAAACTCAACACAGTCAAGCAAGAGCTAGATGCCAAATCAAATAAGAAGGGTAAAGAAATCAGAGTGTATGCCGCCGATTTTTCTAAAACAGACATCTATGAT
>Ga0209372_1000158_pt1 | contig 50846 bp, 21 predicted proteins | sample AgamicAtPe_FD_187170 | JGI IMG/M metagenome (GOLD analysis project Ga0209372, IMG submission 187170) | Agave microbial communities from Guanajuato, Mexico - At.P.e (SPAdes) (version 2) | ecosystem: Host-associated > Plants > Phyllosphere > Phylloplane/Leaf | place: Guanajuato, Mexico | collected... | reverse complement strand
AGGCTAAACGCGAGCAGACGAGGTCTTCCCATTCGAGGAGCTCTTGCGCGGCCGCTTGCAAGGGCGGCTCAACTTTCGCTCGATTGTTGATTAGCTCCGCTCGGCTTAGCTCAGCTCCATGCCCATGTCCATGTCCAGCTCAAGCCCAAACTCAAACTCAAACTCGAGCGCCGCTTGTTCAGCTGGGAGGCAACACAACAATTTGTTTGCCCGCCACTTGATGGCCGCGAGCTGGCCAGTTGATGATTAGAAAATAAAGCGGACGGATCCCACACGAAGCAAGAGCCGGAAAGAGAGAGAGGCAGCAACTAGTCAAACTAGTCTCACTCCAAGATGGCGACGAGCACTAATTAGTGCGCGCAGAGTTGTTGGCCCTCTCGCTTGCAATGTCAAGAGTTGGCCAGGTGGAGGAGTTTTGAGTGTCGAGAAACAATTGTGGCCTCAATTAGAGGCGGCCATCCTGAAAGCTGACTGCAGTGATAAGTTATATTTACAAAACAAATTGATCCTCCGCTTTTATCGCCGTCACTCAGAGGCGAGCCAGTTTATTGCCTCGAATTGCAAGTCCTCGCAAGATCAATTAGTGGATTGATTTGGGTTCTCCAGGCGAGCTCGAGTGGAGTCAGGTGGCGCCAAGTTTGTTCGAGTGCGTCTGTTGCTGCGCGAGGAGGAGGAGGAGGAGGAGAGCTGGCAAGTCTTGCAACTGGATCGACCTATTTCAGTTCAGTCTAGTCCATTGCACTGGATCGTTAGCCAGAGACTTGAGGCAGTTCATGCTTGCGGGCGCCGTGTGAGAGGGAGACTCGAAACGAGCGAGACACTTGCTTGCTCCTCATTCAAATTCCACCTCAAAGCTCACGAGTTCGGAAGGGGCGACGGATATGAGCTTTTCGAGCTTTCAACCAAACCTTGGACCAGCCGAGCGGCGGGAACCGAAAACGAGAGGGGCGAAATCGGTTTCGCTTAAACGACAGGCCAACTAACTCATCATCAAGCAGTCAAACTTTTACATCCCATCACAGAGGCCAAAGGAGAGCCGAGGGCAGCGTTGTGGCGGAAGTGCTCCAACTCTCCTCCCTATCAAGAAGTTGTTGATACATTTTTAGCAACACTTTTCTCGCCAGGAAAACCTTTTGCTTGACGCGACAGGCGAGCCGCTTGGAGCGAAAGTGGAGCCGGAGATGAATGTAAGTTTTTGCGCCCTTCCTTCGTCCCATTGACACCTCACGAGGCAAGAGTTGGCCCAAATGTGACGCAACACTAAACTATTCTTACGCTTTTGCATTCTCACACTCTGAAGCTGACGAGATTCGCGAAACAAGAGGCGCCCACGACGAGAAGCGGACCACTCCACAAGCTCTCGTCGGCCGGCCGACTTGGGCAGCCGAAGCGGAAGCTGGAGCTGGAGGTTAGCGCTCTGGAGGGGATGGAGCGGCGCCATGTTTGTGGGAGGACGGCGAGACCAAAGGTAGCTCTAGTCAGGCGAGGGGAGGCGAGGAGAGATTTGCTCGGGCAAGCGGTTTCAAATTTAACCCGTCTAATGCCGCTTCTTCTGAGCCTCTTGCTCCTGTTAAACTCCCTCGATCTTGGCTTCAGAGTTTGCGAGGCCAAAGTGCACCACTCAAAGCGTCAAACTTCGGCTAGCCCATTGACTGGCCGCGAAAACACCAATTGGTGGAACGTTTGGTGGCAACGTAAGTATTGATTATCCATGCCTCATCAAAGCTCAAACCGAGCAAAACCAAAACGCTTGCGCTTCCTCGTTAGCGCTCAAAATCTCATCCCCTAAATCAAACCTGTCAACTTTTAGAGTACATAAACGACGCAGTTCAGCCAACAGTCAGACCGATCGTTGCGGTTGCCTTCAATGGAAAAACAATCAACCTGTCCGAGCAAAACGAACTCTCAAGCTCAACAAGTATGCTAACACAATACCAGAGCAACGCTGCACCAGAGCCAAGACAACAGCTGCAGCTTGGCCACCAAATTGATCGGGACGTCGATACAAATTTCGTTTCAAATTTGAATGTTGCTGAAAGTGGCCCGCTAGATTTGGAGCGCAACGAGAGGCTCCGTTTGGTTTCGGCGAGTCTACCCAACAACATGCATCCATTTGCGGCAAAACAAATGCTCATGGCGCAGAAAAAGTCGAATCAGTTGCAACAGGCCAATTGGCAGTCAGTTAAACCGACCTTAATTGAACCAAGCTCAATGCAAACGAGAGATGCGAGATCAAATAGGCAAACTTCAGCGCGTCAAGTGGATGAGCTTGGGACAGGTGAGCAATTAGCCGCTCAACTGGGCATTCAAATGAGAGTTGCGGCGATGGGCCGTCCAGCTGCATCGGCAACAAACAAAGCAAGCGGCACTCTTGCGCAAGGGTCCAATTCGGCCGAGAATCCCAATTGGCAGCGGCAACAGAGAGCCGACGATTCAATTAGGTTCGAGCAACAGCAGCAAAATCAAATGGCCGACTATGGGGAGGAGAACGAGCCCGAGTTTGAGGGAGGAAATGGAGCCGCTGGCAACATGGAAACTGACCAGGCGAGAGTTCAAACTGGCGAAGATTCCTCCTCGAGCAGCATGATGGCTGAACCATCGCCTGGCGGCCAGTCGATTGTCACGCAGAAATCGCAGAATGGAACCGACGAAATGGTGGCGCGAGCGCAACCAAAGCCGAGTAAGGAAGTCACGCAGACCGATGGACCAAAGAAGCAGCAAACAAACCAAAGCGAACTCCAGATCTCCAAACTCCAGCCAAATCAAGCCTCGCAAGCAACTGCCAAAGCTACCAGCCAACAGGTTGCAACTCAGCAGGCCAACGATGACAGATCCAGCCAAAGGCCCCAAATGGCCACTGTGTCGCAACTTGGCCAATCCACGATGCAGAGGCCAATGGGCGTCTCGAGCACAATGAGACCAGCGGATGGCGCACTGACAACCGGTATGAGGGGCGGCCAATCGAGCAGGTTTGATGCAACAGAGCAGACGGCAACCACCCAGATGAGCATCGGAGGTGAAGCAGTAAGCTCGCAGTCGCCGATGGAGGTGGATCTGCAGGAGACTCCCATCTCAATTGCAAGCGAGGGAGAGATGCAACAGCAACCTAAGACCACCACGCCGACTGGGCGCGTTGAGCTCGAGAACGGGCGGCCAGCGACAGGTATGCGCTCGCAAGCTAGCACGACCTCCGTTCGCCTTCCAGGACCAAACCAGCAAAGGCCGAGCTCCACCTCCAGAGGACAGCAGTCCTCGTCCCCGGCGCAAACGGATTCGTTGCCCAGAGAGACCCAAAGCATGCTTACGCCGCCACCAACGCCAACCCTGCCACCAACCACATCCATGTCTACGAGGCAACAACAGAAGGAGACAACTGGGTCTGAGCTGACGAGCACGACACTCGCAAGCCAGCCGAACTCCATGGTCACTGGAGTGACGATCCCTTCGGTGGGCTCCACCACTCAAGCAGCGGGTAGCGACGGCATGAGGAGCTCGCCCGAGATGGGCGCCGGCGGCGGCGCTAGTGATGTAGTAAGCGGCAGTGGTGGTGGAACAACCAGCAAGGAGCCGACTAGCGGCACGGAAACCACGAGCGCAAACGAAGATGCAACAGCAACAACGAACGGCGACGATGAAGACGACGACGATGAAGGCAACACCAGCACCAGCTCTGGTCAAGGCGAAACGACAGGTCCAATGGGCAACTCGGCGAACGAGACAACCGATTCGGACAATGAATCAAACGAGGACTCGGACACAGATAATGGAGTCAATTCTGGCAACGAGGACCAAGAGTCAACAACGCCAACTACCGTGGCCACACTGCCTGCTCAAACGACCAGCGCTGGCCAGCAAACAACCACCAAAGACGCCAGAACCTCAACAACTCAGCAGCCAGCTCTCACAACCATCGACATCGAAAGGTTGCCCAAAGGTTTGGGTGTTCAGACGATGAGTATGATGATGCGTCAGCCTGGTGTTGGCAAGAGTGAGAGCCAAAACATTGTGCCCAACAGTGGCGACGACATTCCGAGAATCAAGCCTGAGGTGAGCCAAGCGCCAACCAGACAGGCAAACACCAATTTGGTTATGATGACGCTAGATCAAGGTAAGAGCACCATTGATGGTGAGACGGCCATAACAATGCCGATGGAAACGCTGATGCGCTTGATGATGAACCAAGGGCTGCAAGGGGGCGAGAGAGGCCAGACGATGCCAGCAATGGATCAGACAACTCCGATGCCAAGCGCACCACTTGGCGGCCAGAGCCAGACGATACCAAACCCGGTTGGCGGCGCAAGTAAAATGACAAACCAGCAGCAAGCAGGCGATATTAGACGTCCATTGCAAGTTGGCAGCTCAACAATGGCGAGCACGAGGCAAAATGATAGGCCGGCAACTAAGGAAGAGGAAGCTAATCGGTTAGAGGTGGAGATGAACACGCTGGTGGCCAAGAAGAAATTGCAGCCGCCTCCAACGACGAGACAGCCTGGCCGCCAACAAGGCAGCGGATCTGGCCAGATGATGAGTCAGACGGGCTCAGGAGACGGCTTTACTGCAACACCAGCAACAATTTTAGACTCCTCAACTTCCCCAAAGTCGCCCATGATGATTAGTATAGCGGAACCGTCTGCGCCAACTCTCGAAGATGATATGACAACCGGTGGCGAGCCAAAGATTGAATTGCTCAGCTTGGATCTGATGCCCATTCAGCGCATTATGAAGGGCCAACAAAGTCCGTCGGTTCCGAGCAACAAGGAGAAATTGGCCAGCTTGACGAACCAACAGGCGCCAGTTAAATTGCAGCAAGAGAACCAAACTCAACCGCCAACTGATGGCCGCAAATCGCGACCAAACCAACCATCGCAGAGCAAGGAATTGTCAGTTTATGAGGTTGAGCCTGGAATGAGATTGAAACCATCGCCTGGCACCAAAACTAGCGGCCCCAAGACAGGCGGCACCGGCACCCTACAGCCGTCGGGAAATGTTGCCATGGGCAATAACAACCAAGCAAATACAGTCTACATGATTATGATGAACGGAATGCCCTCGCCAGCTCATTCCAAGAGGCCTGTTGGCACAATGGATTCTACAAACCAGCAGCAACGCAACGAACCCTCACGAGCCTCTAGTCCAAATCAATCGGGAGTCCAGAGACCGATGGGCGAGACATTCATGACAACCAAACAAATGCCAACAACCACAACCCTCGACGGGGTCTCCAGAAACAACCAGCAAGCGAGCTCAGCAGGCAGCGCTGGTCCCCAAATGCGCACAACCCAAGCCATGCCAATGACAACAGTAGAGCAACAGTCGTTCAGCGGCAATGATACTGCAACCACCAGTGCCCCGTCTAGAACAACCAGCTCAAGCAACCAGCAACGACAGCCGACCACTCTCGATTCGCAACAAACCACCACAAGCCGGCCAACATCCACTACCAACGCTGCCGACTCTGGGCAGGGTCAAAAGGATTCGAGAAAGATGGGCTCCCTTGAGAGGGAGCAGCAAGCGAGCGGCCCAAGTAGCACCCAGAGGGATCCAAGTAGGACCAATTCCATTGAGTCCACAACGACAACCGCCAGCACTGAATTCACTGGACCCAATAATAGCGGAAGTGGCGATTCAGAGAGAACCACGGTCACAACGGGGACGCCAACGGTAAGACTCACCACGTTCAAAGCCAACATGACGGAGAACATGTCGTTCTCGCCGTCCAATGGCACAGGTGAGACCCAAGACGGCGCAAGTCAATCGTCAACTCCGATTGCTGCGTCCACAACCACTCAGGCCCCTTCGTCTCCAATGACTGTGTTCATGCAACAACAACAACAACAGCGACAGCAAATGCAAAACGAGATGGATCGCAGACTAAACCAAACAACTCCGTCCGACAAACAGATCTTCATGGATGCAAATCAGATCCCCGCAGAACCTAAGAGGGAAAATCAGGTGCAGCTTGAACGCATTCAGCAACCCAAACAACCTGCTACAAGTATGCAACCAGACGATAGGCGTCAACAACAGCAGTTCAGCACCAAATCGCAAGCACCATCGAGCAAATTGATTAGCAAGCCATCCAATGGGACTTCCTCGTTCATCCCGTCTAAATTGCGCAACGATTTTAGCAAACTCAGCCGGCTCCAACAGCAGCCCTCTCATCCGACGAAGATGAAAAATCAGGGTGGCCAACAGTCGACGGACGATGCTCAGGCCCAAGATGGCGTTCGAGCGACTCCAATTCCAACGACAACTCAATTGCCGCTCACTGGAATGGCGATCAGACAGTTCGGGGGCTCTAACAGAATGAGCGCCATGGCCAACCAGCCAGTTCCATTCGGAAGACCTTCAGCCATGGTAATGCAATCCGGTCGCTTGATTAACCCGCAACAGGCGCCCGCTCGTGTCGAGTATCCGGTATTCGAGTATGGACCCTCGATAGCTGTGAGGAGACCCGACGAGCCGCTCGCAAACGGCCAAATACCTAATTGCACGCTCACGGGTAAAAACTTCTGCGTTCTGACCAAAGACTATCCGATGAATGAGGTTAGACAGGCTGTCGAGAGGAGTTTTAGATCCGTAAGGATTATGTATGAGGAGTTACAGACAGTTTCCGACCAAGAACTTCACAAAGATGACTTCAATGCAACCAACAACCAGGCCGCCAGTGGAAAGTTTGCATGCCAAACGCAAGTAGAGATGATGCGTCCAGGATGGGCTAAAGACGAGATCACTAAGGAGTGGATGCTTGTAGTTAATACGGACGTTTTTCCGCAAAGAGTTAGGACCGAGAGTTGTGCTCAACCAAATACCCCATGCGAATTCATTGCACCCTTTTATGATTCAACGTGCCAACAAAGATACAGCCTACATAGAATGATCGCCATAGACCCGCACGATCCATCGCGCAGTCCACAGGTAGCCGTGTTCAAATTCCCAGCAGGATGCGTTTGTAGGGTTCACCCTATCAGAAAGACAACAGCGTCGATCACCACTCTGGCCACTACGTCAGCGCCCAATTCAATGAGTAGCTCATCCACAAGCAAGGCAAGTCAAAGACGTTAGAGATCATAAGAACGAGAGGTTAACCGATCCAAGGCCAATCACATGTGAGAGAGGCTCCACCAGGAAATGGAGCACGCAATTAAGAGAGAGAGAAAGCCATTGAACAAGATTGGTCATAACTTTTGTCTCAAGTTTCCAAAAGCACAGTGATGAAATTAAAATGTAAAGTCCGTATGTACGCCTTTGCCTACATAATAGTGATTGATTTATTTTCATAAAAGAACATTATCTGCGGCGATAGTTCTGTACAATTACTTTGGATTCTAATACAGTTAACTTGGAGCCAATCTACGGAAGCAGGATACAATTAGATTAGATAACATCCTAAAGCAATAATTGAAACATTAGTTCTCTCCTAAATTAAGTGGCTTAATCAACTTCCTCGATGGTTGGACCCTTGCCTGCGCCCGGGGCAGCACCAGCAGCTCCGGCACCTGGCATTCCTCCCTCACCTCCAAAACCTGGCGGCATACCGCCTGGTCCACCGGCCGATTGGTACATCTTTGTCATGATCGGAGCGGACAACTGCTCGAGTTCCTTTTGCTTGTGCTGGAATTCCTCAGCTTCGGCCATCTGGTTACCATCTAACCAGGCGAGGGTTTCCTTGACCTTCTCCTCAAGCTTCTCGCGATCTTCTGCTGGAATCTTGTCCTTCAATTTCTCATCCTCGCAAGTCTGCTTCAGATTGAAGGCGAACGATTCGAGCTCATTCTTGGCCTTGATTCGCTCCTTTTGCTTCTCGTCATCCTCCTTGTACTTCTCGGCCTCTTGAACCATACGCTCGATTTCATCCTTGGTCAGTCGACCCTTGTCGTTCGTGATGGTAATCTTGTTTTGTTTACCGGTGCTCTTATCCACTGCAGACACGTTGAGGATACCGTTGGCGTCGATGTCAAAAGTGACCTCGATCTGTGGAACTCCTCTAGGAGCCGGTGGAATGCCAGAAAGTTCAAATTTACCTAGCGAGTTGTTGTCGCGAGTCATTGCCCGCTCTCCCTCATAAACTTGGATGAGCACACCTGGCTGGTTGTCGCTGTATGTTGTGAAGATTTGCGAGTGCTTAGTTGGGATGGTGGCGTTTCTCTTGATTAAAGTTGTCATCACTCCTCCAGCAGTCTCAATACCGAGCGACAATGGGGTGACGTCGAGCAGGAGCAAGTCTTGCACAGCCTCTGATTTGTCGCCGCTTAGAATTGCAGCCTGAACTGCGGCACCATAGGCCACGGCCTCATCTGGGTTAATGCTCTTGTTGAGCTCCTTGCCGTTGAAGAAGTCTTGCAACAGTTTCTGAATCTTGGGAATACGGGTCGATCCCCCGACTAGAACAATTTCGTCAATGTTGCTCTTATCGATCTTAGCATCGCGTAGGGACTTTTCGACTGGGTCCAAGGTTGACCTGAAAAGGTCTGCACACAGCTCCTCAAATCTTGCACGAGTTATGCTGGAGTAAAAGTCGATACCCTCGAAGAGAGAGTCAATCTCAATGCTGGCTTGAGACGAGGAGGATAGAGTCCTCTTTGCACGTTCGCAAGCAGTTCGCAGACGACGAACAGCGCGCTTGTTGCTAGTGAGCTCCTTCTTATGTTTCCTCTTAAATTCTTGTACAAAGTGGCTAACCATTCGGCTGTCAAAATCTTCACCACCTAGATGAGTATCACCAGCTGTTGCCTTAACTTCAAAGACACCGTCGTCGATCGAGAGGATCGAAACATCGAAGGTTCCACCACCAAGGTCGAATATGAGAATGTTCTTCTCCTTGCCACCCTTCTTGTCTAGTCCATAGGCAATGGCAGCGGCAGTTGGCTCATTGATGATCCTCATGACGTTCAGCCCAGCAATGGCGCCAGCATCCTTGGTTGCTTGGCGCTGAGAGTCGTTGAAATATGCCGGCACAGTGATAACGGCGTTTCCAACTGTCTTTCCTAGATAGGCCTCGGCTGTTTCCTTCATCTTGGTCAAGACCATGGAAGAGATTTCCTCCGGGAAAAAGTCCTTGTTCTCACCCTTGAACTCTACACGAATCTTGGGCTTAGTGGCGTCGTTAATAACTGTAAATGGCCAGTGTTTCATGTCAGATTGAACGGTTGCGTCATCAAACTTCCGGCCAATCAGACGCTTGGCGTCAAATACTGTGTTTTGCGGGTTCATGGCCACCTGGTTCTTGGCGGCGTCTCCAATCAGTCGCTCTGTGTCATTGAAAGCCACATAACTTGGAGTTGTACGGTTTCCCTGATCGTTGGCGATAATCTCCACCTTCCCGTGTTGAAAGACTCCGACACATGAATAGGTTGTACCCAAATCGATACCGATAGCGTTTCCAGTAGACATTGTTGCTGTTGTTTGTTTGATCACTCGAGAGAAATTTTGAAATCACGGTAAATTTATCAACCAAGATTACAGGTAAGTTTAGTATGCACTTCCTTTTCGACGATAACTGAATCTCTCGTGTCGCAGCTTACAATATAAAGTTCTCAGAGAAAGTTCTGGAAATCTCCGTGCGCCGAGCGCTCACGCATCGGAATCGAGCATGGGAGTGTGCGGCAGCAGAATCCATTGTGGACACTAGGCCTACGCATGAGATTCGTAGTTGCGCACATCGAAGCTTCTGGAAACGGCCGGCCGGCAAGCTGGTTCGCACATCTGTCCAAACTGTAGCTTTTCGCTGCTAAAAAACGAAACGCCGAGTCTCGGTTTCGCACCACCCTCTGAGAGCCAGGATTGGTTTCCCTAAGCTGGTTGAATGGATTTGAGGGCGAGACTCTAGCATAATTGCGGCCGCCAACCTCGTTCGCTTATGGATTTTCCCACTGTGTGTTTACATGGGCTAAAGACACTTCAAGGCACCACGTGGTTGCGTGATGCACCTGAGCCTCCTCCCAATTAGGGTAGTGCCCATCAATCAGTCTTATTGTTAGCTCGCTATCTCGACCGACTATTGAAATGGTCAGACCAGAGATCAAGAAGAGGCGCCAAGAGTTGGCAGCCGCGTCAATTCAATCTCGCAAAAATCGAAAAAAGTTGGAAAAGATTGTATTGCACAAAAAGCTTAAAGTTGACAGAGGCAATCTACTGACCAAACTGAAAGAGTTTCAGTTGAAGCCTGAGCAAACAGCGAAACTCCATTCAACGTCCTCGATGCAAACGAAAGGCTTGAAGAGATTCTTAGCCGATGATGGCTGCAACAGTCAGTCAAATGTCACCGACATTGAGCGAGCGGAACAGCGTTTGGATCTTGCGAGCCTACTCAAGCGAAGACGAACGAAGCGGAAACAGCTCGTTCATGGGAGTTCTTCCTCTTCATCCTCAGAGGATACCGACGACGTCTCCACAGACACAGAGGTATACTACAATTCACCCGAAAGGGATGCGAGCACCTCGGACAAATCAATACCCCGCGATTTGGAGACAGACAAAGAGCTTGTCTCTAAGGTTGTGAAAGAGTCGACCTCAAAAGTTGTGGCACAAGATCAGAGAAGAAGCGAGATACCTAGAGAGCCCGCGATCTATGTAGGAGTCTCGAGAGATCCAATCATTGAAGAGTCTAGGCTCAAGCTTCCGATCATTGGTGAGGAGCAGAACATAATTGAGAAAATTCGTTATAATGACATAGTCATCGTTTCTGGTGAAACTGGCTCAGGGAAGACGACGCAGATACCCCAGTTCTTGTATGAGGCGGGTTACGCGTTGAACGGTAAGCTAATCGGCATAACTGAGCCTCGACGGGTAGCTGCAGTATCCATGAGTCAGCGTGTGGCCCGGGAGCTTAATTTAAGTCAGCGGGAAATCTCTTATCAAATTAGATTCTCCGGCAATGTTACGAAGCAAACAAAGATCAAATTTATGACTGATGGCGTGTTACTTCGCGAGTGTCAACAAGACTTCCTTCTGTCAAAATACTCTGTGATCATTATTGACGAAGCGCACGAAAGAAGTGTCTTCTCCGACATACTTATTGGTCTTCTATCCCGAATTGTTCCTATGCGCCGTAAGCGCGATGACCCCCTGAAGCTTGTGATAATGTCCGCAACCCTTCGAGTTGATGACTTTACGAACAACACGTTTTTATTTCCGAGGCCGCCGCCTGTGATCAACATTGAAGCCCGACAATTCCCTGTTACGGTGCAGTTTTCCAAAAGGACCCCAGACAATTATCTTCATGCAGCCTACAGAAAGGTATGTTCCATTCATTCTCGTCTCCCCAGAGGTGGTATACTTGTCTTTGTAACAAGTCGGATGGATGTCAAAGTTCTCTGCAAGAAACTGCGTGAAAAGTTTCCGTGCCCCGAATCGAGGGGCCAGAGAGAGAACGATAGGAGTAGGCCAAAAGTGGCACCAGACGGACTTACGCACAATCGGCTTCGACCTAAAATTAACGCGCCGAAAAATCTAACTATCGAGAATCTCAAACAAGACCTCGAGTTATTAAGTGACGAAGATGGCTATGAAACTGATCACGAGCATGGGTTCCTTCAGAGTTCGTCTGACTGGAGCGGTACCGACTCTGTTACAGATGAAGAAGATGGAACCGTCCATTCTACCAAGGATCCTCTATACTGTCTTGGTCTGTACGCCATGTTACCATTAGATAAGCAGCAAAAGGTATTCAAAGAGCCTCCAGATGGGACAAGATTGTGCGTTATCGCAACCAATGTTGCCGAAACGTCGATCACCATACCGAACATCAAGTACGTAGTCGACACTGGAATGGAGAAAACCAAAGTTTATGATTTGGTCACTGGGCTCTCGAGATTTATGACTGGTTGGACCTCAAAATCATCGGCCGAACAGAGAATGGGTAGAGCAGGCCGTACTGGACCAGGCTTCTGTTACCGTCTATATTCGTCGTCAGTGTTTGCAAATGATTTCCCAGCATATGCTGAACCTCGCATCTTACAGAAGCCTGTTGAGGATGTGGTGCTACAGATGAAGTCCATGAATATTGACAATGTAGTCAATTTTCCATTTCCGACCAGACCGTCGATTGACGCGCTTAAATCTGCTGAGAAAAAACTCATAGCGCTTGGTGCCCTTGACGACAGCAAATTCAAGCTTGCCAGATTCAAAGATATTAGCAAGACGGAGTTCTCTTCTAGACTAACTCCTTTAGGTAAAGCTATGGCCTATTTTGCTTTAAGCGCCCGGTGCTCAAAGATGATAGTATTGTCACCCCCAGAGATTCTGCCCTACGTAGTGTGCATTGTGTCTGCATTGACAGTGAGAGAAATGTTCCTCGAGGGTGACAAATGGCGAGAACTCAAAAGAAAATGGGCAGGTCATGGGCTTTCAAAACGTCTCGGCGATTTCATGGTCATGCTACGTGCTGTTTGCGTGGCGGATTCGTTCAAGTGTGCTAATAAATTATGTCTCGAGCACGGACTTAGAACTAAAGCGATGCTCGAGATCGATAAGCTCAGGAAACAGTTAGCACACGAGATAAATAGCAATCTCAACTACCCTATGGTAAACGACCAGATTGTGTTGCAGAGGCCTACCGAAAATCAATCAACTATCCTGCGGCAACTTTTGCTATCGTCCTACTGTGATCATGTTGCGCGGAGATTGCCTGATGGCTATGTGATAGAAGAATCCAATGGTTCAAAAGAGAAAAAGAAGCTGAAGAATGCATACGAGTGCATGGAAATAGACACGCCAGTTTATATCAGCCATGAATCCGTCTTGAGAACTGAGCACCCTGAGTACGTAATATATAAGGAACTGTATCAAGGGGGTAAGAAAATGCTTATGCGAGATGTTGCTATCATCGAGCCAGAATGGCTGGTCCAGTATGCGTCGAAGCTGTGTAGTTTCAGCGGAAACAGTGCAAGAACACCCGGGACCGCCCCAAGATTTGATAAGGATCTGAATCAATATGTTTGCGATCGTTTGACGTACTACGGACCTAAGAACTGGTCCTTGGGCTCTATCGAAGTGCCACTGCACTTGGTGGACCCTGAAGCAGCAATTTCATCTTCAGGATCTGTCAGCTGCCATGCAGGAATCATAGGAGGTGCCGCAAACCTCTCGTGACTCAATAAAAGCGTTTTTAATGATTGTATGTCAGCTGAGAAGTTACTCCTCTGAAGTTCGAGTATCTTGTGAAGCTCTGAAATTTTCTGCATTATATCAGCCAATGAGAGCGAATCGTTTCCCTCTCGTGGCTCTGTCTTTGTGACTTGTTGTTTTATAGTGGGACTTTCCCTAGTTTCTTGATAGGCCTTGTATAATTTATATCCACCAAAACAGAGACCTAGGATTAGAAGGAAATTCCATCGGCCACTCTGAGGCTGTTGGCGATTCACTAGCGCTAGATTGAGTGCCTCATCGACCTCCATATCAGAGAGCCCTTTGTCTCGCAAGAACTTCAATTTGTCTTTCAAGGAGCTATCCGTAAGTTTTGGGTTCTGTAGAAAGCTGATGGCCGCCTTGATGAATTCCTGTCGATTCTCGGTACTCATATTTACTGTGGATCTTCAAGTAGCACCTGACACTTCTCTAATCGGTTGAGGATGCAATTCCGACAACACAATCTTGACCATCGGAATGATGCAATTCTGTTCAATTGTGGAGGAGACTTGGTGATGTTGTTCTGCTTCAAGGACTCACCAATCGGGCTGATAACATGAGCTCGCGTCCCCACCTGACCTGATCTTCATTCAGTTGACAATACCGACCTAGGATAAGTCTGCAGTCTGTGCATTTCAAGAATAGGATGTACTCACGACAAGAATAAATAATACTATGTACTCATGACAAAAGTGAAAAATTGAAGTTGCCCTAATAAAATACACCTGTTGAGGGATCGAACAGTCAAGGAATTGGTCTGGCTACAGACGTTAGCATACAATTCAATAAACTGCGCATGCGCCCGAGCGAAAACGCTACAGTCTTGGCACCCTCAGCGAACTTCCATAATCTGCAGGTCTACCTCACGACAGATGCGTCTCGAGCTTGTTAGAAGTTCGTTGGGGTAAGATTACCTAGAGAGTGTGACTTTACATGGTTAGAACGACATTTTCTGGCACTCAAAAGTGCCTTCTAGTGGATAAGGTGTATGACAATCTGAAGTGCTGATGCGTCGGTTGGTGCGAACACAGATGTTGAGGGTTGTAAGCTTCAAGGATTCCGGCACCAAATGATGTCACCGAAATGCTTCAGGTTGATGAGCAGAACAAGTGCCCCCGTTGGCACAGTGTCAGTCGGAGAGAGACAAATATCAGTCCGGCAAGGCAGAGGAAGAAGAGAAAAAGACGATTTAAGTTGTTGAATAGATTCAGATTTCATCCTAGATGTCGACTCACGGATCAAAATCTAGAAAAAGTACCAATCTGTTTGCCAAATATGATTATTTTGTCGTTGTTTGTCGTACTCCTTGCAATTTCAATTCGAATGTCCACCAGATCCAACGAAAACGGTAACAGCATCTTTGCCCAGGGTCAACTCGTGTTAGACCATCCTAAAAGTTACCGATTGCTCGATAAAAGTCAGCCAGTATATCCAAGCAGCAATCGCGGGGTTCTCTCTTCGGGTGCTGCCGAGGATGAAATTCACAGGTTGCTTCGCAAGTTTAGGTCACCGATCTTACAGCCATCCAGTACAGAGTCACACATCGAAAACATCACCCTCTATTCTGCAATGCCATCGAGCAAAGATAAGCAAAACGAGCTTTTACGTAGGCTCTCATCAACAATGCTACTCGAAACGTTACTTAGGCACCCGATTCAAGGTAAACGTTCTCCATTCCCACCTTTGCCTCTACCAATCCGTCCAGGTCACTTGCCAAACTCGAATTCATCATTTTCTACAGATCGAAAGCAAACCAAAGCAGAAAATACCTCCACCAAGTTGGCCAAGCAACAAAAACCATCCATACATGTCTCATCAAGCAACCGAACTTCCATGACAAACAAAGAAAATGCACCTGATGATACCAAGAATCTTAAATCGTTCAACGCCAGTTCTCTAAGCTATCTTGTTGAGAAATTGCTCAGCGTCGACTCGGCCGGAAAAGATAGCGCGCATCATCTAAAACGTCCATCACCGCGCCGAGAATCCTCTAGACCGTCGACTGATTCCGCTAAAACAAATCACAATCAAGCCTCCAACAGCAGTGCCATGACTCTTGATATGCTAATAAAGGATGAATATGATTCACGGCTGAAGCCAATGGTAAAATCTCTACTGCAGCAGCAGAATTTAACTGCAGCATTGGATCATCCAAAAGGTCAACCAAATCAAGCTATAAAGACCAACTCTAGTCGTACCAATCACAGAGCGGACGGCACAAGTCCGAACCATGAGGACAAGTTTGTCCCTAATTCATCAAAAAAGATTCCTAACTTCCAGAGTACAACATCGAATCTCTTCCTCAATATGCCCACAACAGAGGCACCAATTTCAAGCTCCGACAGACACTCAGATTCTCTAAGTCACGACGAGATGGTGGCGTTTGAAGATCCAGAATATCTAGATGAGTTTGAGGACGACGATTCGCAAGCTGATGAACCAGATGAATCGAGCGACGATGATCAACATCGAAGCAAGAAGGCAAGCTCCACGAAACACAACAAACTAACAACAACAAAGCCGCCCGTCAGGAAGAGTTTTCTCAATGTTCCTCCATATCAGTTGAGTGGCAACCTTGATATGTATCTCGACCGCCACTCACATCATCTGAAGACTCTAGTGCCCGAAACTCAGGCCACCACTAGTAGCACGAATAATCTGTTAACCACAGATGCCAGCGAAAGCAATGCGAAGGTGAAGGATCTCAAGGTGAGGGAGAGAGGTGCTGTTGCATCGATTCGAGGGACACTAGTCTATAGTGATGGAGATCATGAGGCTGAGCGCGCAAATAGACAAAGAGGTCACTCCAATATTGGGAGTGGATACACCAATCCTTATAGAACGAGAGTGGACTCGAGCCTCGATGGAGGATCTGACCAATCAAACAATAGTTTCATTCTGAATCAATTATTTTCAACTGTGAATCCTTTATCAGATTTTGATGACAAGCTTAAAGAACAAATCGACACTAAGCATCGACCAGATGCGGCAATACAGGGTCATCCTTTCTATAAAGATTATACTAGAAAAGACGAATACCCAACGCAGACATCAAGCAGCGATTGGTTATTGCGAAACAGAAGTGCTCCATCGAAGACGACACACAACCCATACGAGAGTTTCTCAACCACGCAAACACCACCGATCGATTCCACCCCACCGTACGGTTATTTCCATAGCCAGCCAGTGACCAATGCGCAATCAGTACCCTCGAGGTTGATACCGACCAGCGATCCACTTGATCTAGCATCACAGCTGCCTTCGGATTTTAGTGGACAATATGGAATGAAATCTGTGCCAGGTACCGACAGCCCTCCTCCATTCGGAAACTATCTCCCAACCACTAGCCAAACAACGACTTCGCTTTCTGCTGATCGAACTCTTATTAGCAATAGTCACAACAGAAAATATTCATATCAGATACCTGAAAAGCCAAACAAGAATCAAGTGCACACAGAAAGCAGTCACCATGATTTGCCATTCATTAACATAACAATAACTCCAAAATCTCAAGTAAATCAAACAAGCGATCTTGGAGAGGGTCCAAAATTTAAGAACGAATCGCTGCCAAATTTAGACCCACCGAGTGACATAGAACGAAATTGGTCACCAACGAAGGTAGTTCAGTTGAACAACAGTTCCCAGGCTGGTCAAACTCAGAATCAACAAGTTCAGAAGTCATCTGTGACAGGCTCCCCCATAATGGTTTCAATCGTCGGATCAAAGAACTTGAAGGTGACCTCTAATCCGAAACCAGAACCACCTGCTAACAAGACTTCAATGCTGAGCCCAAGCGGCAATGAATTTGTTTCAAATGCATCAACTTCGACGATCAATGAGACTTCAAGTGCACCCGTCACCGAGATCAATAACCGAAAGGGGCCCAACACTGAAGACGAAGTGCAAGTTCTTCTCAATAGTTCGCACGCTAACAAAAGAGCGAACAGTCAGCGAAACAAATTGAAGATCCCGATTGCAACCCCACAAGATTCTGTTGTTTTGAGCGAGGCTGATAACCAACCCTTGGGAGACACGGAAAGTGACCAAGATTTTCAGAAGATGGAGAAAGTCCAAGGTACTAGAAAGACTAAAATTTCGAAAGGCGGTCAATCTAACCGGCAAGGAAAACCAAGCAAATCAGAAATTGATGCAATCGTTGTTGACTACCAGAATGAAAGCGACGAAGAAACCGAAGAAAGTGACGACCACGACCAACCTCGATCAAAAATCTCTACTAGAAACTGGCCGAGAGTTCGATCGAATAATGAGGAAGTTGGGCAAGAGAAGAAATTGCGTAAAGATGGAAATGCAGAGCTCAAGCATCGACAGGTAAGAAAAAAAGGTCTATCTCCTCACATAACACACGAACCAGCGGAGAGTGAGATATCATTGACAGGTCTTGATCAGATTACTCGATCCTCTGATGGACGCAAACGCAATCAGACATCTCGTTTTGTGCACAACAAACAATCTGTAAGAACACCAAGTTCAAGCGTGAACAATGCTGGCACTCATCCGCCCTCAGCCACTACATCATTCACTTCCGTTCCAACATCGTTCGGATCCACCATCATCCCAAACTCAAATTTCTTCGGTGAGGCATCATCTGAGAGTCCGACGCTTGATAGCTCAATTCCGGTCATAAACGCTGATGCTAACGGAAAAGTGGATAAGAATACTCAATTTGGTGCTGAAGATCCCTATCAGCGCGTGAATGCAAATAATGTCCTCGCAACCCTACAGCAATCAACTCCTGCCATGATCATACCCACGATAAGCACAAAAGTTCAAACAGCACCAGCCATACCTGAAACTCCAAAAAATCAAGATGAGTCGAGCAGTACAAGTGCTAGCGGGCCGGGACTTGCCAAAACATCAAACAACAAAACAACGAGCGACCGTTTAGCTTTCATCTTAATTGGCGGAAGTTGTGCCTTGTCAGTGGTCTGCTTGGCTTTGGCTGCCATGTCGATACGGTGCCAAGATATGTGCGATGATTATCGGTCGTTGAGGAACGCCGAACGAGCTGCTTTGAAACTGCAGAAGCACCGTCTCAAGTATACGAAGAATCATCAGATCAACAGATATAATCATGGCCAAGATACATCAAATGATATCGGAAGCACCCTTTTCAATGATCTGAATGTCCAAAACAACAGCTCCAGCGAGTCCGGAATCAATCAAACGAGGAATCCAAGCTGTTTGAATAACAATAGCAACAACAATAATGCTAGCACCAACGCCAAGTCCATTCAATTCGACGACCATGTTCGGAAAAACAACAACTCTGATCTCAACATGTGGAACTCTTCCAACTGTCAACTGCCCATTTCCGCATTCATCAACAAAGAGATCCAACCGTGTTCGTGCGCAAACTGTACAAACCAGCGGTGGCTTTGCCAAGATGACATGATCTTGGGCGGCAAGTCAATGTCGTGGCTCCATCCATACTATTATCTCCAACATTGCACTCGTCCGAAGCCACTTTTTGGTGCCGGCTCGAGTGTTGGCACTTTCTTTCCGCGTCGGATGAACGATTCAGCCTGCCATAGTGGCGGGACGGCAGATGCACAGTTCTTGATCGATAGTCAGCCAACGCACTCTTGTATGGTAGCTGATCAAAAAGGAGTCACCCGATCAAAATCAATCTTGCAGAAAGGCAAGACGCGTCAGCGACATTCTAGTAGCTTAGATACTCCATGTGATATGTCTAATTTCGGTTGTAGCAACACAGAATGCTCTCACCACATTTGTAACAACCATCTTGGCAGCCATCGTCATAAATGTAGTCTGGAAATTACCACGAGAGATGAGAGCGAGCCAACCCTCGACGACAGCGATCTCTCTGATAGCGCCAAATGTTCAAACCACCATAACATAGCCCATAGTAGTCGCTTCAAACATGGTCAATCGAGACCAACCAATGGTCATAGCAACCATAATGTCGGATGGAAGTCTCCATCCATGAGAAAGTCTGCACAAAATCGACACCACCATCAAGTGTCGAGCAGTGATACAAGCTCAATCGTCCAATGCACGTGCTCCAGGGACCAACAGCCTCTCATATCCAACAACGATAATAGGCGGCTCAAAACTAGTCACAAGCACCTGCCGAAACACGAACTACGATCTAGCCTCAAGCAAAAAGCGAAACGAGACAACTCCATTCTCGTCTGGTCGACAAATCGAGATCGGCTCATATAACTGAAATGAGATTTGGCCGTCATAACCTCACTGGTGTGACAATGAAAACTGGAAAGTGAACAGGTGAGGAATTCGACGTTCAAAATTTTCTCTCACATTGTATCGAGTGCATTCTTTATCCCATCTGAAGTTTGTAAGTCGCGTTGAATCATAGCAAAGAGTCGGGACATTGATTGAGCTTTGGACTACTAACATTCGATTGCCATCATCCGTCTTCATCAAGACTCGCAGCAAAGTTCGTGTACCTGCGATCGAATTAATGAGAGCAGCAAACAGTATGATGCGAGAGAACAGAGAGAATGTATTGATGGTGACCGAAAGTGGAAATTTTCATCATTTTTCTCCTCCAGCAGCGAAAAGCGAATCTATGCTCTGATTAATGCTGGATTGATACTAAATTCGAGGTCTTTTGTGCCCTATGGTAGAAGCGTTTGCCTGATCGCTTCGATAAAATTGGGTTAGTTTTGTTAAACGCGGCAGCAGCAGAAAGCTCGGACTTTTGTCCCATCAATTGAATGGATTGATCGCTTTAGTCTGCGTATGGCATTGAATCTGACAGTATGGAATTCGTAGATGACACTGTTACAGCCTGACCTTGTGCCCAAGGTTACGTTTCATTTGTTACAAGAGTCTCCACGAAACCAAAGATCCCGCTCATTTAAGCACAATTACTTCCTTTCTCATGGTTCATGTTAGTGGGCCGGTAGATCGGGGAGCGTCCTTCCCATATCGCATCATATGAAATGGTTGAGAGACTCAGGCCAGCCAAAGTGGTCTTCGCTCAACCGCATTGAATGTAAAAGGCTCGAAGTTTGGCGTTGTGCAGTGAAACTGGAATTGTGTCAAGAAGCTCCGTTTACTGTTAGGTAGAGGGAGGAGATCAAGAGGCAGTAGTTACAGTAACTGTGGATTCGCTCTATATTGAGTCGAGTTCGGCTGCACATGTGAGTTCTTCATCAACCTGTTGCCCATTGATTGCCGCTGGCTCCGACCATCAAAGCTCGAGGAATGAACAGTGCTGACATGTCGCCAAAAATTCAGTTGTTCTTGCCACTGTTTTCCAAGGCTAGCCCACAACCGCAACTACTGGAGGCTGCGCTGCTTGTTGTCCACTTGATGGCTTCACCATTGAATGCCGTCGAACGAGACGCTTGTGGCATCCTGGCCGGCTGTTACGGAATCATCGACATCACAATAATTACTGCAGACAGGAGATCTCCAAGACGATTGGCTGCGTTGGCCTGGTCTTCTGGGAGGGTGGCATCAAAGTGGCCTTGAGTGTGTGGAATTGTTTTGTCAGCGGTTCACAATCTAGTTAGCTGACCATTGCGAGCATGTGCGTCTCCTCCCTGTTGGCGCCAATTGTGCCTTTGTCGCTCTACCGACAGGTATGTCATTAGATTGTCGATCAGGAAAAATTCTCATAGTTTTCCTCTGATCTAAGCCACCAGTAGTCAAGATCATCGATAGACAGTTGCTCTCGGAACATCAAAGATCTTTTCTTTCAGCAAAGTTCAGATTGAGACAACTCCGGTATGAGGGCGGGCACTTGAGTGAGCTACTGTTGCCTCACAAGGGTGTGCCTCTTTAAACTGTACTATCGCTTAGGTGGCTCTAGAATGGCCTACTCCACTATAAGTCTGCTAATTTAAGCACTGAAGATGACGGTCGTGGTTGAAAGATTTTACTGGCTACTCGGACCTTCTGCTAGTAAAACAAATCGTTATGATCCAGGTTAGCTGGTGGAAGTCCTGAGAAGAGTCACCTGTTAACCCTCTAAGAGCTACCCAACAGTTACAAAATGCCTATTCGTTCATGGAAAAGCTAAGCTGACAATTCAACACTCGCATTTGTTGCCATGTTGGTATGACTATCCATCCATATCTCGGTTGGAACTCTCTTCAATTGTTTTGCACCCTGAAATATTTCGCTTTACAGTTTCTGTTCCAACTCGATTAGAGCCGTTCAAGCAGAAATCTAAATTTACCCTCAGAAAGGTTCCAAGAGTGCAGGAAACTGGGTTGCGAGGAGAGTTCATGTCCCTCTAAGATCGTTAATTTTAACTGAGCGCTTCGATGATAATTATGCACAGAGTATGCAGATTTCGGTCGTCCAAAAGGATGTCTCCTCTCCAAGTTATCAGTGATGGAACTATCATTCGATTTCTTTCGCTACCTGACCACCATAGTCGATCTCTCAAAACTGCAACCAGACTTCGCTACTCATTCTCACATCCTATCTAACCTCATTTCAATCCATACCCATCCTAAATAAACTTAATCACGGAATCCTAGTGGTAAATCAACAGGCCTGTACTGTCAACCTCCGCCAAGCCTCCGATGACAGTCGAAGTAGGTCATGAATCAAATGTTTTGGCAGGAGCTCGTTCGTTTAGTCCCCTGAAACTTGGATGTAAAATTAGAGCAGTTCTGGGATGTTCAATTATTGTCGAACACTCAAAACTCTCTTTTCAACTCTTTGATATGGCTTTGAATTAGCGTGCGGATTCGGCCTCATACTCAAATGTTTGCTCTCTCGAATCAAATCTATACCTCCCAAGGGTAAGAGGAAGTGGCACAAGCTCTCAAAGGTTTCCAGAGGTTTGGCCGCCATCTAGATGATAGTATGGTTCTCTTTCGGGCTTTGAAGCGAACGAAATCTAGAAGATTTGGTTGTTTTTTGTTATCCGACCAAAACAAAGTCTAAAGGATAGCTCGAATCGGTGTTAATCAAAGGATTTTATACCATCATGGGAAACAAGATCATTTACCTATCAAGAGAAGAAGACAGCAACGGTTTTTGATCTCAAGCAGAATCTAGTCATTCCATCAAGCAAAATCATACTCACCCATATGATACATCACCATAAATTGTAAATGATATATGGCGTTACTTTAATTCGCTTTCCAGAGGAAACTTTCGTCGGTGTAATGTCTGTAGGCAGGTGCCGCAACTCAAATAGTATTTATACTTAGCAGATATAAGAGCTAATAAAAGATTGTTCGAATTTCTATTAGAACTCAGCAGCATTCTTCACTGACCTCCACCGGGGGCCTTCTCGAGCCAAGACTGATGATTGTGTCTGCGGCATCTTTTAGATTGTCAAAAACATGGTCTGCCCTCACTCTCTCTCCTTTCTCATCCGAAACCCGGAACTTGCCAGTCCGGACCAGAAATCCTCGCATACCCATGGCTTGTGCACCACCTACGTCGGATATCAAGTCATCACCAATCATCACAGTGTCATCCGGTGTTCCACCGACAACATCTAGAGCCTCTTTAAAAAAATTCTCACTTGGTTTGCCAATATTGATCGCCCTCACACCTAAGCAGTACTCAAAAGCAGCTACATACGCCCCAGTATCCATTCGAAGACGACCAGCATCCTTATAGTATCTACCAGCCCCAAGAGAAATTATACGAGGTTCGTCGGGACTCCTCAGCATCAATTCCAGCGATTCATCCATGAAATCTCGATCGAGCCTATCCATGATATCACCAACCACTAAACAGTTCGGTGGACGCCTGTCACCAGCTAGAGCTGGCTTGAAGTCCTCGACCACCCCATCCCAGATATGGAGTCGAGGAACCAGATTGTTTTCTTTCAAGTATCTACAGGCAACAGGTGCAGGCGAGAGTATGTTGTCCGGTCGGATGCAATCATATCCAAAACTGTTGAGTTTTTCCGCTAGCAGCCTCTTGGCTGTGGTGCATTCGTTTGTGACTAGACAAAAATTCAGACCATAGTCTACTAAGCTATCCGATGTTCGAAAAGTTGGAGCGTAGTAGCGTTAGTTGGAGCTTGAGTCGATTGTTTTAACCTAATCTTTGCCTTAACTACCTTTTCAGAGCTTCTACTGATCCCTCGATGGGGTGTAACTCGCCCGACTCATATAGGACGCCATTGATGTCGAGAAGTACGTTTTTGATTGGTTTTTTAGCCCATTGGTAGACCATTTCGAACGGCAGGATGTTGCTCAGACGAAAGCCCTATTTACATGTGCGTTCACAAAGGCCCGGCAACGACTGTTTCCGCAACGATTCGTTCGCACTATCTGTACGATTTCTCCCTTGATTATTAATGATTGTCAAGGACGTTTTTGGCTTTATCGCTATCCCCTTGCGGCAAAAAGCAAATATTAGAGCTTGATATCGATATAACAAAGCGAATTTACAATGGAGATCACATTCTACAATGTGTGTCTAATCAAATTCAAAAGTAGCACAACAAAAATCAGCTGTGGCGAACGCTGTTTATCACGACGGACAGTCTGCTCTGGGCGAGCAGAGACCAGAACAAATATACTGTAAAAATGTCACATAAATGTAGAAATCCCGGGACTAACTTTAGTGGGAGTAATTTATGGAATTATTTTAAGCAATGTGATGATGATCCTAACAAATTTAGGTGTAATATGTGCTTCGTCGAACTGCGTAGTGAAGGGGCTTCAAATATTCTACAGAACCACATCAAATCCAAGCATTCTGTTGATAAGATTACACCACCAAAACGCCGAAACGAGGATAGTCCCTTCAAATTAATCATGACACCTAATGAGTTGAGGGCTTTAAGCAGGGACTCTCACTCACTCGACTATAACGATCTGTGTCTCACCTCCATGAAACCGTTACCCTCATCATCCATATCAAAAAATTTCCTATCAAGGTTGAATCAGCTTTCGTCGCCTGTTACAAGGAAGTTGAAGTTTTGGAACAAGAAAAGTTTCCAAGTAAATCAATACGATCCAAGCTTTAAAGTGATCTACTTGGGTAATCTTGGGATGCAGTTATGGTCGAAAGACGAAAGTTGCCTAGACAAACCGTTAGGTACGTTATGGAATAATTATCTTGTTAATATGAAGACAGAAATTGTTATGCGTTTGACTATTTGCAATTCCGGCTTGAAAGCTATCACTCGCCAGCATGGCCTAACTCAATACTGGTCTAATAGGCTAGTATATTGTTGCTCTCACAAAAATTATCCTAGAATATTTTCATGGGTTTACCGGCACGAGGGTAAAAAGATGCGTCAAGAGTTGAGATGTCATGCAGTATTCTGTCCTACTCCAGAAAAAGCTACCAAGATGGTCACAATGCTTAATCAAAGGTTGGCTTGTGCTTTACAAGAATTCAAACGTGAAAAAAAGTCAAGAGGTTTCACGATAGTGAGCAATATAACTTCGTCACAGCAACAGAAGATGCCTCGGACCATACCTCTGAGGCGTCAAATTCTCGCCAAAGGTTCAGCCAACTTCAGACCGCCCCTTGAGAGGTCTAAGAGTGCACCTAGACTGACGTCTATCGTAGAAGAAGACTATGATACAGATGAACACGAATTTCAAGACGAATTTGAGTTTGAAGAATCTTTCGGTGACAAAGATGCAAGCGACTGCGAAGTCTATGAAGACGGTATTGGTTCATCTAAAGATGGAGATAGCATCCATAATATAGAATCAAATTCTCCAATTACAAACATTCTCGAGGGGACCAGCAATAAAAGTTCGTATCCCGAAGTTGATAACTACCACGACAAGCAGACTACAGATTCAGAAACGAACGGAAACTCAGATGAATTTTTGGTAGAGCGTAATCAGGCGAATAGGCTGGCTACCTCAAATTTAGTTCGTCCATCAGACGAAATTCCCACATTAGTGGAATGCCCGCCGATCAAAGAGAGAAGTGCGTTATCATCGAATGATAAACACATCGTCAGCCATAATAATCTAAATATTCAGATATCAAGTGCCAATGTTAACACAAGTAGTTCCTTTAAAAGGCGGGAGGTGGCTAAACGAGACACCCGAAGAATCCATACTCCCACAATAGAGAAGACAACGAACAATAACTCCAGCGAAGCGGAAAAGCCGCAGCTCGTGGACAAGGTTGATGATGTTATTTTATCATGGTCTAATCTTGTTATCAAATGAATCCTTCCATCCAATGCAATCTCCCGTGAGGGACTTCGATCACACCTTGGTTTGCATGTTGTTGCGTTTCTAACTCTGATCTCTTTCGTTACCTTAACTAATGTTGTGTTACTAGTCATAGTTATCTAATATATAATGTCACACAGGCAAATCAGAAGCCCGAAAACCTTCCCTTGATATCTAAGCCGTCGGTTTTGTCACGCTCTTACATGTAGTTTTCGTGTTGATTGTTATCGCTGAGGTTGTAAGTGCTGATGTTGCTGTTGTTACGTTCTGAGTCTGAACTGCCTCTTAGAGAGAACTTACTATCGAGCGCCGGTTTATTAGGGCGCATTGACTGATTGATTCTGATGCTGGTAACCGGAAGTGGGCTCGCCATACTCGAAATCGTCGAGTGGGAGGAGTTTGATGAGAAGTTTGGCCAGTTGAAGTCGTGGCCGCTCAAGCCAGCTCCAGATCCGTTTGGTTTAGAGTTGAGTTTACAGAAGAAATGCTCATGGGCGTTCAAACTCGTGCCTAGATTTTGTTTGCTCTTCAAGAGCACACTTGGCCACCTGCCACGACCGTTTGAGCTATGAGTTCCACAATCAGAAGTAGCTCGCATTATGCTATGATCCTTACTTAAATGAACTCTCTTAAAATATAAAACTAAACTTAACACTACAAGACACATATTCAATGCGATCACGAAAGAGCCAGTCCAAATTATGGTCCAGAGTCTACTGCTACCTGAATCAATCTGACAGTTACGGCTGGCGGCCGGCTCTGAAAGTGGCCCAGTTTGGCTCGACCTCGTGCTAACACTCGTGTCAGTTTTAGTTGGCATAATCTGATTGATTCTGACCTCCTCTGTAACAGAGTTTGATGGTAGCGCATCGAAAGTTTGCTCTAACGTGACATTCTTACTGGTGGCGTTGTCCAATTGAGCTGAGAATTTGATATCACGTAGAGTTTCAACATCTGAGGGTGCTGAAGAAGTTGCCGGATCTTGTGTTGTAATAAAGTTTGTTCTTGAACTAGTTCTCGTACCAACAGTTGGGGAAAGTCCCAGGTTCCCGTTCTTGCCTGCTATCACAATGTGATCCAAATCGACACTGGTCGAATTGGTCGTCATAACTGGTGCTGGCAAACTGGGAGACCATTTCTCAGTTGCCGGTTGATTCTCGCCAACTAGAATAGAAAATCTCAGCGGCGTGTCCCTTGAACTTGATTGTTCTTGCCCCAAGGTATCCTGGAAATCGTTGTTATGTTGTAGTGGGAGCTCTATTCCGGGTTTCGTTGCCTGCACTTCTCTCGTTTCGTGGATTCTCGATGACGAAATCGCATCACTAGCTTCAGAATTTGTGGTGGAATCAAGCGTGGTGGTGGTATGCTCAACCTGTTTCAATATAGGCGAATTACTATTTGAGCTGCTGGGGCTTCGCTGTTTGTTTGAAAAGCTGCGACCAACATCAACGGTCGATTCGGAAAACCGGCCATAGGGGGCTTGACTTTGAGGTAGATTCAATCCTCTAGAGTGCGCAAAATTATGGCTCGGAACAACCCTCTCGTCGACGTGGAACAGAATAGATTTTTGAAATATTGATTGGGAATCTGAGTTGACTTGTGGCGGAGCGTTTTGCTGATATGGTGTATCTGTGGCAGCGTTAAATCTTTGATCATTCAATTCGAACTCGTTAGTCGCATTTTGGTCGAGAGGAATGACATCGGAAGGTGGCTGCGGCTCCTGTTCTGACAGCTCGCTCGAGCTACTTGTGGTCGAGTCATTCGAGTCATTGGCCGGTAATCCTGCTACTCGCTCACGTGTTTGTTGTTCGTCGGATACTGTATGTGATGTCTCGTCCTTTTTCTGAGTATCCGATACAAGTGGAGGCTCGGTGTCGTTGATTTGCGGTCCATGTAGAAGCTCTCTGAGGTACTGGAAAGCTTTGCCTGGCTTCATCACCGTGCTGAGTGAATCTAAAGTACTGCGCTCTTGGAAGGAACCCGAGCCACTTACCAGGGAGGTCCGCATTTGGGAAAGGTCGGTCTGTAGTAGAGCACGTTTCTTTCTTCCATAAGATCGTTTCTTCTCCTTCAGGCAATCGATCGGCTGGCAGCGCTCCGGACAAAATCTAATCTGAACTTCGAAGTTCACTAGTCCACTAGAGGGAAACCTAAACGCTTTGAAGGTTGAGTACAATGATTTACCATCCTTGGGATCTATTTCAAGAGCAGGAAACACTTGATGATCGACTGGGCATCCTTCTTGGTCAATCAATAGCAGTGTTTCACCGTTCGAGCTCCTCGCTGCCAAATTCCTTGCAAAGATGCCGAGGGCAGAGTTCTGTCCATCGGTTTGCATTTGAATCTTGAGCGTGAGATCATCCCCTAGGTTGATCATCGAGGCATCGCGGCCGCTCTGATCCAAAATTCTCAGAAGGACGCTGGGTGGTTGCGCTTTGTTACTAACAACTGAACTAAACTGATGTTTATCGTGCCTAGTACGACTGGACTCCGGCGTTCCGACATCTATCCCTGTTTTGTTGTCGCGCGAACTTGGATTTTTCAGGGTTATTGTCTGATCTGGCGCCTCAAAAGCGCACATAACCCTCACGACTTTGTCATTGTCGGTCATGATAACAGGGTGCTGCTGAATCACTACTTCATTAACAAAAGTGTTGTGACCCTCCTGGCGACTGTTGCACTTGGGCCCAAAGACGACCGGAAACTTGATGCTCGTTTGGCCGTCGCCTAGCAGGAAGCATTGTTCAGGGTTGCCTCTAGCCATAACTCGTCCTCTGAATGGCGATTCAAAATTAATGGACACCAACATTTCCTGCGAATTGCACTGCACACTGATCATTTCGCAGTTACCTTTTTCACTATAAATATTGTTTTTCTTCGGTAAGAGTGATGCCTGCTGACTACGGCCCAGAGATATAAGATCCTCGTTCACAAGCATACAGTTCCGAGTGCTTGGATCATAGTTGATAGATTTGCAGGAGAATAGGCGCTCAAGATCACATTGCCTCTGGCAGTCGCTCAATGAGACTGCATGATTGACTTTGTCGATATAGGCGCTGAATAGATCGTAAAGTTGACGGTACTGGCAAGAGGACGGTTCAGGTGTGCAAGTATTCTCAAAGTAATCTACGTTCCTGCTCATAACTTCCGGTATCCCCGAATATTGGCGAGCATTCATTGGTGTTCGAGAGGAGTCTGTGTTACTTCCGGTAACGCTCTGAGCTGACGCGATTTCATCCACACTCGGCTGGACCGCACTCGTCATTTGGCTAGATGAAACGTTTGAGATGACTTGTGAGATAGTGGAACTTGAAGTGCCAGATTCAAGATCCACAAATTGTGACATGATTGTCCGGCGAGTATTTTTGTACAATCGGCACACTCTCGTCGTATAATCGTAAGTTGCCGCTCGACAGCTGAAATTAGCCTCGTTCAAACATAACGCCTCGCAGTGAGTCTTAGTTTGGATGTCCTCCATCGTTTTGTCACTTGGCGCGGTGAAATTATAATTTATAAATCGCTCGAATGACCAAAGTTTGGCACAAGTTCTGCTAGGGTAATTCTCTACTAGCTGTTGTTGTTGCAGATAATAGGGAAGTGGTTTGTTCACCTGTAGGCTCCAGGGTTCATGACTATAGCTTGGCGCTACGTCCATCGATTGGAGATCGATCGGGCTACCACCCAAGATGGGAGCATGGGTCAGTAGTTCTGCCTCGATACCTGTTCGTGGTAAACAGATCTTCTCAAAATATGCACTGTTTGGAGACTTGAAGAGTAACTTCTTGTTCGCTCCAACGAGCGACTCGATTAGGAAGCAGCTCTGATACGGCAGAGCATAATCTACAACGAATGACTGGCATCTATCGCCTCGTCGCAGACACTCCTGTTGACAACTTATTGCGATTCCGATAGTTGGGCTTATGGCAGCCCGTTCTTTTTGAGCAGATCGGAAATCATAGCCAAAACTGCGCTCAAAAGTGAACTGGTGCGGTGCGCAACCTAAGGCTGGGTTGCCCTCGGCTATTGGATTGCTTGGGCCAATGTCCTCAGCATAGTTCTTATTGATGGGAGACGAGTGGCCGTGTTGTGGTCGCAAGCCAGCAGGTAACTGATACGGATCACCCTGATTTAGAGATGCTGGCGCTGGCGCTGGAGCGTGCGAGCTCAGAGGATCATTGATCCTATCCAGGCTACCAGGATACCTCGGTCGACGGTAGAAACAGTTCCTCTCGGCATAAAGAGTCCGTTGCAACTCCCTCACAGAGCCGCGCTGACTCGTCGATCGGCTATCCGAACTGAGTGAGCACAAATTGGGTAGGCTAGGATTTTGATCGTGGTAGGTGTATGAGCGGCAGTTGAAATTGGTCTCACTATCACATGCGTGCTCGCATTCGAAGGCAGATCTTGCTTGAGTTGATTTGGTCACCGTGACAATGGTCATATCGCGTTCGATTGCATCATAGGGACACGAGCTACTCATAATCTGACATTGATTCTCGAAGAAGTCCACACCTTTGGTGAAGATTAAATGCATCTGAGGCATCGATTCTCTATCAACTGAATATAGTTTGCAATCACCTGTTGCTCCATCGAACATGGCCGACTTGCACTTGAATAAGCGTTCCTCTAGGCATGCTTGGCGACACTGTGCACGATCTGAATCCATCAAAACCTTATGATGCTGAACACCGATAACCGCTTGGTCCACGATTTTGTCCATAACCCAAGTCTTATTTCTACAGTTGAACCCGGAAGCCAATATATGGTCGGCCACACAGAAACCCTCAAAGTAGTCTCTACCGAGAGTTTGTCTCAGATTCAGCAAGCCAACTGAGCTGTTCTCAAGCATGGCGAAGCAATGATTGCTGTTGTAGTCGACGACAAATGCTCTACATTCTAGGGCCCGTTTACAAAGTTTTGAGCACTCTTCTACGATCCCAGGTCTTTCACTGCTGCGCACCAATAGAGTCAAGTAACCTCCAATTGGCTCGAAGCCTGATATGCGCTGATACACAAATGTGTGAGCGTGTCCGCATTTATAGTTGTCGGGATCAGCGCTCGTTCCAGTATCGCCAGAAAGGCTCGGTCTGAGCTTTGGAATTCCGCTTAGGTCAAACTGTTGCTCCATACCGACTTCGCCATTGTTGGCTGGTCTCGAATTATGCGAGGGATATTTGTCATCGGTTGGGGTGTGATTTGGCTGAATGTCATGTCGATTTGGTTGAAAGTATGGATTTAAACTCTGGAGGTTAGAGTTTGACGTTGGTAAGCTTGGGGTGCTGGCAATAGATTGCTCCTGGTTAGATGAGGAGTTCGTGGATCCCGAGCTAGCACCCGATCTGCATTTTTTCTCGAAGTATGTGAAACCGGTACTTCTTGTGGTCGCTGCCTCGCCAGCAGAAATCGAGTCATCGCCAGATATGAAACACTGTGCAGTGCTCGAGTAATATCCAAACGAATGGCACTCAAATCTCTCGTTGTCGTTACAGATCTGCTCGCAATATGATGCACCGTAACGATTTGACCGGTTAACACTGGGACCATGTTGGCTCGGATATTCAGTTTCGACGCTTGTTTGAGTTGGCACCGGCACCATTTCTACCATTTCCGTATAGGTGGGATAAGACGGCTCATCCTTGGCTTGCTCGTAGTAGCATTGTAAGCTTTTTTCAATGCTATGATCTCTGATACACTGATTCTCCAAGTAGCTAACTCTAACGTTGAAGTTCTTGTAATAGCTACCCTCCTGTGAAGCTAGCCTCCTGTCATACTGGCTTAGCTTGCATTCTGACACCTCGTCGTTGTACAGGGCGCTCCGGCATTGAAATTGTTTCTCACCCAAACAGTACTCCTCACAATCGCGCCTACTCTGAACGAATTTCAACGATTTTTCGTACAATCTTGGTGCAAGCTCGTGGCCAATCACGCGTTCGAATATCCAATACTTATCTTGACACATTGACATTATCTCTGGCACTCTTAGGCAAATTTTTTCATAGTATGCAAACCCGTCCCTTGCGACAAGTTCGCTGTGCCGACCCTGAGAGTTCCGGTCCAATCTCTGGCACCGATTATTCTTGTAGTCAATAGTGAATGCTGGACAGTTCAGGTAGCTCAGGTCGCATGAGTTTCGGCAATGACTCGTTATGGCCAAGTTGCTGGCGGTTTTATGGCGCTGGTCGGTTGAGGCTGACTCGTGTAGCTGCTCAGCTAAATCTGGTGGGCTACTGTTTGCAGCCATTCTCATCATCGTTGTTACAAGGTCAGAACTTCTGTTGGACCTAGTTTGAAATACCGGAAGCAGACTGCTCAACCTGGTTTGACTCGACTCGTGCTGCAACTTCTCTAGCTCGTCTAGATTATTACCCACCATTGTCATGGTTAAAAAGGAATTGCTTGGCATCATCAAGTCGATTGGGGTTGATAGGGCCGATCTAAGCACATAACCTGTTATTTTCTCGTAGCTGAACACTCCCTTCGTACACTGTTCAACAATGCACCTTTTCTCCCCGAAAAGCCAACCTTGTTTCTCAGGTAGTTTGATCAAATTACTATTCAAGCTTGAGCTATCGTCGCCGCTGAGGAAGCATCGCTGCTGATGGAACGAGTACGAGCGACAGTTGAATGTAGTTTCTTGGTTGCATTTCATTTGGCAATCTTGCACAGTTTGTGCAAATTTGAGAGCATCCATACTTATTATACCGACGTTCTTCTTTGTTTCGTATATGCACGAACTTGGGCCCGCTGTTGCGCACTGATTTTCAAGATACTGACGGTTCGACCCGGCAATATAACGCATTGCCTGAGGTTGCGTTCGCCTATCCTCTTTACTCAAACGGCACAACCTCGTATGCTGATCATAATCGGCAGATCTGCAGACGAATCGGGTCTCAAAGATGCACAGTTTGCTGCACTCGTCCTTGTTATTCACGTTGGTCACTTCTTTTTCGACATACCCGTCCAAGAACGAGTCAACAACCCTTTCGATGGTCCACAAACGTCCCTGACCACAAACATCATTGAACTGATCTCTATTCGCTATACCATCCAAGCAAATCTTTTCAAAATAATTTGAGGAGGCAGCAGGTAGAAGTTGTTGAAAATTTTCAGTGCTTGCAGAGGCTCTATATCCGCCGTTAAGCTCAGAGACATTATTGATTGCATCTTGAACGCTTCTTGCTGCTTGATATCTGGCATCAAGTTCTCGTTGTAATTCTTGCTGGGTTGTTGCATAAGACTTGCATTCGAACTTGTTATAATCGATGACAAACGATAGACAGCTCGATTGAGACCGACACAAGTTAACGCATTCACTAGTCAAGGCTTGATCGTCCTGTTGTATGAGTATTCCGCTGCCAAACGAGTTGCTTGAACTTGATGTTGGAGATGGGTTTTCAAATGTGGACATTGATATCTTCTCAAAAGTTTGCAGACCTCCGAAGCAAGAGGTCGAGACCTGTTGAGGTTCCGTTTGTGAGACTTGTTCGGCAGAGGTGCTGTTCGAGTCATAGACTTGTTCCTGAACTGCTTCATGACTGTGGCTTATAGAAAGGAATATACTAATAACTGATAAGATTTTGCTTGATTTTAAGCGAAAGCTTGGCCTTCTATGGGAGCGTACGTTATTGGCAGCAGCAGCAGCAGCAGAAGTTCTGTGAATCCTTAGTGGCGATAACTTATGGCAAATTTTATAAAATTTTCTATCAAATTGTTCGTGCTCAACACATTCTGGGTCTTTGGTAAAATCGTGTACCATAGGAACCGTGTTAACTGAACGAAGGCTCTCCTTTTTAGGGCCACGCTTTGTTTCTCCTACCAGTTCTCTATGGGACATGTAACAATCTATTTCTCCCGCCTCCTTTCTCCTTAACTCGCAACTCGATATCAAACCTTCTGCCTGCACAGACTCTTCACTTTCGAACTCGAGAAACATTCTTGCTTTTGATATTATATCTTGGTAAACTTTTCTCAAGATATACTTAAACCAACTCTTGGCCCTCAACTCTCTCGCTCATCAACAAGCCGCCAATAGTGGCATCCATTTCCTCGTTCGTGTTCCGAATGGCTGAAATTGCAAGAGCTCAATCACACCAAGGTAACCTCACACCCACACTAGTATTCAATCAACCTAATCTAATAATCGTGGAAGGCAAGCTGCTTATTGTAGCGTGTCCGAAACATAAGTGCAATTGGTCTGAGATTGTTAGTGGGTCCTAGAGAAACTGGAATGGATTCGGGGTGGGGCAGTTGGGGACAGTTAGGTAGATTTGTGCCGCTGGTTAACTGCACTACCAATGTTTGGGCGAAAACAGAAGCCACTTGCGGGGTTCGTTGGCTGTCTGCATAGCGGGTATCCAGTTTAGCCAAGTTTATTTATTTTAGTTGTGATACAAAAAACGGCGAGAAGGCGGCATTAAGGCTCTCGCAACTAACAAAGCGGTTGCACTGTTGAGGTTTCACAAAGGTGATGCTCGCCATTGGATCTGCCATGGGCATCGACACGCAATCTAGGTGTCCACTCGCAAACATAGCTGAGCTATATCGTGCCATGAACCAGCTCAAACCGAGCTCATACGAGAGCGCAACTTCATCCGGTGAAGATACAACATGGAGGTCGAGATTTATCTACGTGGATTGTGCCCGAATGAATGCTCATTAGAAAAGGGCGGTATCATACTATGATGCAGCCTTTTAGCTACTTTTCAAATAGCTCTGTTGTATTCTAGTGATGCCGTTGTTCTCTCTCTCTCTCTTTCTCTTTGTTACCTAGCACAGATCATTTATCAATTACGAGAATGAATTTGTATGCAAAACAGAGTTGCAATTACCTCTGCTCTCTCGTTGGGCGGTAGTTCTCGAACTTCAGCACAACACACTACTTGCATGTGCTTGTGGCAGTCTACCTCAAACAATCTATGTAGCACATAAGAGCCCTAGTTAAGTTCGCCCAGCAACAATTAAAAGGTTTCCGGATATAATCTCGACCACTGGAATGGGAACGCTGAACTCGTACTCGAGGTGACGAACAAAAGACACTCGCATGACAAAAGATTTTAGTAGATATAGAATTTCAAACAAAACTGGTTCACTGGGAGTTGACAGAATTCAAGAAACTGGTGCATAATTCTACCGATTAAGCCTGGGCACTCTGTTTCAAGTTAAGCTGAATGGTGAATCAAGTTCTTAGTGTCATCTATCTTATAAAATGGACACTAGCGTGTTCAACCATGAACCTTTGAATCACAATTTACTTGGCCAGCAATAGTCCAACAGTCTTTTATAGAGTTGGCGAGGTTGAGTAAGCTGTCTAGCTAAGTGCCCGATCAGCATCTCATTGTCAATCATGTATTGAGTGGCTTCATGTTTAAGTTGATCTAATTTCATCTTTCGATTCTCACTTATCAATATATTTTCGCTCAGTTGTGGATTAAATCGGTAATAGTTCTTTATAAGATTGAGTAGAATCATGTGTATAGTTTCAGTATCTGTTGCTGAGTAGACTAGACCGTGAGCTTTCTCATAGAGGGATGTCGCATTCGTCTTCATGATATCGTTTGGCTTGAACTTTCCACTTCCGACACTGACAACACAGTGAACATTTTCATTTGGCCATAGAACTTTCGCCTCGGCATAGGCAACACCGGTACAATTGTTTACCAGCATCCCACCATCAAGTAGAATTGAGGAATTGAACTTGAATTCTTGAAAGTAACCGGGGGCTGCAGAAGAGGCTCTGATCGCTTGCCAGACTTCGGCTTTGCAAGTTCCATCAAATCTATTGCCGACCAATGGATTTTGGGCATATGTTCTGAATAAAAATGGTTGAACTGAGTGGGCGTTAACTGCTACTGCAACAAGTTTCGGCCTATTAGCTTCCGAGGCCAGGTCTATAAGCCTAGTGGTTCCAAAGGCTTCTTTTAGTGTCCTCTCAAATATAGCTGCATCATAATAGGCATGACTCATCAACAATCTCGGTGTACTGCTCCAAAAGTCTGTCTTGAATATGTTTTCACTCATATCTCTGTAAAATGATTCGCACTGATCTAGAGTGAATTTTCCGGAACCGATTGCCATTGTGATGATTGCACCACTGCTCACGCCGCAAATCAGATCAAAGAGCTCATGAATCCTCTTTTTCGTCACTCTCTCAATATGCCTCAAGATTTCTAAGCTTACTAGACCACGCGTGCCGCCCCCATCTATGGATAGTAGGCGAACGCCGGGTGACATAGGACAATCCGCGAATCCAATCAGGGCAAGAGTTTGTCGGGCTTTGTTTCGCAATGTTTCATCTTGATCCCTCGATAAATGGACAAACTCGTCTTTCTTGCCTCTAAATAGGGTGATAGACTGTTGATTTTCCAAGACCAATTCATTGATATCCTTGAGGATAATCTTCTGTCGTGCTCCCTTACTTGACTCTAGCGCTTTTATTAGTGCCTGCGCTTTTGACTTGATTGCCGATCTAGTCAGCATGTTCCAGGGTGCAGGGCATATCTCAAATGTTGGTCGATTGATTGTCGACTTAAGAATTCACACTCTTCCATAAAGTTTCGACGGTCGGGTAAGTTGTCGTCGTGAGATTGTTTATATTTATCGCTCCCGGTCCAAGAAACCAAGAACAGATGTAACCCGGGAAACTCTTCTAGAAATCCTCTAGCGTTCATGGCTGTAACGAATCTGCGTTACATTCGAAGGCGGGATACATGCCAAATGTTTGAGTATTGAAATTGGCGCCAGTCTCACAACGCAAGCGCATCGTACCATGTGCACGAACACCAAGAACCAATTCTTCCGTCAGTCCAGCATGCAGAGCTGCGGTAAATCCATATCCATCTGTTCTATATCCGATGAATGACCTATTAGTATGGTGGTAGATATTTACATGTATAACCGGAGGAACTAATTTATAATTTACAATTGTTGGCATCGGCTGATTCGCTTATAGTACCTCGAATCAAGATGCCGAGCACTTTCCTAAAAATCGAGAATGCGCTTAAACGCGCCAACGGTAAGTCTATCAGGTCTCGGTCGATTAATCATACCCGGCTTACCCATGTTACTAATCTAACCCTCTCCGCAATGTCACCCCAAATTAACAGAGTTTATGGACGTTGGAAAGCGTAACAGTGCTCTTGAGACACTTTGCGATGCCATCCGTGCCAAGAGGCATAGGTCGTGGCAGAAGGTTCATGAGGAAATCATGTTCAAGTACCTGGAACTTGCCGTAGACCTTAGAAAGAGTTATGTCGCAAAGGAGGGTATTTTCCAGTATAAGCTGATCTGTCAGCAGACAAACATAAAGTCTTTCGAAGATGTCGTGAGGCGTTACATAGATTTAGCCGAAGAGAAGGCTGAGTGGGCCAAGAACAGAGCCGCCTCTCGAACCACTGATGATGTCGATGACCTAGATATCGTCCAAACCCCCGAAGAGATTCTCCTCAGTGCTGTGAGTAGCGAGGATCAACAAGATAGGTCCGAGCGAGTTAAATTGATCCCTTGGGTTCGATTCCTGTGGGAAGCTTACCGTCAGTGTCTTGACATTTTGAAAAACAATGTTAGGACTGAGGCGCTGTATCATGAAATAGCTCATCGAGCATTTCAATTTTGCACCAAGTTCAACCGGAAGACTGAGTTCCGTAAGCTGTGTGATAATCTGAGGACTCACATGGACTACCTTAGGAAAACTCAAATGAATGCTCAGCAGCAGCCAACGCATACTCAGTCTCATATGGTCAATCTTAATAACCCTGAAAGTTTGGCTATGCAACTGGAAACTAGGCTCATACAATTAGAGAGTGCAACTCAGATTGAACTTTGGCAAGAGGCCTATCGAGCGACAGACGACATAAAGCGCTATGGGCTCATGAATCTGAACAAAAAGCCCCCTAAGCCACAATTGATGGCGAACTATTATCAAAAGTTGGCGCTTGTTTTCTGGAAAGCAGATTGTCATCTATTTCATGCCGCCGCGCTTTTCCGCCTGTTCCATCTGACAAGGGAGCTCAAGAAAACAATCACACCAGAGGATGTTCAGAGAATGGCCTCAAAACTCGTAATTGCCACATTGACTATACCGATTCCACCAAATCGGCCAGATATAGATAAATTGGTTGACACTGAGGAGAACACTGTGGAAACACATCAACGCAATCTTGCATCTTTATTGGGACTGACGACCGTTTTGCCGACTCGATCTCAGCTTGTGAAAGATCTTAAGCGAATGGGTTATCTTCAGCATGCGTATCCGCCCTTACAAGATCTATATCGCTACTTGGAAATCGACTTTAACCCTCTCGCTATCTGTGACCGTGTTCAAAAGATAATCCAGTTCATTGAAAAATGTGAGGACTGTCTAGATATCAAAAACTATGTCGGAGCCCTCAAAAATATAGCCATCTTGAGGCTTCTCAAAGGCGTGTCCCAAGTATATCAGACAATAGAGTATGACCGTCTGAGCGAGCTGTGCCCTTTTGCAGACGTCATTTATTTGGAAACTATGGTAGTAGAAGCGGCAAGACGAAATGACTTGCAGGTCCGTATAGATCATCGACGAAACAGCTTACATTTCGGAACGCAATTGTGTGTTTCTCAGACAGAGGAAGTGGTCGAGGGCCCTCATCTTCAAAGCATGCCGAGTGAACAAGTTCGCTTGCAACTTGTCAACACTTATTCAACTTTACTGAAAGCCAGAGCCATGATAGAGCCTGAAAATTTGGAGAGCAGAAGAGAAAGATTGCGTATCGATATTATGTACCGATACCTACATAATCGAGATGCCGAACATGAGGCAATACTTGGCCGTCACAATCTTATCGACGATCGCAAGAAACAGCTTGAAATTCTTGGAGTCAGAATGGAGCAAGAGGAGCGACTGAGACAGGAAGCCAAAAAACGCAAACTGGCCGAAGAAGAGAATCAACGCATTCAAATGGAGAGAGAAAGTCGAGAGCGCCAGTTAAAAGATCGCGAGACGAATGAGATTAAGACATTGGCTGCTAAACAAAAGATAGAAGCCACCGGTATTAAGGAGGATATGGAACAAGCGAAGAAGGAACAAAAAGAGCTGTACCTGAAGCAACGTCGTCTTGAAAGAAGGATTGATCACTTAGAGCGTGCCAAGCGACTGGAAGAGATTCCTTTGTTAGAGAAGGAGTATGAGAAATGGCGCGAGATCGACCGCAAAATCTGGGAAGAGTGTGAAAACCAGAGGATTGCCGACATTCTTGCTGAGCGCGAGCTCGCCAAGACTCTATCTCGTCGTCTCCACAAATTGAAAGCCGAGGCGGAGAAATTTGCAGCGACAGTCAGTAAGCGTCATCAAGCCACATATGAAGCAAAATTAGCTGCCTTCAACTCTAAATTAGAGCAAGAAAGAGCGCTCAGACTAGAAGCCCGAAAAATCAAGCGGCGCGAGGAAAGACGTGCCCAGTGGCTCAAAGAGCAGGAGAAGGCAGAGGAGGATCGCAGACGTGCCAAGGAGGAAGAAAAACGCAAGATCCGCGAGGAGGAAGAAAAGCGACGAGAACGAGAGGAGGATGAAAAGAAAAACTGGCGAAAACCCAACCCCCCAGCCAGAGATATTGGGTTGCCAGCCAGGGGAGGTTTCGACGCACCACTACAACCGCCACCGAGGGACTTTGGGCCACCATCGAGAGGAGGTTTCGAACCTCCAGTCCAACTCGCATCCAGAGACCTTGGGCCTCCTTCAAGGGGAGGTTTCGATACACCACGACAACTCCCACCCCGGGACTTTGGGCCACCAGCAAGAGGTGGTTTTGAACCACCAGCGAGAGGCTTCGATCCACCAGCTAGAGGTTTTGATCCGCCAGCGAGAGGCTTCGATCCACCAGCTAGAGGCTTCGATCCACCAGCTAGAGGTTTTGATCCACCACGACAACTCCCACCCCGGGACTTTGGGCCACCAGCGAGAGGAGGTTTTGAACCACCACCGCTGCAACCACCACCCAGAGACTTTGGGCCGCCGTCGCGGGGAGGTTTCGATCCACCTCGACAATCGCCATTTCCTCCGGAAGCCGTTCCTTCCAGGGGTCGTATGCCGCCTCCACCAGTTCGTGCGGGACCTAGGGCTAATCCAGATGCAGATTCAGATTGGCGCCAAAATAAGAGTCAGCCTCCAAAAAGGGTGCCACCAGGTCCAGGCAGAACTACAGCGCCTGAGGGCAGCTGGCGTGATTAATAGTTTTAGTGTCTTTGTAATCGAATAAAATGAATTTTGAATTATGTTCTCGATGGTTCACGTTCGTGTAGAGCTTGATCACTTTAATCGCTATCAAAACCTCAACTGTTGATAGTTAAGCATCGGTTTCTTCGATAAAGCATCACCTATGTATTCGAGTACTTGCGGTTCCGTCAAAATTGTCATGTGGTCCACTGAGGTGAAATTCTTGTAGTACAGTGGTTTATCCTGTTTAAGTGACCATCCGACACAAGCCTGAAGACTAATCAAATTAACAGTGCCATCTCCATCGCCGTACACAATCCTTGGTTTAGCATCGGGGAAATCGCCAACTTCATAGTCCAGTCGTTCAATTGTTGTAACTTTATGGCCATGTAAACAATGGACTTCTACTCCAGGAGCTACATGAGGTAAAGATAGATTACGAACATCTAGATACATTTCATAGCCTACTGGATAGCCGATGTCGGTAAAAAACTGTCGATAGTCCTTTACAGTATAGAGTTTGTCCCGATTCTTCACAAGAACTTTGTCATGTGGCCAGACCTCCTCGGAGGGCAGCAAGTATGCGAGACTCGGGAATGTGCGGACATCTTTACGCAAGCTTAATGATGGTATTACGATGACTCCAAAGTTGTCACCCGATGCGAAAGCTTTCATAGCTTTAACAGATCCACCATAGACACCTGATAGAGATATCATCGAGCGCACGTACTTATCTTTCCAAGCCTGAGAATTCATGTTCAGGAAAAACAAGTTATGAAGACAGCCCATTGAATGACATATGAAAACGACCTTCTCTTTGCCGTTGTCCTCATAAGCTTTTTCCACCAGAGCTTTCAAATCCACAAAATAATCCTGCAGTTCGTTTGGGGCGCGGCGGAAGTCGTACGGGGCGCCATAGATGTTTCTGTTCCTTTCATATCCGAGGGCGACGAATTGTTTAACAAGAGAGTCGAAATAGTTTGTCCCATGAATTTTAGCTGGATCAACATATTCAACGGACTCAGTCTTCCCAAAACCATTTACTCGAACACTCACTCCTGGTGAGTTTTGAGTTCTGCGAGTTGTCGAGTTGTATACCAGCTTCATACTGTTTGAGGGGATTCGTTAATACGTTAGAGGAAGGCGCGATATTCTTATCGTTTCTTGGACATTTTGAATTGCTTACTTGTCGACCCAGCAATCGATGGCAAACGGCACAAGGTTCGATAGATTCAGCCACAAGTCAAACCAGTCGCTCGACTTTCGTTCGCAATAGTGGTGAGAAACATCGCGCCGATCAAGTTTAGCTTGTAGCCGGCTCCCACCATCACCTGGCAGCAAGATGATTGGACTCAGTTGGGCTTCCGGTGGCTCATGAGCATCGTTGGCATGAGTTATATCATTTGTTAGTACGAGCTTATCGCCGGCGCCGATTGGGTTTGCGGATGATACTCGAATAGCGTGACCTATGAGCAGCCATAGCGAAACTGTGATCAGTTTCATCTTTCTTCTGAAGATTGGGCTACTAGGTTAGTCAGATTATATTTCTACTTATTGTTATCACAGACGGATTATGTTCAAGACGGGCCGGGACTTTACTCGATCTCAATGAAGCCTCGCTCTTCTCGGATCAATCGAGACATCTTAGCCGTGCCAGAACCAAGCCACCAATCACTCACATGCTGTTAAAGACTCCTCATTCATGGGAATAGTTATGCAAAGCAAGCAAATTTTCGTGAAATCGGTAGATTGTTCGATACATTGCGCTAGTTTTTATTCACCCCTGTGATACTAGAGTTTTCGATAAATGCAACTAGAATCTTCAGTCTGAGTCCGCTGGGTAGAGTTGAAGCCCTGAGCGCCCATTAAGGCCATTCAATGATTGAGAAGTTGCCTGAGCATGTAGTGCAAGATTCCTCCTTGTTTATAATATTCTATTTCAACCTCGGTATCAAAGCGGACCAATACTTGGAATTCATCGACAGCGCCCCCTTTGACATGTATGGTTGCTCTCTGACGTGGTGATAGTTTTTCCCCTATGTTTATAGTGAATGTCTCATAGCCAGTCAGCTTCAAGTTCTCAGAATTTTGCCCCTCCAAGAACTGTAATGGTAATATGCTCATCCCAATCAAGTTGCTGCGATGAATGCGCTCATAGCTTTCCGCAATCACTGCCTTGATCCCTAAACCAACCGCACCTTTCGCAGCCCAGTCTCTACTCGAGCCACAACCGTATTCTTTCCCGGCAATGACTATTAGTGGAGTGCCGTCCTCTTTATACTTCATCGCAGCATCATAAACATCCATTTCTTCCATTGTCGGAAGATACAATGTCCTAGGTTTCTGCACGCCGCCTAAAAGTTTGTTGGATAAACGAATATTAGCGAAGGTTCCGCGTATCATCACGGCGTCATTGCCACGATAGGACCCATACGAATTTATATCCTTCGTCTGTACACCTCGTTCAATCAAGTAGCGATAAGCGGGACTCGTACGGCTTATGGCTCCTGCTGGGCTGATCATGTCCGTAGAAACAGAGTCACCCAGATAGAGCAGTGCTCTTGCTTCGTTGATTTTGGATATGTCTTTTGAGAGGAAATTTTTAGAGACACCATCGTAGAAAAATGGTTTCTTTAAGTAGTTTGATCTGGACTCCCATGGGTAGTGCAGACTCTTCGGTGCATCAAGTTCGGCCCAGTTCTTGTTACCCTGTTCAATGTTGCTGTAAACTTCCCTGAACATCGATTCAACTACATGAGCTTGCTCGGTGAGCTCGATCTCCTCCCTTGTTGGCCAAATATCCCGCAAAAAGACAGGCTTTCCGTCATCAGAGTGACCAAGAGGCTCGTTTTCAAAGTCGATAACTTTGCCAGCAATGGCACATGCGACAACAATTAAAGGTGAGGCGAGATAATTTGCACGTGTCATTGGATGGACACGACCCTCGAAATTTCTATTACCGGACAACACTCCGACGGTGACCAGGTCAGTGTCCTTTATAACATCAACAACAGAGGATTCAAGAGGCCCCGAGTTGCCAATACATGTTTGGCAGCCATAACCAACCACATAGAAGCCTAGTCTCTCCAGATATGGGAGAACTCCTGAATTCTTCAAGTAATAAGTGACAACACCGCTTCCGGGTGAGAGACTTGTCTTGATGTAAGGTTTGACTTTAAGATTCTTCTCAACAGCTTTTTTCGCTAGAAGGCCAGCTCCTAGCATAACAGATGGATTTGATGTGTTTGTGCAGCTTGTGATTGCAGCTATAACTACCGACCCATGTTCCAAATAGTACTGCTGCCCCTCATAGGTGAACGCGACTGGAGCGCTTTCGATTTGCGCCTGACTCAAGCCGAATCCTTTGAAACCAACAGGTGCACTCAGACAAGATTGAAAGTCTTGCTTGAATTCATTCAGTGAAACCCTGTCATGTGGTCGCTTCGGCCCACTGACAGAAGGGGAAACAGTGCTCAAGTCTAGTTCGAGTGTGAGGGAAAATTCTGGATCCTCCGTTACATCATTGAAATCGTTTCGGAACATCTTCACAGTTTTTAAATACTTCTCAGCATAGCGGATGAGATTAGGATCTCGTCCGGATTGTTTGAGGTAGCAAATAGTCTTGTCATCAACTGGGAAGAATGCAACTGTTGCTCCATATTCTGGACACATGTTCGCTATGGTAGCTCGATCTGCCAGTGACAGTTTCGCTAATCCGGGTCCAAAGAACTCTATAAATTTACCAACTACGCCGACAGTTCTCAGATGCTTAGTTATAGTTAGAACTAGATCCGTTGAGGTAGCGAACGTGTTGAGTTGGCCGACCAACTTGTAGCCAACAACCTGCGGGATAGGCATTGATAATGCTTGCCCAAGCATAACTGCCTCACACTCAATTCCTCCACATCCGTATCCAACAATTCCAAGACCGTTTATCATGACAGTGTGACTGTCGGCACCAACTAATGAATCCGGATAGAGAATGTCGTTCTTGTCCTTGCACACGACATGAGCTAGGTATTCCAAATTGATCTGGTGGACTATGCCTGACCCGGGCGGTATTATGCGGAAGTTATCCATGCTCTTAGTAGCCCATTTGAATAGACGGAATCTCTCCTTATTTCGCTCGAATTCGACATCTTGGTTCTTCTGAAGAGAATCAGCCCTGAAGGTCACAAGAGATAGAGATTGAAATTGATTAGTGAACTGCAAGCCATGTAGACTGTCGACTGATAATGTGCTTCTCTCTACCCTAGTGAAAGCTCTCGATGAAACGGGCACGTCTTATATCGCAGCTTCAGTTTCTCGGTCACGATATGATGATTCGGTCGAAGCCTGCTCGTCATATGGGTGCTACGTCGGTTTTGCACGTCCCCATTGACCCAAGATCTTTGAGATCTCGCAGGCGATATATGATCATCACTCAGGTTACGTGCATACTGACAGTACTTGAACGTATCACACTCGTTACACAGACCAGATGACGATGCTTGACCAATGGCCGATGGTCGACCTAAGTTATATGATCCACCTATCCTTCTATTGTCATCAAACTGAAAACGAGATCGTTGTTCACGGACTATTTTCATCAAGCTTAGCGGAGATTTAAATGATCGGACATGCCCGGGTCAGTTTTAGTGGAGCTGCACAGTGTACGACAAAGAACAGACGGCAACACCCCGTGTTTCCTCAGAGGATATAATCGATCAAATCTTGAAGCTCCCAATCAGCTACAATTTGCTGCTGCTGCTACTTACGCCCTTGCAAAATCAACTTGCACCGAATGGTCGACAACCAAATCAACTTGGCAAAGTGGATTGATTTTTTCTGCTTGGCCACCTAATTCTGTGAAGGCATCCCGCATTCCAGCAAAATCGACAACAACTGCAACACCTGTCAGATCTTGTAATAGAACCCTTGCAGGTTTGAATGGAATGTCATTGTCGACCGCGTTCTGGCTTTTCTTCCAATCTAAAATTTTCTCAATGTCGTTGGGCTTGATTGAAAAATTGTCACAATTCCTGACCGCTGCCTCTAATAGGACCCTGATTGATATGGGTAATCGCTCTGTAAATGAGATTAATTACGTGGTTGTTAACATCTCGGGTGCGTGGAGGTTCGATTAGATTGAAGCAATTACTTACCATAACGCTCGTCGTTAAGCTTGTTCAAGTTGTAAAATTTGTAAGTCTTGTTGTCAATCTCCAGCCGATCGAGAAGTTTATCAAAGTCGTTAACTCCCGTGCTTTTCATGATGCCGGCTGAATAAATCCACTAGTTGGAACGAATCGGTACGGGCCAAGCTGAATGTTTAAAAGTCCACGTGATTTTCGATGAGGTGGAAGTTTCAATGCTTCAGGTATAATAGATCAATTTGATAGAGATGTTATGTATATTATAGGGGGGGGGGGTAGTTGTTGGATTTGACACAAATTTAACTCGTCAATTATATCTAGCTGGATGTTACTGTAAGAATGCAGAAACTTCCGATAAAAATCTCATTCTAGACAGATGTAGATGATTTATGGACGAATCTTGGCAAGATGACAATGAGTGGTAACTTTGATGTACGTAACTCATGAGATGGGTAGTCTCGAAATAATCACAGTTGTCAGCGTCATATGGCCGAACACAGAAAACAGAATGAGGGGTAGCTCAGATACCTGGGCCTGTGCTAGAGCTCTGAAGCAGAGTTTGACAGTGCAGATTGCATTCAATCACTGCAACAACATGTCAAGCTATTGGACAGTGGGCCCACATTACATTATTCGTTCTTAGCTTCCAGGGCTGCTGGTGGGTATGCACTCACGACAAAAACTAACAGAGAACAAGAGTTAGCGGCAGTAGCCCTCAGATAAATTCCAAATGGATCATCAGCACCACCTTTTGTGTCGGTGTGAACTTGGCGCAGCGCCCCGACGGTTAGCAGGAATACTCGATGAGTTGGGAATGCTGAGAGTGAGGCACAAAGGTTCGAAATTATCGTCTACTGTGGTTGCCGGCACTTGAAATGGAGCCATACCAGGAAGAAACCCGTCGAAGTACAATGCCGTCCGGGATCGACTGGTTGATCTCGGGGGCCACTATCTCGAGTGGCAAGTGCTGGAGTTTTATTCGTTTTCGTAATGAGTACATTTAACGAAGAAATGGAGAGGAGTTTAACTGGTTTGGTGGCAAATTTGTTTCGTGCTTATTTTCAGTTTGGATACAGTGTGATTTCAAGGGCGAAAACAGGGTTTGGGGCTTTCACATGGAGGCTCATTTGGTCTCATGCTGCCTGCTTGTGCTGCATAGGCTGCGCTGAACACGTGAGAGCTGGTTCTGATCCCGATTCTGTACGACCGGTGCGACTATAGCGCCCACTGGATGCGCTAGGGTGGGCGCTCTCTATGCCTATATCTAACAGCTTCCATGTCCGTGTAAACGAATGATCGATATCTGAAACATCATTCAACCGCTACCGAGGGTTTGATTGATTCTATTCGTGACTGTAAACTATATTGCGAGGCAAAGGCAATTCCAGCACGGGAGCCAATTGTCAGCAAATGTTCGCTGAGTAACCAAGAAACCGTAAGATACAGCACGATCTCCTTGACTGTATTGTTCGAGATAATTTTAAGGATTCTCGAAGCACTGGAAGAGTTCGCATTTAGCGCGAATTAAAGGCACCTTTATTGATAAACATAAGTTGAACCCCAGCTGTTTCCGCCCAAGAGCGATTGCAACTTAACGCGATATGATCTTGCAATCCCTTCGTATGTCCTTTTTGCCTCTTGAGCCTCCTCGAGCTCTTTTGCGACACCTTCCATTTGAGTCTCTAGTTTCTCCAAATTTTTCTTGCATTCATTCAGACTTTTATTCGCCTCCTCGGTTTGAATCTCGGATTCAACCACTCTATCCTCCCAAATTTCCTTCTCAGTTTCAAACTCTGCCGCAGCCGTCCTGGCCACCTGCAAATCTGACCGACAATTTTCAAGTTCGCTCTTGTTAGCCATACTAATCGTCTTCGCACTATGCAATTCTTCCATTCGGGTGGACAAATCGTTTCTCGCTGCTTGCAACAACGATTCAAGCTCTTTCACCTTGTCCCTCAGTGAGTCGTTCTCGGCCGCTTGCTTTTTGAGCGCAATCTCCTTCACTTCGAGCACATCAACCCTTTGCCTGAGTAGTTCAGTCTCAGAGCAATATTGTTTCAGGGCAGTTTGGCTCGACTCGAGGCTCTCCACTCGGATCTTAAGGAGCTCGTTCTCAGCTCTCATTCGGGTCAGCTCTGAATTATTGGAATTGGAAGCCTCGATTTGAGATACCTTTTTTTCGTTAGCCTCGTTTTGGCCCAAATCCATAGGGGCCTCTTTAGAGCTCTGGTCAGGGCCCTCGATAGCCGGTCGCTCAATAGGTGAGGCAGTTGGACTGGGCGGCTCCTTCTGCTCTTGCGAGTCGAGTTCTTTGTGCCGGCTTGTCAAGCTCCTAATGCACTCGTCGAGGTACTCGCCCAAGGATTTATTCCCGTGGAGAGATTTTTTATTTTTGATGAAATCTCTAACCCGGATAAGCATGCCAATGTCGACCTGATCGACGAGCGCTCTGTCATCAAGACGATCTTTCCCCTTACTATTGTCACCGTTCAACTCTGTCTCCAATTCGAGCCAAAAGCGCGCACACTGTTCTGGCATTGGAAGTAAACGTAGCTCATATCGGAGCTTAGATAGAACATAACCGTCCAGCTTGTCTAGAGTTTGTTCCGCTAGACAGAGGACAATGGGAAATAGGAAACAAAGAAGCCGGATAAGTGATTTTGACGACATTTCGATCGCGTTAGAGTGGAAGAACAGCTCTATGTTTCGACGAAACTAAAGGCTGTTGAATCATGCTCATCTAAATCGCCCAACATTTACAAGAGAAGAGGGAGAGGTATTTATAGAATTTGTTGTGCAGACAGTTTCTCGAAAATCGAAACCCATCTGGAACGTTATATTGGCAGCGCCATACAGATCCCGCCTTCACAAGCACGTCTTTGCCCAGTTTCCGTAAGGCGGCGAGGCGACTAAACGTGAGCTGCTTAACAAAGGGCTGTTGGATTCTTCAAACGCCAATACTGATTTTGATTTTATTCGTTTTCAAACAAACATAATTGCCAGTGGCAAACCCTCCCAAAGATTGCTTGCCGACGGCTATTGTATGTTGGATGAATCAGTCGTAGTTAGATTTTGCTCGTAAAATTCGAGATTTCTCTCATCGTTGTTGTTTTATTGGTTAGCATTATAATCGTTGTCCTGAGTACATGCCTCCACTAAACTAGCAGCAGTCGCCCCAACCTTATCCTCGTGCTCAGCAGCCAAAGTCTCAGGTACGTGGCCACAAGCCTCGGAGGGCTCGCTGACTTCCTGTTTTAGCGCCTCGCTCGGCTTTACTACATGGCTTTGTTTCATTCGATTTATATGCTCTTTCAATTTCTCTCGTCTCTCCTGATCTTTCTGAGCACTAAGCTTTGGCTTAGCACCACCTCCCATCCTCTCTCCTTTGGAACTTGAAACGCCCTTGTCTCTCTGAGTCTCAGTCTCTCCATCTACCACGTTCCAATCATTTTCCTCCTCTTCCCATAAAGTTTCAAACGATTTTCGAACATCTCCAACCTGAATGCTGAGCATGTCCCAAAAACCAGCGAGATCATTGTTGAGAGTAGCAAACTGTTCATTTGCATCTTTGTTTATATTTGCCTCACATAGCTCCTTGAATTGATTGCACTTCTTGTTGATCAACAAATTTGCCTTGCCGATTGCGCTTCTTATTCTACCGACCACATTCTCGTTCAACTCATCCTCCTGAATTTCGAGAACTCTCTCGGCTCTCTCAATTTGGTCAGCTATAAAGCTCTTTTCTTGCTCCAAAAGATTAAGGTAAAAGCTACCGTTATTATTGCTATCACTAGCTACCGATAACTCTGTGGTGCTTTGTTCTTGCACAACATGACTATCGTCGCCAACTAAAGCTTTTGTTGTCGACTGCTCGCCAGATAAAGACTCAGTTTGTGCCTCTGGTATGAGGCTGACTAGCCCCTGCTTTGCATCGAGGATTCCATCATTGCTCGAAGCATAGTCTAGCTCTTGTTTACGGGTCTTGACAGGGCTAGATTCATTATCGAGAGGAGACTGTGCTCTTATCTCATATTCGATATGATCCTCATTCTCATTTGTAGATTTAACAGTTTCATCTTCAGTTGCTGATTGACTTCTGGCCGAGTCAGGCGAGATTGGCGGCGAAGATGAGCTAACTGGAGGTGCGATGGCTGACCTTTGAGAGCTGGATTCGTCTTGTTGGTGCGACCCAATAACAGGACTCCCTTTGCTGGCTGGAGGCGAGGGGAGTCTCTCTCCGCCCATGCTAGGTGAAGTTTCAGTTTCTGTATTTTTGGACGACGAAGGCTTCGCACCTATGTCAGGAACGAACAACGCTTGAGAGGGACGAGGTGGATTCTCATCCGAGAGTAATCTTGCTAAAAACTGTTTCTCAACGTGGCCCAAAACCTTGACATTCGGCACGGGAAGTTCCTCTTCAGGGCCTTGGCTCTCTTTTTGGTCGGTTGAGGAAACGGGGGTTGGCTTAAGAGTGACGAGATCCTTGGGGCTTCTGAGAGTTGATTGGTCAGATATTAACTCGCTAGGATTCTCCTTCTTAGCCTTGTGTGTCATAGATTCCCGCCAATCCTCGACAAACTCATCGCCATACAAGCTGGCAATCTTTTGCTCTACTTTACTCTTTTCGTCGCCCGCTTCATCAGGGTTTTCCTCATCATCAATACCCAGTAAAGGTATATGCGTGTTGACGATTTTTGAAGGCGGAGGCAAGGGACAGTAACGGGCTCCAACGTAAGTGCCATGATGCCGATCGTCCTCAGTGGGCGGTATACACGGCGAGGGACTTCTACGGCGCTCCGAGACCGAAGCAGTCAGCTTTTCAGTAAGTGTTTTGCGTTCTTCGTCAGCAGATAGGATATTGCTTTTGTCCAAGGTAACATGATTTATTTGATGTTCTAAGTGGCGAGTCACTGGAGAAGTTGCTCTCGACCTATCTGGTGTGGCGAGTTCTGTTTTGTTAGTCCTGGTTGAAGCTTGGGCCGATATTGCTCGATTTGGCCTCTTGCTATGAGAGTTATAATTTGAGTAGCCAGAGACCGCGCAACTGATTCCAATGTAAGAAGGTACATGACTATCGTTCAAGGGTAGTACCTCATCAGTGGAATCTTGCGAGTTGAAGTCAGACAGTAACGCCTTGAAACCGCCCTTGATGTCCAAGCGTTTACCTTTGGGAGGCGTGTGGATAGCCTTGATGATTTCAGGGTCCAAAATTGGGGCAGAAATTTCGACATTCCTGTCGAACTTTTTTTCTTTAGTTTTTCCCATCTTTGGGAAAGCGCAAACTCTATGTTTGAATGATAACGTTAAGGGTAGGGCAAAATCTAAAATGAGACTTATATTATGGAAGGTTTATATTGCTTAGAGTAAGATTGTTTGAGAATTTTCTCTTCACGGAAGTTTTGTTTCTGTTCAAGAAGCCTTTGGGGAGTATTTTTGAGATTAAGTTGTTAGCTATCGCTCATTGATTAAAGGAGTAAAACCCGATTAGAGTAGCTTGGGCTCCACAATTTAGTATTCTAATGACTTGAGAGATGTGAGAGACAGATAACTGTAATCTTGAATCAGGAGCTCTTCTACTCCCTTGTAGAATGCCCTTGCCACTTTTCACTGAATAATTGTTAGCAGATATTAACAGGGTTAGTCAAATGATCTTCTCCCATACGGAACAAATGCAGCTGGGAGGGGCCGAGGTGTCGTTGGTTCTGTGCCGTCGGCGCTTGCGTCTACATGGACAGATTCAGCAGTTTTAGTGATTTTTGGTTTACCATTTACAACTGTCTCCCGTTACCAGGCCCCGCCTATCTCAACAATACTGTGCCGCCATCTCCTTGCGAAGCCAAGAGTTATGAAGATGGTTTTGAAATTTGTTTTCAGTCTTGGCTTAATCAGCGTAGAGGTTTTATGGCATGGATTGTATCTGTTCTTCGCCTCTGGGGCTGGGTTTAATCAAACAGATTCCTGGCAGACAGGCTCTGCACTGGAGGGCGTGCCCCTGCTCAGTGATCACACTGACACACAAATACAGTAGCTCACAAAATTGGCCACATGTTATGCTAAGATGATGATTTTTACTGATTGTTGCATTGATGTCTAGAAATTTTTGTTGGATCTTCAGGGGTCGGTGAATAGTTATTTAAGGAATCGGTTTAAGACTTATGAAGCTGAATTTTTCGGTTTATTACAAAATTATTTGAACGTTTCGCACACTACACCATGTGGCCAATTCTGTCACTCGCTCCTCTCAAGGTTGTCAGCCCACAA
>Ga0209372_1000157_pt1 | contig 51114 bp, 29 predicted proteins | sample AgamicAtPe_FD_187170 | JGI IMG/M metagenome (GOLD analysis project Ga0209372, IMG submission 187170) | Agave microbial communities from Guanajuato, Mexico - At.P.e (SPAdes) (version 2) | ecosystem: Host-associated > Plants > Phyllosphere > Phylloplane/Leaf | place: Guanajuato, Mexico | collected... | reverse complement strand
CGAGTTGGCTCCCTTTTGTCCAAATTTGAGGCGAACGAGAGGCGAAAGCTATGTTTATTTACGCGAAATTTGCCTGTTTATTTTGCAACCGCAGCCGCGGCAGCAGTTTCTGTCGCGGTTGCTGTTGTTGTTGCCTGCGGCGGCGCTCGTGCGGTTCGGGTTTATTTGTTTGTTTGTTTGTTTGCCTGTTTGTTTGTTTGCTTGCTTGCTTGCTTGCTCGGGCCGACAAGCTCGGATTGGCTGGTTGCAAGGCGGCGGCGGCGGCGGCAGACTGTCCACGCCCAAGAGGCCCTTCAAGCTCGACCACAAGCAGCCCGGCCGGCAAACCTGGAGCCCGCAACGGAGGAGGCGCCGAGCTTGTGTGTGTGTGCATGTTTGTTTGTTTGTTTACCGTCCGCCGGGCCGGCCGATGGCGCAATGTCGCCCGCGTCACGTCTGCCTGTCTGTCTGTCTGCAAGTTGGCCTGTTGTTTGCGCATTTGTTTGCCCCAGCCGGCCGCCTGTTTGCCAAGCAATCGCTCGCTAGCCGGCCTGTGCAATTTGCTCGGACTCACACCGATCGCGCAGCACAGTGTTGATCTTCGATCCGGCCGAGCAACAATGGTGGCGACGAGGACGAGTGCGACTAGGCGGCGCGACCTCGAATGGATTAAGCCCGCCACCTTCAACTCGCCTCGGTGCCCTGCAACCCTGTCGCTGGCACGCTGCTGAACCAGGTTGCACCTAGCGCCACTGGCTGCCTCCTCGGTGGGCTGCCGTGTTCGCGATGCCGAGCCCTTGGCGTCTCCAAACTGGCTGCTGGTGTTGCTGGGCCGACGCTCGCTAGTTCGCCTGTAAGCGCTGCACAGATCTGCTCGCCTGGACGTTGACTTTATTGCCGCGGCGCCAAAGTTGTCGACGCTGAAATCAGTGGCCTTCACCGTCTCCTGATCCCCGTGTGTCGTTACACTGGCGGGCTCATTGGCTTGCCAGCTTACGACATGGGTTGGCCAGCTTGGCCGCCGACTAATGTGCAGATTGGATTTGCTCGCCTTGGACACTATGGCTAGTGTTTGTTTCTGTGACAAGGCTTACATTGTATAGACTGGTGGGAGTGCTCGAAAGTTTAGTGCGATTGACAGCCGATAGATGACGCCAGCGTAGGCACTCGGGAAAACGGTTCTAGCTTGTGGGCGTCGCGCCGAAGAGAAACAGATTTATTGATTAACACTAGCAAATCCGCCAAACAAGCAAATACGTTTCGTCAATTTCGACACAGTACCTCATGTATTTATTGGTGGCTCATGTATTCGAGCGAGCGCTCAGAAGACAACACTATAGCGGACCTGCTCGCACACCTCGGCCCGCCTGGCGCCGGCTCGCGCCAAACTGTCGGCCATCTGGTTCGCCTCCCGGTCGACCTTGACGAATCTAACGTCGATTCTCCTCATCGCATCTCTCAGCTTTAAAAAATCCTCCCTATTGGTCACCTGGCGGACCCAATTTTCGCGCTCCCATCTCGGGATCCACTCCTCGGCGGCGCCCTTCACGTACTGGCTGTCCAGCTTGACGGTCACCTGATCGTAGCCAAGCTGGGCGGCCTGATTGATTCCCTTCACGGCGGCCATGATTTCGGCCCGCTGGTTAGTTTGGCGTCCGCTAAGGCGCTCGCTGATGTTCAAGTGCGACTGGTTCGGCCAATAGACTCCGTAGCCGGCGCGAGCAATGTTCGGGTTCTGGTTGTTGGTGCAGGCGCCATCAACGTAGATTGTGCACGACATTTTGATCCAGTTTTTAAGTCCGAGAGGCTTGAGTTTGTGGATTGAGTGATTGCTGGAGAGATGAAGTGTGCTTTGGCGAGTGGGCTGGATTTATGGTATTTTGGTGAATACGTGAAATGCGTTTAGCAGCGACGAAAGCAACGGGCTGACCTGTTGGGCGCAAGGCTTGTGCCGACTTTTCAACTTTAGGCCGCTCGAGAGGCCGGCAGGAGAGGGGGCCGAGTTTGGGCGTCCCGCTCGCCTGGCCGAGGAGACAACAAGTAGCCAGATTGAGTCTGCGCCGCCGATGCTCTCAAAAGCGGCCTAGCGCGCGCGCGCCCACTATCCAATTGCATCTCTGTTTGTTTCCAAATGCTCACAGTCCGCTGCCCTTGCCACCTCCGCGCCAGCTTCTCGCTCGCGCTCAACTTTAACCAAGTCGCAAAGTCAAACAACCGAAACTTTGTCTTAATTCCAGAAACAGTAAACAAACTTTAACGGTTTAAGCTGGCTCGTTCAAGCGGCTGACTCGGCAAGTTTATGGCAAATCGGGAAATCAGAGGCGGCCCACTGAGAGCGGCCCAGCCACTGGCAAACGCGGCCAAGCGAACGTCGTGCTCCAGTTACACGTTTTCGATTGCACTTGTGTCTCGCGAACTGTATAAAAGTCGGCGCAAATCCAAATCAAACAAACGCGAGCATCAACAGGCTTGATCAGTACAGGATTTGTATTTATTTTTGCTTTTGAATTAGCTAGACTTTGCCACAGAGATCGAGCGTGAGAGCTGGTGGACTAACTGCGGGTAACCCGAGCGGGGCAAATAATTTCGGCCTAACTCCCACCTTGAGCGGCTCACTTCGCTTCTGCGCCGCTCCAATCTCGGGCGAGCCTCTTGGTTCGCATCCTCAAATCAGCGACGACAGGCCTCTCATTACACTGACTTGTGGACAAACATACATCTAAAACTCGCCACTCTCCATCAGCACCCTTTATTTGTTCAGGCCAATTCTTATCCATGTGCCTGAAGCGTCCTGTAGGGTTGACGAGGGCGCGTTCTTGTTGGGTTTGTATCCAACTCTTGTTGTGCCCAGATAGTCACAGTCTCTCTCCCCAAAGGCCCATAAACGAGCAAAACCTGGTGCCTCTCGCAAAGACGGCAATTCCGGCCAGTGTAGACCCACAAGTCGCCACAAATGTCGATCACAAGGCCTTTCCCTTGCTGACGATACAAAGCAGACCTGAAAGCTCTACTGTACTTCAAGGCCCAACATCTGTCCTAAAACACATTGTTTACTCTCGCTTCGAGGAGTCTCCGCCCGAGTGTCCAGTTTCCATCTGTCGCAAATGGCGGCTCACGCTGCCGGGCGAGGGCGTTGGCGGGGGGTGGGGCCAGCTTGTCCCTCATGGATACTTCCAGTTCCAGAGGCCTGAATGAATGCCGGCGAGTTGGCGTCGTCCGGTGATCTATCGCGTGGATGGAGTGTGTTGCATCGGTTTAGCTTGTTCCTGTTTTGCCCGGCAAATTTTAGTTGCAACGTCGTTCACTGGCTGATGCTAGCTTCACCCCCTCTTTGCAGTCTGGAAACCCCATAGAGTTTCCACAGACCTCCACTCGCCCTCACCAGCGACTCACTTACTCTCGCAACAAGTGCCAGTGTTCAACATTCGTAGGCTTGGCGCTCGCCAAAGGTTGAATACTCCCATGATTAGAGTGTGCACTAGCGCCATCAAGTCCCTTGATAAGTTCTCAGCGTGTGAGTTGGCCCAGCAAGCAACAGTTGCGGACACGAGCAAGCCTTGAATTCCAACCTGAGCCGCCTTGGCGCGAAAGTGAAATATTGCGCGATGCTGCCAGTAGATGTACAGGCTAACCAGCACGCCGCTACAAACATGGCCCAAGAGTAGCTGCACGCCGCCGCTTGAAATGCATGATCTGTTGCCCACTCTTGCCCCCGGCTGGTCCTCCCAAAGCTCATACGATACGAGCGCAAAGCTAACAAAGTAGTTTAACACAACCATCGTCCTCTCTCCACTTGATAGCAGTCCGAGGGAGGGATGTTCAATATGGTCCGTGTGGACTGTCGTCAGCATGGCAGCGGCCACATAGACATGATAAAGAGCAAAGCTCGAATGACAAATCAAATAGATCCTCTCCTCCCAAACTCGGTGTACTGAGTTCAATTGAACGCTCTTCATCAAGTAAAGGGCGCAAACAACTGTCATGAGAATGTGCATGTGAATTTGAAGGTTTGACTTCAGACCAAAGCGTCGCAAATGAATACCTGTTAGGGTTAGAGCAACGAGCGTTAGAGCTATCGATACAAATTGGTTTGCCAGAATCCTGCTCAGCCACCAGCTTCCATAGCGATGCAGATCCCTGCTTCGCTGAACAGATGAATCCATCGATGGCTTGCAAGACGGACACTTGAGACAATGTTCGCAAATTTGCATCATCGAGCCCTTGTTGCATAGAGGGTCACCACAACCGATTGAACAGATGGTCCCATGTAAGTGTTCACGAAATCCCTCGTCGGAACCCACAACAAGCCAGCTGGAGCCGTCACTCTGGTCGCCATCTTCACGAGCCTCCAGGCGCCTATACTCGATCACCGTTCTTCCCGCCGACACTACCTTGAAAACGTCGGACATTTGGGATTCCCTGCAAAGTCGATATAGACTAACGTCTGTTTGTTTGAGCGCTGCAAGTTAGCTAGAGCTTGACTTGCCTCTCCAAGAAATTCGATCGATTCCGCTCACCTGAAAATGAAAGCGACCTTTTTCCCTCCAAGCTGGCGCAATGATTGTTGAAAACCTTGTACACTGTTATCCCCTCGCCATCCTCGAGAACCTTCTCTCTAACACGATCACCAAGCGCCACTAGATCGTTGGTGAAATCTAGAAGGGCTGTGGGTCAATGAACCTCAGGTTAATCCGAGTCAAACTGAGGCCGGGAGGCGCAAATCTAGCCGATACTCACATACTGCACCTAGCTTCCGAGCTTCCGCTAAGATAGCATTAGACTTGTTTGTGGTCAGATTCATGTAACATTCGCCACCCAAGTTTCCCATCTTCGTGATCAATTTTGCGGCATATAATCCGGTTGTATCATCGTAGAATAGAACTCCTACGCCCACTGATGATAGGATATGGCGCAGAAACTCCACCATCACGTTCATCTTGATGCCTGGGCAGAAATTTGCCGCGAGCTCAACGAGGATATATATAAATTCTTCGAGACTTAGACATTTGGGTGTCCGATCGCGGGTCAGCCATCCGCCCAACTAGACCAGGCTGGTTTCAAACTGATTAGCGAGCTGTAGCCAGGTATTGGTCGCATGTCTAGATCTATAGCTATCTAGCTCTAAGCAATAAACGGGCTAGTATTCAGCAAGGCAACGATTTCAACACCTACATGTACACCTCTGTCTTTGTCTTACCTTTGATCTACCCATCATGTTAGGCGATGAAGGATTAAAGTCCAATCCTAGTCGTTTGGCCCAGATACCGCTAAAGGACCAAAGGAAATGCCCGGTTTTTAATCTGAGTGCTACTTCTTATCTAGCACTCGTAGCCCCGAAAGCAAATGTCGTCGTGGTAAGTTCGAGCGAGTTCAGTTTACCGAACCATCAGATCGATTGCCGCCCTTCACCTTCAATGGTTCCGATTGAGCAGCAGATGGCATACTAAAGGAGATTCGAGCCCACGCTAATGTCACTCAGTATAATACGCTCACTCAAAATGTCAGATGGCTGAAGCTGCAAGTGGTGAGCCAACTTCCGGCTGTTTAAGCTTTACCAATGCGATATTCGTTTGCGTATGCAAAATGGATCACCAAACATGAGCCAAGCCTCTGTATGCTCACCATAATTGAGTGCCCAAGATCGAGGGGGTGGAAATCAATACTTGTTTATCATGGAGCATTGATTTCAGGAGCCTTGAGAGAGGATCTTAGTGATGGGTTAGCAAATGGTCTACCTGGCGCGAGCGCCCTGTACGATCGAAAGGCCAATCGAACGCTCCTGCGCCCAGTGGAGTGACGCTCGTGCACACTGTGCAAATGGCAAAACCACGCCAGAGCATCCTTAGCGCTCATTTGATCTTCGCTTGTTTTACTATCACCCAGACCTCACCAAAGTTCAGATAAACTAAGCACTCCCCCCATAACATCATCCCGAACTTGACCTGAATACCAGGATTTTAAAACAAATAGTCTCATCCAGCCAAGATGCCTAGAGTAACTAGAAGCAAGCAGGCGGTTAGCGTTTTAAAGCCGGCAACAGAATCCGAGAAGGATAACGTGGCTGATGCTGTAGCGAGTCCTAAAACTAAGAGGGCCCCCGCGAAGAGTGATCTCACTTTTACTCTCTCGCCCGAGGCAGCCAAAACAAAGCGAGTAAGAGTGGCCAAGGAGAAGCCGACAAAGTTGAACCCCAAGGCAAAGAAGGCCAAGTCGGAACCGAAAGGCAAAGCGGCTAAGAGGACAGCTGAGCCAGATTCTGGCGAACCAAAGCTAGAGTCAGTAATGGAGACCGAACAGGAGCCCGACGAGAGGTCCGATCACGTGCAGGAAGATGAGGCAGGACTGGAGACTGACAAATACGAAGCCGATCCTGAGCAGCCAAAGCCTGTGGGCAAGGTCGCTAGAGCAAAGGCTGAGCCCAAAGGTAAGACCACAAAGAAGGCCACGCTCACAAAGCCAGCATTAGAACATGAAGCCGAGCTAGCCTCTGAGTCGAGCGACGAGGTCAATCAGAAGGAGGTTGACTTCGCCAAGCTTGAAATAATTGACGTGATTGATGAGTCAACTCAATCAAAATTCATCACTTTCAAAGGAGAATACAATGACCAGGTTGCCGTTATTAGACTAGAAAAAGTTCCCTTTGATGAGCAAATAACCAGAGACGTTCTCAGAGGTGATAACTCTCTATCAAAAAGAATCTTCATCAATGATATCTATTCCAGTTACAAGATTTCACCCAAAACAAGCCCACTGAACGATCTCCAGGCAACAGTTATATGGCCAGCTAGCGATACTGTCCTTGCAAAATACACGCGCTCAGACTTCATATTTTTCAGTGAGAGTCCAGATGTGTACAAAAAAGTTGTTGAACCTTACATTGAGAGCAAGTTGACTAACGAAAAGGACTATAACAACTGGGTTTACAACATACTAGATGGCAAGACAGAGGTCGACAGAGTCATCCTAGACGACCCAGACCCCGATTCTGGATTCAAGTTAATACCAGATCTCAAAAGCTCCAGCGATGATAAAGATATTCACCTTGTAGCTATCTGCTACCGGCGAGACATAAGATGCCTGCGAGACTTGAACAACCAGCATCTCATACTTTTAAAGAATATTTTGACGAAGGGAACTAAAGTTGTCAAGGAGACTTACAAGACTACAAGCGGCCAAATCCGCTCTTACATACACTACCATCCGTCTTTCTATCATTTCCATGTGCATTTTAGAATTGTCGTCAGTAGCGAGTGTCGAGCAAGCGATCGTGATAATCTACTGAGCAACGTCATCAACAACATAACTATTCACAAAGACTATTACAAGAAGTCGACTCTCACTTATCCTTTGCCGCTAATATCGCCGCTGTATCTAGAGCTTCAGAAAGCTAAGCGTGTCTGAGTTCGTCGATATCTCGACTGGGGAACTTTGTTGACACGACATTCTAAGTCATATGGTGCCTAGTGCATCATAGACTTCGAGATCTCGACGATAACAGATCTAACTTCGCGTCAGCACTAGCTAGTAATAAAAGAACCCTCATTGAACCTCATATGGTTTTGTCCACCTTAACAAGCCTTCAACAAGGCCAAAGGCCAATTTGCATCTTTGTGTGGCAATTTTGAGACCAGGAAGTAACAGTATGCTAGCTCTGGTTGATGATTTATGTAGTTGGACACTTGAAGAGTGCACAGCTGATCAGATAGCGCTCCCTACTTCTGTTAATTCATCCAACTAATTTTGTTGAAATTCTGTCCTTAATCTATTCTCTGATACATATTGAACAGCTTCCGAGACGAATATGGCGAAGGTGCTACGTCATAATTTGTTAGATACTATCAAGCTAAGCAAGGATATTTGCGATCACTTATTCGATAGAGTCTGTTGCAAGAAGTTCATATATGATTTGGACTTCAAAGACTCCGCGTGTCTGAAGTTAGTGAGCACCAAACTATTAGGATACGCAATTGTGGCCGGGGCTTCAGCCGTAAAATTGCCCCAGGTATTCAAGATCATCACAGCCAAGAGTGGAGCAGGAATAACTGTAATTGGAGTATTGCTAGAGCTACTTGCAATCACCTTCAACGCATGCTATAGCTTTAGGAATAATTTCCCGTTTTCGGCATGGGGAGAGGCGATATTTCTAGCGATCGAGACTTTATTCATTGCGTTCCTGATCCTATGGTATGATGGTAATAAGGGTAAAGCCCTCACGTTCCTCTCTATCTACGTTGCAGTAGTCGCAACCCTCATACATCCAGACTTTGTATCGAGAGATGTTATGTGGTGGCTCCAGTCGACAGTTTTACCTCTCGCGGTGACTGGCAAGATGTTTCAAGCAATCAAGAATTACAAAGCACAACATACTGGACAGATATCTGCCCTAACTGCATGGGCCATATTCGCCGGATCCCTGGTTCGAATATACACAACGATTCAGGAAACCGGGGATCTTCTAACGGCTACCACATTCACCTTCGCAGCTGCAGCCAATGCTCTTTTGGCCCTACAGGTTCTTTATTATTGGAAGTCCACTAAAAAGTTCATGGAGAAAGTGGAAAAGAAGAAGGTTAACTGACCAATGTTGCGTCAGTTTTCTCGATTCTCAGACAGGCCGTCCGAGCGCACTTCCATACAGGTGATCAGAGTTGAATGCCAGCAGGCGAGTAAGGTCCTTATCTTACAGTTGTAAACTTGAACAGAGCCATGCCTCTAAAGTTTGACAGGTATTGGGGTCGTTAATTAAAATTCATCCTTAGATAATTTGAAACAATTAGTGCTCACAGTTTGCGTTTACTGGTTGTTTCCGACATGAGGGGTCCTGACAATTTGATGCGCGGGTTTGAACATCGAACCTCCTTCCGTCAGTCTTATTGAACACGCTTATCAAATTCTTCGAACCAACCCAGTTCAATAAGCAACGATGAAGGCAAGGGTTGCGCAATTTTCTATAAGACAACCTTATTGACAGCAAATGCAGAATGAAAAATTCATCAAGGAAGCCAGATGGGGAGTCGCCCATTGTTAGAAGACAATCGGCACAGAAACCTGATTATCAAGAGCAGAGAATCTACCTAACGATAGACCCAGTGTTCTTTCTAATATCTGCCATCTCATTCGCAACGCGTTATTACAGACTCGAGCATCCTCGCGCCGTCGTGTTCGACGAACTTCATTACATCAAGTTTATAACTCTTTATTTGAAGAGAATTTTCTTCTTCGATCCACAGCCGCCCTTGGGTAAGCAACTGATGACGCTTGTAGCCTACTTTGTTGGATTCAAAGGTGACCTCACCTATGCCAAGATCGGGGACCCCTACAAACCAGAGCTACCCATACTTGGGCTACGACTTCTTCCGTGCATATCGGGCAGCCTTATCGCGCCCATCTGCTACCTCATCTCGATCCAGCTCGGTTATCGTCAATTAACTGCTGCACTTGTGTCTGTTCTAATCATAACAGAAAACTCTTTGCTTACACAATCAAGATTCCTACTCCTAGAACCAACGCTTATACTCTTCTCAGTTTTGAGCATTTACTGTTACTTAAACTTCGCCAAGCAGCACTCGATCGGATGGTTGAGCCTAGCTTCAATCAGTGCGACATTAGCTGCCTGCACTAAATACTCAGGATTCTACTCATTCGGATTAATCCTCGCCTTAGTGACTTACTCGTGGTGGCATTTATTAGATCAACTCGACACTAGAGAACTGGTGCGTCGGACAGTGTTGTACTTTTGCTGCGTGTTGATTGTGCCGATTGTGATATACTTGGCGATTTTCTATATCCATTTAGCCTGGCTCGATCAAGCTGGCCCGCACGATAGCATTATGACAAGTGCATTCCAAGCCAGTTTGGAGAATGGTCTAGCCTCCATAACTAGGGGTCAACCTCTGGAGATCGTACATGGATCACAGATAACTCTTCGGCATACTCATGGGCGAAGCTGCTGGCTTCACTCTCATGAACACCTCTATCCAATCAAGTATTCAGATGGGCGCGGAAGTTCACATCAGCAACAAGTAACCTGTTACTCTTTTAAGGATGTGAATAATTGGTGGATCGTGAAACGTCCGCATGTAGACGAACTTATGGTTAGCGAACCATATGATAGAGTACGAGATGGTGATTTGATTCAACTTGTGCATGGCTTGACGGGTAGAACCCTAAACTCTCACGATGTAGCTTCATCAATGAGCCCGTACAGCCAGGAAGTATCCTGTTATGTTGATCACAATATATCTATGCCAGCACAAAACGTGTGGAAAGTTCGACTTTCCAATCCTCAAGAAACTAATGGTTACTGGCACACAATCAATTCCAGACTACAACTGATACATCTCAACTCAAGTCTAGCATTGAGATTCAGCGGTCGACAACTACCCGACTGGGGATTCCATCAGCACGAGATAGTTGCTGATAAAGAGCTCAAGAATGAAGATACCATTTGGAATGTAGAGGAGCATAGACATACGAAAAGTGAAGACCAAAAGGTGCGCGAGTTACAAATGGGCCAGGCTGAGTTTGTACCCTTGGAACCAACGTCACTAACGTTCATGGAGAAGTTCTATGAGTTGCACCAGAAGCTCTTCACCTACCAACAAGATGCCATAAAGGATCATATTTACGCCTGCGAGTCAGCTCTTGATTGGATCTTCTTGAGTAGGGGAACCGCCTACTGGGTCGACAGTTCCATCAAGAGCGATGCGCAAATTTTCTTGATAGGCAATGTGACCAACAGTCTCGCTGGTTTAGCATCAATCATCTTGTTTACCTCGCTCATATTGTTCTACTTGCTGCGACGGAAGCGGCAAGTCTATTCGGACATCAGTGATCCTCATTGGCTGAAAATTCAATTTCAAGCTGTTGTTCTCATAGGCGGATACCTAATCCATTTAATACCCTATTTCCTCTATGAAAGTCCACTATTTTTGCAATACTACCTCAATGCACTCACTTTCAAATTACTCATAGTAGGCGCATTGCTAGATCACCTCTATGATCTCCCAATCATGCAAAAATATATTCCGCACAGTTTGCTGGTTTTTTTGGCCATCAAGTCCTTAGGCACATTCATTCATCTATCTCCACTATCTTTTGGTACCGATCTAACGAAAGAAGAAGTCGAGAGACTCCGATGGAAGGACACATGGCAACTGATCACAATGAATGCTTAATGTTCATAGGAAGAGCGTAAACCAGCTTTGAGGCATCACAGACTGCAATCATATAATACGTTTTATATATACTAATAAAACTATTGATATGGCTAGAAGTGAGGTCATGAGAATCGATTGCCAGTTGATTAGACTCTGATCGTTGCTAAGGTCGTTTAATATGCGACCTGTCCACACGTGTATCACCGATAATGGTGCAACTCCAGCGAAGGTGCCCAATACGAAAGGTCGGAGGGGTAAATTTATGATTGGCGAACATAAGTTTATCGTCCAATTTGGAAATATGGGAGTTGCCCTTAGCACAAACACACATAAGAATAGATTTGACCTATACTCTTCTATCTTGCTCTGGACGAAATTGCTAAATTTCGTAACCCGACTGTTGTTACCGCCGGCAAACAATTTCAGTAATAATTCCTTACGATTGTATATCATGATATAAAAAGTTGAGGCGCCCAATGTGGAGCAGGTGCAAATTAGTAGTAGAGCTAGTGGTGCAGGAAAAAGATATCCAGCCAGTATACTAAGCACGATCGAACCAGGTATGCAGAGTGATTGCAACAGGATATAAGATGAAAAGTAAGCCCCGAAGACAGTGTAGTAATGATCGTCCTTATAGCTCAATATTAGCGAGCCTATCTTTTTGGCATCGCCGACGGTAGTAGGGATTTTGACGTAGTTCCAAATAGGTTCGGCCCCAGGCACTGGCTCCGGCCAGTTGATGAATACTATGACTAGGCATAATACTGTTGAGAAGAGAACACAGGAAGCTAAATAGAATTGCCACGGCTCTGGCTGATTTTCGTTGAGGTTCGTTATTGTGGAGGGACAGGTCCGCTTTTCATGGGCCTCCGAACTTTGGTTGTGTGAAACCAACTTGGAACTCTTCATGGTGGTGGGCACTATGATGCAACTGCTAGTCTGAAACCCATTCGTCCCTCGCAAAACCCGAGACACGAGATGGAGACCAACTTTCAGTCGCTGGGTTAAGATATGATCTGCTAATATGTTAATTGGTATACTATCGGAGCCATTATCCTTGATTCTATGTCATCAAATGGGAGGCATCAGTTGAACAGATGATTTCTGAATTATCCGAACACTAGGCTTACCTTTGTAAATTAGTGACTGTTCGAATATAGCGCTCCAAATCGTTATAGCGCAAGCGCAGTGATTGGCCTCAGAGTTCGCGCTGAAAAAATAAAGATAAACTTCGCTAACTGTAGTATTAAGAAGAAATATTGTTGATATTGAGCGCGTTCTATTAATTCAACGTCAAAACTTCAACCACCATGGAACCACCGGACAATCGACTATATGAGGCTGTCAGGAATGGCCGAGGCGACTTTCAAAGACTGGCCGACGGCTGGATTGAGCAGTATAAGGAAGATCGTAATGGAGCCATAATCGAGCTACTAAACTTTATTGTCCGATCCTCTGGTTGCAATGGTCGTGTTACTCAACAAATGCGCGAGACCATGGATACAGTTGTACTTATTAGGTCACTCATAGATGACTTTGATGATTCGAATGGTGCCGATTACCCCCTCATCATGTCTGGCCCGCAATGGAAAAAGTTTAAACAGACCTTTTGCGACTTCATCACAACTTTAATCAAACAATGCCAATATAGCGTAATCTATGATCAATATATGATGGAATCATTTATCAAATTTCTCATCAGCTTGAGCGATTCACAAGTACGTGCATTCCGTCATACAGCCACCCTAGTTGCTATGAAACTTATGACAGCCCTAGTTGATGTCGCGCTAACCTTGAGCATCAACTTCGACAGTTTTACCCGCCAATATGAGAACGAGCTCACTAAAGTGAACAGCAAAAGATCAGCTGATCGCCTGAACGCCCTCAAGAACGATGTTGAGAGTACCAAAATCAACATGGACGATATCAAAACCATGTTGGGCTATCTCTTCAAATCAATATTTGTCCACCGCTATAGGGATACATTCCATGAAATCAGGTCTATTTGTATGCAAGAGATAGGCGTGTGGATGCGCAGATTCCCAAATTATTTTCTCGATGACTCCTACTTGAAATACGTTGGCTGGACATTACATGACAAAGTTGGCGAAGTGAGGCTCAAGTGTCTGAGTACCCTACTGCCCCTCTATGAGTCAGAAGAAATAACAAGAAAAATGGAACTCTTCACTAATAAGTTCAAAGATAGGATCCTCGCCATGACACTAGATCGAGAGAGCGAAGTTGCCGTCAAGGCAGTCAAGCTTATAATAAGCATTCACCGGCATCATCGCGAAATATTAGGACCGAAAGATTGCGAGCATGTCTATGAGTTAGTATTCGCAACTAATAGAAGCGTAGCGTGCACTGCAGGTGAATTCTTGAATGAGCGCTTGTTTCAGGTTGATGAAGAGGCAACTAGAGGCATCCGGACTAGGCGAGGAAAGAAGCGTTCCATTCACACCCCCTTAATCAGAGATCTCATTCAATTCTATATTGAAAGTGAGCTTCACAGTCATGGAGCCTATCTAGTGGATTCACTTATAGAGAGCCATCCGATGATGAAAGATTGGGCTTGTATGACAGATTTACTCCTTGAGGAGCCCGGCCCGGATGAAGAACCACTAGATGATCAACATGAATCTAGTTTGATTGAGATAATGGTCTGCTGTATTAGGCAAGCAGCCACCGGCGAATCACCCGTTCTTCGTGGCACTCAACGTAAACAATTATCAGCCAAAGAAACTAAAGCTATTCAAGATGACAGGCAGCAGATATCGGAACATTTTATAGTTACCCTTCAGAAACTTTTAGATAAATACAAAACTGACAAAGAAAAGGTTGCTAATCTCATGCAAGTACCTCAGTATTTTGAGCTAAATCTACTCACTCAGCACACGGATCAATTATGTGATCTTCTTGTTCTAATCCAACAACTAGTTGAGATTCACAACGACGAAGAAGTTTTGGAAAGTTGTGCTAAGACCTTACAATACCTCAAAGATGATGCCTATACGTTCGGGCGAAACGTTTCTCTATCCATTGGTGAAATACTCGATGCGCTGCGGGATAAATTCTACAGTGCTGGCGATAACTATTCGTCCAATCCTGACGGTAACGAAGAGAAATTGTTGCTTGAACTAGCCATCTACAAGATCTCATTATTTAACTCATGCCATGATATGTCTGCAATGATCAATTGGCGCGACGTATTTGACAGATGGATCAAGAATAGAAACTCACGAGACGGTGAGGAGGTGCCCTACGATGCTACACGATATGCAATCACATTCTGTCATTTCACCCTAATCTGGGAGCTAAACCGAGTTGTAAACTCTGACATGGAAACTGAATTGCTCAAAATGAGATTGAACGAGTTCATTTCAGAATGCCATTCTATGTTAAATTATGGAAACCAGAAGCTCAAGGATACTGCTTATAAATCCCTATGCGACTCTCTTGTCGTGTTCAGTCCCAAGTTGAGCGAAACTTTAAGTAAATTCTCCAGCCTCTCAGTCCAGGCAGATCGAAATCTCATCCATACAATGGAAAGGTTCCTCGAACAAAGAGTTTTTGTAAACGATGAAGAACAGGACGAACAGAAGAGAATCCTCAGCTTGAACACGAAGCGACATTTCTTGGCTGCGTATTGCAAACTCATCGTATACAACATCATACCAGTAAGACATGCCGCCTGTGTCATAAAACATTATGTCAAGTTTTCACTACCCTATGGCGATATCATCAAAAACACTCTCTCAAAGATACGTGAAATCAATCGAGTCACCTGCGCCAAAACAATGGCCACCGCTCTAATCGAGCTTTTTGTTCAGATAAGACACGAATCGAGTGGCAATCCAAGTGCCTACACTCGTCAGGATGAAAGCTTTCAAGCACTCAAGGAACTCGGAAAGAGATTCGCTCTCTCTTTTGGTCTAGATCTCATGAAGAATCGAGATGCCGTAGCTGCTTTGCACAAGACTGGAATCCAATTCACATTCTCAAATGTCGAGAACCCTGACAGTCTGCTTGGCCCTCCTCCCAATCTACCATTCTTGGAAATTCTCGGTGAATTTTCCAACAAACTAATGCGTCAAGATAAGAAAACCGTTCTCGCTTACCTCGAGAGACATATTAAAAAGGCTCTACCAGGTCAACATGCAGATGAAGAGCAACCCTTAATCAGTTACAGAAGTTCTCTCCAACAGAGCTCGGATCTAGACACAACTATGACAAAAGCGCCACCTGCTGCAAGGCATTACAGCAAAGGCGGGAAACGCGGTAGGGAGGATGATGATGCTGAAAGTGATGCGCCTGATGATATATCTATGACTTCAGGAATGACCAACGAATAACCCACGAAATACAGAACTCAGGAACTGACCAGTTAAACCCTGAATCTACCATTCTCTAGGCGAATCTCGTCATGCTATCATATAACACGAGACCACCAACTGATTGAAATTATGCCATTTACTCAATGATATTCAAATAATGATATCATATTCTCTTGTATCGGCTATCGAGAGCTAGTATTTATTTAAAATTCTGGTTTAGAGTTTATCTATCCAACGAATCTAAGATGCTTTCTTGCTCGACTCGATGTCATTTTTAGCTGAGGAGTTACCAGTAAACTTGGACTATGTGCATGGAGCACGGTCATATAATCACTTTCAAAAGTGGACTGCCTAAAAGGCTGAATCTCGAGTAGTTTGATATCGTGTCGATGACAAACTTGACAATTGAGAAACCAATATTTGGTGCAACTGGTTCCGAACCCTAAACTGATTTCCGGCTTACTGTAAATGAGTGATTCGAGTCGCGTGCCAAGATTTGATTTTTTGAACCCTCCATTGGAATAGCTAAGCCTTGTAACCAATTTAAGGACTCCGACCTTTTCACAATCAAGATCCTTCTCTGTTTTCATTGAGATAAACAGTATTCATTTGGCAGTTCCATCAAGAGATACATCGTTGGACCCTTCAGAATTAATTACCGCAGAAATTCTCCCAGCTCAGGGGGTCAATCAAAAATATGGTCGAGATATCTATCCAGATATCATTTCCATCGGAGTTCAAAGAGTGTGAACTTTGAGAGGACTCTGATACAGATCATGTAGCAATTGCCGAGAGTTTATTAATTGACACTGCCTATTGGTGCAAAGTTGAAGCGAGCAGGGGACCGAAGCCTCGACTTTTCGCTGGCTAGCGTATGAGATTTACGGGTCGAGTGCTATGTTTTCCGCCGAACCGATAGAAATTGAATAAATGCGCAAGCAATTTGCTTTCAACTCCGAGAAAACAGCCCACTGCGCCTGAGGGATATATCCACCTAAGATTGAACTGTAATGGCGCCAGATGCCTCGGAGCTATCGGCAGCTCAGTTACTTTAGCCATTTTGCCGAAGGAGGTCAGACAGTGGAATGAAAGCAAACTATTAGATTGAAGTCCGGCTCCACAATCAAGCTACCTAGTCGGCTATTTGTCTGTTCTCACTTTATTCAAGATCCATTTGCTACTCAGTATTCAGGTTCTCGATTGTGCAGCGAGCTATTCAACCTGTCCTCCCGCCCGTTAGTTTAGTTTGTCGACCATAACGAATGCTTTCTCTACTCTGAGAACTCATTTCATCCGTCGATCCCAACCTATCAGACTCATCTCAAATACAAATCCAATCAGAGAATTTTCACGCCAGTCTGACCTTGTGCCATATGCAACCAAAATCAAGTCGTAAGAATCTATTTCTCGTTAACTGCAACACTCGGTTGCTCAGCTTGACAATCCAATGGTAAAAGATGGTAGCTACCTTGGATCCACCGAGCGTATAAATTTTGCACTCTTATATAATTCGTCTATCAACAAACAACGTGATAATACAACAAAAGTAATAACATTAATGTGCAGAGGAATCCATATTCTGTGAGCGTTTCCTCCGAACTTCCTCTCTCCTAATAGCCGCTTTTGTACATTCAGACTCTCGGGATAGTTTGCTTCTACTATCTGTTTCTTCTACTTGGAGAAACTCTTATATATTCATCTCAGACTCCACCTGTTCAAATGCTTCACGGCCGAAGCTTCTGGCCGCTGGCATTTCGCGAATGAACCCATGACCCATTGACTAGGCATAGTGTGTTAAAAGTGTTTAGTTTAGCGTGAGCAAGCACCTGCAAGTGGCCCTCAAGCCGCCGCTGCCTTGGCCTTCTTATTATAGGCGCTCATTTCGGGCCTAAAGCCGCCAACATCAACAAGGTGGTCCACAAACTGGTGGCTACTTGTTTTAACTGGCTCAAAGTCGCTCACCAGCTCGCTCGGCTGGTAAGCAGTTGGCGCGTCGGCTGCAGCAGAAGCTTCCGACATCTTATTACTAACGCCGTGCTCCTCCATGCCAACCGACTCGTCCATTATTGCTCCATACTCTGGCCCGCTTGCCGAATTCAGCGCATTATGTTCTGGGCCCATGTTGCCCTCTGCCGTGGGTCCGTATTGGGTGGCTTGTGGAGCCGGTGCGGCCTGGTAAGCGTTGTGCTCCTTCCACTTGGTGAGGTCAATGCTTGGTAGGGTTGCGCATGGAACGCGTGGGTTCGTGTATGGGTCGGCAACCAGCATTGGAGATGCCTGGATTGTTTCAATGTCATCGGAGTTGTCGCATACTAGACGCGCCGAGGTCGACTTCCTGATCTCGTCCAACTGTTCAATGGTAAACTGGGCGCCCTCGTGCTCAGGATAACCAGCATTTTCGTACCAAAATCTGTCTCCCCTTCTCAGATTGACAAACTGGCGCGCAATCAAGCAAGCGAATGTTGGCCCGACCAAACCGTCCTGTATTGGATACTCTGCAATGCCTGCAGTCCAAAGATCAATGTCGTCAACGTGCTTATACAATTGCGACATCCTAAGCAGGGTCTTGTTGCTGAACACGCCCGTAAGATCTTCAAAGTATTTTGCGCGTTGTAGGCCACAATACTCGCGGAAATGATTGTAGCCTGGCACTCCCATATCTCTGCCGCGTTGAATGTTTATGGCCGCCAGATCAATGCCGAAAAACTTGCCCGGCTTCTCGAACAAGTGGTTGGTAACCTCGGTTGTGAGCGTTGGGTCCATCCTACCTGAGCGCTGATTGACCAAACCCAGCAAATAAGTGTCCAACACACCTGGATGGTAGAGGTCGTAAGGTTGCTTGAGCAATTTGGACAATCGGATTGATTCTGTAGATGTTGAAATTCGGCCAATTGGATGCGAAGTTTAAGTTGGTGAGTTAGTTGGTTGGTTGTGTGAGCGAGCGGGCAGGTGAACTGGTTGTTAGGATAGGCAGGTTGGCAGGTTGTTGTTTGGTTCATAGTGCAAACTGGTGGCCAGATGCCAGGCTCCCGATTTTATGGTTTGAGAGGAGAGGAGAGGAGAGGAGAGTAGAGGAGGGGGAAATCGTGTTGGGCCATTTTTGGGCCAACAAGCCCGAGAGTATCAAGCATTGGGCAGAGTGGATTTGAAAGTGTTCTTGCTCTTGTCTCTGGGCGCACGTAATGTTCGGAGTATCGCCAAATTTCGTGCCAGATTATCGGCGCTAACTCGCCGATCGACGGAATTGCGAGCGGCCGAGGCCTTGGAGGCAGAGGACGGCTGGAGCTAGATTGAGCGCGATAGTGTTATGCAAATCTCAGCTGGACTTGGCCAGCCGAGATCATGATGCTGATTGCACTGGTCAATTAGCAGGCTTGCTTGTAATCGGCGCCGCTGCTCTCGTTCCATTAAATGTAATGCAAGCCTCCTCTGCCCAACCCCCGAGTCTGTCGCCCGCTCTTGGACCAATCGAGAGTTATCGCGCTCGAGCTGGACAGGTTGGAGTTGCCGCCGCCGCCGCCACCGCTCGGCTGCGGTTGCGGCTATCAGAGCAGCGCAACCAGGTAAAAGCGCAATAGAGCTGCCTGAGCTTGATCCTAATGGCGCTAGCCTAATCAGGAACTGCAACTGACCGACCGTCCTGCTTTCGAATGAAAGCGTTCGCGAATGAGAGGGTCCAAATGGGCAAGGCAGCTGCGAGATAAGGCGAGCTTGGCCAGCTACACTGGCTGTCATCGCGCTCGCCGGCCCGAGAGGCTTGCATCCGCGTCCGCTTAACTAGCAGGATGAGGGAATGGGAAGTGGACAGACAAGAGGTGCGACCTCTCATCCTCCTGCTGGCGCTCGAGGCTATCCGCGCGCCCGGCAGCTAAAAGCGAAATTAAACGCTCCCTCCGCTCCTCTTGAAGGCGGACAAATTGAAGGGGCACACCTGGCACAAAGACAAACAGACCCGCCGGAAGACAGGGCGGAACGTTAAAGAGCGGAAGTGTCGCATTAGTGCTAGAGTGCCAGGCGCAAGATTGATCGCCAAAACTTACCGATCTTTTGGTGGTACTTGTTGTATCGTTCAATGTAGGAGGGTACAATGGAGTGGCCATAACGGAAGGCGGCCGCTTGGAACTCGACGCGAATTCCAGCGTTAATTTTGCTGTCGTAGCCGTGATAATATCTACCTGGATGCTCCAATTCTAGTCCATATTCGTAGATCTTCTCCTTTCCGATGACCAAGGGGAGGAACTCGTTGAAGGTTATGTGCTGTAGCTCGGCGACCACAATGCGTCGCGCCTCCTGGAAAAGGCGCTCGTCGTCCCAATATGGATTTATATAGCTCAGCTCTCTAGCTAGACGGTTGTGTTCACGAAGCATCAGAGTGTGCACGGTGGTTAGTTGGATCTGCTCGTTGGCCCTAACATCGCCGGCCTCAAAACAGTAAACGTCCTTTGCGCGGCCGCGTCGCTCGCAACCAACGTCTGGCGAGTGCTTGTTGGCTGGAAGCAGCTCCTTGTAAACGCGACTTGGATACTCCATGGAGCTCTCTGCAATCATTGCCCGGCTTTGGCTCGAGCCAGCGGCTAGCAGGTACTCGGCCGAGGTTGCTTCGGCTGGATGCTCGCCGGCTGCGTGCGAGTAGCTTTCCCCGATTGCGTACGAGTTTCCTGCGCCAGAGCTACCGTAGGCGCCCGCACTTGAGACTGGCTGCGAGCGCAATTGTCCCTGGTGATAGGTCCTCAATCGCTGGCTTGCGATGATTCCAGAACCGTAGATCAAATTTCCGTCCATGTAGGCGCTGATTTTGTTCATTGCCTGCACTGGGCCCAGACTGCAGCCCGGCTGGAGGCCAGGCGAGGCGCGAGTAAAGTGCATGCACTTTTGGTTGAAGTAGCCGTAGAATGGATCGCCCTTTGGTATTTCAATGGGGAAACAATCAGGATGGCTGTCCTCGGATTTGCAACAGTCAACCTTGTCCGGTCCAGAGGTTGGATTCTCGTCGGTTGCTTGAACTGCAAGAGTCATGTCGTGATCGATGAACTGGCCCCACACAACGCTCAGCATGCTGTGGTATTTGTCGTATTCCGGTGGATCCTGGTGGACAACGAAACTAACCACTCGGGCTGAGGGCAAAGGAGATCCGTCGTAGGCTCTTCTCGGCAGAGAGATTGAATCGTAGTAGTCGGGCGCGAGAAATCTGACCATAGCAGAGCGCGACGAACCCCACGATTGGTACTTGAGGTTGTTGCAAAAGCCAGTCAGAGTTCTGTACTTTGAGGCCTCGCAATGGACACTTGGCTTGAGAAAAACTGGACAGATCTTTTCGATTGCATACGATTTGCTCAGATCAATGGCGGGCAAGTCGTACAATATCGAGGGTTCTGGTAGTTTGAATTTGTTTGCGAGGATTCTGGTTGCTTGGGTGATGATTTCTGCGACCACAGTCACATGCATTGGTTTTGGCACCTCAGAATTGGCAGTGTAGATTTCCTTTGGCACGTAGCCGCCCAAGCTTGCCTTTGCCTCTTCGACCGCTAGATCGACGTCCCTTTGAGTGATGCATATGCTGCCGCCCTTGTGCAAATATGGCTCGCGGCGTCCACTGCGTTCAGAGGTCCCAAAGAGGGGGGAGGGCGACAATAGCAACAGCATCGGGAGCCGTTAGTTTCGCGAGCCGAGTTTAGCTTCGACTCGGCCTCGTTCAGCGAGAAAGTTCGCTTCAACACTTACCTTGCAACATAGTTGGACAGGTAGGAGTTTGTGGCTAGTGCGGCCGAGTAGGAGTTGGTTGCGTTCATTGACTTGATGGTCAGAACGCAGGGCGAGTGCGCTTGGGCAGCCGGCATCAGCATTTCGGTGTCGTAGCTCGGCCCAGGGTACTGGTGGCTTGCTGCGGCGGGGGGCTTGAGTGAGGCCAAGCCGAGCAGGCTGACTAGGAGGCCCAGGGTGGCGCTGGGCGCTTTGATGAGCTGCATCGGTCTTGTTAGCTTGGCGCCCTTTTGGTTTGCTAGCAGGAATGGGGACCAAATCTTGCCGATTTATCCCATGAACGCCAATTCTAAAACTTACCTTCCTCATTTTAGATCAACTGGAGTGGAGCAACTCTTGGCCGCAACCTTCCTTTTCCAATCTAACTCAAACTACTTCTCAACCCAGAGGCTCCGGCTCACTTCCGCCGCTTGAATTGAGGAGATATTGGCGATCGAGCGGCACCGAGTGAAATGACTCCTCTCTTGCGCAATCGGCTCTCAAATATTGGCCCACTCTGGCAAAGCTGGTGGGCTTTAATTCAACTGACCAACTCACTCGGCCGCCAACTCTCATCAATTCCGAGCAATCTATCTCCCTTTAACCACCTATCTATCTGTTTATCAATGTATCTTCAATCTAACCTGTTGCGCAACTGGACAATTCAATTAGCCTAAAGGAGTTGGATCGCTAAACGTGATTTATGTTGGCCACTGGTCAGCGCGCTCTCTATGCTGCTCAACCGGCCTCTTGTTTCCTCGCTGGCTAGCTTGCTCGGCTGCCCCCTCTCAAGTTAGAGGAGAAGTGTGACAAGTTGAATGCGGCGCTAGGCTGGTTGTTGTATCAGGAGTTCGAGCTTGCCGGCTACCTGGATGCTCTGAATCAAAGGAGGAGACGAGAGGGATGAGAGGAATTAACACAACTACTCATCGTGGCTTCACTTCCAACTCTCACACTCGACGTCCCCCCACTTTCGCTCTCCAAGTCTAGTTTTCGAGCTCTCGCCTCCAGCAAGGCGGCCGAGTCTAGCCTGCTCGAAATCAACGCTTGGCTAACTAGCTCTATGGCTTCAGTTCCAGGGCAGGCTGCGCGCGCGCGCGCGCGCACCAACCTTTCCCCTCCTCCACCTCGCCTGGCGCCAAGCTTGCCGCTGCCAGAGGAGCTGACCAGCGGGCGAGCAGGTAGCCAGGCGGGCAAACAGAGCCAGTCCCATCCTGGCCTGTTGGCCGCGCGGTGCCAGTTTTTCGCTTTCATATTCACTTTCGCTGCCTGTCAAGCGTTGACCAGCGGGACGAGCGCAAACTGGAGCCAGCACTCTAGTTGGAGTCGAGAAATAAAGAGATAAAGAAGCCATTACGAGTCACCTGTTGTTATTTTTCGCCCGCTTTTAAGGCAACCAACCGGCGCTGGCTGACTTTGCGAAAGCTGCAACCACTTGCACTTAAGCTACTTCAGACTGGTAGCTCCTCTGGAGGGACGAGGGCGGCATCAAAGGCGCCAACTGTGGCCCTTCTGCTTGGCGAGCAGCGGCGGCGGTAGCGCTGCGGCCGCCGCCGCCGCCGCCGACTGAGACCAAATTGAATCTCTACCCTCGTAGGCAAACAAGCCTCTTGCAAATATCTCGCCCCTCTAAGCTTGCTCGACTTGATCGTGGCTCGATCCTAGAACCATTGAATGGCTTAGCCGGCTTTAAGCTGCCGGCCAAGAGGCAAAGGCCCTCCCCAGATGTACAAAGCAAGCGACACTTGGCGGCCAAGCAGAGCGTCGCGCAACCCGGAGCCTCTGCCTGATTCTGGGCGCTCGAAGGCGGCTTTGCCTGCGCCCAAAACGGGCTGGACCACCTCCGGTCCGGAAGTGCGATTTCCAAATGCGCAACAAGTTGCTTCAAAGGGCCAGTCTCTCGCTTGAGCGGCCAGGGCAAGAAAAGGAGAGTGGTCGCTTCTGCTTCAGCGGCCTGTTCATTCCGTGATGCTTTCAAATGCTAGACTCAGCCGACTGCACTAGCCAGCTGCCGCCACCAGCTTGGCCGGCCGCTCGCATCCGCAACAACAGTATCAAACCAGATCGAGTATGCTCCAGGTAATGATGCCAGTTATGGTGTGATAAAGAGGAGACCAAGCGCACTGTCGAGCCTCCTTGCTCGCCCGCCGGCTCGCATGCTGGCCACAGGCTTGGCCGGTAGCTGGCGAGAGCGAGCTGAGATGGATTTGCTAGCGGGCTGGGCAACAAGTTTCCTTGCTTGCATGCTCCTCCAATCAGGGGGCATGAAGGTAGCATAAGCGGGGACAGCGCAAGTTGGTTGGCCGGCTGGCCGCCCAAACGCTCGCGGGCGGTCGCACTCTGCCGCTCCAAACGCCAACTACGCCGACGAGAATCTGCCTAATTAATTAAACGTGCAACCAGGCTCACCGAGGGCCAACCCGGGCTTGCCAGCCGAGCTCGTCATGTGTAGCAGGGCAACTGGCTTCCTGGCCGCCCATCAGCAATGCAGCTCGGCCCGCAAATTATAGCCCTCGAGCAGATGCGCAATCGCGCCCAATCTATCACACGCTCGCTTAGCTCATTTGGAATTCATTTGCTGCGAGCAAAGATTGTTTGCCCACTCCACTCAACTTGCTTGAGAGGCCAACCCTCAGGGGAACGCCCACTTTCGCCTTCCTGTTCGTGCTCGTGTTCGTGGTGGCCGATCGGGCCATCGGCAGGTGAGCACGCGCAGCACGGATCGATCCATCAAGGGGCACAAACTTGGAGCTTGCATGAGCGAGATGGGAATCCTGCCGGCCAAACTGAGGTGGCGACGCTAGCGCTGCAGGCAACCAAGTTTGATGGATGGAGACTCGTCTGGTCCATGGATGTGGTCTGCCTTGCGAGTGGCCACCTCGGCCGCCAGAGGCAGACGTGCACGTGGATATGCGCATACATCGACACTCGGGCGGACGCACTCGAACACTTGCGGGCCATGTTTGCCAATCGGCGCCAGCTAAATAGTGCACAAGTGGCGCCCGATCAAAGGCCAATAGGAAGCCGACTGGCGGCGGCCACTCGGCTAGCCGCTTGGCTTTGTCGCAAGCAGAGGCTAATGGCGGCTGCTTGCTGGGTGGCGGCCAAAGCGTCCCGGCCGCCCGACAGGCCATTCTGGGCCTCTGGCGGACGAGCATGGTGGGCCGAGGATGGTGAACTCGGCACGCAATTGGAGCCAGCATCGGCCGCCAGCCGGTCGTCTCTGATTGAGCCAGCCTTAGAGGAGGGGCAGAGCCAAAGTGAGCCAGCCAGCTGGCGTGTTGCGGTCTCCTTGCTTGCAACTTTAACTAGTGTCAGCGGCGCCGGCAGGTGATTGATCCTATTGAATGGAGGGCGACATCACACAAGCCAAGCGAGAGAAATCATTGACTTTCAAATCAACGGACCATGAACTGGCCGGCTGGCTGGCTGGTTGGCCCACTGGCTCTCAATGAGAGATTGAATAGTTCCTGCTCCTTTCACTTTGGTCCAATTTGTCTTCCCGTCTGGCGCCTTTGGTTTTCAGCTGGCCGCTTGCTGGGCGAGTTTAGGCCGCTCAGCCAGCGCGCGATCGTCCTCGTCCGCGTTCACGTCTCGCGCGTCTTGCGTCTCGTGTCCGTGCGTGCTGGCAAGCCGGGCTGAGCGTTAGCAGAGGTCAGCCGATAAGGGACCTTGATATGTTTGAATTGAGGGTACGGCTTTGAGTTCTGGTGGCTCCCTATTCATTTGGCGGCGCTCGAGGGCTCTGAAGGTGAAGGCGGCGGCCGCTGTTGCCGCTCGCTCGATCGGATGCGCTCGGCGCTGGCCGCCCAATTGGGCCGCCAAGCTCGCTCCGTTGGCTCGGAAAGGTTGGCCGAGCAAGGGCGAGAGGCAGGGGACTTTGCGCGGATGGCGACAGGACGAGACGAGATGGCCCATTGGCTCGCTCGCTGAGCGCGCCCAGATAAGAGACAGAAATATCATGCCAGATGATCCCAGGATTGATAGGGCGGCCGCACGCGCACCTTTGTATAAAAATCAGCCAGAGCCATGCAATCCAAAGCGGGCGCACAATGATACTTACTTGCATGATCCCATTCAGCGCTGGCCACCAGTCTACCTGGGCGCCCGTCTAGTCGTCCGATTAAATTCAATTGAGGGTCTCCCACTTTCGCTCTCAGCTCATTAGTGAGTCAGCTTTTGCTCGTTGCTCGTTGGCGTTGCTTTGAAGATAAGCGGCCGCTTCCAGCAAACAACGACAACAACCACTGGCGCCCGTTGTTTGTTTGTTTTCAACACGTAAGATCTGTGCCCAACTTTGGCCGGGAGGATACCAGCTCGGGCTTAGCGGCCGAGTCCGAGCGCTGAATGGAGCGGGCCAACCCGAGCAAGCCTACCTGCGCGATTACGAACAAGGGTGGCCAACCTATTTGTTTTCCGCCTCTCCTGCAGGCGGCCCGCAAATCCCCTTCCAGCTCTAACCTGCCCGCCCATGGTCAGCGTAGCCTTGGCGTTGCGTGAGGCGCCAGGCTCAGGTAAACTCCGGCCGCGATGCGCCGTCCCCATCTGACCGATTATTGAGCTCCAGCAGTCGGTTCAAGCGGCAACACTAGTGCTGAATACCAATGATGAATGGCGACCAAAGCGGCGACTCTCTAATGGAGCGGAGCGAGCCATTTCTCTCGTTTGTATTCAAGTCGCGCAAGCAACATGAATGCGACCAACTCCGATGAGAGGAGAGGAGAGGAGAGAAAGGAGGGGGAAAATTGAAAGCGGATATGATTGATAGAGCTGGGAGTGGAGCATTACCAACCAGCTCACTCGCTCCACCAAGACTCCCCTCAAGAGCTCAATTGAGATCCATATCCAGGAGCAGGTTTGCAATGATTGATGCGCGCTCGAGTTGCCCACTTGGCCGGAGGGGCGAGCTCACCACTTATGCATGGGCTCGTGCGCGGCTTTAGGGAGCCCTTGCGTCTGGGTTGGCTTTCAGGTGGCTCGCTCAAGCCCCTGATGCCAAAACCACGAGCAGACCTTGGAAGAGACTTTAAGGAGACTTTAATCCCATATTGCTGGCCGACATGGCGCTTGGACACTCAATATCTCAAACGCACTGATCGACCAAATCTGCGATCAGAGCAAATAAACAAGCGGCCACATCCAACGGCTCTCCTGTCAGAACTCAAATCGTGGCGTTCAGCGCCCAGATAAGAGGCTCTAAACGAGCTAGCTAATTACAATTTGGCGCTACGAGATAGGGAGGTTTGCTTGAAGATTACAGACAATTTTCTCGTCCCTCTGATTTCCCATATCTCGCCGTCCATCTAAATCAATGGAACTCGCACAACAAGCAACAAGTGGCCCGCTTGGTCGACTCCACTGCCATCGCCACCACCACCACCTCCATCTCCACTGCCACTTCCAGCACCTGAACTGACTTACTTCATTTGTAATCAAGCAATGGCTGCGGATTATATTTGAATAGAGGCAAAACACTCAATTGGCTCTGTGTCCTTTTTCCAAAAACCACGCTTCAACCCTTGGAACAATTCGCCCCTTTGTTGGCCATTACACAACACGCAAAAGTAGCCAAGCGAGTTCAATTCTAAGAATGGCTTCAGGGAGCTTTCAAGTTTTGCCATGATTTTAATCTCTTGCCAACAATTTGCTTCTAGCGCCAGCCAGCTTGAGGAGTTAATTTGCCAAGATGTTCTTGCCTATCGCACCTGCCGCCCGGGCGCAAGATTCGAGCAAACAAGTCGGCAGGGATGGCTAACCGCAGTTCCTTTCAGCCCACCTCCACCTTTTAGCCAACATGCTGCGAGAGTGTAACCTTTTAATAAAACTGCATGAAGCCAACTCAATGGAGTTGAAAGTAGCGATTTTCCGCCAAACTTAATCATCGTTGTGATTTATCAAGCAAACCGATCGACGCTTTAACATGACGACGGCGCTCGCGACAGAAAGTCGAGTTTGAACTAAATCTTCATACCTCCCATTATTCCTTCCCTATTCCTCATTCCGTTATTCCATTTGCTCTCTGAGCCTTCTCATAGAGTCATAGAGTCAGCTGCCGAAAAGGGTTGGTCCATTTTGCTAGCCGCAACCTCAAATTCTATCACTTGTCCTAGCAAGTTGAATACGCTAATGGTTACCATCCTTGAATCGTATTAATCAAGCGAGATAGAAAGGAAAGAGAGCTCAACTTTACTCCTTGGGCTCAAATCAAATTCCAGCAGCTACATTGGAACTTATAAACAGCATGACCAAGTTTAAGGTGATTGGCGCTATACATCTACATTAATTTTGTCAGCTATATATCTAACATAGTATGTGCGGAGATATCACCCACTCGGGAAATCGCCAGCTCTTTGTCTCAATCTGCTCTGCTTGCCATCTACCTTATGTTTGCTACAAACATCTTAGGCCTTTAATTGGTAATCACGATTCAATACAGATAGACCTCCAGCCATTCAATGGCTTTCGACGATGATGAATGAAGACCCTCAGAACAAGTTGCGCCCCAGCGCTTATACTCAAACACTAAGCTCATTGGTTCCTTCTCTCTCTAGATGCGATAATGCCATTGAAACCGAACCTTGCTCAAACAATTACCAATAATGGTCCGAACAACCTTTGATAGGGGAGCTTAAATCTAGAGTATCATAAAAGCAGTTGTGGCTGAACAGGTGATTTTAATAGTGCGCGAAACTGCCACAAGAGCCGGAGCTTATTTCCTGTGATGCCGACCACACATTACCCAAGGACGTATAACATTCGAGGTTTCTGAGCGTTAATCTATTTTTGATTCGAATGAATTTATCACATTGGTTCATCTAGTAAGCGTACATTCGTTTCATCTCATAGCAGGACCATTTATGATATAGAGCTTCGAACATAACTCTCTCAAGAAACTTTTCACTACTAATAGGGCTCTGGTCTATAATATCCTTCAATTTCGGGTAAAACTCGAAAATCTTCTGACTGAACTCCTTCGGGTGTAGAGCGAAAATATCGAGAGCTGTCTTTGACCCAGTCTCTGAGATAGTGTGAGGCACCTCACAAGCTTTGCGCCACTTAAATAAAGATCTAACATCTCTCTTTAAGATCTCCTTTGCCTCCTCAAAAGCATCGAGAGTCTTGCAAAATGTGATATACCGATGATCACTGACACACCCATGAGCTCTGCCGATTGCTGTGAGACGTCTGTCTGCGTTATCCGGTCTCAAGTGCAGCCGATTCTCTACTCGACTTGTGAACATCCTATAGGGCTCACTCACTCCATTTCTGATTAAATCGTCGACAAGCACTCCAATGCAGGAGTCCTCTCTGGATAAAATCAATTCTTTCTGTCCTTGGGCCTTGTTTCCTGCATTGATACCAGCTAGTATACCTTGAGATGCGGCCTCCTCGTAGCCAGTTGTGCCGTTTATCTGACCAGCAAGATACAAACCCTTGATGCGCTTGGTTTCCAAGGTTGGCTCCAGCTCTGTTGGGTCTACGTAATCATACTCAACACCATAGCCTGGTCTTACCATACGAGCATTTTCTAGACCAACTATAGATCGCACTAGCTGCTCCTGAATTTCCTCGGGCAAGGTGCACGAGATGCCGTTCGGGTATATTAAATCGCACTCTCGTGTTTCTGGCTCTAACCAAACCTGGTGAAGTCTATTCGGGAACTTTAGAATTTTCGTTTCAATCGAGGGGCAATGCCTGGGTCCTGTTACGCCACCGATAACATGAACGTTGTCATCTAAATTCTCTCTCACTAATTTATCAACATTTGGCGTTGTATAAGTCAGCCACGTTGTTGACTGGTCCTCGGGGTCGATCCATACTCTCTCGTTCAGAAACGAGAAGGGTTCGGGTGGATTGTCAGCAAATTGAACCTCTGTCTTACCATAGTCGATCGTCTTCGGATCGATCCGAGGCGGCGTACCAGTTTTCAAGCGTCCTAATTTGAAGTTCAATCTCTCGATTGTCTCTGCCAACTTTATGGCTGGCTTGTCGCCAAGACGGCCAGCGGGATAGCTCTGGCTACCAATATTGATCTGACCCCGGAGAAATGTGCCAGTTGTTATCACAGTTGCCTTTGAGCGCACTCGATTACCTTCCTGATCTAACACACCTCGACAGACTGTTCCCGTCGTTGGGTCTTCCTCAATAATTAAATCTTCGACGGACGTGATGGCAATATCGAGCTGTGGAGTGTTGATCAATTCGCGTTGCATGTGTTTCTTGTAAAGGTTTCGATCGATTTGTGCTCGATGACCCCAGACAGCGGGACCCTTGGATTTGTTGAGTACCTTGTAGTTTATACCAGAAATATCGCAGAGCCTGGCGCACAATCCGTCGAGGGCGTCTATCTCGCGCATTAGTTGACCCTTTCCTATGCCACCAAAGGAGGGATTGCAGGACATTTCGCCGATTGATTCGAACTTTAGCGTCAGGAGGAGGGTCCTACACGACGTTCTGGCAGCGGCGGCACAAGCCTCCGCACCAGCATGTCCGCCTCCAATAACAATAACATCATAAAGTGAGGTTTTGAGATTACTCAGGCCCCTGTAGATCATTTTATTTGTCGATATTGCCTGTTTCTTCCCACTGCAAACTTGCCTGAACAAAATAGAACTCACCACCCTGGCTAAATATCATGAGCGTTGTATTCATTTCTGGTTTTGAGTTTCATGGTTGTTATTATTGAATCCGTCAACCGAATTTCGAATTCATCGTTCAAGACGTTTTGCATCACAGAAACATTTTCCACTCAACTACGCGCCACGCACGTGGGCAACGACAGATCTGCTGAGCTAACCCAGACCTTTCAAAGCGCGCCTCATCAAGCGGTGAAAGTAGCCATCAGGATACAAGAACAAACATTCCTGAACCCATGTCAACTCAATTCGATTACGAACAAAAGGTCAATGTGACAAACTTGTCCGACTAACCTAGGGATCAGCCAAGAATGGCTGGTAAGGGCGGAAAGCAAGCGAGTTTGATCGCATACCAAACCAAAGGTAAAGTTCAACACCGAATTATTTGTTGGACACCATGGAGAGTGTTGAGTTACTACTTCAATGCTAAATAAATGCATCCCAACAATTTCATGAAAGGTTAGAGGGGACACTTGGGATCTTGCACTTCCAGCGAACATGTGAGACCACAAATGAGAGTTGTAATGGTTATCAGCTAGTGTGTAGCTAGTTGTAGTGTGTAATAATAACGTTGGAGGCTTCAAGACCTTCAAAGGCTCTTAAAACTGCATGACAAAGCCATCGAGTGATGGAGGGTGAATGTCAATCTTTAGTTGGAGGCGACAACTAGTCGTCATTTCCGCGTTGTAACGGATGGTTCATCCGTCTTGAGTGAGCAGTAGAGAGACGCAACTGTATTGTGTTAACAGCCATCTGGTATTGAGCCGACTTGATCGGCAGACATATCGATCACAGCAAATGCTGTGAGCAGTAGCATCAACTGGATTGTAAGCTTGCACAGGATCCGTTCCACTTGTGACAACACTAATTCAGCGATAGAAAGGGAGATGATACCTGAACGACGGGCCTTGGTTTGATGCTGGTTGAACTTCAACTCGACTTACGTTTTACCAGAATTCTCAACAAGTTGCTCTCAACTCCGCGAGACCAAAGCTTTAGAAAGCCTCAAATCTGTTAGACAGACGGGCTTGGCCAGTAAATGTCGCTGATTTTAAAGCGTGAGCTGTCCGTCTTGCCATGAGTGAACTTGATTCTAATGTGGAGTGGTACTTAACGAATAGCCCATCATCCAGGTGTCTTTGAATCACTTGGCACTCACCCCACTAACTCGGAAGGGTTTTTGTTTTTCGACTCAGAGATAGTGAGAGTTTTCTGATCTTTAGTGCTCATTCCTAAATCGGCCAAACAAGTCTCAAGATCACGAGTATCTCAGCAAACCAAATCCAACCATGAAGCTAAACAATAAGAGAAACAAGATATCACTCAAAGCTAGCATGTCGAAGACTCAGAAATCGCTCACCTTTTGTTTAATTGTTCTACAAATTCTCTCAACTCGAACGAGCGCCTTTAGTGACGGAAACGTCCACTATGATCCAGAACTACAAGACGGAATTCCTGTGATTAGCTCCAAAAGTTTGGCGCCGGAAATCAAATGGCACTATGATGAGGATGACTACCGCGCAATGCCGGCCAAACAAATAAGGCGACGCAGCTCAGAGCTCGATGAGGATGATGATGATGATAGGGACGAGTACAAGGCTGGTAGCTCAAATCACGACAGCTACGAGAATCCAGCCTTTGGCGAATCGCGTAGAGCTGCCAAGGACGGCGACGAAATCGAGAGCTTCTTTGACAAACACTTGGGTCCTCAATTGGAGACCTCTGAGACAGGTAGGGGCGAGGACGAGGTTCCAATAAATGAGCCAGCAGCAAGGGCGGATCCAGATGACCAATACGAGGCCGCAGCGTCGGGCCCTTTGGCGACCATCTTCCACTCGCTTCTAAACGCGCATAAACGGCCATTGGTCATAACAACAAGCGAAGAGTCTTCGTCAACCGATGGCGGCTCAAACCAACCGCCAACCAGCTCTTCAACACCAGTTGCCTCGTCAATTCGCGGCAACTCGGGCTACTTGGACGCCACTCCAATTGCCTATTTTGCACCAATGGCTACACCCGCAGCCATGGCCTCATATGAGAGGCCCGGAGTTCAGGCAAATCCCGAGGGAGGCGCCCAAGGCCAAGAGGAGTATGGACCTGTACGCGAGATTTACATTGCCCGTCGGCCGTCTCTTCTAAGTAGACCCTTAAGTTATGCACCAACAAGCCAATCGTCGAACGCCCACTGGAGAGGGATGGCGGCCGGAAGTAGGCCGCCCTACTACGACGAGCAATCCGAATACTCGAGATACCCTGCGGCGGCCTCTTACGCCTACCAGCGCGGCCAGCAGCAACAGGCAGCGGCTCCAGCGCCAGAGGAGGAGCAAACTGTCACCTATGGGCTTAGTTTTGGTGGGGCCAGCACGGATTTGGGCGCAGCAGACGAGCAATCGGATGGTAGCCCAGAAGACCAGACTTCAGCCGATGAGCCAGGCTATGCTCACCACCAAGCGCACAACATGATGCGCCACACATCATCAACCCGAGCTCACAATAACTACAACTATCCACCTCATATGGCCTCAAACGCTTACATGCGCTCAAATCAGTATGCATCGGCGATGGGTCAGCAACAGTCTCCATACCATGGCGCCCGATATCACAAGGACCCATCTGAATCTGTGGCTCAGCCAATCAAATATGGACCAAACCAATACAGGTAAAGGAACGATAAAGTCGGAAAATAAAATTCACTCAAACATCATGCAAACACACGCAGACAAACATGAATGAATAGCGGTGCTTAATTTTTCAGGACATAGCTCCTTAGCACGTTACTGAATCTCTCGTCGGCTATCGACTATCGACCAGACGAGCTAAGCTCGCTTTTGTCAGTGTGGATGTACGAGAACGAGAATATGTATCTAACTAAGCACAATCAATTAACACATCACCTCAACCTCTCTATCCAACCTAAACATCTGCTATCAACATGAATCGCATCACACTCGGCGCAATATCACTCGAAAACCAATTGCAGTGGTGGGTCCAGGACTAGCGCCTCAAGCTCTCAGGGCAAAGAGAGTAGCTCGGCTACGCGACAGCAACTCTTGGCTGCTTTGGACAAGCAGATCAAAATGAATCCCTACTACCGACAGAATGGTATTTCAAGAACATCCAACGCCAGACCATCCGGCCAACTTTACTCGATGTCGCCCAAGAACAAAGCTCACTACGACAACGATATAGACACTTACAGTTCATACCATAGTGAGGTTGATCCATATAAATCATTCACAACCTCGTCCAGGATGATAAGTGAGCCTGTCTTAGCAAACTCAGTGCAAACTGGTAGCACGGTTGCGCCCTCAGGTGGGGAAGGAAACCAAAACAAACCCCCAAATCAAATTGAGAATCGCGGGATGACCTCTGGAAGTCAATCATCTCAAAGTCGTCAGAGTCAAAATCAACTGAGTGCACAGTCTACAAGTAATGAGGCAAACAATAATCTCAGCAACTTACCTACAGGCCCAGTGATCAACATAGACAGTCAAAGGCAGTCCAGTTCTCCTAGCAACAGTGACTTGCAAAGAAACCCACAGGAGGGCCACAACTTCGAAAAACAGGTTAACCTTCGTGTTCGTCGAGAGGACTCTGATGACCGGGAAGTCGACGACGCAGATGATGATGGGGTTTGGGTGGACGATGATGAGGATGACGATAACAAGCAACAATCGTCTGACCTGAACGAGACATCACAAGAGCCTGAAGAGGAGGACAGACAAGATATCGCGCCGACTGAAGTAATTAAGCGACCTGGTGCTATTGGTGGGCCACACGGTTATGAGATTTCACCAGACGATCTGATGGTGTATCATGGTTAATGAGTATCCTACATGAGACGAAAGGTCTCCTTCTGTGGATATAAAGCCTAGCGAGTGGGTTCGATTTTTCGTTGTCGAGTACTTTCAAGACTCTATACAGGGGCTATCAGCTCGGCCGAGGATTTAGGTACATAGGTTTACGGTCAAGCTTCTCTGCCGCGGCCCGAGAAGCCAAGAACAGATACAAGAAGTTTGCATGCGCAGCCCCCCTTTTCTGCCATCCCCCAACTGCAGTAGCTTTCTACACGTTTTCGGCCATACGAATCTGCCACATTCGTGGGGCCTGGGACAGGTCGCATCCAGGTAGTGAACAACATTTGGATTGCATCGATCACGAGCGGAAGGGCAAGTATTCAGACCAGTTGTATAATTGCTAGAATAAGTGCAAGAATCAAGCCCTACTACAGTGATGTCCATGATTTGTGCTATAAGTCAACAAGCTCCAGATGAGCCGGTTGTGTCTCCATCATCTGGTTGTATTTTTGAAAAGAGACTCATCAAGAAATACATCAGCGAATACGGTAAAGACCCCATAACAAGCGAGCCCCTCGATGAGGAGAAACTGATAGACATTAAACAATTCACCAAGGTGGTTGAACCAAAACTTCCATCCGTCAGCTCAATACCTAACATGCTGGCTCAACTCCGCGATGAGTGGGACTCATGCATGCTGGATAGCTTTGAACTTAAACAGCAGCTGATGACAACGAGACAAGAGCTCTCCCATGCTCTGTACCAGCTCGATGCCTCCTATAGAGTTATTGCAAGATTGAAGAGTCAAGTCGAGGACTTGCAGCAGAGACTTGGAGAGCAATCTTGAGCCGGAGACCGGACTCGACTTTTCGTCGGGTCCAGTGAATTATTCTCAACGGTCAACGTCACTTGTACATACATAGGATTAAAAGCAAAGCGATGAACGAAAATACAAGCGAACATCGAGCAATCCACACTATTTGAACTAATAGGTAGCAGGAACATACATTCAGTTCGAACTACCGGTAGTTTACAGTTACTTTATCAATGAAACTAGTTGGTGGAGGAAGTCCGACATGACGCTTGGACCGTGTTTGCTATCAACATTGCCACGGTCATCGGACCCACTCCGCCTGGAACAGGTGTTATGGCCCCAGCGACCTCACAGCACTCCTCGAAATCAACGTCACCAACCAACCTGGTTCCGGATTTTTTAGTCGGATCTGGAATGACGTTGATTCCGCAATCGATGATCACAACGCCCGGCTTAAGCCAAGATTTCTTGACCATTTTTGGGCGGCCAACTGCGGCAACGATTATATCTGCTTGGCGGCAAATCTCATCTAGATTTTTGGTCTTGGAGTGACAAATGGTGACTGTTGAGTTGCTCCACACTAACAGTTGAGCCATTGGCGAGCCAACGATCTTGCTTCGACCGATAACAACTGATCTAGAGCCCTCAAGTTTGACGCCAGCTTTTTTTATCAGCTCCATGCAACCCTTTGGAGTGCAGGGAATGAACGAGAAACTATCGAGATCGCCGTGTAATAGTTTGCCAGCATTGTATATGCTTAAGCCATCTACGTCCTTGCTAGGATGGATCAAGTTTACGATCTTGTCCGAATCTATATCACTTGTTGTATCAAATGGTAACTGAGTTATAATTCCGTGGATCGATGCGTCTCGGTTAAGCTGCTGCACCGTGTTGGTCAGCTCGGCCTCACTAGCCTCGCGACTCAACTTTATGAGCCTGGCCTCTGCCCCAATCGATTCGGCAAATTGAATCTTCATCCGAATGTAGACATTTGAATCCTCCCTACCTCCAACTTGAACGATGGCTAAAGTTGGTTTTACCGACATTCCATCCACTTGGGCTTTCAGAGAGGCTCGAATTTCGTCTGAGGTAGCTTTACCGCTTATAATTTGGGCCATCCTTGCTGATTTTGTCCGTATCGAGGACCTAGCTAAGTACGGAACTAAAATTGGTGTGCCTCTGGATGATTGTCTGTGAGAGCGAGTTGCTGGCAGAATTATGTCTTGACAAGAATAATTTGATGTGCTCCTAAGAGGGATGAGCATGTAGATTTTGTTGCTAACCGCCAAACTCGTCGGTCGTAGAGCTGACGTATGACAAGATAAAGACTCGTTGGCAAGAACAAAGACGAGAGGTCTGCAGCATATGCGACCAATCATCACAAACAATCTCGAGATACTCGAGAGCTGCTCGGGGGGTCAAAATGACACAAATAATCGAATTATTTTCTCATAATGTTGTTGGGTTTCTGAGTGAAACGTGAGCATCCTGAGGTTATCATCGCACTCCAGTTTGGCATCAGAAGAGAGGTGTTCACAATATAGATCATGGTCGCTTTCTCTTGATTTGATACTGGATTTATTGGTTTCAGATTGTTTAAATTCGCATCGTTGGCCTCGCCAATAAGTATCAAATAATCTGACTCACATCCTGGTTAAAATCTTAGTTTCGTCCGATAAACGTTGTGAATATTTTAGAGTGACCGCCCAAGAGAAATGAGTATTTATTCTTTTGTAATATTTAAATATCATTCGGCAAATTTTACATGCAGTCGAGTGCCGATCTCATCGATGACATCGACGACTTGGTCCAACATCTCTCTCGTGTGAGCGGATGATATACAAAAGCGGACCCTCGCCTCTAGAATTGGTGTGGCTGGGAAGCCAGCGCCAACAATTGCCACCTTCTGTTTTAATGCTGATCTAATTATTTCGACCACGATGGTCGCTGAGTAAACCATTATCGGAACGACTGGCGAATCATCACTACCTATCACAGCGAAACCCCTCTCTCTTAGCTTGGTCCTGAAATATCGTGTGTTCTCCTTCAGAGTTGCTATTCTTTGTAAGCCCTCATTTTGCGATGAATTTTCGTTGCCTATAATAGAGTCAATAGCGCCAATAATTTGACGAGCCACAGGTGGGGCCATGGTAGTCGCCTAACAAGACAAATGAGACTTGACTCTGAGATAGTCAATAAGTTGCTTACTACCAGCTATGTAACCTCCAGCCGCGCCAAAGCTTTTCGTGAAAGTCCCCATGAGGATATCTACGTCCTGAGGGTTGCAATTATAATAAAATGTCATCCCTTTATCGAGCGCGCCGATACTGTGAGCTTCATCCAGATACAGGTAGGATTTGTATTTTTTCTTTATCCTTATAACTTCGGCCAGATTTACAATGGTCCCCTCCATACTAAATATACCCTCGACAATTATTATAGCCTTTTTCCAAGGTTTGAACGATCCGTCGGAAGTTGGTTGACCCTTTATAAGCTCTCTGCGGAGCTTTCTCTCGAGATCAATTGTGTCATTATGCTTGAATACCCTACAGGTTGCACCTGAAATCTTGCACCCGACTATGAGGCTAGCATGGTTGAGCTCATCGCTCAATATTAAAGTTCCTCCCTCCACCAGTTATGGCGGGTATATTGTTTGAATTGGTCGCAAAACCCATTCCAACGACTAAACAAGCTTCAGCACCGAGGTACTTCGCCATCTTCCGCTCCAACTCGAGCAAAGTTGAGGTTGTTCCAAACTCAGACCTAGAACTGAAGGTGCTCGAACCAAATTGTTATATCTCCCTTTGAACAGCATCGATTCTGGGGCCCATGTTCTCGGCCATCCCTAAGTAATTATAAGAGCCCATGTTGATGGCTCCAGTAGAGGTACCGGTGTATTTGAAGGTCAAGTTGTGGTCTTCTGTATATCTGTCCATGATATCGATCATTTCGCCGGGCACCGACTTTATTGGGTTGTTCCAGCCATCGCGTAGTCGGCGAAAGAAGTTCCTACCGTAGAAGTTCTCGAAACTTTGATATAGGGTTGGATAGCCCTCTCTATCGATCTCTATGGCGTCATTGCTTATCTCTAATCCAATGTAGCGTAGAAAGTCCCTCAAGTAGCCAATGATGGCGATGCCAAGCTTTATCATGAGAGCCAACTGGAGTGAAGCGACGGGTTTCTCATCTGAGCCTCGAATTTTAGCGCAGATTGTTGTAGAGCTAAGTTGACAAAAGTATAAGAGTACCTACGAATCGAGATCCAAAATGCTATTCCCCTCTTTCTTTTCGATGAGTTTTTCGAATTAGTTGCTCAATGAATGTCACGTATCTCTCAGAAGGTGGCTGCCTAAATATTAACTCCATGTTAGCGGTATCTGCATCTATTTCCATTCGGGGTGATTCTAGTGAGGGTAATATTCAACAACCATGCAGTGTCGCAATTGATATCAACTCAGGTCAGTAAGTCGCATACAGGTGGCAACAACTTGGACTTATTTGATTGCGATTGCAAGAACCTGTCTCACAATTGAATTTCCGATGTTGAGTGTTACTTGAGTTAGGGGCACCGATTTCTGTCATGAGGTTGACGAGCTAAAGTTGCGTCGCTCGCGAGAGAACGTCACTAGTTAACAAAGATGGTCGCCAGATGAGCTTGAGCAACCCGACATAAAGAGACCACTCCTCTAAATCTAGAGCACCCTCACTTATCACTCAGGCTGTTGGTACTAGAAGGACTAGACTCTCTGCAACGTCAACTCAATCTCACTGCTTCGACAGGAGGAACTCCAACCAGTGACATCACGACTGCTGCAAACCCAATCGTTTGACCGTTGCTCGGAAGAGTGGCTTAGATTTGTTGCTAAAGCAACTTAAGTACAGGATATATCGGTGAATCGGCGCAAAATCTCTGCGGAAATTTACAATCGCTCCGAAATCTGTCAGCTCAAGTCTAGCCTGAAACTGCTTGACTCTTGTTCGCTGATCTCCCGGTCAAGACTGAGCGAATTGGACTGAGATATACAGACGAGTATTGGATGAGAGTAGGATTATACGATTACCAGGTCACTGGTTGATGGCCTCACGTTCAAGTTTAGCGCAATCACTTGCAGCGATAGAACTAACGCGCAAACTACTCGATCAGATCAGGTTAGGAGGCCCCAACGAGTGGCTCTTTTTACGCGAACTCGAGCTCGGACCCATGGAGGCATTGTTGAGACTAGAGCATGATATTAGCCCATATCGCGTTTTACAGCCGCCTCCTTTCAACCAACTAACATCGGTGGGCGAGAAAAGAACGTTACTCCACGCGCCCACTGCACTTGACTGTGGCGCCTAGCCCCCTTGGATGCTCGAACATACTGAACAGCAAGAGGGATCAGTCTGGCGTTCAAGTGGAGAGCTTGCAGCAATTATGCTAGGCGCTTGCAACGCATGGGAGGCCGAGTTAGCTCCTCACCTGTCTTGCGCGTCCAACTTGATCGACGAACAAACAAATTCAATAAACGAACTGAATTGCACTTTAACACGAATGCTGTCCACCGTCTTTTCCCATCTTACTTTGAGCCGATCCCTTCCCAGCTCTCATCGGCCCAATTAAGTTGTGGCACGAGCAAGCTCGAATGCTACAAGCACGTTTGGAACCAACCAGCGCTCTCCAAAGTGACGATCGCTGTACGCTTTAAACGGACGAGACGCTATCCCCCCAGAGGAAGCGCCCTGCTCTACAATAAGATGGTGCTTGCCACTCCAGAACGGATTCAGTCGTTTGGAACGATTAGGCTCCGATTTCGTCCAGAAGTCTCGGCAAGAAGAGCTGGCCAGATGGGTGGACAAGTCCGAGTCCGAGAGGTGAGAGTTGCCTCCGAGGCTTTCGGACGGAAAGGAAACGTTAACTGGCCCAGCATTTGAGAGCTCAACTAGTGTTTGCATGGGGGAGCAACTGGGTTTGCTATCCAAAGAAACTTATCCTCCGTACGCCGCCAAACACAACGCCAGCCTTCCTCGAACTCATTGTATTTGGGCATCAGCTCGCTGATCAAATTGCTAACTTCATAAATTAGTCACGTGAGCCTACGCCGACAAGTGCGGCCCTCAGAGTCTTGTCTCGCTCAATCCGACCAGAATTTGAGGCATAGTTTCTAAACGAGTCTGATAGGATCGGCTTCGGTGGAATTGGTCCAGGGGTGCTCATTGGACATCGAATCGACCCAAGAAGAGGGCTTGCAAAGACTAACGTGCACCAGCCGGGCAGTAGTCTAAAACAGCCAGTTGACGATCCTTGGAAATGTGCAATACTTTCATAAAGGGTCTCGACTTATTGCGAGCGCTTAAATCTGCTCATACATTGCGTCTTGACATGAATTTGCGACCCACCTTTCGCACAACTCCAATAACCCCCTCCGACCGCTGGTTTCTCCAGGTGAGAAGGGAAGAGCTGTAACTCCACGCCTCTTGGAGCCAATGAAGCTAGCCAGAGGCGCAGGCGCGCAAACAATGGCTTCGGTTTATTGGCCACCAGTTGGCAAGGCGCTAAGTCACCACCAGGTTTGTCTAAGCGAGAGTTGTTTGCGGGGAACAATGGCCGCTTGTGCGAAAAACATGCCAGCTTGCCCATGAGAGCCAACTTGCGGCACTAAAGCGCGCGATCAGGAGCCATTGTTGTCATTGGCTTGATGAATTTTAAGAGTGGAAGATCCTCCTAGCAAACTACTGAATGATTGCCTGCTTGTCTGCTTGCCAAATCTCAAACACATGCAAGCTTACCTGCCCACTTGTCCGCTTGCCTTTCCCTTGCGAGCATATTTCTCTCAAACACTAATCAGCTCTCTCTCTCTCTCTCTAGCTTTTGGCTGCCAGTATTCTTGAGGCCACCGATGGGCGTTAGTTTTGACTCTAACAAGCTCCGCTCGCCAATATGAAAGTGGGCTAATTTCGCCCCTCAAATCCGCTTGATTCCGACAAAATCAACGGGTGGGCGGCGAGCGTTACCGCTTTACCGCCGATTTGCAAGCCAACCTGGGAGGTGGGAAGGAAATTTGCGATAGGACAACGATGGAGCTAACTCTCTCTAGGCTAGCCGCTGGCTTGGTGCGATGGTCAGTCGAGACCGTTTCCTCTACCTCCTTTGCTTGGCTGCTTGTAAAACGGAAGTGACTGGCCGGCTTGGCTCGCTCGCCGTACTCACGGGCAAGCGCGAAGGTCCAGTGGCCAGGCGAAGGGAGGGACCAAAGTCATCGTTGCAAAGGCGAAAAGTTTGAAAGCAAAGACCTTCACAGTGGACAGGAGGCTGTTAGAGTGGCCTTTCCCTCGAGTGTCGCGCAAAGCTTGCTAAAATTGACCGCCAAAAGTCCAATCAGTTGAGCCAACCTTGACTTTTGTTCTAGTTCAATGTTGAAGGATACTAAAGTCGAAAATCGAACTTGCTCGCCAGGCGAGAGGACAGAAAAGTAAGAAATAGAAGCTTGAGAACAGGCAGCCGCCGTATTGATGGAGGCAGGTTAGTTGTTTGAGTTGCAGCAGCACTCAGATGGCTGGACAAGTTTTCCAGCCAAAGGATATAGCCAACAGGTTTTACCTGAGGCAGGTTAGCATGAATTTCATTTTCCACTCAGCGTATTTTGGAGTCGCTCGCTAGCTCGCTCGGAATTACCTGCTAATTCAATCAAAGAGACTAAAGCGCTGAAGTTAAAACGGAAAACTGGGAGATTCTGCAGTCTGAGGGCCTTTTCTTGAAGTGCTGCAATTGTTTAGCGAAAGTTGACGCTGATTTAGTACGGAAGTTTGCGAAGCTCAGTTCGATATTGGCAAGCTACATATAGAAATTGAGTTAGAGAGTGAAAGGCTCGTTGATTTAGAGGCAACATTTTGTTTTGGCTCCTTGTCTTGGAGAGATACGGAGACCTGTTTGAATAGACAACTTGAGGTTGAGGACCAGCAGAAGTGCGCGATGAGAGGATTTACGCGGGATTTCTGAGGCAGAGCCATGGAATGAAAAGTGTTTGGCCCGAGAGTCGAGTGGCCAGGTTTGTCCATGAACTTTATGTCTTGCGAGGCTAACGTTAAATCATCGCAACAAAGGTAGCGGCTACATCCTAAGCCAAAATTGTATTCCCCTCCAAGCCGATGGTTTATATTTAACCGGAGTCAGTTTCATAAGATCGCCGCCCGGTGAACCAAAAAGTGTAAGAGAACTCTTAACATTGCTATCAATGAGTAGGGTTACAAAATTTGAACCAGCTGAAAAGAATCAACTCGCAATCAACTTTAGTTGGGTTGATTAGTTTGGTTGGTCAGAGGGATAAACACGAAAGCGGAAGTCTAATACTCGAACAGGTTTAGAGGGAAGTTTTAGTGAGCTTAACAATCCAGTAGAGGGGAGCGCTAGTCAAATCTTGTTACAAGCGAATCAGGTCTAAGTGAAAATTTAACCGCCTCAGTGGCCAATAGGAAGCAACATTTCGTCAAGGAATCCCTCACAAGGTCACATCTCAAATGGCTACAAGTGCAGCAAGCAATCAGCATCAGCTGACAAGCGGAAGTATTGTTCATACAATCGAATACTATTACTCGCGTTACTGGATCGAGAATGGAGAGCCGAGATTCCATAAGTCTGCTCTCTTGGGCGGCGGCCCCTGGCAAATGCTCATCATCACTCTCACCTACTTGACTGCAGTCACCCTTTTCGGCCCATACATGATGCGCAAGAGGAAGCCAATGCAGAACCTGATATGGCCGATCAGAGCCTACAATGCTTTTATGGTTCTATTCAATGGCTACTTATTCGTCAGCTTCTCAAAAAAGCTCAACTGGGGACTCGACTGCTGGGGCTGCGGCAAATCCATGAAGAGGTTGGACCAATCCGGATTGGTTGTATGGGAACTAGTCCTTTTGTCTAGATATTTCGACTTCTTCGATTCAATATTCTTCGTTTGCCGCAAAAAGTTTGACCATCTTACCGTGCTTCACGTTCTTCACCACACTCTAGTTCCCATATGCGTGTGGTTTGCCGGCAAACTCGACCCAACCCCAATGTTGGCCTTCGCAGGCTATATTAATCTACCGATTCATGTGATCATGTACACATACTACGGGCTTTCAACATTTCCAGCCCTGAAGGAATATCTATGGTGGAAGAAGTACCTTACCGGCATTCAAATTGTCCAATTCCTTATAGATCTTGTTCACAGTTTTCAAGTATTCTACTTTCGATCTTGCAAATTCCATACACTCACTTACATTCAAGCAGCCTTCTCGTTAGCATTTCTTTATTTGTTTGGACAGTTCTACCTGCGCAACTATCTCCGAAAGAAATGGAATCCTGTCATAACACGAAAAGAAAACCAGAAACAGAACGGACTATCACCCGTGTTGAACTCGACGAATGGTAAAAAGCTAGAATAAAAGTTCTTTTTAATTGAAAAGTCTAGTCCTTATTCAAACGTCAGCAGGCTGGTGGCAATCCTTTCTATGTAGAGTCGCAGCTCTTGGGCAATGAGTCGAGTACTTGCAGTCTCGGCAATCTATCAAGGCCACGAAATGATCTACAGTCACGTACTCGAGACATTCACAGCATTTTGCAGGCTTTCCTCTTGGAGTTAAAATAACCGATTGATTGGCTATGATTCCATCCGCTTTGTTCATTTTTGAAAGAAAATTTATAAGTCTTTGTGAAGAACACTGAATCGGATTGTCATTCTTCAATGAAACGGGCCTTCCTGCGGAGCTGTTGCGACACTTAGATACCGTCAAAGCAGGGCCACCTCCATCCAAAAACTTGTCAGCCTCCTTCAAGCCTCTCACATAAATTGTCCCATCTTCGATTGCCGTGCAGAAACTATCATCATCGGAGCAGGAATTGGGGCTTCCTTTCGGAACGTCACTGATTTCATTGGATTGTTGATTCTTAGTTTGCTTGGTTGCATTGGTTTGAGCTGGCTCAGCCCCTTCGTCCTCGCTACTCGAATCGCTAGAGCTACTACTGATCAAATTGTCACCATCTGGGGGTTGTTTTGAATTTGTAGATTTTCCGTCACGAGCAACTGCATGCAATGCTATATTTGGTCGTTGGTTCGGTATATACAATTCAATAGGCAAGGCTTTGACCGAATACTTTTCCTCCTCGCGTGTGACTATGAAAGGTGTTATCTTTACCTGGTCGAGAGGAAGGACCTCGAGAGGGTTGTGATGAATACGTTTATGGGCCAAAAGTTTTTCTTTCTCGAGAAAGCAGAGGCAGCAGTTGCCACAAGTGAAGCTTTTGGAAGTAATGTAGTGCTCAGCGATATGATTGTATACTATTTTTGAGAGTTCAGACATCTTCTCAGGAGTCATAGTCTCTGGCTTAGAGACTGTAAAGCTTCTTAGACAAAGTGGACATAAAACTATCATGGAATGGCGATGTTCTTCTTGAAAATGGATGAAAACGTCCCTCTGGAAGGAGCTCGCAAATTTGCAGGTGGGGCATCTGTAAGGGGTCTCATGTTCGAAATGAATCCTTCTCATGTGCTGCAAGAACTGAGGCCTGTTGTCAAACTTGATACAACAAATACGACAACCGTATTGGACTGTATGGAAGTGCGCCCGAAACAAGGTAGAATGCATAGTTATCTGCTCCCGCTTGAAGGTCTTGAAACAATGCTTGCATTCTATCAGTTTCTTCTTGAGGTATTCCTTCCTTTCATGTTCCTTGCGTTTTGCTTCAACATGAGCTATAATATGTATACTGTATTGAAAACTTTCGAACAAAAAGTTGCAGATATGACATCGAATCCTGACATCCGCGAGAGGCGGATTTTCTAAATTTGAAGACTCCGTGAATCGACATATCACTTTGCCTTGATTATCTATTGGATCACGTGTAGCGTAGAAGTGCTTTTCAGCCCAAACATACTCTGTACCGTTCAAGGATTGGCTGATTTGGTCATCTGGTACCTCTCTAGTGTCAGAAGATAAAGAGGGTTCGGAGTACCATTGTGATGTCTCTCCGTATTGAGCCATATGATTGATAATATTTGTGAAAGCATCGAAAGGTGTTGTACCATACAGCTCTCGCCATTGCATTTCGGCTAAAATGAGCTTAAGGCTCTCACGCGTCAGTGATGATGAATCAAAATCCTTGAATACATGCGATAATTGGCATATGAGATACCCGAAGGCAGATTCGCGATAAAAATGACCGTCTTTAGATATCATTTGTAGTCTTGGCACTAATTGTACTGTGAGATCCGTTCTACGTTTGGCCAAATCTAGGAACTTGCTCTCTGACACTCTGATTTGGGCACCATGCGCGAACCAAGATTCTGTCAAGTCTACATAGGAGTACAAGGACACACCTGGTATGTAAAGTCCTAGACGAACCAAGTTAGAGTTCGGGTGCTTGGCGCAGATTATAAAAACATCATTTAGCTTAATTGAGACAAGATCTATGGGTAAAGGTGGATTCTGCGAATATTGACCATGGTCAACAACGTTGGTCAATCTATGTCTGGGGTATGACTTTTCTAGGGCAGTCCGGCAAACGTTTTGTATTCGGCGCCAGATTCCGTTTAAGATCTGGGGTTGTATATTCATTTGTGCATACAGCTCCTCGCCAGGTGTACAAGTTGACCAATAATAAACACAGAACAATAATTTATCGAGTCCTACATTCTCGTAATTGCTAAAAAAAGATGGTCTCTGGACGGGCATAAGGTAGTTTGAACAGGCTTGAGATTTCTGACATTGCCATCTAACACTGTTGCTTTCATACTTCAATTCCATCTTATCCTTGCAATGCCTACATATTGGCACGAAAGTTAGACCTCGCTTGAGCATCCAATCGACGGGTTTCTCTCGAAACTCTGTATTCAAAAGGAATGCATCTAGTATGGACAACTGTTCGACCATCTTTTCATAGCTTTCAGGCCATAGAATAGATACAGGTCTAAGGATAGAGGTTGAGCATTTGTTGATTCCGTTAGATATGAAATTGATCAAATAGTCCGTTCTTGTTTCGAACCTTTGAACATCGAGGTCATCGAAACAGGACAGTATGGTTCGGATAGATCTTGAGACCAAGCTAACATTGTTGCTCCGCATTTGCTTGGCTGCTTTTTCTAAATCGTCGCTACTGACCATGAAACACTTTGGCATTGGTTTATAAGCTCTTGCTGGGTGAGTTTTAGGCTGAGTTCCGTTTTCCTGGGCACTAATGGCTTGATTACCATTCGATGAGCTGCCAGCTCGATTGTTCGAGTTGCTCTCACTATTTGCCGCACCACTACCGATGGATCCAACGGCCGAGTCATCAGACGAAGGCAATGGTGAGGACTCTCGCGACATCTCTCTCTCTCCCTAATTCGTCTTTGAGATCCCAGGGTATTTTTGGAATTTGGGCAAAAATCACTCATATACAATGCAGTTTCAAATAAATTTATGCAGGAACATTAAGGACTAATATGGTCCCTAAGACCGGCTACGGACGAAGCAAGAGAATTCAAGTTCCATCAACCGTAGAGTTGGGTTTATTCAGTTTTATACGCTCAGTGTGCACCATCTATCGGCGCGTATCGCTTTACCCCTGAAAATGTGTCCATCGTTCAGTTCGCGCGATTCGCCCCGTATCAATCCGATCCTTAATAAATTTCAAGAATGATCCAAGAGTGTTGACCAACTCAAATTGGCACCCTATTCAGATTTGAACTGCTTCCCCTTAATTCGTCAAGATGTCAATAGGTGTTCCAATCAAAATCTTACACGAGGCAGAAGGTCATATCATAACATGTGAGACAACAGACGGTGAGTTTACAACTTGACATCATGTAATCGATTTAATTTCAATATACTTACCTTGGACTACTCTTTCAACAACAGGCGAAGTTTACCGAGGCAAGCTAGTTGAGGCAGAGGACTCAATGAACTTACAGATGACAAATATCACAGTGACCCACAGGGATGGTTCCGTAACAGGAATGCAGGGTTGCTTTTTACGCGGTAGCAAGATAGTATTTGTTACGATGCCAGACATTCTGAAACATGCCCCAGTCTTCAATAAAGTGACAACCAAAGCTGCACAAGCGCCCGCTGCAAACATACTGAAAGCACGTGGTAGAGGAATGGGCAGAGGTAGGCCTATAGTCTCCAGACGAGAAAAATAACAACAATAAACAACAGGAAGTATAATAATGATAAGCAAGACAACGAAGCCAATAATCTCGGGTTACGCATTCCATGTGCGTTCATCATCTCGATCACGATCCGCTTACTACCTTTGCCAGCACCAAACACACCAAACCTGTAAATAATCTCTAAACTGTACCGACCCTTCTTGAGAGTTCTCCCAGGAGGCTTGACGAATGCGTATAGTTTTATGAAATCGTCAAAAGTTGATAAAGTCATCCAGACGATGAATGGACCATTCTCTAGGCCATTGTTCAATGGATTTTCTTCATCAAGTTTCCAAGGATGTCTGTGCCATCTTGGTGGCTTGGAAGAATTTTTCAACAATATTGCATCGGATGGGTTGCTGTACTGGTATTCTCGTAGCGATTCCAACGAGATGTTGAACCTGTCCAAGTTGATGCTGTCTCTGTTATTCTCATAGAATAACTTGAATTCGTCATCAAACATGACATTTGCAAGATCGCCATAGGGTAAAGCGACGCTTTTACTCTTCGCTGGCCGTAGAAAAGATTTACTACGCTTCAATCTCGTCTGATCTTTAAGAAAGTAGGGATCCCTCGACTGTGCGAGGAATCTATAGTTCTGGTTGAAGTTTCCTAGGCCATAGTAAATGTTGATCTGACTAACTTGATAGTTCTGATGCAAGTCAAACTCTAGCCGGCATGTGCACGATTCCTCGATTGGTTTGTCGAAAAACATCTGACGGTCGACGATGCTCTGGCAGGTAACGTTTGAGTTTACTTTCATACACATGGTGTAATCAACTGACAAGAGAGTTTTGGAATCTATTTGAAAATAAATCAGCATCACGGCAACTGTACAAGTGAGTATGGAGAGGGATAGGCTTGTGATAGCAAGTTGCGCGATATTAAAACCGCTAAAGTGGCCATCGGCATCCCTGAATGAATCTCTATCGTGCATCCGATGCTTTGACGACATGGTCATTCAGCGCCCACCCACTAAGAACAACTGTTCGTCGTTGATTGCGAGAAGGATCAATTGATCTATTCCTCCTATATCAAGTGATTGCCAGTGAGGTGGCTTCGCTAATGGTTGAACGCGTACTGTGCTGATAGAACTGATTGGAACATGACATTTTCGTCACTTGAGTCCAGTGGTTGATCGCATCGATTCATTATTGGTAAAACGCGAAATTTTGTTTGGGATGGAATTCTTCGCGTGTATCAATGGAGTTTATATGTCTAGTTATAGATGAGAAAACTTTCTCAACTTCGCGAAAATGAACCTGAATCAAATCAATTCAAGTGCTTTCGATAGTTGCATGTTGGGTTGCGTTTCATTGGAGAGATCTGTCGAATGTTTCCCAGATCAGAGAGTTTGAAGCTATTAGTACCCTCATGGATGATCACAGATAACAGGTCAACTGTAGCACATTCGTTGATCGCCGCGTACGAGATTGTTCAAAAGATGAACCAGATCCGCGAGCTCAGGTAGGCAGGCAACGTTCATTCGGGGAAACAACACAGCTCAGTCTATTGTTGCATCCCACCGGGATGCTACAATAGACTACTTCTTGAGTTCGGAGCCTGTAGATTGGATCGAGCACGTTCAAATCGTCAATTTCCCAGACCCTAATTCGTCCAAGATGAAATGCTCCCTTTCGACAACTGTCCAAGCTCTCCATCTCCAGAGCTTTTGTTTGGGGTGACAAAGCGGCAGATGCTTTAAACATTAATTTCAAGAGATCCTCCTATCTTGCTACTGCACTTTTTACGCAATTTCTAGCGATAGTAGTTCAACACCCATCAAATACGTCCTTTTTCACTGGGTAAAAACCCAGAGAATAGCACGATAAGAAATTGCCCGCTGGTGACTTCCAAGTATCGATGCCTCTCTCCCCGCCTCACTCTCGTATGCTAATCTCTCCAGCTTGATCCAGAAAATTGAACGGGATTACATAGACGAGCATTGGAAGGGATCAGGGTTGCACGATCATCCCGTTACTGGTTGGTGGCCGCTCGTTCGGATTCAAGGCAACTAATCGGTGCGATGCAGCAGGTGCGCGAACTCCCGGAGACTAATCGCGCAAATGGGACTAGAGAGCCCCAACAGGTGGCTGCCAATGTGCGCCTCAGTCGCTAGTTTGTAAGCGATTGAGAGCAACCAGAGCTGCGTCACAACTTGGATGGATGTCACAAGTAAGAGGCGCTTTGCTCTCCTCTAAGATCGCGTTCTACTTCGACTACCACGAGGTGGACTTGATCTCAAGGAAGCTTCGGTCACAATTTATTTCCAGGATAGTGAAGATAGCCGTTGCCTAAGTGAGAGAAGACATAAGTTGTTTCACGCGTTTCATGCCCCAGAAGGCAACAGTGACAGTCTCTTTGCACGTAAAATTTTAGTTTGATGACTCAGAGGCGCATCCGTTCTTGGTGCTCGGGACAAGTTCTTTTGAACACAAGCTGCCTCATCATTGTCCTTCAATTATTGGCTGATGGCCTCGTTTTCGCGTTCGTCTCTCCAATGATACTGATTCACGGTAAATAGGTTGAAAACTGCCCTTACGAGCATCAAAGGGTCGCCTAGTTCGGCTCTGTGCAGGACTGGATGTGGCCAAGCTAAACTGCTCCTAATCTCTCCTCAGTCTGCACGCCTAGCTTATGGCAGATATATGGCTGCCATAAACTGACATCGATGGGTCATTGGTTTGGTTGCAAACGTCAGAGTTTCTATCTGACACAGCACAGAGGATTGTATGGGGCCTCCGCTTCGATAGCCCGCGATAAACTACACGGTGCGAGTTTGGCCAACTGTCCCCAAAGTAAGCGCACTTTAGTTCCTGAATGAGCTTCATCCTTGTTGTCTCAATCTTGGTCTAACAAACTTGCTGTATCAGTCGTTCAACTATTGGATTATGGTCGGCCAATGAACTGGGCTCTCAATTGCCCGAGGATCAGTCACTCGCGCTGAGCCAATTGCAGTGAGAAAAGCCGCCGCTTACATACTCCAAATCCAAATGGTGCCAACGCAAATCTAAGCCACATTACACAACGCGAGCCCCAATTGGGCGCGACAAGTTGACAGAATTCATTTTGAAGAGTGCAAACAATTACATTTAGAAGCAAGTGAGTGAGTTGATGCGTGAGATGAGATGTTTCCATCGGCTTGTTCGCTTGTTTGCCCTAAAACTAGATTTGAGATGCACCAAAATAGGCCAATCAACGTATTCGAAAGATTCAACTGGTTTCCCTTCCAACACCAGTGCAAACATGCAGACGAGCTGCTCAAGTCTCAAGCTGACCAATCTGCCAACATCGAGCTCACGGAAATCTTGTCAGATCCAGCCGAGGACTTCAGGTGTCGGAGGCTGACGGACAAAATTGAGAGGGCTTGGAAAGATGAGCTCAGGCGAGGAGGCGTGAAATCGGCAAGTTTAGTGCGCACTCTGATTGCCGCGTTCGCGTTCGACTGGTTCAATTTGGCCCTTTGGACATTGTTGGGCAGAATTGCGCTTCCAATCTCAGTCCTCCACTTCTATCGAAACTTTCTCGTCTACTCGCTTGCTTTGGATGAGATGCTTCGCTTGAAGCAAGATAACAACGCAACAATGCCACCTGTGGATGCGCTCGTGGCATCAGAAACTGACCCAGAGTCAAAGTTAATGGCGAAGAATCTTCCCTTGGCCGGAATCGTCCTCTCTATGGCCGCCTACTTAGTAAGTCAACCAACGATCTCTCTAGAGGCCGCGAGATGTGGCCTCAAGTGTCGCATCGCACTTGCTGGCCTCATCCAGAGAAAGTCGCTGCGGCTCCATCTCTATGCGCAATCAACGCCCAAAGCAGCAAGCCTGGTATCGAATGAGGTCTCCTCAGTCGAGGAGGCTGCCGAATGGATTCTTTACCTGATCTCGGGCCCACTGGGCATACTAAGCGCAGGAGTTTGGTTGGCAGTGGTTCAGATTGGCTGGACTACAACTCTTATAGTTGCAGTTGCGATCATAGTTGGCCAGCTACTGCTAGCTTTCCTACTGAGGCTCCAGACAAGATTCAATCGCAAGAGAATGGAGCTGACTAACAGGAGAGTTGATTTGACGAACGCTCTTCTTGGCTCCATCAAAGTTATCAAGATGTTTGCATGGGAACCAGTGTTCAAGCAGAACATTGAAGCCGCCAGAATCGGAGAGATGAGGCAGATAGAAATAGTCGCCTGCATCGTTGCAATGGGAACTATAGTCTTCCAATTCGTATTGAGGTTCCTTCCCGCACTAACCCAGCTGATCCTCATTGAAGAAGACAGACTTGATGTAACCATGCTCTTCATTTGCGCAGTCCTCTATGCGATGTTTAGCGTCGACGCCTTTCTACTCTTTCTCAAGTCTTTGAAAACAAGAGATGAATTGATAGCTACCTGCCAGCGAATCAAGCTCTACCTGTTGCTCGAGGAGTTCGCCGACCAGCGACAGACTATCAGCGCCATCGACAAGCCAAAGCAACTCTTCTGCACCGCGGCCGACATTGCAATCGCGTCCAACAA
>Ga0209372_1000156_pt1 | contig 51197 bp, 39 predicted proteins | sample AgamicAtPe_FD_187170 | JGI IMG/M metagenome (GOLD analysis project Ga0209372, IMG submission 187170) | Agave microbial communities from Guanajuato, Mexico - At.P.e (SPAdes) (version 2) | ecosystem: Host-associated > Plants > Phyllosphere > Phylloplane/Leaf | place: Guanajuato, Mexico | collected... | reverse complement strand
GGCGGGCTGGCGAGCAGGCAAGCGAGCGAGCGAGCGAGTGGCTCGCGCGCACTCGGCGCCCCAAGCGGCCGCCCGAGCCCCTATAAGCGACCTGTTGCCGCCGGCGGGGCGTGGCGCCGCGGCCCGCAGCCCGCCGCCCGAAGAGCTTGGCGGCGGCGGCGGCGGCGGCGGCGGCGGCGCCAAGCGGCCTGCGGTCGGCGCCTGTTCGCGCTCCAGCGCTGCTCGCGGCCGCATGAATGGAGGATGGATGAATGAAACGGATGGGCAGGATAATTGTTGCGTTGCCTCCATTTGGAGGCTGGGCGGCGCAGGTGGGGAATGGAGCGCAACGATTTGCAATTTTTGCGCCCGGCGCCTCCGCAGGCCAAGCGGCGGCCCTGAATCCAATAACCGCGCGCACAACAGTAATCTCGGCCGGCATCTTGGTTTGGCAAAGTGTCGCCGCCAGCTCACCTGATAACAATGAGCGCAGGTAAGTGCGCCCGGCCGCCGCTGAAAAGGCAATCAGATCAATCGGCAAAAGTTGAGAGAGTCAGGCTGCGTTGAGAGAGAGAAAAAATGGCCACTTTAGGCTGGCTGGCCGGCCCATTGAGAGCGGCGGGCATCCCTCGAGTCGCATGCTTGCGGCCGGATGGCCGGCCAACTGGATCAAGCGCATCGAGCGCGCGCACTGCCGGCTCCATAGAGCCACCACTGGGACACTGACGGGCGGCTGCGCTGCCGGCCGCTGGCCGCGCTATCGGCGGAATCGGCCAAATCGGAATGAGGGCTGCGGAATCGAGCTGGCAGTGGGAATGAGAATCGGAATCGGAATCGGGATCAAAATCGGAGTCAAAATCGGAGTCAAAATCGGAATCAGAATGAGAGCCGGCGAGGACGAGGGGCAGAGTGTGAGCCAGGTAGGCGGAATGCGTTGGCTAGAGCGAGGCGGCACTTGTGTCAGTGAGCGGCGAGCGGCGAGCAAGACAATGCCGCCGCAAAGTGCACCCGCCGAAACAATGGCGCCGCCGAGCAGCCGGCGCCGCTCGGAGCCGCTCGGCTGCATGCTAATGAAGGGGCGCTTTGGTGGCCCGGAAGCGGCGGCCGCGGCCAGCTGACGCAAGGGGCGCGCGCTCGGTCTTTTCGCGGCCAGACTTCTGAGCTTTTGGCAAGCGGCCGGCTGCTTTGCGGGCCCGGAATTCTGGGAAATCCCGGAGCGAGCGCGCGCGCTAATGAGCGAGCGCCGGGCTCGAGTGTCAATTAGAATTGAATTATTAGTCCACATTAGCGTGCATTTTTGATATTTCCTCGCAGGCATTTTGCCCTCCACTCCTCTTCGGCCGCCTCCTTGCTCCGAGTGAATCAATTTATTTGACGAAAGTCAACTCGAGCGTGAGTGCCTCCTGGAGGAGGATTCATGTTAACGGAGCTCGGCTCTGGTTTTGCCACTCGGCCTGCCTGACTGACGGCTCGGGGGCGGCGGCGGCGCCACTTGTCGCGCTCGTTGACGGACCTTGGCTCAGCTTGCGAGGAATCTGCATTAAAGTTTGATCCGGCCCTGCCATTTGTATGCGCGCCGAGAGTGGACGCTCGGCCACTGACAGGCTCCATTTGCAGCCTAAGAGCGCGGCCAGGAGCGCTCGCAGCTCGAGTTGAAGAAGCTCGCCCGCCGAGCAGAGCTGAGCTGAGCTGAAATCTGGACTGAACTGAGCTCAGCCAGGGCCAGGCGAGCGGAGTTGACATTTCGTCAACTTGAGGCCACTGAGCCGGCGCAAACTCTCAATCATCGCGGCAACAGGTGCGCCGGCCAACTGCGAGCTCGCCGAGCGCCAATTAAGATTGAAATATTAGCTCATTAGGGCGGGGGCGGCGGCGCCTCCTTCCCCGCAGCCCGATAAGGCGCTTCCGTCGGCGCACCTGCACGACGGATAAGATCTGGGAGGCGCGCGCATTCCGGCCGCTTGCGCCCGCAGACTATGAATGATTGATGGCTTGTCGCTTGGGCGTCATAACTGCGAGCGGGCCAATTAATGCGCCATGTTTGCGTCGCCCGAGCGCGCAAGTCTTGGCGGCCCGAAGCCTTGCCGTGGGCCTGTTTGCGCGGCCACTGGGTTTGCCGGCCGGCCGGCCGGCCGGGCGGCCAACGAGCAATGGCGCCTATCCAATGAACATCATTAGTTTCAGTTTGCAACTCGAAGTGAGGCCGCTCGTTAGCCAGCCGGCGGTTTGTTTTGGGCGCTCGTGTGGCACAAAATTGAGTGATGAATGATCGGCCGCCGGGCGGCCACACTAAATCAATTAGTCAGGCGCCGCTGGCTTGGAGCTGCGGGCGCGGCTTGTTGCAAGCTGCGCCGCCGCCGCCGCCGCCGCCGCCGCCAGACGGGCAAAGCTGGCGGCGAAAGTGGAGGCAAACATTATGATTATGAAGATGCAAACAATAATTGTCATTGATTGCGCGCGCATGTTTCCGCGCTGAAACAGGCCGCCCCTGGCAGCGGGCGGCTCGGCTAGAGTTGCTTTCGCTCGGAAGCCAGCTGAGTGCTCCGAGTTTGAGTTTGAGCTGTTGAAGCTGGAGTTGAGGCTTGAGCTTGAGCTGGAGTTGGAGCTGAAGCTGGAGTTGCATTCAGACTCAGATTCGGATTCGGGGTTGAAGCTGGAGCAGAGCAGATTGATTATGACGATAATGTTTGGCCAAACTGCGCCCACGACAAACGGCCAACGCAAGCCGAGCAAAACAAATGTTGCAGGCCTAAATCGGCAGAGGGATGAAATTATTACGAATGCACTGGCCTCGCTGAGCCGGCCAGTCTGGCGCCAATGACACATTTCCATTTAACATTTTGCATCTCCCCCCCCCACCCAAATTCTCTCAAATTCCCCGCCAAAAGGGTTCCTCCTCTCTGGCCATTTGCGTGCGCAAGCGGAAGTTGTGCGCGCCGAGTTTCCATTTCAATCATTGAGTTTGCTTTTTCCGCTTTCATTATTATCATTGCACAATATGGGCGAGTGGATGAGCGCGCGCCGCTGCTAATGGACTTTTTGTGCTTGCGCCCGCCAAGACGAGCGAGCGAGCGAGCCAGTCGACCGGCCGGCCGACTTATAGAGTCTTGGGCGCCGGCACTTTTCATTAGAGCGGCCGGCGGCGGAAGTTGCGCCGCCAGGAGCGCAAAAACTCCTTCCGCTCGGCCCGAAAGTGGCCGGCCAGTTTTGTTAATTGGAACCGACTTGGCCGCCCTTTTTGCCGCCCCTTCCGGCGATCGAGTCGCCGAGTCGCCGGGCGGCGCTCGAGAGTGCGCGCAAAGCGAGTGCTGAATTATGCAAATGAATTCAGCAATAGTAAAATGGGCAAAATAAATCAGCAAGCACAAATCCTCGCTCGCCTCGCCAAGCTGACTCGAAATTGGCCCAACGAACAATGAGCTCGCAGTTATACTATTTAATATTGCAAACTTTAAAACTGCGCCGACAAAACCAAGCAAAGGCGGCCTAAAGTCGCCATAAAACCCACCTCCAACTTGGAGGCCGCAAAGGCTTCGTCTTAGCTTAGCGAAAATTCAAATTAAGACAATAAAACTGCGAGCCAAAATCGGAAATTATTATTATTATTATTATTGGCCGCCGCCGCCGGCGCCTTTATAGCCGCGCTGGCCTTTGGGCTCGAGATTGGGCCTGTCGCTTGGCGCTTGAATTGGCCTTATCTTGCTGGCGTCCTTATAGAGGCGAACGATCCCGCAATTCCATTCCATCTCGCCCAATATGTTGCTCGCTCGCTTGCTTGCGCTCGTTCGCGTGTTCATGCGCGCCGCTCGCAGCGCCACCTGGATCGCGCCCGCCAACTGCAAGCCGAGCGAGCGCGCGCTAATTCAATTGGAGCCCAGATTGGCGGCCAAACGCGGCCGCAACCCTTGCGCGCAGGTGAGACCAAATGGGCGCCGACAGGCACCAACCCGCTTCCTTTCGCCAAGACCCCGGCGCCCCCGTCGCGCAGCCCCCATAGGCGCGCCTCTGGGGCGAGAATTCATTATTGCATGAAATTATTCAATTATCAATATTATTTTAAAGCGAAAATGGGGCCCTCGAGCTGCGTGTTCATCGAGCAAGTGGAGCGGAATTGGGGCGCCCAATCCTTGCCTCATTGGGGCTCGAGCAGCAGTTTGAGTGTGGGCGAACGCCAGTTGTTATTAGAATGAGAGCTGTGGGGTTAGATGGGAGTTTGGGCTGAGGTTAGGGCTGAGGCTGGGATTGAGGCTGGAGCTGGAGTTGGAGCTGTAGCAAGAACTGGAGCTGGAACTGCGGCTTGAATAAGGCCGAGTTGGGAGCAAAGTAGCGGCGCCAGCGAGAGGGCGAAAATCTCATGAAACGGAAACATTTTCATTAGTTTCACTTTTGATTGAATTGAAAACTAATGCAAATCTATTAATGCCGAGCAATGAAGAGATACAGTTGACCTCAGCGCGCGCTTGTCTGGCTCCATCCGGCTGGCGCACGTAGTCTGTGTAAGCGCGGCCGCCCTTTCTGTTAGCGCCGCTTGCCCGGCCGCCGCAGCCGAATGGCGGCGACAACTCGGCCAGTTCCGGCCGCCACTCAGCCGCGCACTCTCCACTCTGGCCTGGTTCTGGTCGGGCGAGCGCGCGCCAGCTCAAACCCAATCCATCATCGTCTCCACTTGGCTTCCGTTTACTCTGCTCGCCGCTCGCAACACTTGCAGCGCGCGCGGCCAGATGATTTATTGCCCAGCTCGCGAGCCAGCGAGCGAGCGAGCGAGAGCGCCGCCGGCCAGCCGGCCGGCTGGCCAACCTGACCCGGCCGAACCCTTTGCGCGCAAGCCCACTTCCGCCCACGTGAACCCGCTCATGTTCTCAGCAGAAGCAAGCGCAACGAGAGAGAGAGACGCCGGCCGGCCGAGCGAGCGAGCGAGCGCAAAGCCGCCAGTTTATTCATTATGCAAATTTCGCAACTACTCCATGTGTTTTATTGTGCCAATGTTACCATTCGAGAAGCATGTTGTTGTTGTTGCTGCTATGTTGTTATTATTGGAAAACTAGAAATAATTGAAAATTTCACACTACATTGACCTGGCCATTGAATACGTTCGAGCGGTTTTATGCGCCTCCAGCCCTCTTATGCGGATTGGTGCGCGCATCTGCTTGCCCGGCGCCTGGCGCCACCTGGCGGCCTAGAGCGAGCGCCCTCAAACGCAAGCAGCCTACAGGGCGCCCATTCCAGAGCCACAAAACACAGGCGCCCATATATCACGCGCAATGTCCGCCTGACAATCGTTGCTCGTCCGCCGATCGCAATTAAAAGGCGACGTTCGGCTGTTAACCTCATTCAATAACGAGTTTTGTTTGCTCTCGATGTGGAGCTTGACCGATTGAATGGCGCCGGCGGCAAAGTTGGCCCAGTGCTCTAGGTTGCTCTCTGCGTCCACGGCGGCAACCTCCGCATCTGGCCATCGGCCGGCCAGAAGCCAGCTCAGCGCGGCTCTAATGTTTTTGATGAAAATGAAACCATTGAGTGGGAGCAATAAAAGCGGGCAAATTTCGCCATGAAAGTGGCAACTTTTGCAAGCTTTTCGATTGGCCGGTGTCGTCGTTGGTCAGTGGGTGTTGTCGGTGGTGTTGGCGTTGGCGTTGGCGGTGTTGTTGTGGGCAAAATCGGCGTTGGATTGAGCGCGCGAGGTAGACGAGCCGGCCCTTTCCCAGAGCCGAGGATTCCTTCTTAGGGGCCCTTTTATGGGCCCATTGTGTGCGCTAGCGAGAGCGGCCGGCCAAAGGGTCCGCCACTGGCCCGGCTCCTAGTGGTGGCGGCCGCTTGTAATTGGGCCTAATTCTGGCGCCTCCTTTTGGGCGCCTCCACTTGCCGCCGGCCCTCCAAGGGCCAAGGGCGGCTCCAAGAGGCTTTATGGACTCGCGGGCTGCTTGCGCGCCCCTCAGCGGGGCTCAATATTGATGGCCTTGTCAGCGGCGCCCAGCTTCAGCCGGTCAATCATTGCCACCCCTCGCAGCTGACAAGCTCAAACAAAGCGCCGCCAGAGCGCGACAAGCGCCCATTGTGGCCCCAGCTTCCGGCGGCCAGATAAACAAATCAAACTGGCGCCTTCAATTTAAAAATCAATTCCATTTTGCTTGCGCGCAGCTTCCGGTCAGTGCGGCGCCAATGGATCGGAAAGACGGTCTGGCTTGAGTGGGTTTGTTGTTCTTGCTTTTGGCGCGCGTTTGCGAACACGCGCAAAGTGTCACCTAGCGGCGCTGTTGCTGCCTAATTACGTAATGGAATTCCAGTCCAACTCTGTACTCCAACTGAATCCGGCGCCATACTTCATTCGGCCGGTGGATTGTGCTTCAGGCCGGAAGTTGCGCGAGCAAGCAGGGCGAAATTGATTTATGTGTCGCCGGCCGAGCTAGCGCATGAATATCAAGCCAATTCAATCATTGCTTTGGCAGAGTTTCGCTCCAAACTCAAGCGGCCGCCGCCGCCGCCGCCGCCGCCGCCGCCTCAACGTCCCAATTCAGCGCCAACAAATCAATCTTGAGGTGATTCCGGCTAAATCACGTAAACGCAATCAATCAGAGCGGAAGAAATTCATATAATTCATTTCGTTCCATTTCGAGCAAGCCGAATGTTTCCATCGAAACGCAATTCTGGCTCCTCCCCCCCCCCAAACTAGCTGGCCGAGGCGAGAGAGCTTAAATTAGAATGGAATAGTTCGCATCGTATTTCCTAATGTCGCATTTCATTGGCAATCAGATTTATTCCAAAGCGCAGCGTTGGGACGGAAAGAGGAGCAAGTTTTGGGCTCGATTGTGTGCGCGCGCAGCCCGTTGCGGAGGGGGCGCAGTGAGCAGTTTTGGGCGAGTTTGGCGCAAAGTGAAGGCGAAACTATTCAACCCTATCGAAATTTATTATCCATCTTTGGCGTGGTCCAGTCTGCGCGCCGGCCTGATTAATTGTCGCCCTTTTGGCGGCCAGCGCGCACGAGCGGCCGAGTGAATCATCCGGCCGCTTGGCCAGAATTGTGTAAATTAATGCGCGCCACTTCCGCCCGCCCGCCTAATCCGCCGGCCACCTCCAATTGCGAGCGCAATAATTCAATTATTATCAACTGGCGCCCACTTACCTCGTTGCGCGGCCGCCTAGCTAACAGGATTAGCCTGCTGCTGGCTGGCTGGCTGGCTGGCTGACTGACTGGCTGGCTGGCGGAAGTTGGAGGCTCAAGGGGCGGGGAGGCTGCAAGTTGGAGGGAGGAGGAAAAGGAGAAAAATCATTCTCCAGCTCATAAAGCCCCAAATCCAGCTCTTCCTCTCTCTCTCTTATCTGGCGCCAACTCCGGGGGTTCCAATTAGCTGGGCGCCATGATTAACTCGACTCCAGAGGACTGTGCTCGAGTCCATTGGGCGCAGATAAATAATTCCTGTCACACGCACACAAAGTGGCGCAAAATTTCGCGTATCAATATTAATTTCATGTGTCGCCGCCGGAAGTGGAGGGGGCGCGCGGGCTGAATCTGGCCGCCATCTTGGCCGCTACTCGAGGAGGGCGAGCAAGACGGCGCCGGCTTGTTTGTCGTGTTGTCACGTAGCGGCGAGCAAACAGTCTGGCGGCCAAACTGGCGCTTAATTGGCGCCACTCTCCGGCCAAACAAGCCGGTGTTGGCGCCGCCGCTCTGGCCAGCCAACCAACAGCGCCACCGAGCGGCGAGCGCAAGCGCGCAACTGGGCCAACGACTCTCGGCTGACTCATAATCATAAATGGCCGCCCAAACTCAGCCCGCCAAGCGCCTTTCGGCCGCAAACGCGGCTCGCCGGCGGGCAAACAATTGAACTTTATTAAACGTCAATCTTTTATCTCCTGAGCGCGCTGATTTATTTGTGGTCCCAGAAGCGAAAGCGGCCAATTGGAAGATAAATGTCGCTTCCGCCTAATACCTGTTTTATTGGCCAGCTCAGGCGCTCACCTTTGGCCGCCGGCTCGGCCGCATGATGGAGCCGCCTCGCCCAGTTTGGCTTACTCTCTCTCTCTGGCAGCGGCCGCGGCCACCAAATTGCGCAAGCGGCCGGCCAACCGCAATGGGGGGACCCAGCGGCAAAGTTGACAATTTATTTCTTTACAGTTGGAATCATGCGATTGATTTATTTGCCAACTCGCTCGGCCGCCAGCTCGAGTGGCCGCAACTCGGCCCATTTAATCGCGGCGCCGGCGCTCAGTTGGCCCCTCTCGGCTGCCAACTCGGAGGCTAGCGGCGCGCCCGCCGCCCCACCCTCCCTCTACGCCCCTCGGCCGACCCGCCCGCCCGCCAGAGCACATGTTGCTCTGCGGCCCAGCCACGCCCACAGCGCCACCGAGACCGCAAACTCGGTAGCGCGCGCGCAAGGCCAGTCTCGTGCACTCGAAAGCTTCAAACCCTCTCCTCCACCTGCGCAGGCAGTCGCCTCCAAGATGCCGAGTTCCGGTTTGGAGTTGTCGCCCTCCTATGGCACTTTTGGCGGCCCCCCAAACTCGGTGCGCCGAACTCCCCTCGGCTCTCTGCTGGCGCGCAACTCGACTACAGTTGCTAGCTGACAAAACGCCATGTTACAAGCGGGCAGTTTTGGGTCCAAACAAATGGTCGGCCAGCCAACCGGACAACTGGGCGCTTCCGGGCGCAAGTCTCGCTTCCTTCAATTCGACTCGCCGGTCGAGGCAAGTTCGAGGGGGGAGACTAGTTCAGTTTAGTTCAAGTTGAGTCTTGTTTTGTTCTGTTCAGTTTAGCTAGCTAGTTAGTTTTGGCCTAACTCGCGCTTGCTGGCCCGAGTTTGCCACCACAATCTGGCGGCGCAAGGTCAAGTCGTCGTGCTGCTCCTCCAGGTCGCCACTCGGCTGGTTTGGCCCACCGTTTGCGGCCGCCAAAGCACCTCCGTCGGCTCCATCGGCTCCATCGGCCGACCTGACGCGCTGCCCCTGGGCCGGCTGCCTGTGGGCCGCCCGCTCGGCCCCACTGCTCACATGGCCGCGCGGGTAGCTCAGCTGGCCGAAGCGCATCTGGCGCGCCTGGCGCTGGGCGGCGCCCGAGGCGGCCGGATGCGTCAAGCGCATGTCCCCATTTTGGAGGCCAAAGTTTTGGTCTGCGTCGAGCTGGTTGCAGGCGAGCTGCTCGTACTGCAACTTGAAGCCGCGGCCAAAGTTAACGCTCGAGTCGGTGTGATAGAGCAAGTGGATTTCGCGCGGCAACGAGTCAGCAAACTGAACCTCAACGCTCCTCGGCTCCTGGTCGCCGAGGCCGCAGTAGCGCTGGTTGTCGATCAACAGGTAGTCCTTCTGGCAGCCGCTCGACCGCTCAATGTTCAGGTCCATTATAGTCAGCTTGAGCGAGCAAAAGTCATAACTCTTGGCGATTATTTTGTATAGGCAGTCGACGTTGTTGTCGTAGGTGAGCTTTTGTTCGTTGTAGGCGGGCGAGTGGAGGAACTGGCGCTCCCTCTGGTAGACAAACTGGCAGAGCGTGTTTGGCTCCAGCGCTCCAACTGAACTCGCCGTCCCCCTCTCCTCCAACTCAAATTGGGACTTCGAGCTCAGGTTTGCGGCCGCGGGCGCCGCACTCGACGGCAGGTAGCCTATGACCTCCTCCCTCTTCCGCTCCCTCTCCGCTTCCACGCGCTTGGCCGGCTGCGGCTGGCACTCGCGCACCTGGCTCACGGTTAGCGAGAAGCCCGATCTAGCGTTTGCAGCGTCAGTGCGGAATCTTACGTACTTGTCGAGCTCGTCGCCAAAGTAGTTGAACCTGAGCCTGTGTTTTGGCGGATAGAAGCCGCAGAAGCGGCTGTAGTCCACCTCCAGGTAGTCGTGTTCGCAGTTTCCGCTTGCGCTGCTCGCCTCCTCCAAGTGGAAGTGGTTCATTTGGATGTCGATTGCGCAAACAGAGCGGTTGGTGCGCCTGAATGCGTAGAGGCAGTCCTGGTTGTGCGCGTACTGCTGCGGGAAGTGGCCGCTCTCGAGCTGGCTCAGCTCGCCGGTGAGCAGCAGGTTGCAGCCGCCCTGAGTGGCCTCAGCGGGCGCTCGGCCGGCGAGTTCGGGAGCGGCGCTTTCGGTGCTCGAGTTGCCCCCAAAGCCCGCCCGCCGCTCAGAGCCAGAGCCAGACTCGGACTCGGACTCGGACTCAAACCCAGACCCCGAACACCTGCCCTGCCTGCCCTCCACGAGGAATCCAAAGCCCTCGGCCAGGTGAGACCTGAACTTGACGGACACAAACTGGCGCTGCCCAAAGTGGACACTAATTGGCCTCGGCCGTCTTATTAGGCCGCACAGGAGTTGGCCGTCGATTTCCAAACTATCCTCCCTGTTTGGGTCGCATTTGTTCTGCTCGTCTTCGCCATCAAGCGGCTCGCCTTTGCCCAAGACAAGCGAGAGAACGTTGAACGTAACGCTGCAAATATCTGGCTTAGATTTATGGATTAAATAATAGCAGGTCGCTCGTGGTGGATACCTTTGCGGCCAAGCGGGACTAGCGAGCTCAAAGTTTTGCTCGTAAAACAGCTTGAAGCAGTCCTGCCCGGCCGCCGCCTCTTCCGCCGGCCCAGCTCTGCTCGAGTTGGCGGCCACCTCGGACTGCCGCTCCACCTCCTTGGGCGCCTCCTCGTCGAAGGTTCCGCTCTCCGCCGGCTGCTTGGCCGCCGTCGCCGCCGCCACCGAGCAGTTTGAGTGGATCTGCTGGCCGAAGAGGAGGAAGCCGTCGCGTTGGAGGCTCGAGTCGCTGACAAAACTGATCAGAAAGTCCCTCTCGCCGGCCGGCCACTCGTAGTCCCTGCGCGAGTCCTCCGCTTTGGCCAGCTGTCCGCATAGTCTGTCCACGTTGTTCACGTCCAAAAAGTCGCTCTTGCAGCCGGGCGACGCCTCAAGGTTGAAGCGGTAGAACATGAGCCTCAGCTTGCAAACCTCCTTGTTCGCGCGCTTTATCCTGTAGACAACGAACATGTTTGGCTGGTAACTCTTGCCGGAGGTGGCGGCCAACTTTGCGCTGTTCAGCTCGAAGAACTCTCCTCGAAGGACAATTTCCCTGAAGTTCACCTGCGACTGCGACTGCGACTGCTGCTCGCCCTCCTTGGCCGCAAGCTCGGCGCTCGAATTTCGCGAGTCCCTCAGGGCGGACACCTGGCGCGCTAGCTCCGCCTGGCCAACTGGCTTCAGCGGCTCCGGTTGGCACTCGAGCTGCTTGAAGATGGCACGAAAGGTGTAGATGTTGCTGCTGTTGCTGCCAGAATACTTGATGCTCACAACCCGCTCGCTCGCCTCAGTCATCGAGAGCACCCGATTTTGGTTCCTCAGCTCGGAGCCGCAATACTGAACTCCATCAAGTTGGAGGAACTCCAAACAGTAGTTGCCTATCCTGGGCATCAGGTCAAAGTCGCCAAAGTTCAACTCAACCCGACAATAACCAGGCAACAGCCTAATCCTAACCTCGCACTCGTTCTTCAGCGGATAGTCCGCCCTGAGCCTCGATATAACGCTGCTCGAGCTCAGGATTCCGTTGAATTGGCCCAACTGAAGCAGACACCTTTGGCCGAGGTCGGTGTTGGCCGAAGTGGTCAGTTGGCCAGAGTTTGAACTTTGCACTGTCGCTTGCGGTCGGTGGGCTGGTTGTGAGCTGGTGCCGTTGGGTTGGCTAAGCGAGTGCTTGTTTGCCAAATTTGCGGCCTCCGCGCAGTCGAGCTGCCTGTGCCGCAGCAAGAGGCCCCGACGAGAGCCGAGCTGATCCGAGTGGAACACGACGGTCAGACTGTCGCCGTGGAGACGCCCAAAGGGGAACACGAGCTGCCGTTTTGGTCCAAAAATGGTCTCCACTTGGTCCATGTTGCAGAGTCGCTGGCCAAAATTGAACTGCAAATAGTCGGCGCCACACTCGCCGCCAACCTGAGACGACTCCAAGTCCAAGTCTAGGAACTCCAACTCTAGCTGACAGGTGCTTGGCGAACTCTTGCCTATTCTAAGCACACAGTGCGAGTTGTTTTCGTACTTTAGCGGATAGTTCAACGTGAACAACTTGTCGCCTCGAATCACGAGCGAGCCGTCGGGGCAGCCGCTCGGGTGGGCCACTTCCTGCAAACTTTGCGCCCGCTGCTGCTGCTGCTGCTGTTTCTGCTTTGGTGGCTCGCGATTGACGGGATCCAGCGTGATGCTGGCCAGCGAGTACATGAGAGTTGGCTCGGCAGCTCGCTGCAGCGACTTGTTGGCCGTCGCCATTGAGCTTGAGAAGTCGTACTTGAGCAGGAGCTCCGTCCGTTTCTCGCTAGGCGAGTCTGGCTCGGCTTGCTCGACTGGCCCCCTGGTGGCCGGCCTCGTTGCGGGCAGCTCGGCTCCTGGCGCGGAAATTTCCAACGCACTCGACCTGTTTGCGTACCTCGGCGGCGAGTAGAGCAGATTTGTCTGGTTGTAGCTGACCAATTCCTCGTGCGGCGACAGGAAGCCATCGATGCACTCGTGTTGCTTGGCCACAATCATAAACCTGAGCGGCATTCTCGTTGGAAGCAAGTCCGAGTGATTGCGCGCCGACTTGCCCATCTTGGCTGAGGCGGTGAAAAAGGTCACCGTGAGGTGGGATTGGCGCTCGAATGGATAGTATTTGATCATGTTGCGCGTGTTGAAGCCACACAGAACTTCGTAACCGTCCACGTCTATGCAGTCGCTCGTTCCCAAGCGAAGATTTACAAACCTGAGCTCCAGTTGGCAAATCTTGTTTCGGCCAATTGTACTCCTAACAATGGTGTACCTGCACCTGCTTATGGACTCGTCGTTCAGGTAGCTCTCTGGCCAAAGCGGACTCTTGATGGTGACCTCCTTGCCATAGAAGAAGTCGTCGCAGGCAAACGAGGCCCGCTCGTCGCCCTGCCGGCCGCTCGCTCCAGCAGGCGCCGGCTGGGCGAGCGAGGAGCCCGAACCTGAGCCAGCCCTCTGCCTTGGGCCCCACCAAGCCGGCTGGCTTAGGACAGAGTCGTACTCGAACAACTTGGACGCGTTTCCAGCCTCCGTGGAAGCTCCAACTCTAGCCTCCTGCTTCTCGCCGCTCGGCTGGCTCGAGCCGTCCGCTTGGCTTGCCCCTTGGTCGCCCAACTCCCTCATTGTGGTGGCCCCTCTCGTCTGATCAAAACTTTTCTCCTTGCGCAGGATGGATCCACCGGAGGCGCATTCGAGCTGCTCGGCCCGGATGAAGAAGCCGCCGCGCGAACCGGAACTGTCGCTCCTGAATCGAATCTCTTTAATCGGCTCCTCGAAGAGATAGATCCTCGTTGTTTTGTGGGCCAAATCCTTGAGCGAGCCGCAGAGTCGCACGTTGTTGATTTCAAGGTAATCGAAGCGACAATCAGAATCGGCCTCCAAGTCGAACTTTATAAAGGTCAGCTCGAGGTAACAAATCTGGCTAGAGTTCTTTCTAACATAATGGATGCAGTGCAAGTTGTGCCCATAATTGTCTGGATAGTTTTGGCTTCTCAGGAAGAAACTCCTCTCATTGTTCACCTGGTTGCAATCAGTGCCTCCTGGTTGTGTCCACTGCAAGCTACTTGTCGTTGAGCTAAAAAGGTCAAACTTTGTCGCAGCGGCTTGGCTGCCGAGCGAGCTGGTTGAGCTGCTCACCGTCGAGGCCATTGGAAGGAGAGTTCCCGTTGAATTAGCCAGTCCGCCGCCTGCGCCGCTCTTGCCCGTGTTGGCCACAGCATCTGAGGCCAGTTTAACTGGGCGCTCCTTGAAATTGGGCCTCGGTTGGATCTCGTTGGCCTGCACTACGGGCTTCACTCTAACCCCCGACTCCGCAAGCGACTTTGCCCGCTTAACTGAGCTAGCTGGCGTCGCTTGGCTGGCAAAACTAAAGTCAGGTTGCTGCATGGGCGGCGCAACAGTGTGCTGCTTGGGGGCAAACAGAAGGTCGCCAATCATGGTAGTGGAGGTGATCTCTTTTGGCCGTTCGCCATCACCTTGGCCTGCTCTAGATGAATCCCCCAAGTTGCAGGCGAGCTGCTGGTATTTGATGAGGAATCCGCGCCCACTTCGCAAGTGGTCGCTGTGGAAGGTTATGTTCAAGTATGGATCCTCTCCAAATCGCGCCGGAAAGTCTAGCTTCATCTTGTGGCCAATCATCGCGTACTTGTTGCAGTATCTAGTCTCGCCAATCAGCAGGTAGTCGCCCAAACAGGCCGCACCAGACGAGTCGGACTCATCACTGATCAGATCAAAGTCCCTGAAATGGAGCAGCAACTGGCAGTATGCAAGCGAGGCACGTTTGATCAGGAAGGTGCAGGTGGTGTTGGCCAGGTAATAATTGGGATAGTTGGCGCTGGTCAGCTGGCCAAGAGTTGAGATGTGCTCGAAGTTGTCGCACAGTTCCATCGGCGGCTTTCGTTGGTCTGAATGGTCATCGTTGGCCTTGCTTGCTGCCTCCTGTTGCTGGCTTTCGATGGAGTAAAAGTTGGGCGCTGATGTTATGTCGAAGCTCTGGCTAACTCTAAACCGATTGTTCAACGGATGCAACTGCTTCTCGTGCGGAATCTTCACAACAAACCTCCTCCTCTGATCGCTCGCAACCACCCTCACCGCTTGTGGGCCCCTAAGGCTAGAGGCGCGCCCCTCGGCCATTGACTCGCCAAGTGCGGGCCTCACCTGCTCAAACTTTACCGGCTTCGGTTGCGCCGAGCTGGACGCCTCCAAACTGGACGCAAGCGGTCCATTCTTGTTCGCTTGAGGCTTCGTTGGCGCAACACTTGCTCTGCTTGTTTCCTCTGGCTCGGAAGCAGCGCCCTTCTCAACGTAGACCACCGCAGATCTGTCGTGCCAGCCCACACTCGACCGCTCGATAGCAACCCTCTCGCAGTCCTCGTCAATCAGAGGCTTGATCTCGAGATGGATCTCGGCACTTGCAATCTCTGGGTCCCTTTTAGACCTCTGCTTGTGCACCATCTTTATGTCGAAAGCGTCCCTACTAACTGGAAAGTCGAACACTCTATCCAAGCTCGAATACTGCTGCCCACTTGTCGCGCTTTGCTTCACGTAACAGAAGCGCAAACTTCCAACGATCAAATAAGTTCCATTGCATCTCGCTGGCTGAGCCCCATCAGCTGGCTCGCTCTTGTTCGAGAAAAACTTGCTCATCAGACGGAGCTTGCAAACTTTGGTGCGCTCAAACTTTGTCGGCTTGGAGCCAGCGCTCGATGTGAGCTTTCTATCGATGATATAGTCGCAGGTGTAGTCGCTCCTGCCCCCATTTGTCAGCGATATATTCACGTGCTTGACTGTGTACTCGATCTTGCACTCGGCGACCTGATCATCCTCCTCCGCCGTCACTCCAACCAACTTGTTCGAGGGCTCATTTTGCACCTGCAAACCTGTGATCTCAATTCGCTGATTGCCGCCGCCCTCCTCAACTGAACTCTCGCGGGATCTAGATGCAGCATGCAGCGCCTCGTCTCTTAGCGTCGATCTCAATAGGATTTGGTCCAAATCTGTCAGGTTGTTGGCGCCAAAGTTTTTGAACAAAACATTCAGTGAGAGCGACGATCGAGGGCTCGATTTGAATCCGTCGAGGCTGGTCGGTGGCGACATTGAAACCACCTCTGTCTGCGCTCTCGTCGACATCTTGACCAGCCTGTCGATTGCATCCTGCAGGGAGGCATGAAAGTTTGGCGCAAACAGCGGATCTCCCGTTCGAGTCGATGGAGTTGTTGTTGTTGTTGTCGTTGTTGTTGTTCCAGAGACGGTGGACTCGGTTGCTTGGTCGAGAGTTATGGTCGGCGCAACTGTGCTCGTCTGACTCTCGTCCAATTTGCCGCTCTCAGTTGTTTGCGAGCTCGAAGTTGACGGTAAGTCAGTTGTGGTTGGCAGTGTGGTTGTTGTTGTTGAGGTGGTCGTTGTGGTCGATGGCTCAGTCGAGCCTTCCAGCATTTGATCCTGCTGGGCTCTAATGGATGAGTCCTCTAATGGGCTAGCGGGCGTCGTTTTGGGTGACTCCCGCATCTTGCTCTCGCTATCTGAACTTGGTGCTCGAGTTGTACTCGTCCTCTTGTCCGAACGACCTCCGTTTGTCTCCATACTCGTGCTTGCGGTTTGAGGGCTGCGAGAATTTGCATTCGCCGGCTCGTATTCGGAATTGGATGGAATTGTGCCGCTTGGCTTGCGCATCCTTACCTCGTTGAAGTTGTTGTTCCGTGAGGATTTGAGTGATTTGTAAAAGGGCCACTCGGCTACCTGGCTCTGCTCGTTCTTTCCAATGCTAGACGGGCTTGTTGCTTGCTGGTTGAATGAGCGCCTACCTTGACTTGAGCTCCTGATTGGCGAGCTCCTAGTCGATGGATCTGGATTGATGTAAATAGCTTGGGGTCGAGCCGGCTGTTCCCTTTGGTGATTTTGAGCCAACATTTGGTTGGCCACCACTGGAGCGGTTTGGAGGATGCATTGGCCTAGGATGAGAACAAGGGAGGTGAGCATCACTTCCGTTATCACAGGTGACCATTTGTGCCCGTCGATGCCGGCGGTCATTGCTTGTCTTGCTTTTGTTTGGCCCTTGGATCTTGAACTTTTCAGTAGTTCTGTCATTGAGCTTGAGTTCGCTAACTAGTATTGGCACCCTTCTGCTACCTGATCAACACAGTGTCGCTCTGCCTCACCTCTGGACCAAAAATCTCTCCCCTCTCTCTCTCTCACTTAATCCAGCAGCAAACTCAAAACGAGCTCCTCTTTGCAGCCTCCTGAAGCCGATTGAAACCAACAGGAAGGAGCTCTATTTTTAGTCGGTCAACGAGTGAGCTCCTTCTTCCACTTAGCCTTCTTGAGCTTCGCCTTTCGAGCTAAATCTCGCAAATTGGAGCCTGCGGTTCAAGCAAGTGGAGCTACTTTTGCACTCGGACGCAAACCGTCGGCAGACTGGCCAGCCTGTTTAATCAGCTCTCGAATCAGCAGTCTAGCTCAGAGGCGACAACAAGCGGAGTCAAGTGGGCCAGTTTTGCCAAACAAATGGGTGGGCTCAGAGCTAGTGGCTCGAGCTTGAGCTTGAGGCGCAAAGGCCAAGTTTTATAATTGAAAAAGTGGCCGACTAACAAGGGCAAAGGGGGAACATCGGGCGGTCAAAGTGGCGCCTAAATAGTGTTAACCTGCTCTTCCTTCTCATAACTGTCTTCTTCCAACTGGCTATTTCTTTATTGTTTAGGGGGACAAAAAGATATATATTTTTCAATCATCTACAGCAGAACGGAATAGGCCTCTCCCAGTTCAACTTCCACCCTCAACCCTCAATGTCTCTCTCTCTCTCTCTCTCTCCCTCCTTCGCCGCCCAAGACTCCAACCTGTCCCGTTTCCTCCCTCGCTGCCTGTTCCCCCTCTCCCCCCAAAACTCAACTTTCCCACACAACAACCACCGCTTAACGGTTTCCTCCGGCTTTAATTTAGTCCGATTCAATGTTCGCCTATGGAGAATGAAGAAGAGGACAATTTCTTGATAATGCAAGCGGAAGAGATCATTTACAAGCGCAGGAGCCAGTTAGCCGCCGCCAACATGCTCAAGCTACTGTTTCTCGACCATTTTCAACGAGCAACCATACTCAGCTACAGCTACAGCCAGTGCGTGTAACTAAAGTGCAACCATTGCTAGCCGAGAGGCTCAGCTAGCTGCTGCTCGGCTCCATCCGTCCCACCAGTAGGACGTAGCAAAACAATACAATGCCAGCCAAGCCATATCTGTGCCCCAACATCCGAATGCTTTTTTGCTCATATCATGCGACGACAATTAGAAGCAGGCTAGCTTGAAGCCGGTCGCTAATACGCAGCTCAAAACCAATTTGGTTACCTGGCTCGACCAAGCGCCGCCTCCTCCCGTGTTAATTGCGCCTCCAAACTCCATGTCGGTGAACGTAAAGCTTGAACAGTCTTGAATGAAACAATGCAAAGAAGTTTGCAATGGATCATTAGCGCGAGGGTGAGTTTTCAGTCTGCAGGGACGTTACGTAATTTCCGCGGCCCCCTCACCTGATGAATATGCCAAGTTTTCCAAACAACCTGGACAACGATCCTGCAGAAAATCCGAAGGCTGTCCGCATCCACCAGCCACCCACCGAGCAGCGGGCGAGCGGCGACAATCATACTTTAATTCAATGCTAATGCCAATGATGGAACCACCATTTAACCCTACCTGATTGTAGGCAGCGTTGAGAAGCAAGTGGGACAAACAAGTAGGTAGGGATGAGAGTAGAATCTGCCTTCTTCTTGGGCTCGCCGATGTTGAAGTTGAGGTAACGTTACGGTTTCTCACGCGGAGAGTCTGGTCCTGGGCAAGAGTTTTATTATCACATATTAGCGTCATTGTTGCGACTTGCCCTTAACTATAGCCAACAATGGCGAGCGCTATTATCTTGGCACTTGATCTCGTTTTCAATGCCAACGCTCTTACTTCTTTTTGCTCCTCTTGTTGCTTCCAGACTTGGCCGCCTTACCAGTGCCAGAGCCTGAAGAGTTTTGGGTGCCCTCGTTCTGGCCTGAGCCATCGTGAACGAAACCACCCTTGACCAGTGCGTCTCGCGCTGCATTGTTGATGTGCTTGAATCTTGCTGGCCCTAGTTGCACTCCTCCATACCATCGGGTCACAACAACCATCACATTAACCACATTGAGAATTTGCAATAAACTTAGCAATCGACCACCGGCTGCATTCTCTCCATCATCATCGCAATCCTGGACTATGGAGGCCGACTTGCCGGCTGTTCGGGCGTTCGGATCGCCCTTGTCTATCCGATACGCCCACATGTTGTGGAAGGCATTCTCAATCTTCTTGTTCTCCTTTAGTTTACATAGAAATGCGTCCACATGCTCAACTCGTTGGATGGCAGCACAGTGGCCTTGAAAGACCGATTTGCGGTCTACCACACTCTCACCGTGGGCAATCACTGGCTCAAACGAGAGCCCCTCATCGAGAAGCATCGCTCTTTTCAAGGCCAAGACTTTGCGCTGTCTTCTCCTGTCGCTTGATAGCCTTTGGATGGTCAATTCGAAGGACCTCTTGTTTTTGCTTGTGACATTCTTCAATAAATAGATTCGCTCTAGGCAAAAGTGCATCTGGATCTGTCGCGCATCGATTGTGTTCGTTGTTGGCCCCTGAACTACAATGTTTGTGGGGCCAAAAATCAGTGAAATCTGGTTGGTTCAAAGGAGCCAGGTTTCACAGACGCGAGCTTTAAACATGTTGTTCCGACATTTTTGTTGGACCTTACTTTGAATGCTGGATTGAAACCATGATATGCATGGTAAGGATTCAACTTCGACAGTTTCCTTGGGGGATGGTCGACCTGGATCACCCGAACAGCTGATACGAAAAGCGGCTCACCGGTAACATTGTAGGTGCGCATGCTGTCTCTGAGTCGCTGGTGCTTTGGCTACTCGCTGCGTGGACCCTGATGCCTTCGACTACATCATGGAACTTCGCATTGCACCACAATCAGTCTCAATTAGATCAATCCAAACCAAGTCGATCTGCCCATTCTCAGATGCAGAGCCAATCAGTTAATTGAGACAAGTTGCGACACTGTCCAACCACGATGGACATCTGGCTTCTCAGAAATTTAGAGGACATCCTATGTCTCTCGAAAGCCTATGTTATAACTATTGAGCAAAGTTTCTACACTGCAAGCGACTACATCGATGACAAGTGTAACCAAGTTAAGCCCAGTTCCTTGATACTAGGAACCATTCTCGCCTACTATTCGCTCACCGTGATACTTGGACACATCGTCAGCACCTACAGAGCAGCAAGCATCAAGAATACTTGGCTTATTTTGAGAAATTTACCCGTTATTCGAGGAGTTGTTGAACGAAAGTTGGACCAAATCGGTGGCGCTATAAGGAAAGACCTGACAGAAGTTTATCAGAATGAGCCATTCCAGAAGAGCCTACCTAAGAACTCAACGAGCGCCGAGATTTTGCTCAAAAAAGTAAAACACTATCAAATGTTTGACACCTCAAGCTGGCAGCGCGGCCGAATATCAGGTGCCATATACACCAATAACTCAGGTCGTTACAATGAAGTCCTACTATCAGTTTACGGATCTTACATGTGGTCGAATCCTCTCCACTCGGACGTTTTTGCTGGCGTTAGAAAGATGGAGGGCGAGGTAATTCGCATGGTAGCGACGATGTACAATGGCAATCCTGATCTAGTTCTTGGTAGTGTTACAAGTGGCGGCACCGAAAGTATCATTATGGCTTGCAAGTCCTATCGAGATTACGCTCTCAAAGTCCGCAAGATTAGGGGCCAAGCCGAGATTATAGCGCCAGTAACCGCTCACGCTGCTTTCGAAAAGGCTGCCAACTTGCTTGGTTGCAAAATAATTCACATACCTGTTGATCGAAAGACTTTCAAAGTGAACCTAAAATTGATGAAAAGGGCAATAACAGAAAATACGTGCATGCTGGTCGGCTCTGCGCCTCAATTTCCGCACGGGATAGTTGATCCGATAACCGCAATAGGCCAGCTCGGATTGGCAAACAGAATTCCTGTTCATGTGGACGCTTGTCTTGGTGGTTTCCTTATCCCCTTCATGCGATTCTCAGGTCACCCGCTCGACGAGAAATTTGACTTCGAAGTTCCAGGTGTGACAAGCATCTCGGCAGACACGCACAAGTACGGTTATGCGCCAAAGGGGACTTCAGTGATCATGTATAGCGACAAAAAGTTTATCCACCACCAATACAGCATTCAGACAGACTGGCCAGGTGGAATTTACGCCTCGCCTACAATACCTGGAAGCCGACCTGGCGCACTTATTGCCACTTGTTGGGCTGCAATGATGTTCCATGGCTTGCAGGGTTACATTGAGGCGACTGACAAGATTATAAAGGCAACCATGTGGATCAAGCGGGAGCTAAGTAATGTTGAGGGCTTACAAATTTTAGGTGACCCTCAAGTCAGCGTTTTGGCCTTCTCCTCAAATAGGTTCGACATTTACGCACTGAACAGTAGACTGAAAGATTTGGGTTGGAACTTGAATGCCTTGCAATTTCCGAGCTCCTTTCACCTGTGCGTAACATTGATGCACACGGGTAACAATGTGGCCGCTAGTTTCGTCAAGGATGTCAAAACAATCTCAAAGCAGTTGCTGTTGGAACCAAAAAGCAAAGCTAGTGGATCAGCTGCCATCTATGGAATGGCTCAGACAATTCCCGATCGTTCGCTTGTTGCTCAGATTTGCACCAAGTATCTAGACGGATGTTTGGGCTACTGAACGAATCTAAGATTGTAGCTTGAGTCTCACTATTACAAGTGATTCGGCAAAATTGCGCGAGCTCACTGTTGTTGGCAAAGAGTGAGGCACTTTCAGATGAGCTGTCTAGGAGACTAGATGAGCTAGGTAGACCTTCTCTCTTCTATCCTCATCTCGCACGCGGAGCCCAAGACTCAAATCCTTTTAACCTCCACATTATTATTTTAACATCCACCCGTTAGATTCTCAATCATCTACACTCGCTCGCTCGCTTCTTACGGCTACGAAATTTGCAACTCCGCCAAAGCAAACCTTCTGTGACGAGAAAACCTGTATCGTACGACTGAACCTCGAGGGGGATGCGCTCACTTTGCCTGCGTACCCAGGAAAAGCCGATAGTGATACCTGGGGCTGAGTTTGTGCTCCAAGAAGATCAACTTAACGAGCTGTTGAATAAACTAGCATATATTCGCTGACATTTGGTCTCGCAGCACTCACCTCTGATGGGCTCGCCAAAAATCTAGCCGACATCGGTCGCTCTTCCTCTCCTCGCTTCCAATTGAGTTTAGTTCCGAGCATCTTGCTGGTCGGCCATTGGTTGGCCAGCTCATCAGCTATAATATGTAATTTTATTATAAAATCTATAATAAAATCCGAACCGAGCCTTAGAGTTGGCGCACGAAGAGTAGAAAAAGAGAGATGATGGATGTCTTCGCTAGGAGTTCTAGAGAGGTAAACTTTTAAAATCGAAGAGTCGCTCCACGGGCTAGCTGGCTGCAAATCGGGCCAGTGAAATTGTTTTACTAGTAAATCTTCAATCAAGACCGACGACCTTCTCGCTAGTCCATCAGGTAAGTCGTTAGGCTTAATGATAACGAAAGAGCCTAATGGAATCTGAAGAGAGAGAAGGAGTTCCCCATTCTCGAGCTCTGTCAGTGGTGGGTTGTAAATTTTGATGCCATGAATGTGAAAAAATTTTCACTAGAAGACAAGAGGACAAATGTGAGCTTGCCAAAATAATTGAGCCTGTCAAGACAAGTTCCCTTTTTACGGGTTTCAACGCAATTTCCCTCCAATAAAGGTATCATAAGCTTCTAAGCGCGAACCAGTTAATCGGAGCGCACGCGCTCAAGCCGAAAGAGATCCAAGCTGGCCTGTTGCTTTTGCTTGCCGGTTATTTTGCACCCAGAACAGAAGTGCTGTTTTAAGCTGAGAGAGAGAAAGGTTGCCAGACAATGTTGTGCCCAGAATTAGCTTAACTGCAAAGGCATTGTCGTTTTTACCTGCGCGCGATCGGCTGGATCGCTTGGCTGGCCAATTTTGAGACTTTGGCAAGCTTCCAAAGTCACCACGAGAGCGGGCCGAGCGCTTGGACTGATGGACGTCGGCGCTGGCCGTTTCACCTGCCATTCAGCGCTTGCCGGCCAACACGGCCAAGCTAGCCAGCCGAGCGTTGTGGCCAGGCTGGCAAGCTCGCTCGACGGTTTAGATATTGTCATTTTCGCGCTTGTGGGCGGGCGAGCGAGCAAGGAGTTGTTGTTGTGTGGAATGGGTCGGCCGAAAGCTGTACAGGAAGCACAATGCCAACGCTCTCGGCTAAAACCAACAACGCGAGCTTTGGTTTTCGCTCGCGAGGGGCGAGCAAGCCAAACTTTGGTCCCCGCAAAACATCTTGCACAACTGGCAGTGGCCATTCTCGCTTCCATTGGAGGTAAATGTTTTTTCATATTTAGCAAGCTCAAATAGCCATCTCATTCCACCTTCTTCTCAAAGCTGAACCGAGCTAACAATCCCACCGTTCAAAATGCAACCTCCAAGCAGTGGAACCAAAGCAGAGTGGCGGATTGAGCGGGCCAGAAAAAGGTTTATCAAATCGCATCAAATCAACTGACACCAGCAACAAGCCACCAGCTCCAGTTGGCTCAAGTTTGTTCTTGGAAGGGGTTGTTTTTATTAAGTTTAGCTCGGCCAAAGATGAACCAAATTGAGGCCGAGTCGTCCTGTTTAAGTGGTGAGTTTTTAGAGGATTACAAGCGACTCGTGAGCGACTTTGACGAGCTTGCGAGGGATTCGTTTCAGGGAGAGAAACTGGAGCGGCTCGCAATGGAGTTTATTGGCAAGCACTCCAACTACATGAGCCAGTTTCCATTCACCCAAAGCAACTCGAAGTTTCCAAACTGCGCAGACCAGGAGGCGCTCGAAGAGGAATGGCTGATGATGAGCAACGAGCGCGAGCTCAACTCTGACCCAGAATACGCGAAGCTGTTCGCGGACGTCTATCGGCGCGCCTGTCAAGGCTGTTACCTGCGCATAACCTTCAACAAGAGCCGGCGCAAGCAGGAGGACGACAGGCGCGAGGCCGTCCAGCTTGGCCGCTTTGCGCTCAGATACCATCCAAACTTTGCAGCCTGCTACTGGTTCATGATAGGTAAGTTTGCGCCTTGCATAATCAAGCCCGCTCATTTCGACAGCCAGAGAGATAGAGAGGCGGTGATTTCTAACTAAAGCTTGCGAGCAGCCCTAGGCTGGCAGCTGGACACGATGCGAAACCCAAAGGATCGGGCGAGCGCCGCGCGAACCTTCCACCAGACTGCACTCCATTGCATTTGGTTGGACCCAACGGATCCGCTTGCGCACAGCCTCCTCGGCCGCTACTATTACAGGGTGGCCGGCTTGAGCTGGCTCGAGCGCACAATTTCGAGGAACCTGCTCGGCCACAAAGTCGAGGGCTCCTACGAGGACTCGGAACGCGAGTTCATGGAGGCGCACGCGCTCAAGGACGACTGGCTGCCCACCGGCCTCTGGCTTGCGCGCGTCCTGCTCGCCCAGAGGAGGCCCATTGAGGAGGTTAAGCGGTGGATTGATCACAGCCTCAGGCTCGAAGTGGAGGAGCCCTCCACTGAGATTGAGCGCGAGGAGTTGCTCGAGTTGCGGGCAAAGTTGAAGCTCGACGAGGGATGCCAATAAACAAACTAAACTTGTTGCACTAAAATGAGCGCTTACACGCCCTATCAAATTTAATCCCAATCACCTGTTACTGAACGCAAATTCTCATTCCAACTGTCACTCCCTGTTTCCGTCCTGTCAAGCTAAGCATCGCTCAGTGATGCGACCAGATGGTCACCAGCCGATCGTTGGTTGGCTGAATGGGCCGACAGTTGCGAGTCAGGTTGCTCGGCCCCGTTGCGCTCGGGCACCTGAGCTGTCTGAACTGGTCTATTTGGGAGCTCGAGCATTGGATTGGCTTTAGGAAGACAATCCAGTCGACCACCTCGCTTAGAGGCGGCGTCGTCAGTGAGCCCTCGTAGGTTGCATAGGACCAGCGGTTTGGGGGGAAGAGCTTCTTGAGGTCCAGGCGCGCGCGCGCCATCACAGAGGAGCCGGGCTTGTGGATGCGTCTCAGGTTTGCGATGACCTTGTCCAAGTGTTTGTGCCTGTTTTGGTCACCTTCGAGCGCTTGCAGTAGGACGGCCAACACGGCCAGTCCGTGCTTGTGCTTGCTCGCCTCCTCCATTGAGCTAAAGTCGGTGCAATTCCAGTGGACGAAGTGGATCTGCGCGGGCAGAGGAGGAGCGAGTTAGCAGCGGGCGAGTTTGCGAAAGCTCAGCTGGCGCCATCTACTCACCTCGGCGGAGAAGCTCTTGCCGTCAATCTGATGCTCGGAGCCAGAGTTGCAATCCTCGCCCCAGTGACAGTGGAATTGGGCGAGTCTGTACTCGCGGTCGCCAAGTGGCGGCCCACAGAGCACTGCTTGTTGCGGCGTTGTGCCAATCGAGGGCGAGAGTTGGGTTGGTTAGCTCGAGGGGAAACATTGGCGGTCTCGGGTGGAGTTTGCTTCGTGTTTATGAGACCAACAAAGCGGGTAACTTACGCGTGTGGGTGGCCAACTCGGGCGGCACATTTACCTGCCACCCGTGGCCGGTGTTGCAAATTTGAACACTGTCCAGGTATCTCGGGTAGCCGAGGAAGATTTTCTTGGCGCTGGTGCAGAAGCGCGTGTTTTGGCGGCCAGCCGAGGGCGGACAGTTTGTGGGATGGCGGCCCTGCGCCCTGTTGCTCGCTCGGCCGATGGGCGTTGCGCGCCTGCTATCGTGGAGGTCGGCGCCACTGTCCTCGTCCGAATCGCCAGCCTGCGAGACGGGCGAGCTCGAGCTGGACAGGGCGGCCGACTGGCTGCCTGGCCGCCGCCGCTCCTCCTCCTCCTCGCCCGCCCAGTTCAGGTGGGCGCGCCGCCTCTCGCAGGCCGCCGCCGCCTCGGGCGCCACGCGGAGAGCGCCGGCCAGCTCGTCGGCCAGCCCGCTCGCACTGTCAGCGCGGCACCTGCAACGGGTGGCCTCCAAGTGACGCTCGCAGCCGCCAAGCTGGATGTTGATGGGCGACTGCAGCGCGCCAGTCCGGTAATGCTTGCCCCACTGTTCCGGTTTCACCTGTCCCTCCAAGTAGCCCCAAGTCTCCATGTTGGCCTCCACTCTCTCACTCGCTCGCTCGCTATCGGCGCTCAAACTCCCACTGCAAGCGCCTCGGCCCGAACTCGAGCCGCAAAGCCAACAGCGCTCGTCCCTACGCAAAACTCAAACTCTCGCTGGCTCGCACAACCCTCGGCCGCTGAAGCGTTGCCACCGCCGCCGCCGCCAATTAACAATGCAAGGCTCACTGCACAAACGACCGCCGCTCAGCTCAGCCGCTTTGCTCTCTCCCTCCCTTGTGGCTTCGTTCACTGCGCCCTCGCACTGTTGCAATTGCCGGCCGCGCTCATCCCCCTTGCCACCAGCCGAGCTTGCCAGTTAGCCCGTCCGCTGTCAGCAAACGCGCCACTCGAGCTGCCTCAAAGCTACTCTACTTACGCCCTTGTCTGTTGCCCCCGTCACTCTCTCCTTCTTCTGGCTCCCCTTTGCTTTGCTTTGGCTCGCCTCGCTTGGTGCAGGAAGTTCCCCACTTGCCCGGCCGCCAGTTCTTTTGTCGTCCGATGGCGAGATAGCTGCCAGTATCTTGCCGCCGCCGCCGCCGCCCTTCAAAAGTGGAGGGCTTGTCTAGCGTGTTGCTCGGCGGCGGCGGCGGCGGCGGCGTTGCTGCCGCTGTCGCTATTGCTGCCGTGGTCGCGGTTGTGTAATGCGCGCTCTCGGCGAGCCTCGCCCGCGCCAGCAACTCGCTGGGCTAGACAGCCGGAGGTTAACGAGCGAGAGTGGTGCTCGCTCGAGCAACGCAAGCGAGCCGCCACAGGTGAGCGCGCGCTGGCGAAAAGCCTTGCGGAGGCCAGAGAATCTAACTAGCGAGCGCACGAGCTGGCGCTTAGTTCGCGCGCTCGCCGCCAGTCGCCGGCTCGAGTGCGCGCAAGGCAGTTTGGCGGCCGCCGAGCTCGCCTGTGTCTGGCGTCGCTCGTGCATGTTTGCGGCCGACTGGGGGGGATTGAAGGCTGTTTTGTGCACACAGGCGCTCAGCTGACTCGGGCTCGCCGGCCCGAGTTGCGCTCGGCGCAGCCAGGCGGGTGATTCGAGCTGACTGGCCGTCGCTCCCGGCGAGCTTGTTTTCGGGCTGCAAGCGGGCGACTCGCACGGAATCAGCTGAGCGGAGGAAAAGGTTCACCTTGACCAGGCCGGCGAGAGCGAATGCGAATGCGAATGCGAGCCAGCCAAAGCGGCGAGCGCAGCGCCACCAAGCGAGGCGAGCAGGCCGGAGCCGCGCGCGCACCTGTTGTTGGTTTGTGTGCCGCGTTCGCGCTATACAGGCGCCATCTGCCACTTGGCCGCGGCTCCACTCTCGTCCAGTTTGGCCCAGTTCAGTTCAGTTCGGTCCAAATCAGACCGGCTCGGTAGAGTCGAGTTTGGTCCGGTTCAGTATTTTAATTTAGTTGAAACATTGTGAACATAACGAAGCGACTTAAATGGACAAATCGATTTCGATTTGTAACACCGCTCGCGACCTTTGGCCTGGGCGCCCGACGATTGCATTGAAGGGCGCGCGCGCGGGTTTGCCGCGGGACGAGGAAGTGTCGCGACTGATACACTCGCGGCCGAGCGAGCGAAGCGGCCGCGGAGAGAGCGTAAAACGTGAACCGTATCAGCTAAGCCTGTTGATTTTGGAGGAGCCCAGCTCGAACGTAAACATTTTGACTCCGCCGGGGCCAGCCTAAGCCGCTTAGAGGGTGTCAGCCGGTGAGAGGTTTGAAACTGGTAGCCGAGTTTGTTTTGCGCCACCGGCACATTCGAATCCAATCTAATTACATCGCGCCGGCTTCACGGTTCACACGCGCGCGCGCATCAGCTTCCAATTAGGGCGCCGGTGAACCAAATCCGGTGTCTGGCTTCAGGCGAGAGGGGCGAGCTACTGTTTTGGGTCTCGCCGGCTTGCTGGCCGGCGGGCGGCTTTATTGGGGGCGCGGGTGTAACATTAGTAGTGTTGCGAGTAGTGCATTTGGTGCATCTGCATCTGAATGTGCATCTGCTGCTGCTGCTGATGCTGCTGCTCGAGGCTGGCCGCCGGCGGCTGGTAGCAGGCGAGCGGCGGCGGCTGCTGCTGCTGGGCGGGCGCCTGCTCGCCATATAGGCCGCTTCCGGCGCAGTGATCGGCCGGCCGCAGACGGGGCTGCTGAGTTGGGTGCTGCTGGCCGAGCTGCTGCTGCTGCTGCTGCTGCTGCTGAGGCGGCTGCGCCGGCAGCGGCGCCGACTGCGACACAGGCTGCTCGCCGGCCGGCTGCTGGTAGTGGTGGTGCTGGTAGTGCTCAAAGGTGTAGGAGGCGGCCGCGGCTGCCGCTGCAGCCGCTGCGGCCGCCGCCACAACCGTCGGCTGGCCGCCTGCGCTTGCGGCCGGCGATTGGGCGGCTCCACTTTGACTGTCGGCACTTGACTTTCGGTCGCGCGCTCGCCGATTCGAGAACCAGACCTGGCAGGTGAGCGAGGAGGTATGGGAAATATTTTTATGATTGATTAGCGGCGCGTCCAGCTGGGCCCTTTGAGTGGGGCGGCCGGCCTCGCTTGTTGGCTGCAGGCTTGCAGCGGGCTGCCAACGCAACCTCCCGCGCAAAAGCCATTGGCCGGCGCCCCATCCATCAAGCTGCTTACCTGAACGCGGGACTCCGTTAGTTTGGTTAGGCGGGCAAGTCGCTCGCGCGTCGGCACATCCGGATAGGTGCAAATCCTGAACTCGCGCTCGAGGAGCTCGATTTGGTCGCTTGTGAAGGAGGTTCGCGAGCGGCGCTGCTTGGTTGAGCCATTGGCGCCGCCGCCGCCGCTGCCGCCAATGCCTATGCTTGGCGAGCGGGAGTCGCCGCTCTGCTTGCTGTCCGAGTCCTCCAAAGCCGCTTGCGGAAACTGAGCGAGCTGGCGGCCGCTGGCCCCGCAGTCGGCCGGCCTCGCTCGCTCCTCGGCCAAACTCGATTGCTTTGTTGTCTCTTTGGCTGCTCCGTTCAGTTTGTTTAGCGGGATCGATTTGGGTTTAAGGCGCGCAGGTTAGCTGGCTTGTTCGGTTATTAATAGAGGCAGAGGTCAAGTCGGCGCCCGTTTAGCCTAGCGAGCTGGCCTCTGCAGCGGCGGCGACAAAACGAGCGCCAGCTCGACTCGCCGCCGCCGCCGCCGCCGCCAGAGGACACAAACAGAGCCCACTTTCGATTTCAATTAAACTTGGGCGCGGCCGCCTGCACCTGGTTTTGCGCCCGCGCGGCCGCACCCTTGCAGGTGAGCGCCCGTCCGGCGCGGGCGACAATGGCGGCGGCCGCATTGTCGCAGCAGCAGCAGCAGCAGCAGCCGCCGCCGCCGCCGCCGACATGCCACCAATCGGAGGCCGATCGTCGGTGTTTATTATGGCTAATAAAGAGGCCGCCCGCTCGGCTGGCTGCGCCGCTCGCGCGCTCGAGGCGCCGGCGCCCAAGTGGCGGCGGCCGGCCGAGCAAGCGGCTAATCCAGTGCGCCTATAAGCGGGACTGTTGCGCGAGCGGCGCCGCCAGTTGTTGAGCGAGCTGTCGAGTTTTGGCCAAAGTCAGCGGCGGCGGCCAAACTGGGCCACAATGGAGGAGTTGAGGCTCAATGAGTTGCTCCATAGGCGGCACCATTTGTTAACGTGTTACAAGCTCAACTCAAACGCGCGGGCCGCCCCGGCCGCTTTGAGGCGCCGCCGACGGGCGCATTGTGCAAAGGCTAACGACGGCCCATTGTTGTCGTTTGCGCCCTCCGCGCTGCTATTTGTTGCTCACTCGGCCGCTCGACACTCTTGGGGCCACACAAACACTCGCCGGCGCTCATCGTCTCGGCCGCAACAAGCCAGCAGCCTGCACAATGGCCGCTGAACTCGAGCTGGCGAACTCAAACTTGACTCCCAGCGGCCACCAGCCTGTTTTATGAGAATAAATCACAAACATTTTTACCTGAATATTCATCAATCGCAGTAAATAGTGTGATAAAGTAGGCGAGGTTGGCTTTGCTGGCGCCGGTGGACAGTTTGTTGCGGCCGAATGGCTTGGCGCGCGGGCCAGCCAATTGATTGGCGTCAGTGGCGGCGGCGGCGGCGGCGACTTGCTTGTTGTCGCTGGCCTTGTTGTGCCCACTGGCCTGCGGTCGGACATTTCGCACACACAATTGATTCCACGCAGCCGGGAGGTGATGGGGCGCGATGGGCAGCCGCCTGCTCCAGTTCCCTCTTCGTTGGCGGCCCCATTGACGCCGGATCCATTTCCTCCAATGGCAGCGGCGGCGGCCGCGGCGGCGACAACAGCAACGCCAACCGCAATGGCACCGCCGCCGCCGCCGCCGCCACTGGCCCGCTAATTAGCCATGACGCGTAACGCTCTTTGCCAATCAGATGGATCCATCGGCGGCGCTCGGCCGCTCGCCAGGCAAACTCGATGACAACAACAAACTCGACCGGCCGAGATTCAAAAAGGAGCGCTCGGTCGCGATGATCGCGCGCGCGCACACACGAATAACATTGGGCCAACACGCGCCCGATTCATAAAACTCCGGCCGGCCCCAAAAGGCAAACCGGCCCGAGCGCCAAACTGAGGGCCAACAAGCGGGCTCATGAGCGGCGCTTCCGCCGGCCAGATCTTGCGCCGCCGCCGCCGCCAGCCCGTTTGTCGCCCACCAACATCCATTAATGGCTCTGAAAAATTATCATCCCCCCTCGGCTCAAATGCTCGCGCCCGCAACCATGAACGCCGACTTCATCCACTCGCCGGCCGGCCACTCGAGCGCGCGGCCGCCGGAAACACTTACCTTGGTAGTGCTGCTGCTGCTGCTGCTGGAAGGCCAGCTGAGCGGGCTGCGCGTACTGACTGCTGTCGAAGTGGCGCTGGCCATATAGGTGCTGCTGATGCTGCTGGTGCTGCTGGTGCTGGTAGTAGTGGTGCTGCGCGTGTTGCACGTGGTAGCTGGAGGCGAGGTGTCCGTGTTGGAGGTGCGGCTGTTGCTGCGACTGCGACTGCTGCTGCTGCAGCGCCAGCTCGGCCGGCTGCAGCTCGGCCTCATATAGACTGGCGGCGTCAGCGGCGGGCGCCTTGTCCGTGTGCGCGGCTGCTGCAGCTGCGGCGGCCGCCGAGTAGTAGGGGTGACTGGCGGCGGCCGCGCGCTGGTAGTAGTAGTCGTAGACTTGCTGCTGCTGCTGCTGCTGCTGGCCCGCGGGCTCGGGCAGCGCGGCCACGCCCAGGCCGGCGGGCGGCGAGCAGGCCGCCAGGAGGTGGCCGTCGGGCTGGAGCTGGCGCGGCCGCTGCTGCAGCTCGCCCGCTAGCTGGGCCTGCTGCAGGCTGCCCGAGTCGGTGCTGCTCGAGGCGCTGCTCGTGTTTCGCTGGAGCTGTTGCTGGCGCTGGCTCGCCGTCTCCTCCCGCTGCTGCTGCTGCTGCCCGCTCGCCTTCTTCTTCTTGCTGCCGCCGATTATTCCCGGACTTATGCTTCCGGTCTCCTGGTACCTGTTCAGGATCTTTGACACGCAGCCGTGCGAAACCTTGAGGATGCGGCTGATCTGGCAAGGCCGCGTGCCCTTGTGCGCCAGCTCGATTATCTGCTTCCGCTTTGGCATTGGAAGCGGGCGGCCGTTGATGAACATGCCGCCCAGTTGGTTGCAGCGGCCCTGTCCGTGCCACAGCATCTGCGAGTGCGCCGCCGGGTGGAGCTGGTGGCCGGCCGCGTAGTGGGCCTGGTGCAGGTGCTGGCCGTGCGAGTGCGCGTGAGTGTGGCTCAGGTGCTGGTGCTGGTGCTGGTGCTGGTGGAGGGCCGACTGGTTTGGGGCCGCGTGCAGACTGTGCTGATGCTGGTGCTGGTGTTGGTGCTGGTTGGCGCCGGCCAGTTGCGCCGTCCAACCGGCAGCGCAACTGTTCGCCTCCATCTCCGACATTGGCCTCTCCACTCTTCCGCTTCCTCCCTCTTGACTTTGCTTCTCCAACGAAGAATCCCTTGAACCGACTGCGATGCAAACTGAGCCAGACTGGCTGGCCGATTGACTGATTGACTGGCCGAGCGCCACTAGACGACTGGGCGGCCGCTCAAGCGAGCCACTCGCCTCTCTCCTCTGTTTACAATAAACTCGCTCCCACAAATTAAACCCCCCTCGCTCGCTTGGGCGCCCCTTCCGCCTCCTTGGGTGCAACTGAGGAGGCTAGAGCAACCTGGCCCTTGGCTCTGGCCCTGAGCGAGCCGGCCGAGCCCGCTCAAGGGCGCGAGGGGAGGCTCGCGCAAGTGCGCCTGCGCGCGGACACTCCCGCCGGGGGATTCCGCGCTCTCCGCTGCTGCTGCTGCTGCTGCAGCCGCCGCCCGACCCTTGGGAGCGCCGCCGGCCGCTCATATAGTTCAGCGCCCGTTGGCGCCGGCGCCACAGCCACAGGCCAACGAGATGGCTGCGCCAAAGCGGCCGCAAAGCTCGAAAATGGTTAACCAAATCTAGTTGTCAATCGGCGCCAGCTTCATGGCCGCTCGCCACTTAATGAATCGCCGCTGCTGCCGCCGCCGCCTTGAAGCGCGGGCGCCGTCGAGCGGCCAACAGGTGAGCTGGCGCCAAACGGCCGCCGCTGCAGCCGCAGCCGCAACTGCCGCTGCCACTGAAACAAGCGGATGCATCCACTGGAGGCCGCACATAATAAATCATCCATCAATGGGCACAGGTGAACGGTATTGTTTGCACAAGTGGGCAGCCGCCTCTTTTTGTCCAAGCTCGACCATTAATCAAGGGCCGCACTCTTGATTAATCTTGGCCACCAACGACAACAAGTGGCGATTGTTTCCACTGGCCAGCGAGCGGCGGAGTTGTGCGGCCCTTGAATGGAGCCGAGCTGGTGTCTTGCGGGCGCCGCTCGCCGGGCCTGTGAGTCAGCTGGTCGTCATAGCGACGGAAACTGCCCAGGTGGAGGAGGCATCGTTGCGCCAGCCTTCGAGCGTGCAAGCGTCCCTATGAGCGCGCTGGGCGCGTGGCTCGCGTTGCGCTAACACTTTGCTCGCCTTGCGCAGCCGCCGCCGCCGCTTATGCCACCGCGGCCGAGCTCAATGTTTACCTGATATTTTGTTTGACTCTCCTCTCGGCTGCTCCCATTCTTTAGCCGCCCATGTCGGCGCTAATCTCGAGGAAATTTTTGCGCCCTCAAACTGGATCAGCTCCCCTATTAGCCCGTTAAGCTGTCCCATAGAGACTGTACGCTCAAATGTTGACGAGCGAGCCCATGGACACGGCCTGTTTTGGGCCCACCTCATCAGTTGGTCCACTCGAGTTCGACAAGGATACAAACGAGCGCTTGCAATCCGTCCAACTGGAGCGAGAGTCCAAGGAGACAAACCAGGATGGCGGCCAACTCGGCCAAGCGACGAGAAAATGTAGAGGCGACTCGCGCGAGTCCAGGCGCAATCCTTCGCATCCAACCATCGCAGAGGAGCCAGAGCTCGAGGAGCAGGAGGAGATTGCAATGGTGGCCGAGGAGATCGACGTCCAGCGACAGCTGAGTCTTCTCCGAAATTTGCTCAATATTGAAAGGGATAGGAACGAGCAGCGAAGAAAAAACAACAATGTTATGCAACACTATCTCCAGCAACTCCAAGCCGACTACCTCAACCTCCAGCGCGACCTGCTGGAGGCGCTCGAGCTTGGACACAGGATAAAGGCGCAAAAGGAGGCTCAAATCGAAGCTTTGAATGCAACAGTGAGGGAGAAGGATCGGCTTGTTGAGCAGCAAAGGGTTAACTTGGAGAACTTGGACGAGTCAAAATTGAGGGCCGAGTTCAAGGAGTTGCAAGCGAAACAGGAGAAGTTATTCCAGGTTGAGAAAGAGCAACTAGTTGGCCAGATTGAAACCGTCGAGAGGAACTTGGAACAAGAACGAAACAATCACTCCCAAGCAATTTTACAATTCCAATCCAAACTGGACGAACAGCTCAGGTCTCACGATTTAGAGATGAGCAAATTGAGCAACAAGTCTTCAATGTTGGAGTCAGAACTTGAGCGGCTCCTTGGGGAGCCAAAGAATCTGGTTATAAAGTTGCTGAAGGAGGAGAAGGCGAAACTCGCTAGCCAAGTGGACGAGCTCCAGTTGGTGCTGGACGAGAGTCAGGCAAAGTACGAGTGCTTGCGGAAGAGGGTTGAGAGTTTGCTCAACGAACAGGAGCAGATGGAGCAGCGAGCTGGTGCGGAAATGGAGGCTCTATTGCAACTGAATGCCGATCAACGGAAAACTATTAGCGAGCTCAAGATGGAACTGGACGACAAAGAGGAGGTTATTCAGATTTGCCAGTTCAACTTGCAACGGAGCGAGAAGCGGGCCAAGAGTTTGATGGTTGCACTCAAGGGCAAAGAGGAAACTTACAAGAACTTGGTGGAGCAACTGGATTCGAAACACGAACTAGAAAGGGGAAACTCGGCCAACGAGATCAAGGCTCTGGGACGCAAGTTGGTGGAGCTAGAAAGTGAATTGGACAAGAGGCAAAACGCAATGGTTAAGTTGCAATTGGATCACGAGAACCAACTCGAGTCTATTCGTAACGATCGAGATCAGCGAGTCAGCAAGCTCAGCTTGGAGAGGCAAAAGGTCGAGCGCGAAATGCAGGCGGCGGAAATCAAGCTGGCCCAAGCGATCGATGAGCGCGACGCAAAGTCCAAGTGTATCGACCAGCTGCAGAGAGATGTCGCACATTTTAGGGAGGAGAGCAAGCGTCTATCCATCGAGCTGACGAAGTGCGAGGCCAAACTGTTCGCGAGGCAACAAGAGCTAAGCAAGGCGATTCAGGAGCGTTCAATTAGCTGCGAGAAACCCGAAATCGGGCAGCAACGGCTGAGTCTCGACCTCGAGGAGTCTAGGCGCCGATCGAAGCGGTTAGAGGAGACAATCGAGAGGATGAGGATAGAGAATGAAAAGTTGTGCTCAAAACTGAAGCTCAGCGAAAACAACTTGGCCAGGATGAGCTCGGCCATCAGCAAGGAGCAAGCAAAATATGTACACGATTACGAGATTAAGATGCAACAGCTCAGTGTAGAGAAAACTAGTTTTGATAAGAACAAGAACAAGTACAAAAGGTACGGATATAAATTGAAAAAGTATTGCGAGCACCTGCGTCAAGTCCACAACCATATTTGCAATCCAACCAACTGCGGCTACTCTATCGGACCCATGCGCCCGCAACCTGTTAACCTAACCCCCTTCAAGCGATCTCCTGCAGACAAGGATCGATCCTCGAGTTGTCTGATCTCGTCCGACGAAGGCGAACAATACTGTCAATCAGACGACCAGAAAGAAAATCAAGACTTCCATACACCCAAACACGAGCGTCGCAAGGAGAAATTCTTTATCAAGCGGACAGGATTAGCGCCCTTAAGTCCGATTGGTCTCAACTGTTGATTTGCGCGACACCCATCGAATCTCACCGATTGTAACAATAAACTATTCGAGGTATTTTTGTCAAATTAATGGGTTGCCCATCCGTCCGACTGGCACTCGGCCAATCGAGAGCCAGAACGAAGCACTTAACCCCGATGCTGCTCACGTGGAAGCCGGTCACTCTTGAACCGCCTCATATCTATTCGGGCCCACCCTTGGAGTTTTATCGAGGATTGTGTAATGTTCGTTGCAGAGAGAGGTCAAGGTCAAACAGACCAATTTATTGGTCAATCTGACAGCCGGCTAGTTTTCTCTACAAGTTCCTGGCCGAGAGTGTCAAAAAAGAGTCACGTTGTTGAATATGGTCAGCTCTAGGATTCTGTCGAGCAATGAGAGTCCACCGCTGCCACTGTCGCCCGTTGGCCGGGCAGTTGCACCATTATAACCGCTTGATATGGAGGAGGATTCGTCCACTGGCCCGCCCCTCCTGCCTCCGTTCGAATCACTCTGGCCTCCAGAACCCCTGAGGTTGTCGTTCATCTCTTGGTTGCCCCCGTCTGATCCCCGACTCGAGCCAGTCTGTCCACCAGATTCGCCTCGGTCGCCAGTCGACCCCTCAGAGCCTCTGGAGTCCTGATTTGCGCCGCCTCTCGTTCCACTGTCACCATTTCCCGCTACGCCATTGGCCGAACTCGACGGGTTCAATAGGATTGCTGGTCTAGCCTTGGTCTTCGTGATCACATAGAGAACGGGTTGAGCTTGCGCACTGTTGCTGTTGGCCAATTGGTCAGGATTGATTAGGACCAGAGACCCCTGAGCGCTACCAACTCGACCCTTTATAGCCTCGGACTGTTCCAGTTTCATTGAATGCGCCCGCCTATCCTGCACTGAATCTCCTCCCAGCGCTTTGCTGGCCGAACTCGAGCTTGGACCCTGGCGCCGTCTAATCAGACTCACATAAGTCTCCTCGAGGCTACCCTGACTCGGCTGCTTGGCGTCCAGGGCGAGCGATACGAGCTTGTTGTGCGAATTAATGTTCACAACTCTCGCCGGCTCCGGCTCTGATTGTTCCTCATGAGCTCCGTTTGTTATCGCGATCACTTGGTTTGGCTCTGAGCCAGCGGAGAGGCTTGCAGCTTGCATCCTTGGGCCCCACTTGAGGTTTGCTAGGTTGTTTGTGGGGCAGGAGTAGCGGTCGAGGGGGCCAGCTTGGAATCGGGGCATGGAGGAGATTCGAGAGTAGGCTGCATCGCCTGGACAAATGGTGCATCGGGCATCCCGGTGCCCGTGTAGCAGATACTCGGCTGTTAGCGAACCCGATTCAACTGCGCAATTTATGAGAGTTGCAAGGGCAAACTCCATCTTGGTTGAGGGGTAAATATCCTGGAAGGTTCCAATGAGTGCAATTCCAAGCGAGTCATGGTTGTAGTTGAGCGTGTGAAATCCACTGTGCTCGAAGCCGATGCCCTCGTAGATTGTTCCATCGCCGGATATTAGAAAGTTGTAGCTTATATCGGGCCAGTTCTTTGTATGTTGGTGATAAGCTTGAATTGCCTGGAGACGAACCGAGCACGAGTTCAAGTCGGCACAGGTGCGCCCATCCCAAGCTTGATGTACGATTACTCGCTCTGGCGTCTGGCTGAAGAGTTTGATTGCGCTCGCATCCGGAATTGGCTCCTTTGCGCCCCAGGAGTGGCGGCTGACAAACTTCATCTGGCTGCAAGCTGAGGCTGGCCGCCACAGTTCGCGCGCCTCTTCGGCCAGGCTAAGTGTGAGGGTTGGATCGGTTAGTAGGTAGCCAAGGGCGGTTATTTGCAGCCAGCCGATCGGAGTGGCTGGCCGGCAAGTTGCACTGCTCACTGCACATTTAGGCATGATTCGTCCGAGAGCCGCTGGCAACTGCAGCTTGAATCAGCAGCAAAGACTCTCAGGATCGGCTCATTGATTTTGTCGAGAAGCAAAGATTGAATACGATACAATCTGTTTACGTTTAGAACTTTTCTTGCAGCAGGCTCATTCAATTATCGGGCATGTTGATGCAGAAGCACATCTAGCGACGAGCAAAAGGGGAAGCTGTTAGGGTGCCACCATTGTTTGACCTCTCAGCCAGCGTCTACTGGATTTGTCTGGCTGAACGAGCGTGAAAGTGAATAAAGCGGCAGCAGGTATCTCGTCAACCCCTGAATGAGAGTTCCGCACCATTCCGCTGACTAAACTGAACTCACATCCGTTCAATCGCTGATAACCACACTAGATCTGGTCGCCCCTGTGTTCTGACAACTTGCAAAGCCAGATTTGAGAGGAACAGATCGAGCCTTTGCTTCCAAATTTAACACCACTGGCAAGGGATGCTAACACACATTGGATGATAGAGGAAATGTGGGTCCATACATCTGTCGGCTCTGAGCTCAAGTTTGACTCTTTTGTTGCAAATAAAAAGCTTGAAAATTGGTTGCGCGAGTGTAACCAACCTAAATCGAGCCACATTGTTGAAAGGCGATCAGCATTCGGCAACAAAGGTCGAGTTCAGCGAAGTTCGAGACGAAATTTTAATTCAGTTAGAGCGGCTGAGCATTCAGCTCTAGGGTCAGACACTAGCTTGCTCTTCCTAGTTTAGCGCAATCGCGATCGGTGAGCTCAAGTGCAACAGCAACCAACCACAGTTGCCTCTGGCGGTGAATAGATTTTCGATGTAGAAAAGTCGCAGGTAGGCATACGAAAGGTGAGCAAAAATTCGTCCGCCATAAAACAGCTACTGATACGACTGATCCAATCTCCTCACGTACGAGCTTACAACTATGAATTGTCTGAACAATCTGCACATGATGCAATCACTCTCTGGTTTGAGCTTAGTTGAATTGTTCGTTCACAGCATTGGCCACTGGCTAGTTAGACCAGGGGTCTTGTTGTATGAGTGCATTGATTGATACACGATCTATCAATCAGTCAGTCTGGGCCCGTGGACTTCTCTGGATCATCTTCCTGTCTCACACGACTCATTCTAGGTCCTATGCGAGCCTTTGAAAGCCCACATAACTATGAGATAGCCGGCGCCCGGAGCGAAATCTGGAACAGTTGATTCACTCTCCTATGGAGTTGTTAGATGTGCCATTTTCGTAACAACTTTGAAGGGCCGAGGCTTCTTGTCCAAGAACAAGCAATACCTATAAGTTTGATTGGATATCGATTCCTCTCATCGAATAAATCAATCTCAATCGGGATGGTGGATCCAATTCGCCTACTAATCTGATCTTGCATCCGTCTATGACAGATGAACCCGAAGAAAAGTAGAAAGCGGTTGTACAACCACTATGAATTGGATCATGGATCTGTTGCAAGCATCTTCTAGCTCAGGCAGTATCTCGTGTTCTAGATCTTGACGCACCCTCTCTTCTCCGCCGCAGTAAACAGTCTTACTTCAAGGCCATATTTGGTTGCATTGTCTAACGGGCAGATTCCGTCGAGCTAGATACACATTTCCAGCTAGCGAAAGCTAGCATTCATCCACGATGCAGGTAGATTTCAAGTTGTCTTTTTACATTGGCCTCCTGATCCTGTATGGACAACTGGTTGTGCCAACTTACAGCGAGTGTATTGAGAGCCAAGATGGCGATAAACAGTTGTGGAAGGGACAGCATTTGCTCTTGCAATCGACTTGGTTAGCCCCAGAGGGTTTCAACGAAAGTGAATGGATCGCCAACTCAGTGCAGAATCAACTAAATCTGCCTCATGCCCACGACAAAATATCTTCGACGATCTCTATTTATAACAGAACTAACGAGAATCCTTATTTCTTCAAAACAAACATAACTTTGAGCTCCAAGATCAAGCCAGAGAGATCCGGTATGTTGAGCAATGATTTGCTCACTTTTTTAGGACAAATCATTGATTGCACTGTAGAATGTAACCAGACATTTACCGATAGTAGAGAGATATTGGAATTCTGGCCTCATGTTAAGCTTATGACTTGGCATCGGCATGGAAAACCGGCTTTGGTTCAGAAATTGAGGGTGTTGCTAGACAGATCCATCACAATCAATACGAACGAATGCAATCTATGCGAGCAAATTAATTTAATTAAGACCAGCTTTGGAAATGTTCCCTTATACATGAAGATCTATCACAATCTGACAAATGTAATTTACATCTTGGATCCAGCTCATTGGCTTGGCTTATTTCTCGGGATATGGTTGACAACTTGTTTTGTCATAGCAATGCTTATAAAGAGGCGCGATAAACGTCGTTTGCGGCTAAACCTCGAGAAGAAAGCTGACTATCCGTTTTCTACGACAATCCTCTGACAAGGGGCAGAGTGGCGACTAGCTAGCTCTATGATACAGAAAACCCCTCGATTAGTTTGTGGGTCTGATGCTCTTGGTTTAACTTGGATGCCTCATCACGCACTATCTCGAATATATGATGTGATAGCTTTGGTTGAATGAAATTCAAAAAGTATTTCAGATCACAGTCAACATAGTTGTAAATGGAAACGATTTTCCCAACCAAGTGATAGAAGAAACTCTTGTAGTCTTGTGCCAACTTATTGGACTTGTTTGCCAAGGTACAATCCAATTTACTCATGACATCTACAGGAATAAAGTAGCGTTCTTTGAGGACAAGTCGCAAAAAGTTCACACCATTGATTACGCGTAGTGTCGTCGATATGTCTACGGTTGATTCTGCGCCAAAGAAGAAGATTTCAGAGAGGATATTTTTGCTAACTGCGGATGTCTCGGTTGACTTTTTGAGGAAAGATAGGAACTTGTTGAATATGAAGCATTGCAACTCAATCAATTGAAACTGGCAATCAGGTTGACGAAAGCAATTAACTCTTTCGGTGATGGACTTGTTCAGCATTAATAGGCGATCAACACAACGAGGTATTTTGTAATTATCCGTATAATCGCCCTCCAAAACAGGATCCCACCTTGTGTCCGAGGTGGTGATATTTTTGAGATTCCTCTTCGCACATTCCCACTCAACGTCGATTATCTTCTCGAACAGGGTTTGTTCGGACATGACGGATAGCAAATCGTACTTATCGTCCATGGTATAAAAGTTAGGACCCAACAATTGGCGCACGACTTTTGTAAACTTGATCACCTCATTGTAAGTGTGTGTGAGGATAGAGACACTATTGGTGTCGCCCTCCAAATCCTTGGAAACAGTTTTCATATCTTTCGTTAGCCGTATTACTGCCATCTCAATCATACATAGAATGAACCTATGTTTGGCAGGCAACTGCCCGCTTTCCCCATTTTGGTCAGTCTTAAATTTAGATTCGACGATATCTACGTGCTCATAGATCCATTTGAGCGTCTGGTTAAGATACCACTCTGGTTTGTCTATGATGTTTGTCTTTGGTGATATAATGAAGTGGTAAACCCATTTCTTTCTGATGGGTTCGACGTAGGCAGAGATTGGGTCCATGACAAATTGCCTGAGCTCCAATAGCTTGATCGATTGCTCAATATTATCTGTTTCATTAATTAAGGTTTGTAAAAGAGAGAAATGAAGATTGATTAAATGTTGATAACGTGAAAAAACAACTTTACTTGTCCCGAGGATGGCACCTTTTGGTCTTGATTTTGGTTTTGAATTTGTTACACTTCACGTGAGTTTAATAAACCACCGCTGGTCCATCCGGAGCCAAGCTGTGAAGGGGGACGGAGTCAGTGTGGACTAAAACTGCCAGCGATTTTGTTACTTGGAGCACCGGAGGAGCTTAAATTCCAAGCTTTTCGAGAAATACTATGTATTCACGACTAGAATAGATGATTTCATAGTACCATCCAAGCTTTTCAACATACTCTCAATCATATTTAACTAGAAAAGAATAGTCTCTTGTCAATTTGCCCCATTGATAGTTGGACCTCTGAGTTGGCACCTGAGAGCCCAGAACAGATGCTAGCGAACAACTAAAAGTCTCAGCAACGAAGTTCAATTTTTATATCTCATTACAAGGGGATCTACCCTGATCCATGTTTTAAGGAGGGAATGCAATACTCGATCAAAAGGTCGAAACTGCACAACAACTATTCAATCATGGTCAGCTCAATATTAGCTTGTACTCTAATCATAGTTGCTGCGATAACCATAAATGCTTCAGCTGCAAACCTTGACGAGCAAATTCAACAACTCAATGAGTTGACAGAGCGCCGGCCGATTATTAAACTGAATGCCGACAAGTTCCGTCGCTTCATTGGAAGTCAAAGCGTTCCAAGAAATTACTCCTTCATTGTCATGATGACTGCTCTGTCACCACAAAGGAGTTGCCAAATTTGTCGACAAGCCCATGAAGAGTTCATGGTCACCGCATCATCATTCCGAAGTTCGCCGCATTCCCAATCCAAGCGACTCTATTTTGGATCGGTCGACTACGACGAAGGCTCCGAAATATTCAACACACTTAACATAAACTCAGCGCCATGCTTTTTGTATTTCAGCGAGAAGGGAAACTTTAAGAACCCAGACGAGCTTAACATCCAGCGTCTTGGGTTTGGAGCAGATGTCATAGCGAGATGGATCGCTGAGAAAACTGGATTGAGTATAAAAATACATCGGCCACCGAGTGCCTCGGTGCCCCTATATACAGCAACTTTAGCCCTGGTGGTGGCTGCAATCTTGTACATGAGCAGAGACTCGATTCGAATGATATTCAACAGGAACGTTTGGGCAGTAAGTGCGGTTGCCGTTGTTCTTCTCATGACATCGGGCCAGATGTGGAACCACATCAGGGGAGCGCCTCTCATGCAACGTGGCCGCAATCAGAACAATTACATCCATAGCAGTAGCAGTGGTCAGTTCGTAATTGAAACGTATCTAGTGATGCTCATGAATGCCGGTATCGCGATCGGTATGGTTCTCATGACGGATGCCCTCAGAACAGGAGATAAGGCAGATCCAAGGCGAAAAAAGTTGCTGGCACGAGTTGGATTCTTCATGATGGTCATCTTTTTCAGCCTGCTTTTGTCGATATTCAGGCAGAAATCTTATGGCTACCCGTACAGACTTCTGTTCTGATCATTATTTACTCCATAACTACTTAGTAGAGGTCGTAAATTAAATTGAAGATGATACAAGCTACTCAGCATCCGTGCTGAGAACGATTTTTTCATCTAAGGCACTCTTAAGTCTGCAATTATTCATCGAATCCTTCTTCCAGGTATGATAAAGTATTCTTGGTCTCAATCCTCACGATACTCTGAGAGAGTGTCTGCAAAGTGCGGGCAATCTCACGTGGGCGTACCCGTGACCGAGTGGGCGGGAGATCTGTGCCCGCTCTCCTTGAGTCTCAGCAAACGTTGACCGACGAACTAGAAAGCCCGATTATATCTGTTTGGTTACAGGAATAAATACCATGCGATCTATGATTGTTCTCACGTCGGCCTAAGAGTAACTCATTATCGCAACAGGATACCAACTAGAAAGTGGGTATAAGCCAACAGCACCATTAATGTCTATCCACGTACAGATATAGACATATTATTACCATCATAAACTAGTCTTGAACAAGCTTAAGGATGAGCATTCAAACATTTAGAAAATTCGCCCCAACCTTGAAGGAGATACGAATTCACCTCTGCCCCCAAAGTCAGAATAGCAACGGAACTCGTCAGTTTATTGAAAAGTACTACTTAGGCATCAAACAAATGAACCCCAACCTTCCAGTTCTTATTAGGGAATGCACTGGGGTCGAGCCTAAGATTTGGTTGAGGTTCGAGTATGGCCAAGAGACGAGTGCATCATTGTCGAGCCTCAACGCGGAGCAAATCGCTAGTCTAGTTAAAGAGAAGGTGGCGAGTTGAATAAAGGAAAATCTCGATAGAGGATAATTAACTCAATGAAAATTTATTTAACACCTAAATTACTCGCATATATCGCAACTCGACAACTCTCGACACGGGGGCCCACCGCCGTGAAGCTTTCTTAAATACTTCCAGACACTTTCACTTATGGGATGGCATAGCTCACTAACTATAGCCTGTCGACTCATTGGTACTCTTCGATGCTTGCAGAGGAAGTCGAAGTTAGTTATTGGTCCAGGTTCAACAAAAGTGTTGAACTTGTTGACCCATTGTTTGGATATGAAATACTTTCTCGTATTACCTTGCGCCAAGCTTTTCCTCAGGAGTTTGCTCGCCTTCACCCTCTGCCGGTCTGTCCTATCGTCCAATGTGGACTTTTGATAGAAGAGAATATAAGCCTCACTTTCCTCGACCTGATAAGATTGAACGCTTGTCACGTATTGATCGTCGAACTCATACCACTGATCATCGTAACAATTTAACGCGTAGGTGGTATAGTGACCAGTCAACAAAGCCGATCCATGATGACAGATGCATGCGATCAAGTTGTAAGTTGTGCATTGAGCCCTGCTATCAGGACTCATAAATGGAGCTAAATCTAAACCGGTGAGCGGGAATGATACATGGGTTGTGATTTTAGCGGAACCAATTGATTCATAACGCTTGAAATGGATACAAAGCACCTCAGGTAATTCCAGAATTTTGAGGTACTTGACTCCACGATTTTTCTTCGTACAGACCTCACAACTATACTCGTTTTCGCCTTCAAGTGAATCCGAACCAAAAAATATTGATAGGCAATCATGCAAAGTTACCTTAGGGCCCCAGAACCAATTGTTAAAGTCATCGACCAGTTTCCAGAACCAGGTCAGTAGGCCGATGTCAAAGTAAGACTTCTGTATACTTAAGCTGGTTTGAACACACTCTTTGTTTTCGTTATCTTCATTGGTTTCATTCGCATCACATTGAGGGTTTGTGCTGTCACTTGATGAGGGAGTTGCTTGAGCCTGATTAACACTTAGACTATCTACATTTGTTTGGTAGTATGGATGGTCTTTCGTAGGTATTGGGATGGAAAGGTCCTTGAATGTTTCCTTAGTGGTTGAGATATTATTGCAACTTGAACATACAACTGAACTAGAAATCTTGAATTCAAACGTGTCACTTATTATACTCCTTTGGGTATTGTTTACGATAGCATCGTTCTTGTCGCCAGACTCGGAGGATGGATTGACGCTTACGAGGGGCTGCTTCAATTCATCATGGAGTTGCTCTAGAAAGCATCTGAGAAATTCCTGTGTATCTTGTTGAGTACAACCACGAAAAGCTGGGTAGATACATTTGACGCTCCTTATAATACTGGTTGGCACAGCATATTGAGGACTTTTAGGATCCCAAATTTCCTTGATCAAGTCGGAATAGTAACGACAGAGTCCTTTCTCTTTCAAAAATCCTGGACAATCCAGGACAAATCTCGTTAACTGCTGGCAATTGGACAAAGCCTGTAAGGCGCCGTTCATATAACATGTGTTGCCTAGATTTTGCAGACCTACTAGACCTCTGAGATCATCGCTGGGCTCATAGGAGTCTTGACAGTCATCATCACTTAATTCGTCATCGTCTGAGTCGAGATTGTCATCAGATTCTATCAGGTAGCGCTCATCATCGTCAGGATATATTTCCTCGACATTCCCATGGACCACGTCGCACGTATTTTTCTGCTCAAGTTCTATGTTTTGGTGGATCACATCGTTGCTTCTGCTTTCAAATTCCTCCATAATATGTCAGGGCTGGGTCTTGACCCAACATGGAACCAGCTGTCGATTTATAACATACTCAGAAGATGCAGTCCTTGGATTTTCAGTAGAATACAATAGTGTCCCACGAGTAAAATAAATAATTAGAAGATACAAAACAGATCAGATCTTCGGAACGATGAGCGCTCGCGCTCATAATCTCAGATTTATTTTGTTCTGCGCAAAGCTCGCACCATCGTCAACCGGACAGGACGTTGAACCGGATCGACTATGTTATAGCCTCAGAACAGTTTTATTTGGTTTTTGAGCCCATCCAAGCAATCAATCGTTCTTTTTCCATAATCTAGAATGTAACCCGTCAAACCTTGTAACGTGTTTAGCTGATTCAATCGCCTCAAAAACATCCCACCATGGACTTATTCGTCACACCCTACAGAATCTGCTCTTGCATCTTCATTAAGACCTATCGCGAGAATAGGCGCAGTCTGACACCAAAGCAGAATGGCAAGGTCTGCATGCTCATATTAGATATTATTCGCCACAGTGATTATTCGTTCCGTCAGCTCTTCGAACTGATTGAATCGGAGGGCGACTATGGATCGATCGTTGCTGGATTCAGACGCACATTAGCTAGGACAACCAGGGATATCAATTATCTTTTTGAAGTCGTCAAGGACTTCAGGGATTGTGACTCCGCTGATGTCAATTCATCATCATTATCTATCGAGAATAACTCGGTGGCAGGTTTATATCTAAGGAAGTTAGCTATCTATTTCGATCGCCTGACCCACCAATCATGTTCGAGACTATTTGATGATCTCATTGCATATGTAACGTTAAACATGATGATGCGCCGTGTAACACGTTTCACAAAACCATGGACACCGAGAACAACTAGATCAGGTGTCGTTCCCTCCGATCCGTTCAGAGCTGTGAAGCCTGTTAACCAGATAAACTACGAAATCTCTCGCCTTCAAGCAAACGAACAACGTGCCATGAATCCAAAAGAGTTGCACGAATCACTTCGACGCCCATCTAATTCTTGCAAAAGCGATGCAAGCTTCTTGAGGTATCTCAACCTACTCAGAGTTAACGAGTCAGTTGGCTCAAAACACCTTCTTATGGCTTATTTTGATATGGTATCAGATACAGTATCACGTAGTTATTCGGCATTGAACTACGCCATTTGGTATCTTCATCATGGTGAATACAAGCGGGCTATCGAGTGTCTGCAAGAGTGTTACTGTTGTGCTCAGGCCGCTGATGATGACAAATGCTTATTGATAGCATTGATGTGGCTAGCTAGGATTGTAATTCAGGCTAAGCAAAAGAACTCTTCAAAGTATAATGTATCTGCTCTCTTGAATTTAGTGAGAAGAAGAAGCCACATAGCTGGTATGCCATATGTGCAAGCCATGGCAGCGATGACTCTCGAGCAGTTGATAGGGCCTGTTGATGATAGTGAGATGCTCAAAAAATCATCAAATACCCTCAAACAAGTGGCTCTCAATAGTCGGCAACCAAACCACCTGCTCGGCAACTCGAACCAACAAAATCCTCTCGATAAGGATGAAATCCTACCGTCAGCCGAAATTTTAGCGGTCAGGAACTCTATGAATGACGTTCTTGCCATGCACTATGCCCTACTATCAGCACATCTGAGTTTAATTGACTCTAGCCAATCATCCGCTCTAGCATCACAAACGCTCCTACATTTTGATCTCGTTGAAAAATGCGGAAACGAAGATGTACTCATGGTGAATGAAAACATGTTTATCGCTGTCAGAAATCTCGCTTACCACGTTTGGAACTCGACTAGAAGTATTCAACTAGTCAGGGAAATTCTTGTTGACTTGTGCTCAAGCAAGATACCGATACACCGGACAGATCACCACTCTATATGGAGACAGGCACTTTCAGAGATATCTTTTGAGTACTATGTTGAACAGGAGAACTGGTCAGAAGCTGCCAAAACTATTGCAATTATAAGGGAGACAGACTATGATGGTGCACAGTTGCGTCAAGCAGATCTACTCAAACATATGGGGCTTTATGATGAAGCTCTAGAACAAGTGGACGACTTGATAACAAGAATTGAATTCGAGGAGAACTATTCGAAGGATCCTGCTGACTTTGTTGGATCGTGTGACACTCAAGAATTGACTATCTCTTCACATCCATCGCTTTCGATGGAGCACAAGGCTTTTATCAAGTCCAAGGCGCTCCTTCTAAGAGCTACCCTTATTAATGACGAGACCAAGATTTTAGAGAGTTTGCACTATGCCACAGAGAATAGATTTCTTCACATGAGGACAGCATGTCTTGTTCAGCTTGCAAGACGTTGGTTGGACAAGAGTGATAAACTCATGGAATCAATAGTGATAGAGGTTTTTGCGAACGGGACGAAAATAGAGAAGCGCGAATTGAGACAACTCCTTGAGAAGTCAACCGCCTAGGGAATTCGTTGAAGTCTATCTCAATTGAATTTCGCTGCAGTATCGCCCGGCATCCACTTTATCTCCACCTTTGTTATCTTAGATTGCGCATGATCCAGCGTTCATTCATTGCGCCGGCAGTTATCTTTGAGTCTTAAAATTAAAGGGACTATTCAACATTGGAGGCTGGGTATCCGAGCCCCACTTTCGAGAAATTTGTTACTGAATTTCTGTTCCTTTTCCTGTCTCAGTCATCCTCAAACGACCAGGCGATGGGTGACGTAACGACCTGCAGTATCGCTGTTTCTGATAATCTTTATGACCTGACCTCGCTTATAGCCGTAATAACGCGCTACCGGATCGGTGGTCAGCATTTTCATAAGTTGACTTTCTTTGAGCCTGTAACGGCTGAACAATTCTTCCTTCTCCTCAATAGTTAAAAGGATATGCTGTGGCACCAACTCGTGTTCAGTAATATTTATCAACATTTCTGATTCAAGAAAGTCCTCAACAATGTACTCGGGGGCTACATTTCGCATTGCTTGCTTGGCACTTGGAGTTAATCCCATCCTAACTATTATAATTGCCCTATTCGCGCCCTCCTCCTGCATTCTAGCAACGTAATTTTGGACAGCTTTTACCCCTATTTTGGGTTCATCTGGGAAGAAAACAAACATCTTATCATCGAAGTTGTTGTGTTGTGCACATAGAATAGTCAATTCGCTTCTATCTGGTTTGACATGATCGTAGTGGAGCTTGAACTGTTCAAGTGTTTCGTCCAATTCGTCTTGCGTAATCAGGTATCCGCGATCGTGGCAGAGTTGGAGAACGGTGCGACGAACTCGCCACATTTTGTACAGTTCGGCACTGTCGTCCGACATGATTCGATGCCAGAAGGTGACCGATGATTTGGATCTGGGTGGAATTAGTTTAGTTGCGAGTATATCTGAGAACTCTTGGGGTTAGTGTCATGGCAAGAAGAATCATAACAAACGCGCGGAAAACACGTGACAGCATTCAGTCAGCGTGCGCAGGCTCAGCGCGTGGGCGCGCGCTTTTTCAAACGTGTCAAGCTCAGGTCGGGGCGTCTTGGCAGCGATACTGGTGGGGCCGCGGTGATTGCGAGCATGCGTGGAGGCTCGGTCGACTTGATCTCGATTCTTGGAAGGCGTCGAGATGAGCAGTTGGATGTTTAAATTAGTTCAAGTCGTGTTATTGAAGTGAGCGCCCAAGCTGGCGTCTCCTCAAGAGGAAGAAGAGGAGGAAGAATTCAGTGTGCTTGGCTAAACGGGAGCGAGTTTGTCTGCGCAAATGAGAGAGAAACTTGACCGCCACAGTATGCATTCGAACTCTTTAACAGGTTAGAAATTCTCACTAATTCTATCAGCATTGGGAGGCCGTTGTTTGTGTGCCTGAGGGGCGAGTTTGCAGTGTGAGTTTAATGCAAGTTGAAGGGAGGAGCAAAATTTGTCCTCCTTTAAGCTGGTCGTATTCTAAAACGAAAGTGACACGAGAGCGCCTTTAGCCTGATTGAGCCGAGCGCACAGAAGATTGTTTGTTGGCGACGAGCAAGGGGTGTGGAGTTTTAACAGGCTTCTTGCCTGTTTGATGTTGATTCCGACGGGAGGCCCAATTGTGGGGAGCAAGCAGCTCGCGATTTGATCGGAGAAGGTTAGTATTGGGATGGCGGTCGGATGAGGTTTGCGACATTGGACTTGCGGCGTCAATTGAGAGCTCACGCAAACAACAGGAACCAGATCTGTCGCAAACTCGCGATCTCAGCCGTCGCTAACAAGCCGAGACAAGCGCAAACTCTTGCAGGCTTAAAGCATGTGTGTTCATTAGCAGAGCTTTCTATGTATAAGTCATAACCCTCAAGCATTTTGAAAGCGAGAGGTCTGCTGCCCTTGGAGTAGCTAAATTTTGTGTGAGCCTTTTTGAGCTTCAGCGCAAAGGGAAGATTAATTTGCCTTCAACTTCCGACGGCTCAACAATGCGAGCCATGTTTGCGCCCAGAGGCCAGCCAGCCAGCTAATCAGCTCGCCAAGCTCCTCGCCGAAGGAGGGAGAGTAGAATGGGCCAATATATCATGAGATCTCGATTTCGATTCGAGCCACCTGGACCAACCATCAACCCGCTCGCGTGTCCCTTGAGCCAGCCGAAATGGGCCGCCGCCGCCGCCGCCAGCAAAGTCGGCCAATTTCGTCCGTTTGGGGCCCCCAAGGCTGCAAATCAAGATGGGCCCGTCGAGCCTCCAGTTGAGCGACAGGTGCCCGGCGAGCAGAGCAAGGGCGCTTTTGGGACTGCCAGTGGGCGGCTCAGCTGGGCGAGCTATTTGGCTGGATCCGCTTTGTGATTTTGCCAGCAGACTGGCCGCCGCTGTGCGAGTTAAGCGAGCGAGCGGGCGGGCGGGCGGGAGCAAAAGTGTTGCGCAGAGCATCGGGGGATTTGGTTGCGCTTCGGGTGCCGGCAACAATGGGGACGGCCGTTTCAGTGGCGCATACAAATTGGACTTGCCAGAGACTGCGAGCGCTTGCCGTGCAGAAGATCGGGCGCGTTTTAAGGGTCGAGACCTTGAAAGTGAGGTAACTGTTGGCTTAATGGAGCGGCAGTCTGCGCCGCCGCCCCCCCCCCACTTTGCGCGCTCGGGCCTGATTCAATGAATCAAACTTGGCCGGCGCCAGACGGAACTAGCGGGCGGCCGAGCTGGCTTGTTTGCTCGAAGTTTGAGTTTGAGTTTGGGCTTTGAGTTTGGGCTCTTAGTTTGGAGTCTTGGTTGTGAGGGCGAGATTGTTGAATGAAATTTGTGCGCAATTTGACATGTTTATTTATTGTTCTTGGCGCCCGGGATTGGCCGGCTAGGGGGCGCAATGGGCGCAGTTTGGCTGCCAAGGGAGGCGAGCGGTGGGAGGAGGAGGAGGAGGAGGAGGAGGAAACAAAGCGCTTTGCTTGCTGGCCGTCAAGTTTGCGCAAACTGAAAGTGGCTCAAAAGCTGCGAGCAGCGGCGCCACTTCGGGCCAGCCGAGCGGGAGCCATCTTTTAAGCTTAGCCGAGATCAACTCTCGCTCGCTGCAGCCGGCGATGCTCGAGGCCGAAGGGGCGAGCCCATAAAGCGGCCCGTTTCCCTTGGACGCGCTATTCAAGGGCCGCCAGTGTCGCCAATCGATGGCGCCGGCTGCGCGAGCGGCCCTCACGCAGCGATTCGCCCAGATTCAAGCGGCAGATAATGAAGCTTTGAGCGCGCGTGTTTGCCTCGCTTGGCCGCCAAGATAGGCGCTCGCATGATACATTAACGCGATTGGCAGCGGCAGCGGCAGCGGCGGCGGCGCCGCCACTCCTCCTCCGCCGAGCGAGCGAGCACCTCCGCCAGCTGGAGCGAGCTGCATAACAAGTTCATTAATTTTCCACCCTCCAATTGGCAGCTGGGGCCCCCACTTCCGGCCGGCAGTGGGAGCCAGCCGGCCGAGATCATCGCCTCGGCTTGCTCATTAGAATGGCCGCCGATCGCGCTTGGCCGGCCGAGCTGAGCTCAGCTGAGCCGCCAATTTGGCACCCTCGGAATGAACGAGCGTTTGCGGATTTGGGCGCCGGCTTTTGCGGCCAAGGAGCCACTTCCGCCGCTCGGGCTCACCTCATCTCTGCGCCGGCCGGCCGCTGAGATGCGACGCGCGCAGAGAACAACAAGCCGCCCATTCCAATTCCCGTGCATGAAAATCAATATCTCGCTGGGCGGCCAAATTTATGGCCTTAATGGCGCACTTTGGCCAGTTGGTCAGTCAGCTTGCAGCCGGCCAGCCTAACGGTCGCGCGCGGCCGCCCGGAATCCTCTGCAAGCGAGACGAGAGATGAGTGGCGAGCGGGCCGACTTTGGCCCAAATGTCGCCATCCCTCCACTTTGGCTTCCTCCGCCTCCGCTCGCCCCCTTTGTCTCTCCTGCCTGCCTTGGGCTGGATGGCCCATAGTTTTGTCCGGCTTTGAGCGCGACAAAAATTATCTCTGTCCCATAAATCGAGCGCACAACTTGGGCTGGCCAGACGGGCGGCAGTGGGTGGCGAGTTTTGTGCCGGGGAGGCGCAATTGCGGCCAGTTGCTGGCCGCCGCTGGCCGCCGCCGCCGCCAATCGTTTGTTGCTGGCGCGGCGGCCGCTAGCGGATAGGAGGCAGCGTTGCCAAGGCGCTCGTCCGCCCGGCGACGCCACTGAGCCGGCGCACAATTTGATCGATCGATCGCAAACAGAGAGC
>Ga0209372_1000155_pt1 | contig 51502 bp, 30 predicted proteins | sample AgamicAtPe_FD_187170 | JGI IMG/M metagenome (GOLD analysis project Ga0209372, IMG submission 187170) | Agave microbial communities from Guanajuato, Mexico - At.P.e (SPAdes) (version 2) | ecosystem: Host-associated > Plants > Phyllosphere > Phylloplane/Leaf | place: Guanajuato, Mexico | collected... | reverse complement strand
GAGGTTGAGGTTGAGGTTGAGCTGAGCCGAACTGAACTGAATGAAGCCGAGCACAGATGAACTGGCGCCGACTCGGCCCGGCCAGTGCGGCTTCCGGCCGGCACTTCCGCCGCTGCGTTGGCCAGGAGAGGTGGGCGCACGTGAGTGGGGCTCGTTTCCGGCCCAGCGGCAGACATCTGCTCTGCTGGCGGACAGGTGAAGCTATAGGAGACTTGCGGCGACCTTGCGCGCTAGTCGGGAGTTTGTGTGTGTGTGCGCGCGCGGATAGAGGCGGGCGGCCAGTGAGTGGCCGCGGAAACTGAAATTACAATGATTCTAGTGACAGTGAAACAGGGCGCGCAGGTGGAGCGAGCGCGAGCCAGCCAGCCAGCCAGCCAAATGGCGGCATTGTGCTCACGGCGCTCGCAGGCTCTTTGTCTTTGTCCGCGCCCGATTTATCTCCTCGTCTTGGCCGCGGCACTGAGTTGTTGCATTGCGCCCGCCGCCTGTTGTCGTCGGCGGCCATTGTGTTGTATGCCGGCGGCGCTCGGAAGCCACAGCTTGCGTCCGCCGCTCCAGCCGCCAATCTTCTCTCCTGGCCAAGGGCACGCAAATTCCGCGCTCTCAGCGCAGCGAGAGCGGCCGGCCGGCGCAACACATCCCACTGATTGGTCGTTGCTGCCGCCGCTGCCGCCGCCGCTCCCGCAAACGGGCGGCCAAATTATGTAACCTGCTCGCTGCGAGCGACGATGCGCAGGCCAAAAGGCGTCCCTATAAGATGCAAGATGTGCAGGCAGAACGAGAAGAATGCGCACTTTTGCGGCCGCATCGTCGGCGATAAATTGGAAGCCGCAAGAGGATTTGAAATTGTCACATAGACGCACGCAGGCCAGCCGATCGGCGAGCGTGAGAGCGCGACCGTTGCGCCCGCTCACCTGTTGCAGCCGCTGCCGCCTCCTGTGATTGCGGCTTGCGCTTGCGCTCGCGCTCGCATCCACGTCCACACTGAGGCTCGCGCTGGAACTCTCGCGCTCGCATTCCATTCATGGCCCACTGCAGGCGCCCCCATTAAGATGCCAAGACGGCGACAGGCCGGCCGCTGGGGCCGGCGCAAACAAACCGGCCAGTCGACGCCCACCTTTCACACGAGTGGCCAATTGCGGCCGCCGGCTCGCTCAGCGCGCCGGCTACCGTTCGCGGGCGCAGCTCCGCCTGGGCGTGGCGGCCCAAATGTCAGCCGGCGACAAAGTGGCCGCCGTCGTCACCGTCGCTGCGGCCGCCGCGAGCTCGCCCGCCGGCAACCAACAATTTCGCTGGCATAGTGGCAAGAGATATGGAGGGGGGGATATGAAAGCGCCGGCTTGCTCCTGGCTCCCGAATCTGGAGCGGGCAGGCCGGTGCAAGCGCAAGTTGGCGCCCACTGAGCGAGTGGCGCAATCGATCGGCCACTTTGATGGACGTGGGACCGAGAGGACGGAACAGAGAGAGAGAGGCGAGTTGCGAGGCTGAGAAGGGACTTACCTCTCTTTTTGCGCTGCCCAGTGAGCTCGTCGTGGGACGAACTCGACATGGTGTCGAAGTCTTCGAGCTCTATGTCGTCTTGGTGCTCTAGCTGCTGCTGCAGCTGCTGTTGCTGCTGCTGCTGGCCGGTCGGCTCGGCAAACTGTTGCTGGTGCTGTTGCTGCTGCATCGCTTGCTGCTGCTGCTGGCTGTCCAAGTTCGCCAGGCTGACTGGCTCTGGCGCCGCGCCGCTCGCATAGGGCTGCTGCTGCTGCTGGATGAGCGCGCTGAAGTGGTGGTGCTGGCCGTGCACTGCGGCCGCCTGTTGCTGGATGCTGATGAAGTGGTCCACGAACTGCTGCTGCTCCTGGTAGCCAGTCGCCTGCTGCTGCTGCTGCTGCACCGCGGCCGCCTGGTAGCCGTCCAGCTGATGCGCCTGCTGCTCCATGCTCTGCGCGCCCGCCGCCTGGTAGCCGCCGGCCGCGAGACTCAGCTGCTGGTTCAACTGGTTCAGCTGGACGAGAGTGGCGCCCGGCTGCTGCTGCTGCTGCTGCTGCTGCATGGCCTCCTGCGTGGAGCCGGCGGCGAGCGAGCCGCCCGAGCCGAACTGGGGCGAGATCGAGATGGGCGAGACCAAGGCCGACGAGTCGACCAAGGCGGCGGCCGCGGCCGCTGCCGATGCAGCCTGGTGCTGCTGCTGGTTCAAATGGTGGTGCTGTTGCTGCGGATTCAGAGCCGCCGAATGGTAGGCGGCCGCAGGGTGATAGTGGTGCGGCTGGTGGTGGTGGTGGCGGTGCGCGTGTCCCGTCGCGTGGTGAAGCATTGTCCTTGCCCTCTCTCCTCGCTCCTCGCCACTCTACCTGTCCAGTCGCGGTCGTGTTCCTCTCGCTCGGCTAGCTTCCACTCTCAGGCCCTCAACTCGCTGCTCGCCCGCCTGGCACAACTCATCCCGATTGGAAGAGGCGCTCGCCCTAAGTCTGCTCCCCGTCGCTAGCTAACCAACTCTCGCTCGCCTCTTTTTTGGGCCCTCCGGCTGGCTGGTGGTCGCTTTCGTGACCTTGCAACTCGCTGGCCAGCAGGCGCTTTCTCTTCCTCTTTCCGCTCTCGGTCACCTGTTTGGGGACGACCAGCTCGTGCTGCGTTCAATTCAACCGTGACACTTGGACGACTGCAGCTCGACTGCCAGTGCCCATGAACAAACTTGTTGTTGTCGCTGCTGCCGTTTCTGTTTCTGGCTCAGCCTTGCGCGGGCCTTTTGGTTTGATTCATAACGCGAATGCTGGCTCAATGAATGAATGAATTGTCGTTGGAGGGGATGCAAGCGAGCCGCCAGCAGCGCGCCCCTGCAGCTTCGTCGGCGGGCGAGTCGCGCGCGTTGCGCATGCGCCGCGCGCAGCATGCAACAAATTGTTGGCGCGCCGAGCGAGGGGGGAGGGAGGGCGCGTTGTTGCTGGCTGGCGGCCGGCTAACAGCCTCTCCTTTCCCCCCTCCTCCAGCCGAACGCTCGCTCGCTCGCTCGCAGGTCCATTTATCCTTCCAAATCAAATGCAGAATAGCAACAGCAACAACAACAGGAGACTCGCGCACACAGGCTCAAGGGGGCACAAATCCGCTCGGCTAAAATTAGTCCACTCGGCGGCTTAATTATGTTGCCCAACTTTTGCACCTCCCAGCGACAATTAGCCGCCGACTGGTTGGCGCTTAGACGTGGGCCAAAAGTTTTCTTGGGTCCATACGGATCCCAAGTTGGCTGGACTGGTAATGATGAGGGAGCACGCAAGCGGGCGCTCAGGTGCGCAACCCGGTGGCCAAGACAATCAGTTAGCTTGCGTTAATTATTTGCGGCCTCTTCCTCGCCAATCAGACACACCGAAAAGGGGCAGCAGAAATTCAATAACTCGAATCGACTTGCGACCGAGCAAGTCGAGTGTCCAATTTGAGCGGCCGCCAAGTCAAGTTCATGGGATTCCTGTTTTGGCGCCAGGAAGTTGTGTGAGTGTTTATTTGGTGGTTGTTGGCGTTCATTCGGCTTCTCTCCTTTGGTTTTGCTCGCTCGCGCTTGGCGCCAGAGAGCGGCGCTAGCGAGAGGCTAGCGGTCGACTGTGATTGCAAAGGCAACCTTCGGCCGCCTGCAGAGGACGATTTTGTGCGCTCTATGGGCGAGCGTAATGCTTGCACGCAGCACTGCTCCTCCTTGGCACTCCTGTTGCTCGGTTGCTCCAGCGGCGGGCGGAAGTGGCGGCGGCGGCGGCCGGCAGCAGCAGGAGGAGCAGCGAGCGCGCTCAGGTGGTTGCGGCGCGTCGGGTTGTTTTTCGCGCAATCGGCTTGTGGGCGCAGCGTCCTGGTTCGCGGGCGGCGCGCAGTGCGAGCGCAGTTGGCCGGCAGGAGGCGGCGCCGGCCACTCGGGTGGTCCAGTCTGGCGCAGAGGCACTTGCGGCGGCCAATTGTCACTTGTGTCGCCGCCGCGCCGGCCCTCTGCGAGCTGCGCGTGTGCCTCCGTCGCCGCCGCCGCCGCCGCATAGGGCACCTGGCCGGCCCAGCCCAAGCGGGCCCTTTGAGCTGTGGGAAGCAAGCCTGAGCCTGAGCCCGAGCGCCAGCAAGCCGCCTCCTCCTCGGTGAGCTCGCGCCCGTGCTGCTTGGCTGGCCCCGCCACGCCCCCCGGCGGCCGCCGCCGCCGCCCAGCAGCAGCGCAACTCGCCGCCGGCTCAGCTTGGCCGCCGCTCGTCTCGCAGAGCTCCGCTTGCCTCCACTTGCTTTGCTGGCGCCGCTCGCCACTCCTCAGCAGTCCGCCTCCATTGACAAAATTCCAGCCGCCGCAAAAAGCACCTGCGCGCCGGCGACAAGTGTGTGAAATATTTGGAAAGGTAAACATTAGTCCGTTAATGACGATTCTTTTCCCATCCACGATGGTGGCGCCTTTTTTCAATTCCAAGCGAACTCTTGCCCGGCCTGCGCGCGCCTCCATTCGAGGCGCTCCGCCCGCCGGCCCTCCATTAGCGGCCGGCGGAAGTCGGCGCCAAGCTCGCATCGGCGCACTGGAGTCGTTAGCCTGGATTTGGCCCTTCGATTGGCGGCGGCCACTGCGCCAGCTCGCTCGGCCGGTGTCGCTGGCCAAACGCCAGCAGCAGCGCGGCCAAGCTTGCAATTAGAAGTGCGCGCGAGGGGGGGGGGCGGAACAATTAGCGGCCACCGGCTGCAGGTGAGCTCTGATTTGAGGGTGCAAAACCAATATTTAGTTAGCCGCTCGCTCGCTGGCCGCGCAAGTTCTAGTCTTGGCGCCCGAATTGGGCCGAAGCTGTGCGCGTTTCAGCTCCTGGGGGCCGAGTTTTGGCCACAAATTGCCGCTTGCCCTCGTCGGTCGGCTAGCGGCGGCGCCGCTCCCCCGGCAGGCGCAACCCGAAGCGAGGGACAAACAGTCATTCAGGGATTCCCATCCAAGAGGATGTAACCATGCAACTGGCTCGCCCGCGACCGGCTGTGTCATTATCTAACTGGGCCCGCGCGCGCCGACCAATTGGCCGGCCTCGAGTGGCCAATTTGATGGGAGCCGGGCGGCACGTAGTTGGCCCCATTGAGAGCGCTCCTTGTGGCGCCAGTGCAATCGCCCGATACCTTTGATCTGCCGCTGCTGGCGGCGGCGCTTGCGTTTGGCCCAACTTCCACGTTCGACTTCGACTCCAACTTCTACTCCAGCCAAAGCAGCATGGCGGCGGCGGCAAAACAATATTTGCCGGCGCCGCTCTGCGCGGAGATGTCATTGATCTCCGCGCGCGAGTCACCTGTTGGCCGCGCCGCACGCCCCATATAGAGGCGGCCCGCGCGCCTATACAGGCCGGCCGACGCCGCGCGAGAGGAAGCGGAAAAGATCATAATTCTAATCACTTTCGTCGGCCCCAAACTGCGGCGCAGGCGAGCGGCCAGCGCGGCCAAGTTGAATTCTGGTTCGTTTTGTGAATGAAATTGAGCCGCGGCTCGCCGGCCGCCAGCCTGCAGCGTGCAGGAGCGGAGCGCTTGAGCTCTGCTTGGGCCAGCTGAAGCGTGAAACGTGCGCCAACAAGGGCAACAATAACAATAATAATAATAATCTTCACCTGTTGTCCGGCGCGGAGGCTGCCTGCAAGCGGCGGCCTCCATATACTTCGCGCCGGAGCAACTCGAGCGGCCAGCCGGCCAGTTGGCGGGCGAAACTCATACTTCCTCCCGCCTCCAGCGCGCTTATCTAGACGCCGTGATCTCTCGCTCGGGCCGAGCAACAGGAAGCGAGTTTGGTTCTACAATTATTACATAATCACGGGGCTCAAGTTGGCCGCCGGGTGGAAGCCGGCAGTTTGGTTCGAGTGCGCCGCTGCTTCCGTTGGGCGCGGAGTTTGCCCGGCTCGAGCGGGCACGTAGAGCGGCCGCCTGCAGGTGGAACTCGCGCGCGGCTTCGGCGACACTCGCTGGCACAGGTCTGCCAACCTGCCTGCCCAGTGGCCGCGAGCACGCAAACAACGCCGCCAACGTAATTACTCCTCCAACTTGGGCGCCCGAAACTCCGGCCAGGTAATTAATTCTCGCCCGCTGCTAGCGAGCAAGATGGCGCCGCTTCCATCTGTTGTGCCGCGGCCAGCGCAAACTCGAATCAGGTCCAAGCCTCAGTGCGCCGGCCAAACGGGAACACGTTCGGGCGCCTGGCGCGTGCGCTGGCCGCGCTAATCAACTGCCGGCCAACTCGGCCCGCCGCCAATTGGGCCCCAAGGCGAGGGCAGGAAGTTGACATCTCCGCCCGCTGGCGGCGCTCGGGGGCCAAATTGCACGTTGCAATAAAAGTTTGAAGGCGGCCAGAGATTTGGCCCAGCTGATAATGAGCGCCGCTTGCGCTTGCCTGCGACGCTGGCGCCACCTCAGCCGGCCGGCTGGAGGCGAAAAGGTGGGCACTTTTAAGGGGCGCCCTAAACTTGAGGCCCGCAAACGGACTGGCCCGCTGATAATTGATAAGTTCGTGCGGCTAGACGCGCAACAGCTCCATCCTGGCGCCCAAACAAAAGCCGAGCGAAGAGTCAACAACAAACTGGCAAACATAACCACCATTGGCCTCTGGATGGCGGCCATTGTTGGCTAATTAACGGTCATTATTCAACAACGGAGCCAACAAATTCGCCATCCAAAGGAGAGCGAGCAAGGAGAAAGTTTGCTCGCTCTGTTTCAGCTCAGCCGGCTCGGCTCGGCTCGGCTCAATTCGGTCCAGCTCGGCTCAAAACGGAATATAATGCAATATAATGAAAGCGGAAAAGTGTTTACCTTTGTCGCGCTGCCACCGACTTCCTGCTCTGAGGGGCGAGTTGCGCCGGGCGCCAAAAAGATAAACTCCAGTTGTCGCCGTCTCGGCCGGCAGCTGCATTGCGCCGGCCAATCCCCGGCGACGCCCCCAAAGCGAGCGGGCGGCCCACTGGCGCAGCAAGCGGCGCTCGCTCGTCCACTTACCTGGCGCTCGCTGCCCCTCGTTGGCGGCGGCGGCGGCCTCCTCCTCCTCCTGGCGCAACCAGTCCTGGGCGTGGCCGGAATGCAACCTGGCGCCGGCTTCCTCCTCGCGCCGCCTATACGCTCGGCCCGCCGCCAGGGGGGCCGCCAGCCTGGTTGGCCGGCGGGCGGGATCCTCGCCCACTCGCCGCTCACCTCCAACGGCAGCCTCCTCCTCCTCAACCTCCTCCGCAATGTCCCAGCGCGACAAGCTGCAACTCCGGCGCCAGTCGCGCTCGGCAAAGGGATAATGATAGGAGCGGTAGCTGGCCGACTTGCTATTCGTTTGCTCGACCAGGTTTTGGTAGCTCTGGCGCAAGGCGCTCACGCTCGACCTTGGCCGCGGCTCGAACTCGCTCTCGTGCGACAAGCTCGCGCACCTGCGCCGCCCCTCGGTTTGCGCCGTCTGATGCCGGGGCGAAGTGTAGAATGTTTCCATTGTGGTTGGCAAACGCTGCTTGTACCTGACCAGCGTGCGCTCCTCGTCAAGCCGCTCGCATTGGAGCGTCGACATCCAAGTTGGAGTGCTCACGCGCGAACCCCAATCGAGCAAGCTGGCCTGGTGCAACTCGCTCGATCGCGATTGGGGCCGCACGCGGGCCACTGTGGCCGAGGCGCAGGATTTGATGGAGTCGACGTCGCAAATGGTTGGCTCGTTTGAGTTGCCTGAATCGTACAGGATGGCGCCCGAAGTTGGGCTGCTACTGCCGGTGGTGTCTTCGTCGCGCTTGCTCCGTGTCAACTGGCCGCCGCTGGCTAGCTCGCTCGGCCTCTCCTCGCCCTGTCTGCCCTCAACCAGCGCCAAGCGTCCAGCCTCGGCGGGCCCATCCTTTTCGCTGGCCCCAAATTGGAGATCGCTCATGTCGCTTGCCGGCTCCGTTGAATCGGTGGCCAGCTCAGGTGAGCTGCACTCAATAACTCGCCTAGCGCTGGCGCAAAAGGATGGAGTCCTTGTGATGGTTGCAAGCTCCAGCTTGGGTTGCGCGTGGCTCATAACTGGCACTAGCTCGATTATGGGCGCCCCGCTCTCATCGGCAACCATCACAGTTTCCTCCGACAGCGATGGCCTAGAGGCGTTCTGAGTCTGTTCTGAGCCGGCCACGCCCAAGGACCAACTGTTGCTCACCTGGGCGCCCGTCTCCTCCTCGTTGCTCGTAGACGCGCGCAATCCCGCGATTATCCAATCGGACGACTCCAACTTTCGTCTCTCAAACAACTTGGCGCCCTTGCTCACGCTCAAACTTCCCTGCTCGACCTGAAAACTCGCGCTAACTGGCCCACCTTCATCCTGACACACTGGCTTGGTTTCGCACCTGGTGGCAGAGTGTAGATCCTGCACTAATTTCAAGCAAATCTCGGGCGAAACGCTGTTGTGCTCGTTGCATTCGCCATAAGGGGACCAGAGGCGCAACTTTTCAATGTCCTTCAATGTGCTAGAATCTAGGAATGGTTTATACTTGGCCTTGACCGTTTGCTCTGAATTTTGCCCGCCTTTGATGGGCCCCCCGATGGTGGCCGCGCTCGCTGCCCCCTCCTCAACCTCAATATGCCGACTCTTGCGCTCGCTAAAGGGGGTTGTTGTCGCCCTTGTTGGCACTGATCGTCTCCGCACCTTTGGCGCCTCATACTCAGTGTCAGTCAAAACGTCCCTCTCGCCTTCCGATTCCAAGCTTGGCCCAGCTCCAATTTGGCTCAGGACAATCCTCTTATCACTCGTGCTCGACCGCTTCGATCTGAGGCCATTGCTCAAGCTTACCGGCTCCAAGCTGGCTCGCCGGACTCTGTGCGCCGCCTGTCTCGAACCGCCAACGCCACCGCCCGTTTCGCTCTCCATCTCTTCAATGGAGTTCCCAAACGTGTACTTGCTCATCCTCTCTCGGCGCCGCTTGAACATGGTACTCGCGCGCTGGCTAGACTTGCTCCTCTCGCCGCTTTGCTCGTGCATCGCCGGATCATCCGAGATTACATCTGTTGAAGCAACTGCATCCTCCTTGAGGGCCCACCTTGCATCTGACAATGAAGTCCTATCACTCGGATCCTCTCTGAATCCGTCTTCCAACTGTCTAACAATACTTCTGCACCTCTCCACTTGCTGGTCGATCGTTGGGAAGGAATCCTTGTTGTCGTTATAATACATGGACGTTGAGTATACCTTCTTGCTGGCGGCCACCAATCCCTGCTCATGCTCGCGATCGCTCGTCGAGCTCTCAGCAGTCTCGTTGACCGTCAGCGGGATTCTATTCGAACTCAGGCGATCCACCTGCTCAAGGGCCTCCTCCTCGACCATTTGGAGTAATTTTGTGCAATATGATCTAATCACCTCTGTGCTTGCTCGAATCTCACCGCTAGAGTCCCATTTTTCGTCTGTAATCTCTGGCGAAGCATCAAACACCGACGATTCAATATCGTCCAGCGACTCTTGACGGTGAGCATTCATATTGGGCGCAGCAGATCCAGCTATCTTAGACGCAAGTTTGTTTTGGCTTGGGTAACATTGCAGCTCGGATTCAGTGCTCGAACCCTCGATATCAGAATTTATCACTATCATTTGCGATACATCCAAGCTAGTTAGGTCGTCTGCAATGGTGGATTCGTCAACGAACAGCTCAGGCCTTGCCTCGCTCGCTGTCACCTGAAACTCGGATGAATTTTCCTCGTCTCCGCTTGCCAGATGGATTTCTGTAATGCCCGATAATTTTTCAGAGCAGTCAGACTCTGATTCGTTTGAGTCCTGCAATGCTTCAACAGATTTTCGAGCTGAAATTTCCGCTATATTATCACCTCCAAGTTCTTGACTCTGGTCAAGCGATTCGCTTGGGATCAAATGATCCTTTTCGTCCGCAACACTCAACTCTGAATTCTCGACAGACTTCACCTGACAAGGCTGGCAAACTTCTTCACTCGAGCTGGCCGCCTCCTCAGTCTCTTGCAACTTCGAAGTTTCGGGCTCACAGGGTGGACCCCCCTCTATATATTGCTGCGCTGAAAACGGTTCAACTAGACAATGGTCGTTACTTTCAACAACAACCTGCTCACTGCTCGAATCCTCCTCAATCGAATCTGGTTCAGTTTCACACTCCGATCCCTCAACCTGTTGCTCCTCTTCCTGCGAGTTGCTAGCCCTCTCAGAGTCCCTCGAACTCTCTGTCTGAGAGTTCGCCTCCTCAGAACTTATCTCGCATTTTAACTCCTCCTTACAATCATCTTTAGCTTCAATTTTGTCTGATTGAGACTCGGACTCTGATTCAGACTTGGATTCGGATCCGCTCGACTCGGTGCCAAGTTCTTGCGTTTTGATATCAAAAACTGTAACCGCTTGATCCTGTCGCTCGTCCTCATCATCCCCAAAATCAGTCTGATTCAGTTGAATCGTGCACTCGATGTCGACCAAAACCTCACCAGAACTCGATGTATCTCTTTCAAAATTTTCGTCAACAATACTCTGCAAATCGTTCGATTCTGCTCGATCACTCTGGCTCAGCTCGTTATCATAGCTTTCGTTTACTTCGAATCCTTTCCAATCCCCTCTTACGCTCTTCTTCGCGGGCCGTTCATCGTGAAAATCTGGGTCACTGAAGTATTCGCGTTCAGAATCTAAAATTTTATTCACTTCAACCGTTTGAGCCTCTGCCAGCAAGTCTTCGTTCAAATCAGTTGTCTTATCTGGATCATCGCTTTCATCAAAACTCTTTGCCGCCTCCAATGCGGGACCTCTGGCTTTGTGCCGGTCTAGCGGATGGCTGCTGTTGCCTGTTGAGCGACCAGCTCCAGAGGTTGTTGCTGTTTGCCTTCCAAAAGATTGTTCAACTTCAACCAGCTCATCGCATGGAGTCGGAGGTGTTGGAGTCAAACTTGGATGACTTGTCAAAAATTTGTCCACAAGCTCGCTGATATAACTCCCCCTCTCTGCTTCGCTCTCGTTCCCTTCCTCTGCCTCATCCACGTCCACGTCCACCTCCGCCTCTATCTCAACCTCCTCCTCAACCTCTTCCTCTTCCTCTCCTTCACCCCCCACTGATCCTACCTCCTCCGCCCAATCCTGCCCGTCCGCCTCCTGTCTCGGCCCAGAAGTGCTTGCCTGATTTCCTCTGCTGTTCTGGGCGTCATTAGAAATCATTGCAACTTCATTGCCATCAGCACTGAAGCTCAAATCCGCCCAATACTCTCGCCTGTCCCTGCAAAGACTTTCACCACAAGGATGGCGGCGTTTCAATTAAACTGGCTGAACAAGAAATCAATCCGAAAATCTCGCTCTCGCTCTGTCGTCTCCCCCACAAACTTACCCATCCTTGTTCGTAATCTCGAGCGAACTCTCATTATAAGCTCATGGGCCCAATTGCGTGAGCTAACACTGAGGAGAGCAATTAGTTTTCAGGTCTTGCAGCCTCTCCTGGGTTTGTTCTCAGATGATGAACGATAACTCTCTTTGAGCTTGTTTATTTAAGAAGTACCTGCCTTTTGAGAGCAAAACTCTCCAGCTAATGCGCTTTGGCCCCCAGCGAGAGTCCGATTCGAGCGAATGCACCTAGCGACTTTTGCGACCTCTCGAATTCTCAACAAAACCGAATTGTTCTCCGCTCTCTCGCTCTCAAAGAGGACCCTTTGTCATCAATCTCAGCTTATAGCCACTCGATCCAGATTCTTGAGTGCAGAAAGCAAGAATTCTAGCACCTCAAAGCTCTTCATGGACAACGTATGGAAAGGGTTCGCATGGTTTTGAGCTCTGCTCGCATAGCTTTGATTCCATCGGAGATGTTCGGGTGATGCTGGAACACGTGAGATAAGATTGCAATCGGCTACATTCGCCCTCGCACCACATTGCGAAGGCAAATTCTTGGTCTCCCCAACGAGAGCGCTATCAAAATGTAACGCTTGCTAGCGAATGGATGCGTTGCAATGCAGCAGATCAAACTGCTTGCTTGTGGGCTCTCTGTTGCAGTCGCAACTCTCATGAAGCTAGCTGCCGGATTTTGCTTGTGAAAACAATGGCATTTTAGTGCCAGCTTGTTGCCGCGTCAGTGAAAGTAGGGGCGCAGTTTTGCGTTGGGCGAGAGGACAAAAAATCGAATGCTGTTGGATGGTGAGAGTGCATGTGTATCATAGCAGTGAGCTACCGTCTTGGATTGGAATCCAAAAAGTACAAGCGTGGCCAGTTTATTATGTACAACTAACAATTGCGTAGTCCGTAAACTAGAGATCAAGTAACTTCCAAAAATGTTGCCTTCCCTCTGCGTCGAGGGATCAGTCAGTTTCATCCTCAGGTAGGATGGAACTGACTGAGGTTGTTATGGCGTCTAACTATATCAAAAGCTATCGTACTGTGCCGTACGATCGACACAAGCTTGGTGACAGTTGCATAGGAACTTCAGTCTGCCCAACTTCTCTCGAATACTCTCGAAATCCTTGGTTTCAAAATCATCACCAACTTCGTCGGCCAACTTTGTGAGCTCTCTTTCCAATTCATCCCGTATTCTCATCAACTCTCTACCACCACCATAGTGAGTGCTCTCGATTAATTCTCTCAATTCCATCATCCTATTTAAAAATTGCTCATCCAATGCAACAGCCTCTAGCTCTTTCTCAATTTGGTCCAAACTCTTTCCCGCCATGAGCGATAGCAAGTACTTGCCTCGCTCGTACGGATTACCGAGCACGTGATAAAAGTGATTCACTAGAGCCGAGAGGTCAGATGCAATCCGTTCATCAATCGTCCTTCCACGGGCGAACTTATCTGGGTGAGTTATCTTCTGAAGCTTGCGCATCTCTCGTTGCAACTTTAGCTTGTCAATCTTATATTTCTCCTCTAAACCGAACAACTGAAACCCATTCTGTCTCCCGAGGTCAGCAGTTTTATCGCCGACCTTGTTCAGTACTCGATCTTTCAAGATTCCGAACATGTGATATTTTTCACTTTCACTTCCATCGGTGTGCTTCGTTCGCGCAATACATGTTGGGAAGTTTATGTTCGAGGTGAAAGACTTGGTTGCTATGATCTTCGCTGACCTCATGTAGAACCTGCTCATTGTGATCAGAGGAAGGTGACAGTTATAGAATATGGACTGAATAATAATAGAATGACGCTTTGATCCTGGCCGACTGCGAGTAGCTGCGTTAAAGACAGGAGGTGGCCGCTACTCTACGCTGCGGTGTGCTCAACTCTAAAATAATTGCGCGATGAAACAACTCCGGATCAATACTTATCATCTTTTGCTGTTTGTCCAAACGATCAACGCCGAATTTAGGTTAAAAAGTTATAGAACTCTTCTCACACCAGCAATATCAAGGATCCCACATTAAACAACTACATCGATAGTATTTGGTCATACGAAATCAACGTCTCTATCAACTAGCTTAAATTTAAACATGCCACACCTGACCTCGGGCAGACCGCCTATTGGCTGCCAACTCAGTTTACCTCTCATCTTGATGGTGTCATTGTTTGCCATCAATTTCATAGTCATAGCTGACAGTAATTTGGACGATGTCACTGTCGACAAGCTCGAACCAGAGCTCGATTCCGAAACTAGAAGCCCAGTAGACAGTGCGAAAGAGAAAATTTATGTCAGCCCGAAACTCAAGCCGGGTAGCTTCTTTCTGTACGAGAATTTTGACGACGAGCAAAGATTCAAGACTAAATGGATCCAGTCGGAGCACCCTAAATACGAAGGCAAATGGCAGTTGAAATCTGGTCCAGAAAGTCCACGCGCCGATCTCCAACTTCTTTTGCCTCTTAAGGCACGACACTATGCTATCAGCTCTAAATTGAACGAACCCTTCAAATTCAGTGAAGAGAAGCCATTAGTTGTACAATATGAGGTTCAATTCCGCGAGGGCCTAGACTGTGGCGGCGCCTATGTGAAACTATTACGCCAGTCAGCAATAACAGATCTCAATAAGTTGACAGATAAGACTCCATTCTCAATCATGTTTGGACCAGACAAGTGTGGAAGTGAATCAAAATTACATTTCATTATACAGTACCTGAACCCGAAGACCCAAGAGTACGAAGAGAAACACTGGAAGCAAGCAAAATTTGTCACTAATCTCATGTCAGCTTTTAGCGACAAAAAACATCATCTCTTCACGCTAGTTCTCGAGCCGAATAACAATTTCGAAATATTTGTGGACGAAAAGTCTGTCGGGAAGAGCAACCTCTTGGAAGATCTAGATCCTGCCGTGAACCCACCAAAAGAAATAGTCGATCCTAAAGACTCTAAACCCAGTGATTGGGATGAGCGTCCACAAATCGAGGATCCAGAGGCGAAGAAACCCGATGATTGGGATGAAGATGCACCCAAAACTATAGAGGATCCTAACGCAGTCAAACCAGCTGATTGGTTGGACAATGAGCCGAAGTATATTCCAGATCCCGAGGCCAAAAAACCTGAGGATTGGGAGGAGATGGACGGAGATTGGGAAGCGCCACTCATTGAAAATCCTGCCTGCTCTAAAGTTTCTGGCTGTGGGCCATGGAATGCACCAACAATACCTAATCCAAGCTACAAAGGCAAGTGGAAGCCGCCGAAGATCGATAATCCTAACTACAAGGGACAGTGGACTCCGAGAATGATCCCAAATCCAGATTATTACTTTGATGAAAATCCGTTCTCCTCTTTGGAGCCTATCGGCGCCATAGCTTTTGAACTTTGGTCCATGGCTGACAATATAGCTTTCGATAACCTGATCATCACCTCAGATCCAGAGGCCGCTAAACTATTGCAGGTTCTGACATGGCAAGATAAAAAGGCTGAAGCTGACGCTAGCTCTCCCTCATTGATTGTTAGAGCAAGACATTACCTACAAATTTATCCATGGCTATGGTTAGTTTTGGCGCTAGCCGTGGCCTTGCCTCTATTCTTGTTCATCTCGTACTGCTGCGACACTAAGCGTAGTCGTGGCTCGACCCCAGGACCAGCGGCAGAGGGATCGGCCAGAAGAAAGAAGGCCGATGAGTCTAGACCGGATGACCAGAAGGTTATCGAGGAGAACGATGAAGAGGTAGAGACAGACGCCGAAGTCGATGAGGCAGAAAAGGAAGACGAGGAGGAGGAGGAGAGTGTCGAGGACAAAGCAGCTGGCGACCAAGCTCCTAAGCGTCAGGTTCGCCAGCGAAAAAAGAATTAGGCCAATTTGTCGACATTGATTCGGGAGAGATTGAGTTGAAGCTTAACTTGAACGAACATATGTAACTAGATGACTGGATAAAAACAATGAGCGTGTTAGTTGGAATATATGAGCCTAATCTAAGCAATTGACTCTTGTCAACTTGATACTTCAATTTGCTTATGCGACTAGGAATATTTATTCAAAGAAATTCCTTCCTAAACATGGTACAGGGTCAACCTGACGCAAAACTAGATTTTTATTTGATTAGACATTAAAAAAGCTTACCAAACCAGCTCATGCCTCTGCTCGATACGGGAACTGATCCCATTCCAACTGTTATATGTCATTCACCAATTGTTGCTACCTGGAAGGACCCATGGACTTGTCCTTGCGCGAAAGTGGGACACAAATTACATCCTCGTTACCTAACTTCTGCGACGCAGATTCTGGATGGCGGAGCCACTCCTTTGGCTTGAGGAGTTAGTCTAGATAGCTGAAGAGTTTTCTAACGAGCCCAGGAGTCAACCTTTGAATTTGGTAGAAGGCTACGCGTGCTTACATCTACTCTATCGTAGCTGGTTTTGCCACGATATGGCGATTTTTGTTGGCACTTAATATTGCCACGTTACATGTTACAGTATTGATAATAAACTTAAATTCTGGCCATCGCAAAAGGCGGACTGGATATCAGTGTCGCAAGAGCATTCATCTCGGCACTTCAATGGCCGCAGTTCAAGGCGTTGGAGAAGGGACTGGAGCAGTTTAAAATGACCAAGCCAGAGGTGGCAGGCGTGTAATAGCTTAGCAGGCCACACCGGATCCGGCAGCAATCTGGATGAACTGAGTTAGAGGATCCTTGTCTTAGACGAGTGGGAGATTAGAAAGGCCACGAATACGAGCTCTAGTGGCCGGTTTAGCCAAGGGTAGTATGTAACCAAAACTAAAATAAATAAAGCTGCCGGCAAATTCGAACTTCTCTTCCGAATCGTAAAGACTAGTAGCCTTGAGGCCCGAGTGGCAAGTGTATCCTGATGGATTACATGTAATTGCGATCGAAGGTTAAGGTACTCGTACTGATCTAAACTCGTCCTGATAGCCATTTTCTTGTCTGAAAACAGTGTCTGGAGAAATAACGGAAGCCGAACTAGTCCACCTCTGCTTGAAATTTGCCAATCTTAGCCTACCGAGTCTATTCTCTGCGTTCAATTGCTTCATTTCAGTTATCTCATTTCGATCGATCGGCTGGATTGAGGATAAGTTGGGCCACAGGTTAGCTCAAAAAGCCCTGGCAATCCAAAGTTTGCACCCACCGCGAGCTACTCACCGAAAGTGCCCATGTAGACCCATAGTAGCGACGGTCTAAACTGTTAGTGGTCCTTCTCTGACTGTATCTGTCTAGCATTTTGAGCCTCTCCTTATCAGTCCACATCCGCTCGACAGTTAACAGAGCCCTGGCCCATTGTCTCAGGCTTTCGTTTGGTTGCGATGCTATATCTTGGTAAGTCTTGCCAAGCATTGCGATGAGCATATTGATTAGAAGGATCGAGGCCAAAATCATGTAGATGCAGAAGATAACCCTCGCTAGTTTGGGGTAATCGGTGGAGTCAAACTCATCAAAAACTGCAGTGAATTCATTGAGAGCCATCAGGTGCATTGAGATGACTCCATCGAACAGGTTTGAAAAGTAATTTTTGTCAACTTCTGTGCTGTTATCATTTCTCGGTTGGGGTTTGTGCGTTTTGAATATTATTGAGAAGGCTGTTGTTGGAACGTGACAGGTCAGTTAGAGAGGTAGATGTTTCCGCATGCAATTCCGCTGAGCAGGTCCTACTCAAACTCACATTGAGAGAATCCCGCCACAAATATAACCAAAAAGACCACGAAACATAGAACATCATTCACAACGATCTTGTATATCATGACAACGAAGGGGCCCACACTTTTCGATGCCCTACAGAAGAACAACAACTTTAACGGTATCAGGAATATGATAAGCGCGGCTAGCGTGTCCTCTGCCTGTTTCAAGTTCAACATCCGCAGCGGGATGCAAGCGAGCACCAGGAAACAGGTGAACATGAACATGGTCATTTCTGGCGCTCGGGCCAGCGAATTTGATAGTGTTTTCGCTTCAAGTACGTGTACGATCCTTCGGATTGATATTTGCAGGTAGTAAATTACGAAACAGATGAGAAGGTACTCGCTGTAGGTGTTGATATCACGATTGCTCACTGTCCCGAAAAATAAGATCCTCTCCGCGGATTGATCGTCGAGTCTTGTTATATACGCGACCAGAGATATAAGTAAGAAGGCCAGAAACTGGTAGAGCCACCAGTAGAATCTATAGGAACGAGTTCCGTTAGACCAAGGCACATTCAGCTCTAAACACTCGAAACCATGGACTCCAGAAACTCACTTTCCACGTACGGCGGTCTCCCATTTTACCTCCAACAATTGGCTCAACAAACCATTGAGCATCTCCAGATGCTCGTTCGAAGTCTGATCAGCGGGATAGTTAAAATTCAGTACCTAGAGTCAAAGATAAAGATCTAAATACAATCAACTAACCCCAAAAACCACAATCGATAAGACGGACTCGTCATTGCAGGATCCATCTTGAATGTTTATGCTGTCCACTTCCGCCAGGGGAATATCAGCGAATCCTACATTGCAGAAGATCCAGTTGACTTGTCGCTGGACCTTCAATATATGGAAAAACATCTGCCGGTTTATCGGTTGGATCCGGACAATTAGCAGCCTGACTGGAGGCGAGATGGAGAGAAAGAGAGCTTGGCGCTTACATCGACTCGCCGCAATTTTGCAGCTAATGTTAGCGGCGTCAGCTGCTGGTTGTTGACGATATCCAGGTTTGCTCCGTTTGAGAAGCAAAGATCGAATAGATCCTAGCGACATCAGGTCAACTAGATTGTCGGTAAAAAGGTCTACTATCGGGTCGACCTGTACTTACGATCCGATTTGCTATCACAGTCATGTGGATGGTTGCATTGCCATTCGAGTCCTGTCTGTTTGGGTCTGCGCCCTTGGCTAGCAGCAACTTGTAGCAGTCGGAGAGACCCAAGCAGGCGGCAAAGGAGAGCGGATACTCTCCCCAGTAAGCATAACTAGGGGACGCACAGATCGATAAGATGTGTGGCCAACAGGGACTAGCAGTGAGATGTCTCGGCGTTGAATCAAACTGACCCGTCGTAGTCGGTGCTCGTTGTACTGAAATGGTTTGAATGGAGATCAATTCTATCCAGTTCCAGGTTGACCTGTGAATCTTGTCGATCTTTTCTCTCTAAAAATCTCTTGATTTGCCCATTCGCTCTGTCTTTCTGATCATTTGGCAAGAAGAATTTACCTAAACATCGTTCATGCACGTTCGCCCCATGATCCAGAAGCATCTTGACAACTCGCATGTTCTCATGAACAATCGCCATGTGCTGATGGTCGGCGCCCATTGTTAGTCAGTTGACCGCAGCTCGAGCTATGATCAGGTTTAGGCCGATCGCTTACCAACGACGACTCTCCAAAGTATTGATCGCAGGCATAAATATCATTGATCAGCATTGGAAACAGGGACAGCAATTTACGGGCCAAAATCATGTGTGTTGATGTGGATAGGAGGAAGCAAATGTGTAGAGCAGTTTCGCCCACAAAGCCGAGCTCATCGAGCCTCCAGCAAACCAAACGATGTCTGCTCTTATCCCTCTTCGCTTCAGCTGACTCGATGTCCTCCTCCTCAACACCTGCTGATTTGCGCAAGCGAAGGTTCCACAAGCAGCTTAACGGCACCAATTTCCCTCTACCTTCGTTGTAGAGCAAAGGCTCCACTAACTCTCGTATCTGCTGGTCGATCTGGGACCATGTTAGAAGTTAGCTAGCCGTTCCGTGTGACTCACCGGGCTGAAGAGGCCACACTTACCCCACTGTCGGTCTGACGCTGTGTCGCGAGATCCATTGACTTGCTCGTAGCGAAACTGCCACTAGAGCTTCCGCTGCAAGATTTGATTATGTCAACAAGCTTCCCGCCGCCATTTTTAACGTTAAGCAATTGATAGATTGGCTTTTGACAGTTATCGTCGCTATCAACCTGACGCTTCACATCGTCCGCTTCGTCCTCGCCCTTTGAGGCCCTCAGGCCGCGTCCGCTTTGTCCCATGTTTGCTATGGCAGAGAGAACTCGACTATACGCACAGTTGAGATTCACTCGATTGAGAGCCGTCCGCTGGGTAACGACTGGTATTGGGGCCAATGGGGTCTTCGTTACTGTTTGGGGGGCTCAAAACGGAAGGTGTCAGCGCACGCAAAAAAGAGATTTCGCTCTCCTGGATGAAACAAGACCAGGCAACATACGTGAGTAGTTTGATTCTGAATTTGCAATCCGAATCGGTTTAACCATGAAATGCTCACTAGGTCCACCAGCGCTGATATCAATCGTTGGGTTCAAATTGGTGGACAATGTAGTTAGTCTATCCAAGACAAAATCTTGGATAGACTAACTACAAAGACCTGACTAGTTTAAATCAATTACTCGTATTAACCAATTCGAAACGACAGGAGATATTTGTGACAGTATTTATTTGTGACAAGTTGCTTCCGCTTCCAAAAGCTTGTCGATGAGCTGAGATTGCAGCAACTGGAGCAGATCGTAAGCCAACCTAGCGGCTTGACCTTCTAGGTGATTGGTTACATTCTCAAGGAGAAGTTGAGTGCCACGTCTAAGAGAATGGAGGGCGTAGATTTGCAAACCAAAAGGATTTTCTGAGTCTTTGCAAGAGTTGTTCGATTTAACAGTGTCAGGGAAACTGAGACATGCTATTTCACGTCTCATCTCTTCTTGCTGAACGCTCTTAAGCCAGCTTGCAACATTTGGTTGGAACAGAGACCACCTGTCGTTGCGGCGCCTCCACTCTGGACCACTAACGTGCGGACTGAGACCGAATAGGACCAACACTCTCTGTGAGGCTATTTTCATCAGACCCTCCGCTAGAGTTTGCTGGTCGAGAATTCGAATCGAGACTTGCGTGGCCAATTTGTCGTGATTGCACCTGTACATCTCAAAAACGAGCTCGAGATGAAGATCGTCGCAGTTCAAGTGCCACTCATTTGCTAGCGACAACAAGTTGGCAAATAGAAGCATAGCTTCATTGTTTTCGTCCCTTATTTTGCTACAATTCCAATCATCGTCAGCCGCTTTTGTCATTTCTCTGCTTCCAATCTGATTAAAATTACCATACGTTTTACTCGGGAGAGATTCTATCTTGTCTGAATTAAACGCTTTGTTCTTTTGCATTTGTGCTTTTGTAAGATTGGCGATAGATTGCTTCCCTTGAGCAGGGCAAACTTCATCTTTATCATCCTCGAGTTCTTCGAACCCTTCAGTGATCTTTGCCACTATATTCAGGATACATTTTCGTGCAAACTTCTGGCGCAACTCGGTGAGGGAGTTAGATTTAACTCTTGACTCGGTGGTGCTCACTGCTGTTTGCGACGAGTGCAAATCAATCTGGAGTAATTGGCGCGAATCCTCGCCGATCAAGGACAAAGGATATGCTTTTATCACATTCAATTTGAATATCAGATCCATAAGACTCGCCAATCTGTTGAGTTCGACCAATCTGTTGACATCCAGTAGATGTGGATTGCTTAAAGTCATTGCTACCAGTGAATTAGGAGTGACATGGTCGGTGGATGAGCTGATTGAGATTTGGGACGATTTTCGACTATGTTGGCTGTTTCCACTAAAGATTGGTGTCGACCACCAACTGTCGTGAGCCAGGAGGCGTTGATTGAGATCGTTTTCTAAGCCATCAGTCAACTCTGCAGCACCTTCGCTACAAGTCTGAAGCATGAATTCTGTTAGATCACAACAAAACTGTACAAATTCATCGAGGGACTCAGCGTCTATGTTGAGCTCCTTTCGTATCAATTTTTCGCGAATTCGTGAGCTCTTGACGTTCACTATCGTGCTACTTGTTTCCACAAGAGCGACTAGCCGTTCAAAGGTACGCTGAAAGAAGGTTTTGTATGCAATGCTAGCCAGCCTATGAGCAAGTCCAACGCTGCTTAGCAACGATAGACAGTTATGAGCCATCATAAGTGATTGAGTTTTGGTTGTTGATGTTGAATTCGTCATCCAGTCACGACAAAATTCCCAGACACAGTTCATTAGAATCACATCCGGTTCTAAACTGCTTGGAAATGCAGCCTTCGTATGATGTAATAGCTCAGCGACATGTTCCTCGAAATTATTCGAATTCGGTTGCCTTATAGAGAACAACTTTTGCCGTGACTCATCAAAGGTTGAGGCACTTGATGCTAGCACCTGCAACTTGGTATCATCGTCAACGACTCCATACAATTTTGTGAATATTTTTGGATTCACGCTAGATTGCACAGCCCACTGAGCAACCAGTTCGCTAACAACAGTGGGACCGGCGCGATGAATGTTTGCTACTGAGAGTCGAGATATCCGGTATCTAAATCCCTCGATGATACGATCTTCTTCCACCGAATATCTTAAAAGCAGACTTAGAATAAAAATGTTCTCTAGCTGTTGGCTCAAGAGGGACATCCTTTCAGCATCTACGCATAAACATTCCCAATCTGTCGTTGATCTTGAGCTATCGTTATTGGAATCAATCGATGGGTGAGCATCCTGTCGATCGATTTTTTCTCGTTTTTCGTTATCTTCAAGAGTCCTAAGAGTGTCGCTCCTGATTGAAGCAGTTGCAATTAGAGCCGAATATATGTTGTCGCTCTCTAGAATGAGATGATAGATGCGTTTCCAGGTCTCGATGAATATGGCATCATCCTTCTGGCTCATTGCAATCACCTTCAGCTCATCAGAAATCTGGCCCACTTGATGCTGCAAAAATACCCATAGTTTCCAGTCATAGCAGAGTTTTGTCGACAACCAAAATTGAAAAAGCAGTGCAAGTCGACTTGAGGGTTCCAGGTAGTTGTAAGCATTATTAATATTACCAACAAGTTGTTTCTTGGACGAATTTAAAGCCTTGTGAAAACTTTCAGTAAGCCGACTGAATATGAACAAAGCTGTTTTCACCACCTGATCTCGACTTAGAAATTCGCTATCGAACTCTCTCAATCTGATGACTAGTTTGTCGTGTTGTTGGACAACCGAGCTATCGTCCCTGAGTTTGCCCTCGATTGGCTTCAAATCAAAGCAATCAACAAACTCGAGCCAAGTCAGAGGCTCACCACTGCTAGGCCATGGACCCGGCTTGTAGCCCTTTCGGTAAGAGCGCTCCAACGCTAACAACGATAGATAACGCAAAACCTCTGATTGCGACCAACCGAGCTGTTCAGATAGTTCATTGATCTCTTGAGGATGTTCCTCGTATTCGTCTATGAGTCTATGATTGACATCTGGAAGGGTCAATTCACAAGGGATAGTTCCTGAAAGCTCATTGAATATATCACATAATCTTATGGTGCGCTTGCAAATCTCAATGATGGATCGATCAGATTTACTGATAGTTCCGCCAGAGTGATTATCATAGTTCCGCATGGTTTTGTTGATTAGGTTTTCCATTAGGGTGACGATTTTTGTCGGCTCTAAATTAACAGTAATCTTATGGACGGAATCATATATTGATTCCGGCAAGGCAATCCGATACAAAATTTCGGTTATAACCCCTACTTCGGAATCTCGACGGATAGCGTCCACCAACTCTCCAATCAGTAAACGGTCCCTCGATTTCAGGTCACCGAAGTTGTAGAGTGAATAGGTATAAGGCAACTCGATCGAGAATACGGTTTCACTCTCGGCATTCAACAAATAGCAATGGCTTGAGTAGCATTGTTCGGCCAGATTAATGTTGCTATCCTTTTTGGATGGATTTATACGCATGTTTAACATTCTGTAGCCTGAATATAGCAATCGGCAATTCTTACCAACATTGAAAGCAGCAACACGTGGTCCCCTTTGAGTTGACCAAACCTCTAGTAATCCTCTCCTTGGCGCATAGATGATGAGAAACGAGGCGTGAGGACTTCCTAATCTTGCGGGATCTTTCTTTGCCTCAATCCATCCGCACTGAGCGCTCCTATAACCCTTCCAAATGCGTACGACCAACCAATTTGTCACATCAACAAGCAGCACTCGACCGAACTTGTCAGTGACTACTGCAAGTCTTTTATCTGGGGAGGCCACAATACAGGTGGCTAATCTTCCCCTATCATGGATGCTTGAGCTGCTGGAAGACGTAATTTCGCTCAATTGAGCTCTAGTTGGTTGAGGTTTGCTCCATAATGAAAACAATGATCCAATCAGCTCTGTATAGCTAGGTGTATTGGATTCCTTGGACTCGCGATAACAAGATAGAAACGGATTCTGTCCTACAACACCTAGAGTTCGAGCGCATGTTTTGGCAGGAGTGTTCTCAAAGTTGATGGAATCTGAGCGCATAGAATCGAATACTGTTGTCCGCCTGGTTCCAAATAAATCGGCATCTTGGATCAAAGCTCCACTAGAGGAGTCAAATTTCCATCGCTGGCAATTCAAAATGCTCGGCAAGTTCGAGAGATTGTATGAAGGCTCGTAGTTGAGGCCATATTTCAGCACCTCGTCCTTGGATATTCGAAGATTTTCGTACAAACCCAGGCCGTCCAATACTATCGCCGAGTTTCTATAAGTTATGAGCAACTCGTCTACGATGAGGGGAAAATGCGATTCAGATCTTGCATTGGAGTTATTCTTCAGAGTTTGGCATCTGATATTGAACACAGGCTCATCACAGTATTTCAGGGACAATAAACAAACGGATTGTTCAGTGTAAAATCTAACATAACCGGACGACAGACCTATCACAAGTGCAGTCCAATCTGCTCGACCAACAGCTGTCTTCTGGGACGACATAATTGGTAGACAAAGTAGGCTGGTTACTTGCTCATCGTAATCAAGAGGTATCTCTAGTGGCTTAGTCATATACTGATCAATTTGATCCTTGCGAAGTTTTGCTATAAAAGCTGTTCTCTCTGGACTATGTCCAGCGAATAGTAAAAGATCTGCTGTCGGCGATATAGACACTAAGCCGTTTTCGAGCCATTTAACAAAAGACTCTGCTCGATTATCATATGCGTAGCTTGGACCAGATTTATGCTGGCTAGAATCAGCGAGGGCGACGATATTTCGACGGAGACTGAGATTGAGTTGTTGGCATGAGAAGGATCTTGCAGGATTTGGTTGGTAGATGGTCTCAGGTGACCTCAGACTGGATCGGTTGAGTTCGCTGTCGTTCCCACTACCCTCAGATTCATTCTCGCAAATAGAGAGTCCTGACGTTTTGGCTATGACATCTAGTCCCCCTTCGTCATCATCCGAAGACGGGTGACCCTGACCTCCTCTTGCCTCTTTCCAATCCACCGAGTCGTCCATGTTCAGTGAAAGCCCTGTTTCACTCGGAATAAACGGGAATAGGTTTCGTTTTAAAGTGGCGAGTCATATGCCCGATACTTGTCCACAAGAGGGGAGGACAGCTTGCTGAAATATTAGTAGAGGAAAAATAGAATGATGCACCGGTACGATCGGCGATGGGACATGTTCATTCCCGTGGTTCTAGGAAGAAGTACTCTAGTTCTCTGAGTATAATAAATATATTTCCTGCTTTTTGTCTACATTCCGAGCTTTTCAAGAATAGTATCTGCTCACGACTAAAAAATAAATAAAGTAATATCATCCAACACTTGCCTTAGTTCATCAAGACTAGGGTGCTTTCGAGGTTGGTGACTAAAGCTCAGTCACTGAAAGGCATCGAACGTAAATAAAACGCGCAGACCCGTTACATAAATAAACACTAGTGGCTCAAATCAAAGGATCGATTTCCTCCATAAACTATCGGATATATTTCGTAGCGCATATGGTTCAGCCTCGAGATCTCCATAAACCTGATATTTTTTAACTTCCCCTTGAAAAAGCAATGCCACCATCTGTTCCTGAAGAAAATCACCCCGATGGTGAAGATCCGCCCTCCAGAAGCCCCAAGCCATGCAAAGTAACAAGAGTCTGGTCAGACGGCTGCTATGATATGGTTCATTTTGGACATGCTAATCAACTGCGCCAAACTAAAGCTATGGGCGACTATCTAGTCGTTGGTGTGCATTCCGATGCAGAAATCACCAAACATAAGGGTCCACCGGTCTTTTCTCAAGAGGAGCGTTGCAAGATTGTTAGTTCCATCAAATGGGTAGACGAGGTGATCGAAAATGCGCCTTATATTACAAGTTTGGAAACTTTAGATAAGTATGATTGTGATTTTTGTGTTCATGGTAGCGACATAACCTTAGACGCTGAGGGCTTGGACACTTATAGATTCGTTAAAGCTGCTGGCAGATATAAGGAGTGTCAACGCACGATCGGTGTTTCCACAACTGATCTTGTAGATAGGATGCTAGAGGCAACTAGCTGCGGAAGGCCGGAGACTCCATGTTCAAGGTTATCTAGATTTCTACCTTCAACAAGAAAGATTGTTCAATTCTCCTCTGGAGAAGGTGGGGGACCCAAAGCAGGTGATAAAGTTGTTTATGTTGCGGGGGCGTTTGATATATTCCACGTGGCCCATGTTGATTTTTTGGAGCAAGTTTCTAAGCAAGGAGACTATGTTATAGTAGGATTGTACTCTGATAAGATTATTAACCGTTATAGGGGACCCAGATACCCAATTATGAATTTACAAGAGAGAGTTTTGTCTGTTTTAGCGTGCAAATATGTGGATGAGGTTGTTATGGAGGCTCCGTATTCCATAACGGAAGAATTAATTGATCATTTCAAGATTAACGTTGTTTGTCATGGAAAGACTCCCATTGAACTTGATGAGGACAATAGAAACCCGTATGAAGTTGCGAAGGAGCTAGGCATTTACGTTGAGGTCGATAGCGGTAACACGATGACCACACAAATGGTCGTCGAAAGGATCATGAGCAAGCGAAACGAGTTTATCCAGAGGAACATAAACAAGGAAGCTAAGGAATCAAAGTCGCCTTAGCTGGCGAACTAATCTATGATTTTACCCGAGCGAGGCACACGCAATTACGTCTATTCGAATCATTCCGATTCAATCAAAGGACTTTTAAACCGGACCAGTCACCACGTAGCCGATGTCGGCAGGCGTCTCCGATTTCACGGCTGCTCTTTCTATAACAATCATTATCATCCTGAACTTATCGAATAGGAAATCTGTCATATCATTAGTCAGCGAATAGATTAAGTTTTTACCTGATCATGAAAATGTCACATTGTGTAATATTATCTGTTGTGTCTCGACCATTTGCAATGTTTAAGCTGGATCATGGCTCAGCCAGTCCCGAATTAAAGCAAGTAAGCTCTGTTTATGAATGCCATGGCTATATCTCTATTACCGCCACCTCTTTGCCTCAGGCTCTCAGAGGGAGCCGCAGTCCTAAAACAGAAACAAGTGCAGGAGGTGGATTAGATGACATACAAAACGGACTCAAACGAGAGCCCTGACTGGTTCATTTAAAAGTATAGACATGATAGTGTTTCCATCTGATATTTGTCTAGTCCATAGCCACGTCCGCCCTATAATGTTACCAGCTGGATCCGCATGTGTAGAAAGCCTTTTGCACGACTGCTGCTGACAAGTTCTTGCGACCTCTACATGCTCTGCTTGACTGATCTATTGACTAGAGCCATTTGAATTATGTGCTCAATGGGACATGGGGGTTGCTCAATCCGAAGTCCCTCAGCGATATGCGTCGCCCATCCACAAACTTCCCTTGGTCTACCGGTGAGCGAGCGAGCGCGCACGGGTGCACCATGTTTGAGCTCGCCTTTAGGTTATTGCTTGAGGAGTGAGAGGGAGAGAGAGCTGACAAGCTAGTTTCGCGCAGACTTATCTCCTGCGCTCTTTCCACCCTTATAATCATCGACAATCTACTGAGATTGGACAGTTCGCACCTAATTCATACTTGACTTATTCCCAAAATTAACGAGCGTATGCATATCCCTCCACGCCAACGAGCCTAGCACCGAGGACACTGTGCTAACCACCCGCTTCCCATCCACACAGTCACATCCAATCACAAACCTCAATGGCAAGACCATAGTCGAGCCCCTAGATCGATATACGTTCAAAGCAGCAAGTAACATTTTATGTCACACATCTAGCCGAGATAGATGAATGAGTAGCATCGTGTAAGAGTTTTGCACTTTCACTAGCTCAATCTCATCGTTTAGAAATAGTGTTTAAATTTGAACATATCGATAGGATGTTGAGAAAACCTCAGATGGATACTTCGTTAACCTGACAACCTAAATCGCTCCAAATAACGATAAAAATGTTTTGGTTTGTATTCATATTGCTTCAACCCCCCTAACATTGGCTATGATCCCCAGCCCAAATAATATTAGTTTATTGAAATATTCTATACAACATTTGCACCAATGAAAGCGGCCTTAACTATCGATAGATGTTGGGTTGATTATTACGACGACCACCCTTGTTTCTAGTTACACTCTTGGAAATGGATTCGACATGGTGATCTAAGGACACATTAACAGCTCCCATATTTATACCTAGCGCCCAATTTAGACAAACTCATACACTAATCGATCAAAAGCAGCCTACTTGGTGGCGGTGATTAATTTTTCGAACCCACAACCTATCCTAGACACATAGAATTGCGACAAAAAACTCGAACGAGAGAGATAGAGAGTCATATTGAGTGAGTTATGGAAATTTATGGATATAGAAGAAGTTACCTAGCTACATTCCCGACATGGCTAGCAATACTAGCGAGCGGTTTTCTGTTGAGATTAATATTTTATTGGAAACCACACTGGATGTTATATATGACTTTTCGTCGTTGCCCTCTAGAGGAGGCAGAAAAAGTGCTACTTATAGACAAATATAATCAGTATTTTGTTGAACGAGTTGAATACTTGTTTGGAACTCCACCGCCGGCAACGCTCATTCACAAGGGCTACTTTCACCAACAGGACGAGGATGAAGTCTTGCATTGTTTAGATGAATTAAAATTCGGAACCAGATCTAGCCAACGGAATTATGGCAGTTTAATATCGAGGGAAAGTTCAACTGGTAGCGGCTCGACATGTCGCCGGCAGCGCACAATCTCAACGAAGTCGAACAAATCAACTCTGACGGACAACGACGATCAAACTGATGCCGACGAATGCGTACTATCAGAACGAGATTCCGAAGAAAAGGAGGACAAGCTTGAGGCTGGCAACAATGTTCAGCTCTCAAAGGGTTCTCGTCTCAAAGAGCATGAGGTTTCCATCATCATACCAGAGATTATGGCAGAGGAGGTTGAGAGTTCAGACCAGATGAACAAGATTCGTTTCTTCGAGAACAAGAAAATCCGCTATATTTGGGACGATGAGGATGGAAATTTTGTCAGACTTAGGGGATTCGATCGAAACGTCACCTTCAGTAGGTTGAAAACGATGACCGAGGGCTTGAGCAAACTAGAGCAATGGAAACGAAGACAACTTTATGGGGAAAATGCAATCCATATAGAAATTCAACCCTACTTGAGAATCCTCTTCGAGGAAGTTCTTGGACCATTCTACATCTTCCAACTGTTCAGCATTACAATCTGGTTCAATGATGATTACTTCTATTACGGATCTTGCATCATTATAATGTCCCTACTATCGCTTGTCTCGAGTGTAATACAAATAAGGAGAAATCAACAGCAACTCAGGGATACGGTGGAGTCTGTTGATCATGTAAAAGTTTGCCGGGGTAAGGACGAATACGAGGATATTGAATCCTCCGAGTTGGTGCCTGGCGATATTGTTGTTGTGCCAACATTCAATTCAACACTGCAATTCGATGGGATACTTATTAATGGCAATGTGATCGTAAATGAGTCAATGCTAACCGGTGAAAGTGTTCCAGTCACTAAGACTCCATTACCATTGCTATCTTATTCCAAACAAAGCAAAAGTGACGTTTATTATGACGAGAAGGAGCATAGTAAGCATACATTGTTTTGTGGTACAAAGGTTATGCAGACCAGATACTATGGGGGAGTTTATGTCAAAGCCCTAGTGATTCGAGTTGGCTTTCAGACGGCCAAGGGCGAACTCATACGATCAATTATGTTTCCGAAGCCAGTTGATTTTCGGTTCAATAAGCAAATCCACAAGTTCATTGGCGTTCTAGCCTGTTTAGCGTTCATGGGTTTCATGTACAGTGTGGTGCTGAAATCTCAGCGTGGCGCCGACTTTAAGACCATCCTAATAAGCGCGCTCGATCTTATCACAATCGTTATTCCGCCAGCACTTCCGGCAGCTATGACCATAGGAATCATCTACGCTCAATCCAGGCTAAAGAGCAACAAAATTTTCTGCATCTCACCTCGCAGTATCAACATCAGTGGCTGCATAAACTGTGTCTGCTTCGACAAAACAGGCACCCTCACGGAGGACAACCTTAGCTTCAACGAGGTTGTGCCGCTGATTGAAGACAAGTGCATCTTTGGAAGACCATTCGATGAGGATGTCATGCAAACCGACTCAAAGAAAATTGAACGCGACCATCACATTCTCATGGACAGTGGCGACTACTCTCCGCTTATGATTTGCTTGGCTGCCTGCCATTCGCTAACAATCATCGACCAAAAGTTGATTGGCGATCCGCTAGATTTGCAAATGTTTGAGGCAACTGGATGGGTTTTAGAGGAGCCTGATGTGGATGATGAGAACAAGTTTGATCTACTGGCGCCGACCGTTGTTCGACCACCAAGAAGGAAGCGGCGCACTCCACCTGAGCAAGACTTTTACGCAATGAGCAGCGAGTTTCCCTCCTCGGCCTCGTCCACCGAGGACGAGCTTGATGTTGTTAGCGTAAATACAAGCAAACGATGCCAAAAGGATGTTGGAATATTACGCCAGTTTCCCTTCTCATCGAGTCTACAAAGGATGTCTGTGATAACAAGGCAATTCAGCGGTTCACAGTATGTTGTTTACGCGAAGGGCGCACCAGAAAAGATCGCCTCCCTCTGCAACCCTGCAACCATTCCCGACGACTTCAGCGAGGTCCTCCATCGGTATACCCGCAAGGGTTTCCGGGTCTTAGCTTTAGCTTACCGGCCATTGAAGGTTGGCCTGAGCTACACGCGTATGCAGCGCGCTAGTCGCCAAGATATCGAGAAGGACCTCAGATTTTTGGGCCTACTAACCCTTGGCAACTTGCTCAAGCCTGAAACAATCTCAGTAATCAATGTCCTAAATAGAGCGGCCATTCGTAGCATCATGGTGACGGGCGACAATATGCTCACGGCAATCAGTGTTGCAAACGAGTGCGGAATGATTCCCGTCTCGGACAAGATCATCCTGCTTCAAGTCGATCGAAGAAGAAGCGAGGGCGGCCGCTCGCCTTGCACCTCCCAGGAGGACCTTCAACCTTCAGAGCGAGGCCAAGAGGAGCGAGCAAATCGGCCGGCTGATTTTGCACTCTCGCACACGGAGACTATACAGCTCGAGACTAGAAAGGAGTCCTTGCCTGCTCTTGGCGACGGGCACCAAGGGGAGCCCAAGCGACCCAAGCTTGTGTGGCACTATGTGAACAATGAGGCCAGCGAGATTGAGCAGTCAATAACAACGACAACAAGTGGCGACACTGCCATAGTCAAAATGAACAACGACCACCGCATTCACCTGGCGCTGACTGGCGAAACGTGGGACGTTATACTGAGACATTATCCCGAGATGTTGAACTCAGTTTGCGTTCGTGGCACAGTGTTCGCGAGGATGGCGCCCCACCAGAAACAGCAACTTGTCGAGCAACTCCAGACGCTCCAATACTACGTCGGAATGTGCGGCGATGGGGCCAACGATTCGGGCGCCCTCAGGTCCGCGCACGCAGGTATCTCGCTGTCAGATACTGAAGCCTCAGTTGCCGCTCCCTTTACGTCGGCAAACGCAAACATCTCCTGCGTTCCAATACTCATTGGCGAGGGCAGAGCAGCGCTGGTCACTGCCTTTGGAATCCTCAAATACATGGCCCTCTACAGTCTCATTCAGTTTTGCTCTGTCCTCCTCCTCTACACACTGTACACCAATTTCACGGACACCCAATTCCTGTACGAGGATCTATTCATCATTGCAAGCTTTGTTGCCCTGTTTGGCCGCACGGAACCCTATCCAAGCTTGGACAGCAAGGCGCCGCCCTCTTCCTTGCTCTCAGTTACGCAATTATCCTCAGTTACAATTCAGCTGGCATTAGTTATATTCTTTCAAATTTTGTCACTGCTTATCTTGTGGCAGAATAGCTGGTATGAGCCGCACCTGCCAAACTACGACCACGAGCTCGCTGGCCACGACAATTTTGCCATATTTGCCATGTCATCCTTTCAGTGCATCTCACTCGCGGTTGTCTTCTCGAAGGGAAAACCATACAGGAAATCAATACTGTCCAATTACCTATTAACTGGAGCCATAATTCTGATAACGCTGCTGACAATCACCATTCTAAGCATTAGAGCCGAATGGGAGGTGCCCTACATTTCGTTGGAGGTTTTGAATGTTCCACTCGAGTTTAGGCTCATCATGATTTGTTTGGCTTTCGCTCATTTTGTTGCCGCAATGATTGGCGAGAGGTTGATTGTTGACCATTTAATATTCAGGAAGAACGAAAAGTTTTCGGAAATATTTGGCCTCGAAGCAAAGCTTCCGCTCTTCAAGGTTCTAGATAAGAGGACTCGAACAACCACGTGGCTTTCGGTGGCGCTCAAATCTGAGAGTTGCTAAAAGTTTTCGGCAAATGGAGAGTGAAAGACCTACTCGCTCAGCTAAACTTGTTAATCTTCAACCTCTCAATTCAGCAATCAAAAGCGAGATCCACCTCATCAGCTTGGATCAAGGGAAAGCTAATTAAAACTCTCTGCCACTAGTTCCGCTAGAGCAGGAACGAAAAGTCAAGACTGAGCTCGGTAAATTCGAGCGAGCGTTTTAGTTTAGCTCCATCGTGTTGGCCTTCTTCTGGCTCCATTCATTGGGGGGGAGGGATGAGTGTGTCAATGGCAGATTAGCGCTCGCTCACCTGGCCGGCGCTTGTTGCGCAAGCGAGCGCAATGGCGCTTCCGCCAGCTCGATCGGCCTGATTGGCGGCCGCAGCTTGGCTCTGTCCGATTGTGCGCTTGATTGCGATGGAAGCGCCTTGTGAGCCAATGACCGGCCGCCCGTTGCAGCCGGCCGGCATCGAGGTCTCATCCTCTGCCCTTGGAATGGTGTTGCCTTTGCTCTGGGGCAGCGCTCGCTCCTGTTAGGCGCCAGTGAGCGCGTAACCGGGATCGGCCCATTGGAGGCTGCGTGCGCCCAATTGACGGCCGACAGTCGCTCGGCGGCGCCAGCGCGACGGCCATTGTGCAACCAGCCTCATGTGTCATCTGTCTCGCTGGGCGCGATATGATTTGACGGCCGGCTAGCACTCTTGATCTGCTTTGTGCGCCGAGTTAGCTGGCGGGCGGGCGCTACATCGAACGATCGATGGGCAAAGTTCTAGATCTTGGAAGGGCCGCCGATCCGAGCAACAATTCGTGCAGTTAGACTAGCGTTGGCGCCGCCATTGAACCGCCTCAGTGGGTTCGCGCGACTCCTTGGCGGATCCGTCGGATGTGGTAAGAGATCCGGCTGACACAAAGGGAGCGTCGCCCGCGCGCCTGTTGCAACAAAGCCGCCCAAGCTCCACAAGAGCAGCCAGATGCAACGCAACAGGACGGCGCCGGCGGCGCCAAGTCGGCCAGAGAGTGCGAGTGTCGCATATGCGAGCCACTAATGGTGCTCGATGGCGAGCGGCAACTCCGATGCCGCAACCAGTCGTCGGCGTCCAACAGGCCGATTGCGAGCAAGCGACAACCGGCAATTCAGCCGCCTAGACCAGCCAGCCAGTCTGCTGCCAGCCAGTCAGCCGGCTGGGCTGCACAAAGACCCGCCGGTCGGCCGGCTCGAGCGCCTCCGAGTTGCAGTATTTGTTCTGGTTTTCCGACCGAGAGCCGCGCCAGTTGCGCGAGGCATCAACAGATTCGGGGGTGAGTGCGCAAATTTATCGCCCGCCGCATCATGTGTGTCAAGCTAACCGCATGCACCTGGCTTAGGCGCTCACCTTAGCCGAGAGAAAGCCACCATTTAGCTTGTTGCTCGGCCAGAATGACTCGGCCGCTTAGTGGCGGGCGCGCGGTTTCACTGGCTTGCCGAGCCATTGGCACACAAACTTGCCCTGACTCAACTTAACTCAACTCCATTCCACTCCATTCCACTCAACACCGACCAGCCGGCTGCCATTTCAAGGCTTCGTCGATGTTGTTGTTGTTGTTGTTGTTTTTGTCGTCTCCGGTTCTTGCGTTGGCGAGTTGCCTGCCGACTGAGCCGCGCAGGCTGCAGTCTCGCCGCGCGGCCGGCTCACAAAGCGAGAAGCCATGCAAGAGGCGCGGCAATCGGACAGCCGCTCAGACTCTCAACTGTGCGCTGCTCGCTCGCCACGCACAGTTTGATGCCGGCGAGACCAACACTGGGCGAGCGGCCTCTCGCTCGCTTGCGCACTCCCAGGCCCGGACCTGTGCGTCTAGACCGCGCGCACTGCGCCTCTGCCGCACAGTCGAGCCAAAGGATTGAACTGGCGAGCGCTCAGTCTGTGCCGCAGTGATGGGCGCACCGCCGGCCGCTGCCAGCTAGTCAGCTTCGTGGTTGGGGATTCGCAGCCCGCTTGCAAGCCAAGTTGTGTGCGTATGTGCAGCTAGACTTTTCAGGCTGCAGCGCACCATCGGCACTGCTGCCGCCGCCGCCGCCGCCACTGCCACTGCCGCTCTCACCATCTATGCTGGTGCTTTTGTAGGATTTGTCCTCGCTGGCTTTGACCGTGTAACCAACATAGAAAATTTTCTCTCTCTCTCTCCTTGCCCGCTCGCCTGGCTGCCTGGATCTCTCATTAGAGTTCAGCATTTTATACCGTCACTTTATCACCACGCACCACCCACCTTCTCTCTTCCACACAAGCAGCATTATTATTATCAGCACATTTTACATCTATTTCACTTTTATCCACCAAACTCTATAAATTATTATTGTTGTTGTTGTTAACCAACCGAACGGAACTTTCACACTTCTCCTCCTTCTTGCCCAACGTATGAATCAATTGGAACAAAATCGAGACAATTTTACACAAAATTGCACAAACATTTACACAAAATACTCTCACACTAATCTCGTGCTCTGCTCATCTCAAAAATCTAAGCCCTTAAGCTGACCACACCAACAAAACGGCCAACCCCTGACCCTCAAACCAACTGACTGAGACAAAACGATCGCTTGCCTCTTATTTTATCAATCAACAATCAACAATCGCAACCAAAACCGAAACACTTCTAAGCGCTGCCAGTGGCAGAGGTTGGCGTTGTTGTTTTGGAGGTGGTGGTTGTGACCGTGGCAGCGCCAGGAAAAATTACACTTGCAAGCGACAACGGCGCGCTTATTATCAATCCCGGGATCGCTATTTATCCCTGTGATCGATCTGCGTGAGAAAGGCTAACTAATCAACTCTAGCCTCCTCCTTCCATTATTCACCACCTAGAGCATCGTTAGCGCGCTCGCCCTCTCGGCCGCAATCCGTAAAGCCATTGATCCTCACCCTGAAGCCATGCTTCGGCCTTGCCAGCATAGGTGACACTGCTCCCGAGTCCAATTTGCTTGGATGCCAACCATTATTTTCCAAACAAAACGGGAACACGTTCTCATTCATCATAATGGATTATTGTTATAAATATTTGAGCAGATTGAGGTTAACTGGCCTCCATTGAGCTTGAACTTGGCTAATCTGGTGTCGATTGTAATTCGACAAACACTCGCACACATCAACTGTTATAGAGAGAAAAAACTTTTTCATCCAATCAAAAGAGACATCTGAACCTCCCAAATCAACTTTTCTACGGTCTATTGGCCAGAATAATCTATACGTTAACATTCACAATTAATCACACGTAACTTGCCTCTTGGCCTAGAAGTGTAAGTGATTGACAAGTTCATCATGAACGAGGACAATTATATTAGTCCAAATGCTAGCGCATACGCAGCTGCATCACCTATGCCACAACTTGGTGTCGATAACCTTGGGCTTGATCAATTGCCTATGGTTAGTTTAAATTCACCTTCCACCGCCACCCGAACGATAAATACAAATCATTGCGCCCCAAACTCAATAACCCCAATCAATTCAACAAGCGATGGCAACTCGCCCAAGCAACCTCACTCACAATCAAATGTTCCCAGTGGTGGAAGCAATCCTGGCAGCCAAGGGAGCCAATCGATAAGTAGCCCCACAAACGCCTCGAGGGGCTTTGATTATTATCAATCCACCTCGAATCAATCCAGCACTAGCAGTAATGGAGCGAACAACAGCAACAACAAAAATCAAATCTCTACATTCAATATCAAGCAAGAACAACACCTTTCACCCACTGAAGCTTATCTTGCTGGCAGGTCCAGCGCCACTTTAAGCGATCCCTCAGTAACAGCAACACCCACGCCTCCATCAGCAACAAGCAATCATCTTAACAGTAGCAGCAGCTCATCTACAACTAACACATCAATACCTCAACCACAGCTGTCAAACCCCCCAAACTCCTCTGTTCCAAGTAGCCAACAGCAATCGACAGGAACTATTGATACCTCGAAAATTATAGCTGGCACCCCAAACCAAATTGTTCCAACAAACCCAGGCACTAGTAGCAATGCATCATCAGGAGCAGCGCCTCAAACAAACGGCTATACCCACCCTCTCTTGAATAGTAAGCACCTATGTCTTATCTGCGGCGATAAAGCCAGCGGCAAGCATTACGGAGTCTATTCATGCGAGGGGTGCAAAGGCTTTTTTAAGAGGACCGTTCGAAAGAACTTGACATTCAGCTGCCGAGAGGAGAGAAACTGTTTGATTGACAAACGACAGCGCAATAGATGCCAATATTGCCGCTATCAAAAATGTCTTGCCACGGGTATGCGGCGCGAAGCTGTACAAGAGGAACGACAGCGTACTAAAGACTCTGAAGATAATGAAGTTGAGAGCACTAGTAACTCGCATATTGATGCTCATATGGACCGTCTAATTAACCCTTCGGTAGCCGCTGCCACACTCAATGGTTCCGAGAGCAACGGCGCCACTGTCTCGATGACTGGGGTTCAAGGTGTTAATCTAAGAGGCCACACCGGACTACTGACTAATGATCCATTGGCAATCAACAATAGTGGGATGATTACGGCTGTTGATAATGGTATTCTTAAAGAAGATAATAATTTCATTGTTAGACATCATAACAATCTAAAAATAGATGAATTAAGGACAAACTCAATTCTAACGCATCAATCAGCCTTCTCAAGCTTGCTAGCTACAGCCGCCATGAATCAGATTGATTCACTCATAAAATGGGTGAGAAGCGTAGAGGAGTTTGAGAAACTAATTTATCAAGACAGACTACTATTGTTGAAAACTTATTGGAACGAATTAATCCTCATAGATATAGCCTTTAGGTCAATGTCATTAATAGACCGTCACATAATCGGCCTAAATATTTGGTCTGATATTATAATTTCAGAATTTACAGCTGTTGAGGCCGGAATAAGTAATATGTTTGATCGAATACAGAAAGAGATTGTTTCTAAGCTCAAAGAGATGCGAGTCGACCAACGAGAACTAGTTTTGTTAAAAACCATTATATTGTTCAATCCAGAAGCCCAAGGTCTGAAATCAAGCAGACCCATTGAAGCAATGAGAAATTTGGCCTTCACTGAGCTTGAGAACTACTGTAATCAACATTATCTCGAGATACAGCCTAATAGATTCGGAAAGTTATTATTGAGATTACCTGCTTTAAGGAGTATAGGCTTGAAGTGTAATGACCATCCAGGTCGGAAGCTAGTGTTTTTACAATTCGACAAGGAACAAGACATTGACACGTACTTGTTGAGAAGGATAGAACCTCAAACTCAACGAAGATGAGAATAAGAACGTTACAGTCAAGAGAAATCTATTTATCACGGACTTGTAATGCATGATTAAATCGTCTACCGTCTTCTGAAAACGTTCATCGAATATCCTCTTCTACAGCTTGATCTCTTGTGTAGTTGCCACTGAGTGGGTTAGCTGCGTGTCACTAATTCCTTAAGTCTATTCCAAGATCTAAAAGTGCCGACCGATAGATCATTGAGTCTCCCTTGTGGATGAATGCCAGTGATAGTTTGAGGCATCTTGATTGAAGTGTAAGGGAGAGATATAAACCATACCACTCATCAAAGTAGGCTGTGATACGATTGCAAACGTCTACATAGTCACTAACCACTTTGACGATACGGGTGGCCTGCTAGGGACGGATTGGCAATTGTTGCGGCATTCATCTTAGTGGTAATAGGTTGGGTTGCACAAGTGCGCCAATGTTGTTTATTTACTCTGATTGGATGTCGACGTCGACTAGACTACTTTTACCAGATTGCTTGAAGGTAGCAAATTGGCGCGCTCAAGTTGTAACGATACGAACAAAGGGAAAGAAAAGGCGCCATTTTATGTGTGTAATTCTTGCCTCAATTTCAGCTGGACACATCGACTGTCTTAATTTAGTTCGAAGCTCGACGAAATTAATGAATACCGCGTCAAAGACAAGGTAGTGAGATGAATATTATAAAATTGATTGGCAACATCTCATTACCCAGTCTTTCACCTGATATGTCATTGGCGCCCCTCTAGCGCTCCCAAAATTTCTCCCAAACTTCAACTCTATCTCGTTCTCTCCACCGCCCGCCATCCCTATTTTGCTACCCTTTCGAATGCGCCCAATTCATCACCAATAAAGTAATTTTCAAACTAAATTTAGCCATGGTGAGCCACCTTTATAAACCTGCGGCGAAAACTACTGGCCAAAACTAGAAGTTATCGTTACACCCTTGCACAGCGCAGTGGCAACGACTCACTGTGGCGCCCGATGGTGTTGGAGCAGAGCTGAGCAGGCTTGCGAGCGACTGCATCGGCCTGTCGGGCTGGGGTAACAGCCGGGCGGGCGTGCAGGCGGGCGGACGGACGCCGGGCTGTAAATGCCTGCGCTGGCACAGGCGGGCCAGGCAAACCAAAGGAACGCATGGGTCGGTCTGCGCAATTTTCCGTCCCGCAGCGAGCCTGAGCGCAATTTCGTCCACCTCCCCTCGCCTGAGCTCCTGCAAGCCAGCCAAACTTGAGCGCCGAATTCCGTTCCATTCCGTTCCGTCTTGTGCGCTGGCTTCACCACTCGCTCGCTCGCTCACTCGCTTCCTTCCCTGTTCTCCTTCGCCCTCCCTTGCGCAAAGTGATCCCCGCTTCTCACTGTGCCAGCGAGCAAATCAAAATGGCGGCCGAGCAGCAGGCACTCGACGACCATCTCTGTGCTCCATGCGCCACACAGAGTGATCGCCCCCTAGTTGACTTGGCTCGCCGTGCGATGTCGCCTTGGTCGCGCCAAAGTTGTCTCGCCCGTTGCATAACAGGCGGCGCAGTTGGTCTGGTGGAGAAATGTTTTGCTGCTATTAGTGCGCCGCCAGTGACAATTCCCAAAAGTCACCTCACGAACAAGTCTCACAAAGCATTTGTAGGCTAGCCCTATTTTGAGCTCCCAGATTGTTATGCTCCCTTTAATAGTTGCTTACATTTAGAGTACTTGGCTCAATTGGCCACCTTATAGAACCTTGAAACTAGACCAAACCAGCGAACGATCACGACATCAAGCTTCGGGCCAACGAGAGCGAGAGGGCTGACGGATAAGAGGCCAACTCGTCGCTAATGTAAAACCATACTGAGAATTTAGATTCCAATTCAGCTGGAGTAGCATTCGGTGGCGCTGAAAATATTTACGATCATAGGGAACTGGCTGGTCCAGTTGTGAGCCGCAGATTTAACCAGCTGTTGTTGAGGGCGCAACTTCTATTCATCGCATTTATATACACCAACTCGTTATTATTGCAATTGCTATTCACATCCACTCCAGCCAAAACCCCCCAATAGAGAACAACAATGAAGCTTGCAAGTGGAGACGACAGTTTGTTGGTTGATATTAGTGATGCCTTGAGCGAAAGGGACCGAGTCCGCTTCACTGTCCACACCAGAACTAAGCTGGCACAATTCACTAAGCAGGTGATGTCCGTTGTTCGCCAACACGAAGAGTTCATATGGTTGCACGATTGTCTTGAAGACAACGATCAATACGCCGGCTACATCATTCCACCTGCCCCACCAAGGCCAGACTTCGAGGCCTCGCGCGAGAAACTTCAGCGCCTTGGCGACGGCGAGGCCAACTTAACCAAGGAGGAGTTTGCAAAGATGAAACAGGAGCTCGAGGCTGAGTACTTGGCTATCTTCAAGAAAACTGTTGCAATGCATGAGATATTCCTCCAACGCTTGGCGGCGCACGAGAAGTTTCGCGAGGACAACAATTTCAAAATATTTCTCGAATATGAGAACGAACTTGCAGTTAGATGTAAGAGTAAGAAGGAGAAGATTACCGGCTCCATACAAAATATTGGCAAGTCTCTAACTGACTTTGTTATAACCACATCGCAAGTAGCTGCGACAACCTCAGCTTCCACCTCCTTATTGATTGGCAACCACCATTCGCCAAACAAACACGCACTTGGCTCAGCGAGGTCAAACCCAAATCATAGGCAGCGGCAGCAGCAATTAATGAATGGCAATACATCAAGCAGTGATATAATGAGCAATTCTTCACAGGTTAATACAACGTTACAAACAAACGAACAATCTGAAATTGCGAATTCAAGCAACACAACAAACACGGGTGATGGAAGCAACAGTCAACAATACGAGAACAACAACTTGGTTGATGATAATGATGATATAGACGAGCAATACTTTGAGAAGGAGCGACTCTTCTTAGCTTTGTATCATAACAGTATTAGAGAAACAGCAATTCAAGCTGACAAAGTTACTCATGTCCAAAAATGTCTCGCAGACACTTATTTATACATAGCTCAACAATTGGTTAAGTTGGCAAGCATTCAGGTTGTGCCAGTAACAGCTCAAACCAAAGATTTGTCCAGCTTTGTCGCATGCCCACTGCCCTCCCTAACTTTGCCTCCTTCTCTATTGCGCCAGACCACCAACTCACCCGAAGATAATCAGACGGCCAGCCTTTCAAATGAGCTCGGCGATGACGACAACGACGATTTGTTGACAGATCGAGCTCACTCGTCCAGGAAAATCTCTGGCAAATCTCAAGATAACAAACAGCGTGATAATTCATTAGTTTATGGTAGGGATAATTCAACCAGCGGTTGTGCAAATGATCATACAAGCGAGGGACTGAAGCAATTATTGTTACATGTGTCCGATTATTTTGAGCAGGCAAGAAAGGTTGAGACTCGTATTGCTTCTGACGAGGATTTGAAGTTAACGGATACATTCCTTTATTATAAGCGAGATACTGTTGCTGCTCAAAATTTGTTGGTACGCAGATTACGATTTATGGCAGAATATGAGACAGCAACTAAGAATCTCGAAAAGGCTCGTTTAAAAGGCAGAACTCAGATGCAATATGCTGATGTTATACAAAAGCAAGCGAGAGAGAATTTTATATCTATTTCTAGGCTAGCTAAGCAGGAACTCATCAACTACAAGCAAAGGCGAGTGGTTTCATTCAAGAAAGCATTCTCTGATTTGGCAGAGCTAGAACTGAAGCATTTGCGATCGCATTCTCAGCTGATAAGGAACTGTCTCAATGCTTGCCGAGGAATCCAGCCGGTGCAGGTTGTGGCGGAGAACGAAAATCAGATTGCATCCTCGAGCTCGACTGGACAGACTAAACGTGAGCCGGGAACTCAGCTCAGAGCTAACCCAACGACTACTCTTACTACAAACTCGATTGTTACACCGATGAACAAAATCGACAGCGTCGGTGAAAATCATGGTTCGGCATCTTAGCGGGAAAATTAAACTCACGATCCGATTAGTATCATTATCAGGCTCACAAATATCTTTTTGGAGCTTGGAGAGAATGGTGCTGTCATTTTGTTTCTCGTTACACGATTGTGTTGTATTATTGCCACCCTCATATCTTTGAGCCAAGTAAAATATGCGACATGAATGGGGTCGAGCTGGTGTATATTTACTGCAAAACGCGTCTCGTTACGAGTCAGAAATTTCACATTATATCAGCGCCAATTTGGATTCAGCCATTTAGTCTGTTGCCTCCAGATGGAGACAGAGCTAAACGAGTTTGTTTGCGATGAGTCTACTCCAGGTGGAATGGCCGACGTTGCCTGATCGGTTGAAAATTGTGGGCGGTGTCCCCAGCACTTCGAATGGGTGGCTCAGTAGATGCGGCCATCTGACTCTCACCCATTACCAAATGATGCAGCCTCACTCTTGGGTCCAAATTCTGGAGATTGGATGGGGCGGGTTGGGAGGCTGCGCATGCTCTCTCACATGGTGGCCACAGATACATAGGTGCGGTAATTGAAATGCTCGAATTTGTGCTCATTGCCCAGTGAAGGGCATTGGTCGGATGCGAGGGTGGACGTCCAAATTTGCTTGTCTCTAGATGAGGAAGGATACGAGCTGGCCTGCATCCATCTGGCAAAGTGAGAAATTTGTTGTGCCCTTGACTGAAAGGTTTGTTAAATAAAGCTGGTTAACAATGCAAAAGTGCGCCTAGCGTGCCCCAACTTCCCGCTTTGAATTCGAAGAGAGAGAGAGAGAGAGAGAGAGAGGTGAAGGGTTGGTTGATCTAGAGACTGTTCCAGACATTTGCCTGGCAACCAAGTTAGAGCCAAAGGAGAGGTTGAGAAGTTTTGATTCAATGATAGAAGCGAGCGAGCGAGTTAGAGAGAGTTCTGTAGTTCAAATTTGGCGATAATGGTGCGGATGGTGCTTCAAGTTTTGTCAGGAGTAAAGCCCATTACAATGTTTGGCAACTGCCTGACTCGTTCAGCCATCGTGTTTTTGTCTAGCATAATTTGCGCTTCCTCAGTACAGCAATTTCAAATCCAAAATCAGCTCGAACTGCCAGAATCGGCTCCAATAACAGATTGGCTCCCGCTAAGCGTGTCAAATTCAATCTCAGACGAAACAGGAGGTGATGGAATTAAGTCTGCTTGTTGGATGCGGCCAACAGGATGTGCAGGTAAGGTTATTTCTTTGTCATCACCTTTGTGAGATTTGGCTGGGTTGGGGATGAGCTCGAAAGAGAGGGCGGATTTTATCATTGTGTGAACCCTTTGCTCCAACTAACTCTCTTGTCTCACTCAAGCGCCAGATAATTTGAGGTTTACTGATTTGCAGGAATCTGCTGTAGCTGAAAGGGGGCAAACAATTGGAAAGCCTTCGGATTCTTTTAACAGCAGATTGCGACAAACTGAAAAAGATCCAACTGGATGGATGGTGGTGCAGGAAGTCGATTTGAACGAGGGGCCAGCAAACGAGGCTGGAGCCACGACAGACTCACTGGACTCCATTCGAGCTGGCCCACTTATGGGCGCCGAAGGTGGGGAGGTCGCGAACGACGCTAGGTGCAAGGAGGCAAGTCTCACCAGGGATGCAAGACAGCGAGTGAATTGCAACAAGCTGGCTTCAGGGAGCCAAAATGCTGCAAGCGGCCGAGCAAGTTGGAGCCACGAGCTAACAACGCGAAGTTTGCACGGGCAGAGAGGCAAGCAGAGGCAGCGTAGCCCATACAATCGTTTGACCGCCGAGGAGGCAACGAGGATCCTGGAGGCCCAACAGGGGGCTTTGTCGCAGTCCGAATTGGTGCCCTTGTTGGCGAGCAAAGTGCCAATCATTTTGGTCAAATTGAGTGAGGCTAGAAATCATCGAGGGCCAAACAGTAGAGCAGAGGGCGATCAGGCGGGCGACTACCTGAGACAGTACACGATTCGGCTGAACAGGAGCAAGCCAGTATCTGAGGTTGGCGAGACAGGTGTTAGTGGGCCAGAGTCGCAGTTGCAGGCGCACCAAAAGCAGTCTGAGACGGGCAACGAGAGGGACACAAGTGGGTCGCCCAACGAGCTTGGCCAGGCCGAGCGGCGGTTGAACGGCAGTCCCGCTGACAAGGGCGGCCAGCTCGAGGGCGGCGACGATTCGCCGCTCGAATGCAACATGCGCCGCTACACGTTCAAGGCGAGCAAATCCGACGGAGCCGGAAATAGGTGTTCCGGTTTGGTGAGCGCGGCCATTTGTTACGGCGGCTGCGAGACTGGCGAGATTGCGGATTGGTTGTTTCCGCACAAGAAGTCGATCCATAAGGTTTGCACGCACGGCGAGCGAGTGAAGCGCCGAGTCTCGCTAACTGACTGCACCTCCGAGCTTGTGGAGCCGAGTTTGCGCCATTACCATTTTGTGGAGGCTACAAGTTGCGTATGTAAAAAGTGTACCTCAGTTGACACAACCTGCCTGGGCAGCCTAACGCGACCTTACCTGCCAAGCCTGAGCGAAAGCGGGCCCACTGGCTCGGGCGAGCAGGCGCCAGTCCGCTGAGCGAGCGCCGTGTGTGCGTTAGCGAGCTCGAGAGTGGGGGAGGCCGATGGGATGGAGTTTTGAAAAGTGGGCGGCGCGAGAACGTCACTCCAGGTTGCGTGGCTCACGGATGCCATCCAACTCAAGTCGGATGTAGCCGGATTAGCCGCTAGTGTGTCGGCCTACCGACAATTGTCAGCCAGGCGGACGCCTCAACTCTCTGAACGGCGAACAAAAGTCAGAATATGAGAATAGAAGCTGGCGTGATTGGATTAGAGTTTAAAAGGTAACAAAATGTCAGGGTTGCATTTTTCAATTTGCTGTCGGCGTTCGCGCTCGAGTTCGAGGATAATCTGGCCGCAGGTGAGCGGCGCGACTTGCGCTTGGCGGCAAACTGGAGCGCCAATGGAGTTGGACGCGGGCGAGCGCTGGCCGGCTCCTCGGCCCAATCTGACCGACTGAGTGGCACCTGAGTGTGGCCGCTCCAGATCTTGATCGATGGGCCCTCCACTCAGGCGGCGGCTGGCTGGCTGGCTGGCTGGCTGGCCGGCCGGATTGGCCAGGGGGCAATCTGGCCGACGGGTGGACGATTGCGCAAAACGAGCTTCAAAGCGAGACTGGCAGCTCCGTGCTCGCAAAATCACAAGCGGACGCACTAAAATGGGCCGCATCGGCCATTAGAGTTCCATCATTACCATCATCATCTAAATAAAATCACTTTGCAAGCAGACCACTGCGCGTTCTTTAAGCTTGCAACGTTTCGCGCCGGCCATCGATCAGAGGCTGTTTGTTTTTGGCCGAGAGGGAGCCAACGTTGGCGCGCTGATTGCATTACTCAGTTCGAGTCCGAGTTTAGAACTGTCCATCCGGCTTGGCTCTGTCTGGCCTGGATTGGTTTGCTTGCCGGCAGACTGAACCGGGCAGAGCGCTGAAAGCCCATTATGAGCGGGCCCCGCAAATTGGCCGCCAGGTTCGAGCGGCCAGAGGGGCGAGAATTGGGCGCCAAGGGGCGGAACTGCGCCAACCGGAAGGCGCGTTCAGGAGGGGGCCAGTTTGGCCGGATTAGGATTGCGACCGCGAGGGTTGTTTTTGTTTTTTCGTTCCTTTCATTCGAGTGCGACGAGCTGATTGAGTCCCAGCGGCAAACAGGCGCCCAGCTTGCGGCTCCCGCACGGCTCGAGTCGTCGTTGTTGGCGGCGCCGCCGCCGCCGCCGCCCACGCTCGGCGGCCGTGACCGCGCGGCTCGCGGGCGCCATTAGCCGTGAATATAGATTGGAGCTGGCCAGTCAACAGGAGATAGCGAGCGGCCCTGACCTTAGGGGCTCCTCTGGGACGCAAACAGAGGAGGAGGAGGAGGAGCGCAAACAAGTTGGCGAGCGGGTCTCAGGCGGTGAATTCAGCCAACTTGAGCGAGCGCCCGCTATGCAGGCCTCAACCCGCCCTTGGCTGCGCCGCCTCCATCCGGCCACCTGGCGGCCACCACCAAAACACGGAAGCCTTTCTGGTCCAAATTAGTTTGCAAATCCATTAGCGGCCAACAGCGACAAGTTGGATGTTGCCTAATGAACGGGCGACACTCTTACGTCATGTCATCTCGGCGAAAACTGTCGCCAAGTTTAACTCGCTCATGGCTCACCGGCTGGGCGGACGAGGTGGGCGCCCCGCAGGACGCATCCCGTTCAGCGTTTCAGCGCTCGCCGCCGTCTTGGCCCAGTTTGTGTGGCCAACAATGAGCTCGTCTCGCCCGCTTGGACTCGCACTGCCAAGGGATGTAGGCGGAGGCAATTAGCGCGCCCAATGCCATTGGAGTCGGCGGACTTGCAGCAGACGAGAGGCGCGCCGCTGAAGTCTGGTCGGCGGTTTTGAGGACACGAGCGGCCGAGCGCGTACACCAATCAGGCTCAGAAGGCGAGATGTTATCCTTGTCGCCATATGTCGAGCGCGCAAATTATACAACTAATTTGCAGCCGACGGTAAAGCCGAGCGCCCTGATCAATTCAGGACAGGTGGGCGCTTAATTACTTGGAAACGGCAACGCATAATGAGCAGCCACAACTACAACAAGTTCCTCCTCCGCTCTCTTTATTTGCTCGCGAACGAGGGCGCCGCCGCCGCCGCAAACGCTCAGACGTGCTTGCAGAAGTGACATTGACAGGTCTTGGCCGATTTGAAGACGAGCCTCCTGATTTCGTTGGATCCGCAGCGCAGATTGACCACCACCTGAAAGTAAGCCAAGAGAGGGGGGAAAAGAGAAGGCGAGGTTAACGGTGCTGTTGCGCGAGGATGGCGCCGCTCGCCAACTGGGCCACTTACGTCCTCGGTGTCCATCATGTTGCAGCACTGGCTCACGCTGACCACGTCGCGCTCGCCCGTCTGGCCGCCGCCAGGTGAGACTGTCGAGGGGAGGCCCCAGCCGAGGGCCAGCTGCTGCTGCTGCTCTGGATAAACCACCCGACCGCCAGCCTCTCGCTCGCCGGCGCCAACCGGAACCACCTTCGCGCCAGCTACCTCGTGAGGCCCAAAGTGGCTCTTGGCGGCCAACTGTTCGCGCAAAATCTTATCCTCCAGCCAAACCGCCGACTGGGCCGCCTTTCTGCGATCCGAGGAGGCCTCGCCGGCTTCGAGCAGCGCGTTTGCCCTTTCAGCCGGCGACGACGACGACGACGACAGCGGCGCCGAGGAGGACGCCGACGATGGACCCAAATCCTCCACTGCGGGAATCGAGTAGGACATGCAGAAGCCCCTGCAGGCGTTCGTCGACAGGTTAAACTTGACGCAACCAGGAATGCTGATCGTCCTCGTGTGACCTGATGCTCGGACTTGGTTAGTTTTGGCCCCCACTAAAAGCGCAGCAGCTCGGCCGCCTCGAGCTCAAACTTACCCAACAGGAAGCAGCCTGGCCGGTGCCAGTATGGGCTGGTTGCGTTTTGCTGGCCAGCTTGTTGTTGGAGGCCGCGCGCTTGCAGGATGAAGCAGGCGACGAGCAGTGTTATTGCAAGCGCCAAGTTCGAGATCATCGCCAGCATTCTCAATCTCGCGATCAATTCCATCTCGCTCGCACTCTCGCCAACAAACCGACCAAAACTGGACTCCGACTGAGCTGGGAAAGAGCAAACTTGAGAGTGAGCGGCACAAATCAACACGAGTGGCGACAAGAAGACTGCCGCCGCCGCCGCCGCCGCGGACAGGTGAGGGCACTTTGACGCATGCGTCGCCTCACGGGCGGTGAGTCATCGTTCGCTATCTCTCGAAATGCAAATGGAACGGGAAGCGTACAGAAGGGGCTCCAGTTTATTGCAGTAAGTGCGCCCGGGGGCTTACAGCAAATGTCAACAGTTTTGGCGCTCGTTTTGGTCGCAAGTCGACTGTCCTAGCTGCTGCTGCTGCTGCTGCTGCTGGACCAAGTCGCACTCCTCCTGGCAACCAAATTGGCCGGAACACTTCCATTGGTCGGCGGAGAATGCGGCCAAAAAGTGTTCGTCTGGCGCGGGCGGAAGTCGTTGCTGATGCGTCCGGTCCAAAGTGGTCGATTTCATTGGCTCCTGGGCGGCGCCGATCAAGTTGGCGGCGGGTCGAGTTCGGAGGGTTTGAAAGTTGGCCTGGCCGGCGGTTGAAAACTGCTGCTGCTTGTGGCCAGGCAAACTGTAGGCCTGGAACTTTTCCAGCCGCTGGTAGATGGGCTCCTCGGCTGGTTGTGGCTGCTGGTAGTAGAGTTGGACCGACTGCTGCTGCTGTTGGCGCTGCAACAAGTCTGCGGCAGTGGTGAACGAGCTCGAGAGGAGGCGCTGGTTTAGGTGAGCGTAGAGCCGGTTTTGGTAGGCGTGCTGCTGCTGCTGCTGCTCTTGGCATTGGGCCAAGCTCGCCTCCACCATCAACTGTTGGCCGGCCGCTTGCTCGCCAAGCTCGAGCGGCGGATTCACAATGTCAACGTGCTCTGACCTGAGGCCAGAGTAGAGTGGGCGGCCGGGCGAGGCTGGCGCGTCCTCGTAGAGGAGCTGGTGTTGCTGAAACGGCTGCTGCTGCTGCTGCAGCAACCTGCTTCCCTCGTCCAGCGACTCGTCTATGGCGCTCGAGATCATTGCGGACTCGTTGATGAGCTGGAGCTTTGCCTTTGCGCCGCCGGCAGCGCTAGCGCAGCTGCTCGAGGAGGAGCCATCGGGACAGGTGGTGGAGTTTGTTGAGACGGAGGAGGGGGCGGCATTGGCCTGGTTGGCCGGGTGGTAGGCTTGGTTGCCGGCAAAGAGGCTTCCCGAGGAGAGGAGCCTGAGTCCGTGGGCTCGCTGGTTTCTGGCGCCGGCGCCAACGAACGACTGGAGCGGCGTGCTTGCGAGGAAGGAGTCGAGCACCGAGTTTTGTTGGCTCGAGTTTGCTTGGCCAAGGTGGGCGCCGTCCAATGGCAGGGTGCTGGAGCTCATCAGGTGGCTGAGTTGGTGGCCGTTGGCCGAGTGGACGAGCTGCTTCTCGTCTAGGAGCCCCCTGCTTGCTGCCAGGTTGCAACTCTCAATTTGGTCCACGAGGCGGCTTGGCGAGCGACCGAAGCTCCTCTGCGCCTGCTGCTGCTGCTGCTGCTGCCGCTGGCTCGCCGAGGAGCCGTCAGGGTTGGTGGCCTGTTGCGAGCGGTTCCATTGGCTGGCGGCGCTGGCGCGACTGTAGTAGAGGTAGGAGGCGAAGCTGGTGACCACGAGGAGGAGGATGCAGCTGAGCGGTAGGAGCAGCTGGGCCTCGTTGCCGTGGCCGGCCGGCCGCGCGAACAGGAACTGGCCGAGGCCGCTCAGCATGGAGCTCGCAGTGGCTCTGGCGCCGCCGCCGCCGCCCACCGGCGAGGCCTCGTGTTCGCCCGCAAAGGTGGGCGCCGCTGGCTGTCCGTCGAGCGTGAGCGTGCTGAACAGGTACTCGGCGTTCGTGCTTCCAGCCTCGTTAAGCGCAGTCACCAGCAGCTTGTACCAAGTGCCTGGCGCCAAGTCGGGAATGGTGATCTTGTTGGCGCTCGCAAAGGGTGTTGCGCCCTCGGACAGAATGAACCAGTTTGACTCGTGGAGACGCTTGAACTGAATCATGAAGCTGCTTATGGGGCAGCCGCCGGACTGCCAGCCGCTCATGTCGAGCACAACCTCGGTTGTGTTCGAGCGGAAAAACTGGCTCTTCTCTGGCGCAATTGGAACAGTCCCCTCGGTTCTAACGTTCAGCACGTCCGAGGGCTCGCTTCGGCCGACAACGTTGAAGGCGCTCAGGTAGATTTGGTACTTGTTACCGCAACGCAAATTTTCAATCACATAGTGGAAGATGGCGCCAAGCTGAATCTCTTGCCAATCGTCGTACTCGCACTTGTAGAATAGCGAGAAGCCCATCAGCGGTTGCTCGTCGCTGAGACTCCACCTGAGCTCAATCGATTGCTTCCTCGCCGAGACCAGCCTCAGGTTTGGCTGGCTCGGCCTGTCAAACTTGAGCGTCTGGCCGATGGTTTCGCTCGCTGGCCCAACGCCGACTGAATTGAAGGGCTGAACTCGAATCTCGTACTTGGTGTTCTTCTCTAGCGCCGCAAGCTGAAGCTCGTAGCTACTCACCGGTTGCTGGCTTCTCGTTGCGTAGGCTTGCGCGCCAAAGGAGACGTTTGCGGCGCTCACTGAGGCTGTGGCCAGCCAAACCTGGTTGCCACTTGACTCCTCCTTGGCGCCAGCCTGCGCCCGTCTATGGCTCACGTAGTAGCCCTTGATGGGCGCCTGCTCCTCCACCTGAGCGGGCCCCCGCCAAAGCACCTTGATCGAGCTGGAGGAGACGGGCTGGGCGCGCAGGTCCTGGGGCCGACTTGTTGGCGGCTCCTCGGCTGTGGTCACGGTTAGCGGCGCTGAGAAGGCGCCCTGGCCGATGGCGTTCGCGGCCGCAACCCTAAGCTGGTAGGTGCACCTGGCGCTAAGCTGGCGGAGTACGACGCTCTGGCTTTGGAGTGTGGAGTTGTTTGCGGACTCCTCATTGTCCAACTTGCTCGCGCCAACCACAAGCCGGCTCCACTCGCTCGAGCGGCCGGCCTCAGGCTGCAAACTGAAGCCTCTGGAGTCGCTTGGATGCAGCTTCCGATGCTCGATGATCGAGTGCGTGAGGGGCAGGTTGCCGTCGAAGGGCAAGGTCCAGCTGAGCCGCAGACTGGTGGCCTGAATGTTCTGGGCGTTCAGATTGTAGGGAACGTCGGGCGCCTCCTGCACAATCAAACGGTAGGTCAGCTCGTCCTTTCCGTAGGCGTTCCTTGCCAAACAAACGAAAGTGCCTGTATCACCTCGGTCTGCGTAGTTTATAAACAGCTCGCTCGACCTCAGGGCGTCTCGTGCGGATAAGCCACTTGCTCCACTGAGCGAGTGGTTGGCCGCCACTTGCTGGTGCTGCTGGACGGCCAGATTACTAAGGCGCTGGCGTGGCTGCTGCTCGCTTGAGTTTGCCGCGTAAAAGTAGGCGATTTCGCTGTACTTTGACTGCTGCTGTCTGGCCGGCTCCTCGGCTGCAGCGCCCGCCGGCTGGACCAGCGAGCCTCCGCTTGGAACCAGCGGGCTGCCCTCCTTGAACCAGTCGATGCGCATTGGCTGGTCTCCTCTGGGCGCGCAATTAAACTTTATCATGGAGTCGCGTTTCACGCTTACAGTTTCATAGTTTACATCAAATTGTGCCGGGCCTGTTTTGTGTCAGTGGAGGCATGAGAGTGGGTTAGTTTGCTTGCTGCTGGCTTGGCTCAGGTGAGTTGGATTGGATAAAGGGGGCACTCACTTAAAACCTGCAAGTCGATCACCTCGCTCAAGCTGGGGTTAATTCCGTTGAAAGCCTGACAGATGTAGCGCGACGAGTCGGCCAACTCGAGCTCCCTGATTATGAGTGAACCGTTTTCATGTATTTGGATATGCGAGTTCGAAGTGATAATTCTGAACTCCTGGCCGAGTTTTGGCGCCAAACGCGCTCGATCCGCCACCTGGCCAACGGGCTGCGAGTCGAGCTCGCCGCTTTCGCTGGCGCCAAACTTTGCGGCCGCTAGAGTCGAGATGGCGCCACCTGCTGGCGCTGGCGCGACCGGCCTGGCGGCAGCGGCGGCCCCAGAAACCAACTTGCGCCACCTGATCTGCGGACTGCGGAGAGATTCTTTTGGGGTTAGCGGCGGTTGGATTTTGGTTGCTCGTGCGAGCGCCCATTGGACTCGAGCTCACCTTGGCTGGCCGCCGGCGCGACAGTTGATCAGCACGTTGGAGCCCAGAAGGGCCTGCGTGTCCTTGGGCGGGTCGAGGAAGTAGGGGGCCACTGTGGTTGGTGGGGGTTAGTTTGACGCTCGTTTGCCAGCCACTCTCTGGCCCCGGCTGCTCGACTTACCGTTCACCAGGAGGCGCGAGGTGTGATTGGCGGCGGCAAAGGCATTGGCGGCAACACTGTGCGTGTGTGTGGTTTTCAGGCTTGTTAGTTGAGAGGCCAGTTAGTTTGGCTAGAGGGGCGGCTGGCTGGCTGGCTTGGCCGCTCACTCACCAGGTGTAGAGGCCGGAGTGGCTTGGCAGGATGCGATGGAAGGTGAGGGTTGAGCTGAAGCCGTTTGATTGGTCCACGCTCGTCTGCTCGTCCGGCAGCAGCAGCTCGCCGTCCTTGAACCAGCTATGGGGCGAGTTTTCTCTAGATTAGCGCCGGTTAGTTGGACAGGTTGTCAGGTAGTGTTGCGCTCTACTTACGTTATTTCGACTGGCGACTGGCCAGAGATGACCGCGCAAACGGCAACAGCGCGCATTCCCTCCTCCAGGTTGCGGCTGAACTCGAAGGGGTCGATCTTCGGCTTTGCTGCTCGGGGGAGCGTTCAGTGAGGGTGCGATTAGTTGGTTGGCCGGCTGAGGCTTGCGGCTGGAAACAAGTGGAGTCTGATACAAGCGCAGGAGCGGGCGAGTTTGTGGCTGCGCGAGGGCCGGAAATGGACTGATTGG
>Ga0209372_1000154_pt1 | contig 52067 bp, 34 predicted proteins | sample AgamicAtPe_FD_187170 | JGI IMG/M metagenome (GOLD analysis project Ga0209372, IMG submission 187170) | Agave microbial communities from Guanajuato, Mexico - At.P.e (SPAdes) (version 2) | ecosystem: Host-associated > Plants > Phyllosphere > Phylloplane/Leaf | place: Guanajuato, Mexico | collected... | reverse complement strand
CTAGTATGGTTGCCTCTAGTTTCGTTCGAATTCACTTCAATTCTGACATTCGCTCAAGTCGCGACCATTTGGCGCGCGATTCAAACTCGCTCTTTGGCGAGCGCGATCTGTGTTGACTGGGCGAATAAAGGCGCAAATGCAGCGTTCGCAGCCCCAGTGCAAATTACAATTTGAAGTTGAATGTTGAACTCACTCTCCTCCCCCCTTCCCACTCTTCCTCGCCTCGCCTCTCCTTTCCTCTCCTCTCTCCTCCAACACTGGCCGGCGCTCGCACACTGACCATCGCCCCACACTATTGCCCGCCGGCCCATTGAGGAGAGGCAAGCGACACCAACAAAGCCATGAGCGACAACGACGAAGCCACTAAGCGCCTCTGGCAAATAGTGAAGCGAATGAATGGTGAAATAAAATGATGACCAACGAGAGCGAGAAATTTGCGCCCAAAAGTTTGTTGTGCTTGTGAGTGCGCGCGCGGCCTGCGAGTATATGTTGACGTTGAAAACGAACAACAACGACTCAACAATACATCAACTACGATGCAGGACGCGCCTGGCCCCCAAACCATAGCTACATCAACCCGCTGGGTTGCTCATCCAACTGGCCCAGTCCGCTCGGCGAAAACGGCCCCAACGCGGCGCTCACTCGACCACTTTGAGCCGGCTCGCTGACGCTGGTCAGCGTACAGGAAGAGTCAGGGTTGGGCTGGGCTAGCTCGCGCGACACGCGCGCCCAGACGGCCACGAGCGAGTGTGATGCCGCTCGCTGCACCGTTCGCTCGCGCCACTACGGCCTCCCAACATTGCGCCGCGCGTCGTCTAATCGCTTTTCTTCCGATTTGCTATCTGCTCTTCCGCTCTCATTCTCTCTCTCCCTCTCTCTCTCTCTCCCACTCTTGTTGTCCATCTCTTTCGTTCTCGCCTTCTCCGCGCAACTAATCCAAAGTCGAGCGTACTCGCACCGGGATATACACGCTCGCCTTCTCGCTTCCTTTTTCGTCTACCCTCACACTGGCCCACACAATAACCATTATATTATCGCGCTCTATATATAGCAGATTGCCGCACTGGACAGCGAAAAGGAGTTGGAAGGGCGGAAGGAATGTATCCCGAGCCTTTGAAGATGGGCAACGGAGTTGACGCGGAGTGATGAGACAGTGGGGCCGCTAACTTGAACGCGACTGCAATGACTTGCACGCCCAAAAAGCCAATCAAATTCTAGAGCCACATAACACGTTACCACACTGTAGCATCGACATGGACAGCTAACAATTGCTTAACAACATAACAACAAATCATCGTCCCAAATTATTGGCCCCGCAATCAGCTCGGCGGATCGGCCCCACAGCCAGCCGATGCAAGCGGCCAATCTAGCCAACCAAGGTGCAACTGTTGCCAGGACTAGAGAGCGCAAGCTGGCTATGCTCAAGGATCCAATCACGAAAGAGGAGGTGCCTTTGCCGCCGCACGCGCCAGCTCCGTCGGCCGAACCCTCATCAAGGGCAACAACAGCAACCAGCCCCGCCTCAACAGTGGAGCACGTGCATACACTGCTTCGTAGGATATTGGAGGATAGCGACATCACTAGAGAGACTGCTGTCCTTGAAAATGGGGTTGGTACTTGTTCAATCAGTACAACCTGCAGAGAAAGACAAAAAGGTTGATCAACTTGCCCCAACGCAAGCGGACTCTCAAGCCGCCGAAAAGGTAGAAACGAAGGCCGCAGAGACTGCTCCGAGCTCGCCTGCCAGTTCTCGACCGCAGCAACAGCAGCAAGCCGCGCAAACATTGCTCCAGAAAATATCAGAGGACAGCGTCGAGGAAAAAGAAAATTCAAGTCCAGCACACACAACTTCGGTTTCCGATGATAAAGAAACTAAGACGGCAGCTGGGCCCAACAAGCAGGATACACAGGACCCGTCAGCTCCTGACTTGCCTGAAACTGCAGCTGATGTTCCCTCTAAAGACAAGACAAACGGCGACAAGGGGCTAGCCGACGGCGACGTTGACGCTGGCGACAGTAACAAAACGGAAGAGGAGCCCGAATCCGGACTAGCGGCGTTAAAATATGAACCAACGCAATATCATCCCATTTCAAATAGGAGCGGCAAAAAGATTTACTCAAGGCAGTTTATGCTGGATGTGTGTGAGAAGATATGCAAATTGGATCTGTCACAGACGGACAATGATGATAGAAATAGCATGGGATGCCAATCGTTTGCCGGCGAATGGAAAGGCTTTTTCTCTCTGACAGCCAATCAACTCTATCCGCGCCGATCGAAGCTCGGTGCAAAGGTCAGCTGAACGTCGGGATTAAGCGAGGTTGCAATGTAGTGCATGCTGATTGGCCTCTTAGCGAATATAAATTTTGACGCTGACAACAGGAGAGTTCCAAGTTGAAAGCTTGTAGACGATTACTTACGTGATGGTATTTGTGTAGCTCATTATGGTAAACTTCTCTTATATCTGCAAGCTTATTCTTGTATTCTTGGTTCTCAATTATACCTTCGCTTGGCGACATTTGGCCGCCCATGGCTGCGGCAGCGGCCGCGGCTGCCGCACTAGAGATCGGATGGCCTCTGCCATCTTCGGTGGCCACACCTTCGGCAACTAACATATTGTCGAGCCGCATAAGTTGCGGATCTTGGTGCTCCTCTTCGTGGTTGATTCTTGGATTCAGGGCAATTCGTTCTTTCATATCTTGAAGAACTTGGCGTAGGTTGTGTATAAGATGATGATCTTCCAATTCTTTCTTCTTAACTTGCGCATGATCTAGTGTCTCGTGGCTAATGCCAACGAGCTTCTCAACCAGATCTTCGTTAGGGTCCATGTTTTCTTTCATTTTATGACAATTCCACGCTTGATTATACCTGCTCAGATTGATTACGGAATCTCTTGATCTAAAAACATAATATTATCCTTCTCTCCTCTTCCCTTCTCTCTCTCTTGCCACGACTATTGTTGTTGTGAAAAATTCGCCATCCATTGCGAGAGGCAAGCAGGCGAACGAGCGAGCGAGTGAGCGAGCGGCCGAACGAACGAACTAACGAGCGAACGAACGAACGAAATTCGCTGGCAGTGGAGTGCTCGTTTTCGTACGTAGCCCCAACAAAGAGACCGCCGCACTCACTCACACACACAACGGCTCCCCTTCTTCCCCCCGGCCGCACTCATGCGCTGTTCATGCTCGCGCCAGCTTCCTGGCTCCACCAGCGCTACCTGGCTGCCAAGCGGAGAGTTGAACTTCACTTGACCAAACGCGTGTTCCTACCCCATTCTGGCTTCCGCGACACCAATCGCATCTACCCGCCGGTCTTACCCCGACCAACAAACTCTAAAATCATTCGGCGTTTGCCCAAAAAGGATCCAAATGAATCCTAAACATGTCCATAGCTCCCAGCATCCAGTCAACTGCCGCTCTGTCAACCTCGTCAAGGGTTGAACGAGGCGATATTTTCCAAGACCTACCACTTATTGATCGAACTTCACGTTTAACAGTCATCGAACTGAAACATTCTGACAAGCAGATCATCAATGAGCTCGTTTACAGGTGGTGCAGAATACTCACGCGGGTGTCTAAGAAATCACTCGATAAGCTCGCAGGACCCTCAGACACATCAGTGAAGGACATTCGAAAAGTACTCATTATTGACTTGATCGGCTCAATCAACCCTGTTAGATTAGCAACAGTAATGAAGAGGGATGAGCGGCGGATGAGGATGATTGGCATAGCCCGAGGATGCAAAATCAACTCTACATTCGTAACATTGAGCGCTTATCTTGATCGCCAATCGAATAACAATTCACTCAAGCTTGTCGTTGTTTATCAAGACGAATTTTTTATAAAGAGAACCCTTAATCTCCTAAGAGAATGCATTTCCGCCTTAAAGTGCCAAGTACTGTTAGTTGTACCTAGATTAGATCGGCAAGAGATCGATATGCTTAGTTTGATCACGGACTATCATATAATAAGATGCGACTTCTGTGTCAATCGGCGCGACATCGGGCCCGCACCCCCTAATTCATGCGCTGATTCCTATCAAGCATATCTCAATCAAGTATACTTTCAGCGACATCCGTCAAACAAAACATTGCCCGATAAAGTAACCGGTGAACTCAGAGAGGATGGACTCTATCTTCATGGAATCAAAGTGCCTGCTAAGTCAATCAAAGTGACTCCAACTCTAGATGGTCCCTCGATGAAGAGGATCAGATCAGAGGGAGAGGTTAGCAATCTGTGATTATCTGTTGGTTATAAAACTAAATTTTGCTCACCGGTCCTGCAAATTTTTACGTCGAGTGTCCCTCGACGACGATCCCAAGTTGACAGCAGCACGCCGCTGTAAGCATAATCGGTCGTGCTGTTCCTCAGTCTGTTCTCCACGAATCTCTTTTTCTAGCAACAAAAATAATATGGTTCCTTATCTGATACTCAAAATTTACCCTGCCAACCAGATGAACCACGACTTCTGTCTCTTGTTTGAGGCTATAGCAACCCACCCTATTAAATATTAGCGATAGAAATGGGTAACCTTTTCGGAGTTCGTCGTCGAACGCCCACCGTAACGGCACAGGATAAGGCAATATTACAACTGAAGCACCAGAGAGATAAGATTAGGATCTACCAAAAGAAAACAGAGGTGGACCTAGCAAAAACTAGAGATTTCGCCTTAGAGTTGTACCAGAATGGGAAAAAGGACCGGGCACTAGTCATGTTACGGAGAAAAAAACAGATGGAAGAGATCCTTGAGAGAACAGACAAGCAATTGGAGACTCTAGAGCAACTGGTATCTGATATCGAGTACACTCAGATTGAAGTTAGCGTAGTTGAGGGTCTCAAAGTGGGAACAGAGGCACTAAAGCAGCTGAATAGTCTTATGGACATCAATGATATCGAGCAAATCATGCAGGATAGCGAGGAGGCTGCTGAAAAACAGCGAGAAATCACCGAAATCCTCCAACGTTCACCTGTGAGATACGACGAATCAGATCTACTTGAGGAGCTCAAATCCTACATACCACACCCATTGGAGGATCAAGATCGAGAACAGGACGTCATTGAAACAAAGCCAGCGATTAAGGTTGATAACCAGACAATCGTTGTCGCCAGCGAAGAGGATATTGCTGAGCAGCTAGAAAAACTACCAAACGTTCCAGAAAGTGTGCCAGAAAAATCTAAGGAAATCAAGAGCAAAACGAGACAGCTAGAACTCGCTCAATAAAGCTGAATCAGATGAACCATATATCATTTTAGTTTCAGGTAGCGGGGGTCATAATTTAACTAAATTGTAGAGTCTACGTGTGCTGGGGGGTGTTTTACACGAACGAAGTGAAACCTGGCAAAGGAGCTCTGCTGCCTGCCATATTATCAACAATAATTCGACCTCCGTTCAGATTAACGATATGGCTGTTGAGCAAATCTTGTGAGGGGTTTTGGTCAGAGTGCTCCAACTCCGTTGTATCACTCCTACCATTGCTGTGGGATGAGCTGCTTGCTTGAGTAGTCCTCAAATCTGGGTGCATTTGACGATTCTTCATAGGAATTTGAGATTCACCGTATATAGAGTTTGTAGACCTGATAGTTTGCACCCCTGATGTGCTTGGTAAAGGCTGACCCACATTGTCTGAACCTGATGAGGTAGGTTCACTTGGTACTTGAGGTACGGACGGTGCAGGGCGTTGTGGGAGTTTTGGTTTCGTTCGATGTGACGAATAGTGCTTGCCACTTTTGTTCCAGATCTTCTGACTACGTAGAGTCCCATTAACATTTGCATAATGGTTAACATAGTGCTTCTTGGCCATGTTAACATACTCATCATCAGCCGACTCAGATTCTGGACCCGTGCTACTACTAATCTCACTAGGCTTTTCAGTCAAACTATCACCACTGCTATCGTACTTGGATGTTCCGGCATCATTTTTAACTGGCTTGTCAATGATACTCTCGAATACATCATCGTCGCCTTCATCAGAGTAGACTACCGATCCGAGATGTGGGCGAGGTGGCGTTTTGGGTATGGTGAAGTTGGCAGTGCTCTGACTTATAGCTCCATTGCTTCTCTTATGATTAGCTACATTAGAGAGAAGGCCAAAACCGTTATTGTAATGATTTCCTGGTTCATCGTCAATTGAGAAACCTGCATCACCAAGACGATCCTGACTGACTGATTTTATCGCATCTCTTTTGTACTTGGAGCTTTTGGTTTGAATAATCAGAAGAGCCGTTATTATGATGGTGATAACAAAGCTTAAACTTGCACATAAGATCACAAACCAGCTTTCCCTGAAAAACGGCAAATTAGCTCTTAATTCTGAATCATAAGTGTAAAGCAGGACACTAGCCTGCTGGCCCCAGCCTTCTTTGGTTTTTGCGGTAACCGTGAAAACGTAATGTGTGTCAGGTTTGAGGTTGCTGGCTTTGAATGTTCTCTCATTCTGATGAAGTTCGTGTGAGGCCACTTCTTTACTGCCCTCGGTTAGAGCATGATAGGAGACTTTGTAACCGAGTATGTCACCATTTGGTTCTTCTGGCGGATCCCACAATATTCTGGCTGCTGTTTGGGATACAACCGGAAAAGAAAGGTTTTGAGGCATCCCAGGAGTATCTTCGAGAGTTTGCACGTTCAACACAGTACTATAGACACCATCACCGGCATTTGTGAATGCAGCAACAGCCAACTTATAGGTTGTGAAAGCTTTTAGATCAGTTAGAGTGATACGTCTTGTGCTATTATCTTCTACTGCCTTGTGCTGAAGTGGAGCATCAGGATTCAATGATTGATATTGTATTTTGTAACCTCTTATAATGCCATTCCGATGCTTTCTTGGAACAGGATTCCAATCAATAGAGATAGCGCTCGAAGAGATTGGATGAGCAGTAAGATTAGTTGGACCTGAAGAGGGAACATCTTCGAGGGTTGTTACAAGTATCGGTTCGCTTGGTGGACTCGAACCAGCCTCGTTTACGGCTTGAATTCTGAATGAATAATCGGTGAATTCTTCCAAATCCTTGATGAGATAAAAATCAACGCGAGGATCGCTGATCAGATGGTACATTATTGTTGAGTTCCCACTCTCTACCCAAGTAAGATTGTAGCCACGAGGGTTACCAAGCCAGAGATTATTGGTTAGCGGTAGCCAACGCGCCACAACCGAATTCGATTTGATATCCTCAATCGTGAGATCCTTGGGCGGATGCTCGGGCTCCACCTGAGCAGTCTGAAACTCCAATGATGGCTCTGATGGGTATCGACTCTGTCCGACAATGTTTGCTGGTGTCAACCGTATTTTATATCGAGTGAAAGGCTGGAGGTTGCGGACAACAACCTTATTGGGCACTGTGTGGTTCGTAGAAACATAAACCACCGTCCACCTAGGGCTATAGTCACCACGCACAGGTGTTAGGGCTTCAGCGATCCATTTTTCGATCGCGGCGTTTCCGTCAAATCCTGGGCTAAACTGGATGGTGACTGAATGAGGCCCAACGTCAGAGTATACGAGATTAGATGGAGGCTCGGGTAAAACAGGCGGCACCGTTGTGGTTGTCTGATTAACTTTGCTTGGACCGGGACCTATGCTCGTGTAGGCATATATCTTAAAAGTGTATGAAGTCTGAGGGATGAGATCAGTGATTCGAGCTTCTGTTGCAACGGCTGGAAAGTTCTTGATTATTTTCTTATCGCTCGCAGAAGTTTCAGAGTATTCTAACGTATAATGATCGAGCTCCCCGTTAGTCCTTTTCGGGGCTTTCCAGAGAATTCGTAAGCTTTTATCTAAAACATCTGCGAATTCTAGCGCTGTAACTGCTTCAGGCAGATCCTGTTTAGTCTTGACCATTACAATATCTTCGTTAGGAGGTCCATCGCCAGCGCTAGTGAAACACTTCACACTGATGAAGTATTCTGTATATGGTAAAAGGCCGTCTAAATTTGCAGAGTGAAATGGCGACTCTGTGTTATGGGGTACTATCATCTCTTTTGCAAGTTGAGAATGATTAAGATCATACCAGGCTTCGACTTTGTAACCTTGATTGATTCCGTTTATACGTTGGGGTGGCGGAGGATTCCAATTGATTTTCACCACGGTTGAACTCACGGCCTCAGCGGTAACACTTCTCGGACCCTTGTCAGGTTTACCTTCTTTCGTTCTAACAAATATACTAGAGCAAAACGGTCCTACTCCTTTGTCGTTTTCGGCAGCGATTTGAATCTCGTAGTTTTGCCATGCAATTAGATCGTCAAGAACGTAAGTCAGTCGCGCTGCGTCTGTTACGTCATTCGTGTACCAATCTGAATCGCTTGCATAACCCGCTAGCTTGTGCCTTATCTTGTACCCTTTGAGCAAACCATTATGAGAGTCAACAGGTGGAGGGAGCCAATGAATTGCGATCGACGTCGAAGACTTGGGCGAGCCGGATGGATTTTCCGGCGGCATGCTTGGAGGCTGCACAGGTACCTCAATAGGATGCTTAGTGGGCAAGCTCGGGTCCCCAGTCCCGATCTTGTTGGTTGCTTTGATACGGAATATGTATTTTTTTGCTGGCTTCAAGTCCGGTATGATGACGCTTGTCTGATCAGCCGATATATTGGCCTTGGCGACTTCCCACGAATTCGATTGCATGATTGAACTGATCTCGCCCTCTATATTATCATTATTGACTGTTCGCATCTCCACCAAATACTTGGTAATCGGACTGTTACCATTGAAACCGGGTGTCCACTTGATGCGCACACTTGTAGATAATTTGTCCAATAACTCGGCAGTGATGTATTCAGGTTGATGTGGTTTCTCTATGATTTCGAGACGTGCTGACTTTGATTCACTAGCACCACCAGAGTGGATAGTACAAGTATAATTTCCATAATCCGCAAATCGCACATGTTCGATCCGCAGGGTACCGTTTGAGTATGAGCGAACCCTATTCGATTGAGTTAGATTTCCACCATTGAACGTCCAGCTCAGTGTAGATTCACTCTCTAAAGGACTGCACCTCATCTCTGCGGTCGAGCCCAGAACTATGCTCTGATCTTGAGGGAATTCCCGGAACAGGACGCTCGACGCTTCCGGTTGTACTGTAGTTGTACTTTCTCTTTCGAGAGCCCTCCTTGAATCTAGTGAGCTTGCAATCAGTGGATTTTGACCGGTTACAGAGCCTGTAGAACTCTGACTAACAGCCGTGATCGTGCGTTTCTGATCAACGGTTCGAGTTTGATCGGATGCGACGTTTAAAGATGGCGACTGTTGCGCGTTCGAGTTCCCCGAATCTACTGGTCTTTCACATATAAATGGCATTTTCCTCGTTGGAGATATAGGAACTATGCCCCATCGCATATAGTGATGGGAGAAGGCAAGTACAAAAGCGTTTGGGCCATCCTTATCGTAAGCATTATTAGTTATGTTAGCTATAGATGGATCGTCTCGTGGAAGCCAGAGGTCCGATGCGGACATATCCGTATCTACATGATCGTAAGAGTCTGTGCTTGATGCATCGGCATAGTAACCATTGTTCTGCCTTTCCCTGAATTGATTCATCAAGTCAAGACTCAAATTAACATAATACTGTCGTTGTTGCTCAGATTTTCGCTGCTCCGAGGATAGATAGGCCATTATGTTAGTGTTTGAAGTAGCCGAGGACTCCTTCTCTTTTGAGGATTCATCCTCAATGATGGTCAACTCGGCAAATAAGTCCCTACAACGAACTGTTGCGCTTGCATAATTTCTTGGGCTATGTAGGATTTTATAACACTTTTGAGCCAAATGAATCCAATTTTTAGGGCAAATGTTGTTGACTTGTTTTTGATGCATTTGTTCAGTGGGTTGTTCTCGTAAAGAGTGTGAATAATTGGTTTGAGCTAAAATCACTGACATCATTAGAATGGCTACTAAAGGGTTGAAGGCTCCCATCAAGCGGCGAGAACCGCCTGAGCGCGAACATCCAGTATTGATTTTTGAGATCATTCTTGTTTCTGGGGATTTGTTTTGCTTAATTGAAGTTATCTCATCCTCAAGCCAAATGCCGGGATTGATTTGCGCATTTTCATGGCTTGTTAGCCATTGCATCATGTACATGGTGATGGTGGTTGCAACAGGTGTACAAATAGATTCTAACTCGAACTGGTCTCATTCTTTTTTACAAAAACTCTCATCTCGTAAGGTGTGTCATGGTTTCTAGATCGAAGTGAGCAAGTTTCAATTACAGGCTTCTAAGTTGAAATTATCGAAGCTTCGATGGGATAAATAGAGAATTTTTTGAACAATGACAATCCCAAGTTTGCGTGGGCTCCTTCCATGGACAGAAGCGCGAACCGAGTGGTCATCTCGAGATTCACTGGAACTTCCAACCTGAGATTCGGCGCATCGGGTGGGGGCGTGGCAGCATGTGGCGAGCAGGAGGGCGTGTTCGGGAGTCGAGTCTCAACAAAGTTGCTTGGCGAGGACGGACCTTTCAAAGCCCAATCACGAGAGGTCAAATTAGAGATGCTTGCCAATGGGAATGAATTCTATATCCTAGCAAAGACTCTCTTAGTCAGCGAAGGGTCTCCAACCACTGATACTAATCGAGCAAAGCGAAGGCTTTGCAACAAGAAATGAGTCAGCAACATTGTCTTCATCAAATCTACACAAAACAAGATTCTAAGTTAGCTAGTCCAGTGATGTGGATGCGCACAAAGATCTGGATCTCTTCAGTAGAAATAGAACAATTATAAACGCCAAATCAGCTACCAACCATGGAGTTCTTAAGCCCGCCAGATCTAACCCGACATGACCCGCCCACCTGCCCGGAGTGCGCAGAAATCAGTGGGTCAACGAGATGCTGGCCAGTTTGCGGTGAAGGGACATTAGGATGGAATAGCGGGCGGGATGCGCAGGGTGCACGCAAGATGAAGCCCCCGAGGGTCGCCCACAGAGGCCAGTCTATTGAAGCGAACGCTCACTGCCCAGGGCACAATGTTTGCCTCGATAACACTGCCTTGTTTGGCTGAGACTTTGCCTTTGGCTTTGGGCAAGCAAAGGCTGTGGCACGACGTCGAACAAAAGGTGCGGATAGACACAATTGGTTGGTCTCTGCGCACGGTGGTCAGTTTCACGCGAGGGTTAATGCTGTTGGCCGCCACTCTCAGATAGCTGGGGGGAGGTAGCTGAAGAAATTGAGGTAGCAACAAGTTGTGGGCCAGAGCAAAACCATTCTCCCATCTGGTGAGGGTTGGGCAAACAAGAGCTCGATTGTAAGACCAAGAGATCTCGCTCACAGTGGAGCCTGTTTGCTCATCGAGTTTGGCTTCTTGCTGAACAATTTATACGAGTCACCATGGTGGGGACCAAGTTGACGCCGGCTTCTTGTCAGTCCACGATTTTGGCGAATAGCTGACATATTCGCAGAGCCATTCAGGCAGGTAGAGAGCAGGGTATGAAACATAACAATCACTAGTTTGCTAAGTTTCTTGCATCGCACCCATTTCTTGACCGTTCAATTTCTCATGGTTTGTTAACTACCTATAACGGTGGCTGTGTGCTAGACAGGTGGCAAGTGAAACTCATATCTCTCACCGATTCACAATCTATCAGCAGTGAGCGAATCGTTTCTTCAACTGTCCTACCAAGAGATAAATTGGTGTCGGCCAAAACTATCCATGCCCTGGAGGCAGCAGTGTTTGACGTATGTCTATCCGAGACTTGATCGCATCAATCGTGTCCAAAGTAGCCCGCAAGCGAAAAAATTTAGCTTGCACCCGGTTAGTCTGCTACCATTCTCTACTTCATCGAGAAAATTTTTCTTTAGTGTAACCTGTCTACCTAACAAGAAAGACCGATAGCATATCTTCCCATCGAGGTTCTCAGAGATATCAGGACCTGTAATTTTCAATCTTGATCTGTCGCAAGACTTTCACGTTCCATAGAGTTCATAGATCTCTGGAAGTTCATGCAAGAGAATGTTTTTAGCTCGTTTCTCAGTATGGTGCCCACTACACTACTTTCATTCGGTTCAGTAGGGACACTTTCTGGTTGGCAAACTTGGGCCTAGAGGTACACCAAGTTTGCCAAGTTAAATAAAGAACCAACTTGGTTTTATAACGAATTTATTAGGTGATTACAGCTGTAACTTCTTCGCCTTCATGTAGAGTGAATCCACCACCTTACCCATGTGCTGAATGGTTTCGAGCGCTGACTCGTAAGTTTTGTCGACTTCATTATTCTCAAATATGATCAGGACACCGAGCTCTTGGTCTAGGATACCGTCAAATTTTTTGTCTAGAATCATCTGGGATAGCTTCTTTTCTATTGAGTCTTGAGGTAATTTGATTATTTGGGCTATGTGCGCAACCTGCACTCTACAATATGGCTCTATGATGCGGCAAAGGTTCTGCTCGAGCATGTCATCATAGAGCGTATTTAAATGAGATCTAATGATTGGATCACCGACCAATTGTTGCTCGTACTTTTTAAGGGCCTCTTGGAAACTGGCAAGGGAGCGCTTTTGGCTCGCCTCCGCAACGCTCTTCATTGCCTCAATGTCGATCCCACTGTAGTTCAAGGTATTTTTTGCTATACATATTGCTGGCACGTCATTAGCTTCGTGCAACATAATTTTAGATAGAAGCATATACTTCAATGCTGTAACGGCCTTAGGGCTCTCAATACTAGAGTAACCCTCAAACGCCTCGTAATAGTAACTAAACGCGGTTTTAAAATCTCTCTCATCAGCTGCATGTAGGATTCCCGATTGTAAATCAAGCTCTGCTTGCATTTTTGGTGGACAGTATATGGCATTTGCTGTGGTTCTTGCTGAGGTTAATGCAGCTCGAGCTTTTTGTAGATTTGATAGGGCGTAGTAAGTTTTCGACTCTAAAAGTTGTATCTCGACTAACAATGATTTATCATCCATTTTCTTCATCTCTTTCAATAAGTCGGCGATGAGTTTGAGAGCCTCGGAATACTTCTTAGTGTCATAGTAGAGCGCAATCAATCTAATTTCGAGCGAATGTCTCAGGAAGGTTCGCTTCTCCTCTTTTGCCCAATCAATACAATTGATACACAACTGCACCTCCTGGCCAGTTTTGGCGTCTAAATCGAGAAACATATCAACAAGTTGGCGCACCAGCTTGGCCGCCTTGGCCTTTGACATGTCGTTGAGCTGAGGCCTTACATCGTGGATTAGCTTGGCAAGGCTGGTGGCATCGCCGGCCTTGCAGAGCTCTTGGCCCTTCTCTATTATGGTCTCCATGTGTGAGTTGATCAGCATAGGCGAATGGCGTCAATAAAGTGTCTTCTGAGTCGCAATAATGGCGGCCAATTGTTCGAAGGAGGACGCCTCTGAACGCGAACAATATGAGGGGCCAACTGGAGGGGCTATCTGACTAATAGAAGAGAGAGAGAGAAGACGAGCGAGTGTGATTCAATTGTTTTTGTGCTGCGGTGAGCAAGCGATATTTTTTAACTTCCGCGGATGGCGAACGGCGGCCGCTTACGAGGCTTTTGGTCCCAATAACGGCGTTGTTGGCAAAATGTGCATTTGTGAGCCGGGCGAACGCATGCACACACAAGCGCATCGAAAACGCTCACACAATCCCAAAAATGCAACAAAGATCCCGAAACGCACAGGCCCATGCATGACTACTGTAAGGTGCCTGGCCGGCCGGCTCGACCGGCCGCCCTGCCTGCCACTACACTGCCTCTCCTCTCGTCAGTCGCGCACATTTCATCCTTGCTCATGGGCTTGAGTCGGCTGACTGTGACTCAAACTCAAGTGTAAGTGTGGGTTTTGCCGGTGCGACTTTGTTTGGTTACACACACATGCGTACTTTCAGCGAGTGGATGCGCTTGTGTGTCCCAAATTTTCATATGACCAGATGAGAGCAAGCGAGAGAGGGCGACATGTAGGCTAGTGTGGGCAAGCCGGCGCCATCAAGTCATCATGTGTGCATGGTGCCGTCTATGGGGATCTTCGTTGCATTTTGCGGGTTCGGTTGGCCAGCTAGGCTAGCTGGTGCTTTTGGATGCGCTTTTGTATGCATGCGTCCCATTGGTTTACAAATGCGCGCTTTTGCCGACAACGCCGTTAGCAGGAGCCGAAAGCTTCCATACACTCATTTGCTATCTACGGAAGTTGGCAAACCTCGCTTGCTCATTACAACACAAAAACACAAACTAAACACATTTTCTCTCGTCGAATCTTTCCGTCAAAAATATTGGATTCTCTCGCTCCTTCTATTATATTGAATCTTGAATGAGACTTGTTATCCACAGTCACACTATTCTTGATTCTAACTAAGTCTGGACCATTTTCCTTCTAATCAGAGACACAATATAAAACCACAACAAATGCAGCCGCCACCAGCACCACAACAGCAGCAACCCAAACCTCAGCAACCTCAGCAACCGCCGCCGCAACAACAACCACACCAGCCACATCCGCACCAAACTGCTCAAAGCGCTACATACGCACCCGTAGCAACATACCAACATGCGCCCTATTACCCGCGTGGGTATCCGCCACAACCATATGCGCCCTACCCACAATATCCACCATATGCTTACCCAGGGTGGCATCAGCCTGCCAACTACAGTCCGGCCCAAGCGCAACCGCTATCTAACATGGTTACTCCCCAACAACAATCGAATGTGCCACAACAACATAACAAATCATCATCCCAAATTATTGGCCCCGCAATCAGCTCGGCGGATCGGCCCCACAGCCAGCCGATGCAAGCGGCCAATCTAACCAACCAAGGTGCAACTGTTGCCAGGACTAGAGAGCGCAAGCTGGCTGTGCTCAAGGATCCAATCACGAAAGAGGAGGTGCCTTTGCCGCCGCACGCGCCAGCTCCGTCGGCCAAACCCTCGCCCCAAGCTACCAAACCCTCATCAAGTGCAACAACAGCAACTACCCCCGCCTCATCAGTAGAGCACGTGCATACACTGCTTCAGAAGGTGTCCGAGGACAACAGCGCCAACGACAGCAACACTAAGCCTCAGATTAGAAAGCCGGCAACTCTTAAGGCTGCGGTCCCTGAAAAGAAGGCCGGTACCGAGTCCAGCACCGATGGCAACCAAGAGTCTGTGCCTAACAGCATGGCATCCGCAGCCAAAACGGCAGCGGCTGCGGTGGCGCAGGCGCCGGCGACAAGTACCCAGACCGTTACCAAGACGGGACCAGCCAATCTTGCTGTGTCTGCACCAGCAGAGACAAAGGTATCAACTAGTTCAATGAGTGCAACTTCTGCACAACCTGCAGAGAAAGACAAAAAGGTTGATCAACTTGCCCCAACGCAAGCGGACTCTCAAGCCGCCGAAAAGGTAGAAACGAAGGCCGCAGAGACTGCTCCGAGCTCGCCTGCCAGTTCTCGACCGCAGCAACAGCAGCAAGCCGCGCAAACATTGCTCCAGAAAATATCAGAGGACAGCGTCGAGGAAAAAGAAAATTCAAGTCCAGCACACACAACTTCGGTTTCCGATGATAAAGAAACTAAGACGGCAGCTGGGCCCAACAAGCAGGATACACAGGACCCGTCAGCTCCTGACTTGCCTGAAACTGCAGCTGATGTTCCCTCTAAAGACAAGACAAACGGCGACAAGGGGCTAGCCGACGGCGACGTTGACGCTGGCGACAGTAACAAAACGGAAGAGGAGCCCGAATCCGGACTAGCGGCGTTAAAATATGAACCAACGCAATATCATCCCATTTCAAATAGGAGCGGCAAAAAGATTTACTCAAGGCAGTTTATGCTGGATGTGTGTGAGAAGATATGCAAATTGGATCTGTCACAGACGGACAATGATGATAGAAATAGCATGGGAGGCAATCATTTACCAAACTCGTTAAATTATAAAGTTGATTTGATGGCACCATCCTTTTGCTCAAACAACAAGTATCCAACTAATCCCCACAATGACCAAGCTCGCCGCCAAGGTCAGCACAACTATGGAGGTCGGGGAAGTGCAGGACAAGAAAGGCAGCGTAAAATAATCGCCCCACCTGCTGTCATCCAAGATGTCGAGTTGAAGACAGCAGAAAAGCCATGGAAGCCTACCCGAGAAGTCAGAGAAGATGTTGTTAGTGACGAAGTGGAACTTGAGTCACTAAAAAAGAAATTTAGATCTATTTTAAACAAATTGACGCCAAACAACTTCGACAACTTGGCCCGTGCTGTCTCAGATCTAAATATTGACACTGAATTGAAGCTCGCAGAGGTGATAGATATTGTATTCGCAAAAGCCTTAGCAGAGCCTGGGTATTGTGTTCTGTATGGCCAGATGTGTAGCCATCTTAGACAAATCACGGCTGGAACGACAAATTTTGGTAATACTCTATTGAAAAGATGTCAGAATCAATTTCAAACCGACATTTATAGTGGTCTGAATTTGGAAAGTCGTAAAGAACTAATAGAGAAGGAAGAGAATCCTGAAATTAAGAAACAGTTAAATGAAGAGCTTTACGAGGAGATGTATAGATGCAGGATGAGAGGTTTAGGTCTGATCAAATTCATCGGCGAACTATATAAGATAGAAATGTTGAATGAAGAGATCATGTTCCATTGTATACTACAGCTACTGAACGAACCAAGCCAGTCAGAGGAATCCCTCGAGTGCCTTTGTGATTTATTAGCTACAATAGGAGAGAAATTGGATAGATGTAGCCGGACAATTGCAGATAAAGATAGAAAAGCACCAAAAAGTGCCCCAAAGGCTAACGCTTACCAAGGTGGTCAAAAGTCTGCGGCGGCTGTTGTGAAATCTGGTCCAACGGCATCGCAGCAACAGGTGGCTGCAGAGCAACATACCACTCTCACATCATTAGATCCAGTTTTTGAAAGGTTACATAAGATAAGAAAGAGTAAGGAATTATCAGCTAGAATAAAGTTCAAGCTATTAGACACGTGCGAATTGAGAGAGAAAGACAATTGGCAGTCCAATAGAACTAAAGATAACAATCCTAAAAAACTAGAAGAAATTCGAGAAGCTCATAAAGAGAAATTGGAACTTGAGAGGAGGCAGCAGAGTGCATCGGCACCAAGAAGGAGTCAAGAGGGTCGTCGTGGTTTAGGCCACTCAGGTGGTTCGTCGAGTCAAATAAGTTCGATGGCAAACGAGTCAAGCGGTAATAGAGGAACATCGAATATGCACACCTCCTCCTCGAGTCATATGCTCCGTGATCATTCAATAGGTGACAACATGAAATCAAACCACAACGACCTAGCAGGGCAAAAAGAACATCAGCAAAGAAAGATAGAGAGCTTCAAGTACTTGAAGTGTCTACAGGCAGGAAATAAGACATCATCAACGGAACCGCTGAGACCCCTTCGCCCAAACTTTGGCAACTCCGCAACAGGCCTGAGGCCCGCAACTGATTCGAGCGTCGCCAATTCCAGTTCGAGCAATACTTTGAGCGGTAGAGATAACAACTAGTATCTGTCCAGCCAAAAAGTAGATGACCAAGAACAGGTGTAAAAGTGTTGAGATCTGTTTTGTTAAGTTATGTAATAGCTCCTGGACTCATGAAGGGAAATGCTACTCTAATTCTAGCAGTCGAGTGCGGCACTAACAGAAGTTTCATAGTTATGTTGCCTCTCGTTCCAAAATATCAAGTCGTAGTCCTTTCTCAACATTAAAACTTTGAATCCCATGAACCATGTACAAGAAGTTGAGCTTATCTCTGGCCCAGGGCCGACTCGAGCCGGGCGGTCGGCCGGCCGGCCAGCAAAGGCCATGGAGAGCTTTATCTCAGCGATTAGGCTCGTGAAATTCGCGTAAAGTGGGATACTCGTGAGGCCAAGTGCGGCGAGGGCAGCGGCGCCGGCAGCAACAGCAGCAGCAGTGAGAAGCCATTAGGATGTTGCCTCTGCCAATACTTTCGCTCGCTGCCCAGTCGGTGTCTGTGTTGTTGTTGTTGTTGTAGCTCAGCCCCTCTTCGTATTTCCATTATTCCTGCCCGGCTGCTCCTTGTCGTCGCCGGCCCTGTTGCCCCTTCCCCCTTCGTTTCAATCGAAAAGAAGCCGGCCAATCCGGCGCCATCGTCTAAGCGCACAATCGGCCGCGTGCCCATTCCAAGGCAAAGACAATGCAGGGGCCAGTCGGATTGGGGCGGCCAGTGGCCCTCACCACTGGAGCGTCGGCAATTTCTGTCCGACGGGCTCTCAGCTGAGCGAGAGAGGAACCTTGCTCGCCGGTGGAGCTGCTTCGTCTAGCCTGGCAATGGTTGGATTCTTGCATGAATGCAAGTCGTGGCCGTTCTGTCTTGAGTTTGAATCTGAGTTAGGCTGAGCCGGCCCTCAAGTCGATTTGAATTAGAATAAAGGGAACAATCCGGCGCCACTGTCCACACGAGGCGCGCTATTCGTCGCTTTGTCCCCCAAAGGGACCACAATCGGCCCATCCTTATCCCCCCGCTGCCTGCGACCCAGGTCTGGTTAGCGTTGGCCTCGCTTGCTCGCTCGCTCGGCCAGCGCTGGACCAGCGAGCCGGGAGCCAGAGGGGAGCGCGCGCGCGCCTGGTTCCAAGGAAATCAAATGTGAGAAAGTGCGGCTTCTCTCTCTTATCCCGGCGTCGGGGATAGCCGCTGACCGCGCTCCCGGCGCCGGCAGCAGCGGGGCCATAGGGGAGCAGCGCAGGGAGGAGGAGGAGGAGGAGGAAGGAGGAGGAGGAGGAGGGCAGCAGTGTTGATTGGATAGCAGGTTATAATTTTGGCATTGCTAAATTATTGTTTGAGTTAGGGAATTGGACGGGGGAAGGTCGGCGCTCGGATTCCCCAAGTGGCCGCTGGGCTGGAAGTCGTGGCCAGCGGACAACAAAGCAAAGCAAAGCGGCGCGCGTAGACAGTGGCGCCGGATTGTTTCCTCTCCCTCTCTTTGCTCTTGAAGCGAAGGGGGAAGGGGCAGCAGAGCCGGCGACGACAAGGAGAGCGGGCAGGAATAATGGGAAGCAGAGGAGAGGAGAGGAGCTGAACGGCAACACCAAAAACAACAACAACAACAACAACTAATACCACTGCCTCAACCAGGACGACCAAGGCGCCGGCGACTGTGCGGCGGCGAGAGCGAAAGTATTGGCGGAGGCAACATCCTAATGGCTTCTCGCAGTGGCCGCCGCCGCCACTGCGCTCGGCCCTCGTGAGTATCCTATTTTACGCATCGACATTCAGGCGCAGTGGCCGCTTTGGTGCGAGCCGGCCTCGAGGGGCGAGCGCGCTGGTCTGCACTGGTCTGGTCTGGTCTGGTCCAGTCCAGTGCGCGCGCTGCGGCGCCGCCAAACAACCCAAACGGCCCGTGCACTTTAGCGCTCACTGTTTGCCCCTCGCCCGTCCGTCCGTCCGTCTGTTTGTCCGTCCGTCCGTCCGCCTGTCTGTGCGCTCGGCCGGCAAACTCCACTTGACGTGCCGCTGGAATGCGCGCAGCCTCAGTGGGTGCATGCGCGCGAGCGCGCGTCCCAAGCCTCGCGCCGCCAGCCACAGCGCCGGCCACCTAAACCTATTACAGATGCACTGGCGCCACCAACACCATTGGCCGCCGCCGCCGCCGCCTCCTCCAGCCCAAAGGCCCGAGAGCGGCGCTCCATCAGATGGAACTGTCGGTGGCGCTTCTGTATTATTGTTATTGTTGCTCTGCGCTCAGGGCCTCGGTTGGCAGAAGGCTAGTGTAGCGAGCTGCCGATGCTCTGATTTTGTTTCGGAATCAGCGCCCAAGCAAACTGGTTCACTCGCCCCCTGACCTGGCCAGCTAGCACATCGCGTCGAGCAGCAAGTGGACGAAAGCAAAACAAACACACTCACACTCACACTCGCAAGAAGGCGGCCGAGCTCAAGCGAGAAAGGTGGCCTCAAGCAGCTCAGCAGCCTAGAGACAGCAAGCAAGGGGCAAGGGAGCCAAGCAAGCAAGTTGGCCTCGCCTACACTCAGCCAGCCGCCTCCGCAGCGCACAATCATCAGCTTCAGGAAGCCGCGAGGAGGCCAAGCGAGCTAAATGGAGGATCCAGTTTACCTAAGTGATGAGCGCGTCCTGAGTCGCATGCTAGCGAGCGAGACGCGCCAAGAGTTGCAATCCTACTTCGAGAACAGGTTGCAGCGAGACTTCAACGAGAACGACCGGCGCGAGTTGGCCATTTGGATGCGCGACGTTTGCCAGGCAGAGGAGTGCCAACCAGACATTTTCCCCCTTAGCATTCTAATTGTTGACAGATTTTTATCATTTGTTAGAACCAAGCGAACACAATTGCAACTCCTGGGCGCAGTTGGCCTACTTTTGGCCTCCAAGTTGCGCCAAACGAGCCAAATTCCAGCTAGACACCTAATCTATTATACGCAAGACCTAATAACCCTGAACGAGCTCAAAACCTGGGAACTCTTTGTGCTCACAACCTTGAAATGGGACCTGGCATTAATTACACCTGTTGATTATCTGGACATTCTAATTAGGCGGATGAGGTTGGAGGACGAGCAGACTGTGAGCGACATTGAGGAGGAGGCTCAGCGGATGATAGTGGAGTGTTGTTTGGGTAAGTTTTAGTTCAATACAATTTTCAAGCTCTTGGGGCTCCTCTCTGCGTTGCACTCTGCGCTGCACTTGGGCGGGCCAGCTCGGCCTTGAATTTGGCGCGCAAACTTTTAATGACAGATGAAAGGCGGCCGGACGAGATTCCAGTGGCTCTGGATTTGGTTTGGAGGCAGTGCACGCGCACTTGTGCTGCCCCCTAACAGGGCGCGCGGAGGCAGGGAAGCCTCAGTTAGCTCTGTGCGAGGCGGCAGCGGGGGCCACTTTGCGCGCTCTCGCTGCCAAAGGCGCGCGCAGGCAGACCAAGGAAAAGTGGAGCACAATTTGTTTTAAGCACCAAAATGACCTCCTTGCGTTTGGCGCCCATTTCTCTCTCTCTCTCTTGCTCTCGGCTGCCCGCCCAGCAGCCGCTTGCACGCACTCACGATCCAATTTGCATCCAACGGCACACTAACAAACAACACGGCCCCTCCTCTCTCTCTCCTGTCCAAACTCGCGCGCGATAATTTTCGCGACTCTAGACTTCAAGTACTCCCTCTACCCGCCCTCAATGGTGGCCTGGGCCTGTCTCATGCGCGCAATGGAGCCCTGGAAGCTGGGCAGCGACCAACTCCAGCTGGCCAGCTCCACCAAGGTTGGCCCGAGCTTTGCCTTCGCGGAGAACCTAGCAAGCCTGTGCTGGAACTGACTGGCTGGCTGGCCAAGCGGACAAACCCCTCGCCAGCCTCTGTATAGAAAACTTAATTCAATGTAACAACAAGCTATTAACCTCGCGCACGCAACAAGTGATTTGTCAAGCTCAATAAAAGTATCTCTTCAATTTGAGCGGCTTGAATCAGGTAGCTCATTTGGGCGGCCTGCCGCTCCTGAGTCTAGCCTCTAAACAACAAGCACTTTGATGGCGATAATTTCGCTCCGGTGAGGTGATTTATTTCCCTTCGACTCTTCCGTCTCCTCTCGCTGACTCTCTCTCTCTCTCTCTCTCTCGCTTTCGCTCCTCCTTGGCGCTCTCCTTGTTTCGGCGCCAGCGCGAATCTCCCCCGACGATTCCAGGCGATGATCGCGCCCGGCAAATCAGCTCGGTGGTCGCGCAGTCCAGGGCAAAGGCTGAGCCAGTTATCAAACCTTAAGGACAGATTGAAAGTGGATAGCGCGCAACAGCGATAAGGCTCGGCCGCGGCCAAACATGGCCCTCAGTCTGCCGATCAGATCCGCACTCGCACTCACGCTCACGCTCACAGTCATCGTCGCGGGCACAGTCACAGTCGCAGTCACAGTCCTTCAGCTCGGACGCGACAACTCGAGGTGAACTAAATGGAGCCGCGAGCATGGAAGCCTAATGGAGCTGGAAGATGCTCATCGAGCTCTCTGGCGCCGATGCTGGTGCTTCTGTTTTCCATTAAACTCGTCCAAGTGTGTTAATGTCTCTCTTTACTTCAAATTCCCATCCAAACTCCTCTGGTGCCAAGTTCACTTGTTGATTTTGTGAAACATCACCATCTGATCAACTTGATTCCATACGCAACCCTCGCTCGCTGATTATCTTCATCGGCCAGCTTGCAAGTTTGTAGTTACAGGTAAGCCTGAGTTCCAGGCTAACTAACTTAGCGGCTTTGAGGAGTCAAAGCTTACAACCTCCACCGCTTGTAACTCAACTTCATGAGCTCATAAGTTGCTAAATGACAAAAAGTGTATCTACCAACAAATTGGCCAGCCAACTCTTCAGGCTAGAGAGAGAGATGGCCACTTTCAGTCCTATATGTTTTTGGTATTGGTTTGTGTGTCTAATTTATTCAACGCACTTGGAGGGTGGGCAAAATATGCTTTCATTGATTAAAATCTCGAGCTTCGCGGCAAATTCGTGCTCGCTCTGAGGGCTTGACGAGGCATCCTCTTGCCTCCACAAGCTCGCAGACGCGCCATCAACGATAAACTAAAATTCAGCTCTAATTAAATCGTCAGGCTTGCGAATTTCAGCGCCCGAAGGTTAACATGCCTTAAGGTGGCTGAGATTAATTTGAAGCCTTTGACAGCTGATCTAGCGGATCAAGTGGAACTAATTTGACACTGTCCCCCCCCCCTCACTACACACTGCGCAGCCTCTGCTCCTGCGCAAACAAAAGGCTAGTTGGACAGACCAATCGGACTCTCCGCTTTTAGGTGGGTGAACTCGGCTCTTGAGGAGGGCGACGCTCATCAGGAGAACTAGTCCAACGGACCAGCGATGAGACAGAGGGGCTCGGCTTCTGCGAGCCCCTCCTGCCGGCGGAAGCGGACAAAGTTCGATTGATTATCGGGCGAGCATTTTAATTGCCTTACAACGAGCGACCTGAACGCTAACCCCTTGAAACCTGTACAGCTCAAGACCATTGGCGACCGTCTCCCATCCTAAACAGAGGCGACAGAGACAGGGAGGAGGAGGCAAAACTTCTTTGGTGGACTTTAAAGCCAACTTTAAAGCGCTCGCATGGTCAGGGGAAAAGCTTGGCGGAGTTTTGGTTCGTTGAACGTCTGGAACTCCTACTTGTGCTGCCGCCGCCGCCGCCGCCGCCTCCCCAATCTTCCATTAGCCTCATTGTGCGGTTATGATCTTTATTGTACTTTGCCGCCAAGCATGCTGGAGATTTCCACGTTCAGCAATCAGTCAGCCCCTGTCAGTCCAGATGGGCTTGATTTTCATTCTGCTCCATACACATTGGAAATAAAAATGGAGTTAAGCAGAGGACCAGATTCAAAGTTAGAACTTCAAACTACATTCCAGGGTATCAGGGAAAATGCGCGCCATTAGTGGGTCCCAGAGACAATAGTTCCGCGCGCAAACACAAGGGGACCCATCTCATTGTAAGAGGGGGGCATCTAAGCAAGTTGGGAGGGGGAAAAGATGCGAGCGCTAGCAATCATGTGAAAGCTACGAGCAAAATGAAACTATAACACTAACAAGCCCCGAGAGGCCTTCATTTTAATAGGAAGCACTTTCTTCGTTCGAGCCTTTTGCGAGGTACACGTATTGGATTCGATTTGTTTGTTGGTTGGTTGAGATCAGCTAGTTTCGTCCAATATGTTTGGGAACATTCAAAGAGCTTTTGAAAGAATGCGCGTCTTGCAGGAGCCTCGTTCAGCCGACTTTCTGATTGTCGTTGTGCAAGCGATTCCTTTGCTGCTGACGCTTCCGCTTTGATAACTGCCTAGTTCTTTGATTATCGTTTTGACTAGATTTCCGCCGGAAAGCTGTAGTCTCATCAGCTTGATTCATTTCATCATGATTGTAGTCAACGTCTACAGATTGATTATAATTTAACGCTTGCCGCTCACTCGCGCAATCAGATTGGCGCTGCACGACTTGAGAGTTCGAAAATACACGGAGATCATGGGCTTCACTCTCTTGGTGGGCGTTTTCAGGGCCTCGTCTGAAACGTGCCGATGGCTGTTGTTGTTGCTGCTGCTCAGTAGGGAGTTGCTGTGAGGTTGACTGCATTGAGCCAGTTGAAGTTGAAGATGATATAATGTCATTGGACGCCCTTGAGCCGTTATGGTAAGCCTGAGAATGATTGTTGAGCTTCAACTGTAGATTCGAGTCGGAGTAATCAATGTGCTCGTACAAATTTGATTTCACTTCCGCCAGTGGATTTGAGATAACATTGGCGGCAGGATCGTGATCGATGGCTTGGCGAGTGAGGTGATCTCGATTGTTAAATTGGTTCCCGTTGCTATCTTGTTGCATTAGCTCATGTGGTTGACCGATAGGAACTTTCTGAGCTCTCGCAGTTTGAAGATTCACCGGATTTCTCTGTAAAGTTCTGAATACGGAGGCTGGGTGCTGCGCAGGGTTATTCAGGAGAATTCTATGCGAATCGTCCACAGTGATGCAATTGTTGTGAGCTATAAAATTTTGTTGCCTTGGTTGATCCAGGCGAGAGGTCTGATGATTTTGGATGATTTGTTGGGGCATCTGGAAGTGGTTCATTAGATTTGTAGTGGCATAAGGTGAGAGAGGTATTGTACTTTGAAGTCCCCCTCTCTCGCTAGTTACGATTGGTTGCTTCATCTCGTCTAGACGCTGCTGTAGAACTGCTTCATATCTCTGATTGTCGCTGATAGTCTTAGCTAGAAGTTCCCTGTTGTAGTTTTGATTTGGAAGTAACCGAGTTACTGAGGAGGGACAACTCGTATCACTGTTACTACTGGCCGTTTGATGACGGTCAGCGTTGCTAATTAGGGGTATATTGTTTCTTTGCTGATTTTCCAATTCCTCATATTCAGCCATACCATTAATTACGCTGTAGTAGTCGCCACCATGGTGTATGATCTGAGTTTGGTGTTCGATGGGGTGACTCAGATTCGAGTTCTTATTACCAATCAAATGTCCAGGGGTATTTTTGATGAATCTAGAGTTAACATCCTTCTCTGCCATCATGAGAACTTGATTGCCATTCATTCTGCGATTCAAACTCGCTGGATCATTGCTGACCGAAATCAATCCTCCATGAGATACGATTGATCCTGTTCTGCTAGAGTTTAAACATCCATTGTTGGCCCACAAGGTTTGTGGAGGCATCGGCTGCTGAGCTATCTGGGGAGAGCCAGAATAAATGAGATGCTGTTGATGATCGTAAATGTTTTGTTGAATAGAGCTTTGGTGGTTGACGGACGATGGCATATAGAACTTATTTGAGAAATGCTCGCTTATTGTCTTCTTCCAGGTTATCACTTTTTGGTTGTTTCTTCGGTATAGTAAATAACTGACAAGTATCAAAATCGATATAATAATCAGACAGATCGATGTGATTATGTATACACCACCGATACCGCGTTGTTGTGCATCAAGGTTCCCATAGGAGTGCGGCACCGATGAGATCGAGGATTTAGACATGACATCATCAAAATCATTGTTTGGCCCTTTAAGTTGGGCCAGTATGTCGGGATCCATAACAAAATTTTGTTGATCGCTCCAGGGTCCTGGACCGACACTTGTTGAGGCAGCTATTTGAATTGAATAGAAAGACTTGTGAGTAAGGTTTGTTATGTCGTAAGCCACAACATATTGTTGAAAATTTGGCTGGTTTCCTCTTGGGTCAGGGTTGAATGCTTGTAAAGGGGCTATGTTCACGTCTTCTAAAGGGAGAGTCAATACCTTTGGTGGCTCAGCCATCAACCGGCTACCGATTAGCTGTGCGTTGCTGTTCAAGATGTCGCTACGATTTATCCTCACTAAATAACCTCGCAAGATTCCGTTTGCATAGATTGGGGGCACATGAAGCCAAAGCAATCGTACAGAAGTATTGTTAACTGGACGTACGGTAAGATTTGGCGGAGCAACTGATGGTCGGTCTTCATTAGTTTGGGCCGATAATATGTTACTTGGAACTCCATCAATATCTCTGTAATAAGGCACCACGAAGAACTGGTACAGAGTGAACGGTTTCAGTCCGTTGATAGTGTAGAATTCAGTATTATGATCGATTACTCTAACCTCGTTGAACTCCTGCGAGTAATCAAAGTAGTTGACGAGTTCAGGGCCTTTTCTTATTTGGCTTTCATCTTGAGGGTCGATGTAGGAGGTTACCAAGGGCAACGATGATGGCAAATTATTCTCTTTGTTGGACCACTTGTTCCAGCCGGCACCGAATATCGGGTCGCTACTCAAGAGACTCTCACCACTGCTTATAGCTCGATATCTAATAGAGTAGCCCTCTAAAAATTCGTTTATATCTGGGGTGCTCAATGATGGAATGCTAATCCCACCAATAGAGTCTAATGTTGTCGGGCTGGAGGAATTTCCGGTTATTTGAGTCGACCAATGCAGCTTTATACTCTGCGAGCTTATTGGTGTGAGACTCAGAAGGCTAGTCGTTATTGACATCAGTTTTTCTCTCGCTAAATTTATGTCTGCTCTGCTGTTAGGCAAATCGTAGTTGGATTTCTTTGAATCAGCAATCAGTCTTCTTCGATATATCTCTGATTGGTAACGATTCTCGCCAGCTACCGTCCGCATCGGTTCTGAAATCGCACTCGATGGACCTAGAGTTGGAGGTGTGAGTTTTAATGGCAATTCGCAAGTATGAATATCCGACATCTTCAGTTCATAGACTTACCTTGTCCATGACTATTCGCTGCTCGGATAACAAAAAAATGAGATCCATCAGCCGAAAGGCCATCGATGAGTAGAGATTCCTTTCCCATGATACGATATATCACTCTCCATCCTAGGTGCTCCTGCGATGTGTCATAGTGTTCGACAATATACTCTTTGATCGGTAAAGTACCTGAGTCTGCTGGGGCAGCCCATGCAATTGTAATAGCATCATTTCCGTTCGTTGACACAAGATATGCTGGCCCGGGTGATGACGGATAGGCGAATGTATCCATTCTATAGAATTGTATATTTGGATTCATTGGACTGGCAACTTTGAGCATTGTCGAATGAGATGTTGATTGTTGGATTGGTGGGGTAGAAGTGAGCATAGAGGAATCTAGAGGTTCGAATGGATTTGCCACGGGCATAATTTGATCGGTTGCTGCAGTAACAATGCATGTATAAACGCCCGAGTCGCTCGTTCTGAGATTATTTATCAACGCTCCTGAATCCACAAACATGATTCTTGGTGGATCTTCCTCGAGGATTTGAGATTCAAATAACCACTGAATCTTGTATGCTACTCGACTAACGACATCGCAAACAAGAGTGGCACTAGTATTTGTTGGGAGCGTTTGGTTTGTAGAGCCAAACTTTATGACAGGTGGAGGTAAGAGATCGAATTTACTGTTGCTCAACACAGGATTGCCACCTTTTGTGTTGATAGAGCTTTGTAAACTGGAGGCCGGATCGAAGTAGTCTGTGCCGCCAATTTGGCTATCAGGCGATTGTCTGACTGTTAGTTTCGCTTTGGCCATAACGGAACCAACTGACGAGATAAGGGCACAAGCATAATATCCTGTATCACTAGAGGTCACATTTAAAACATTCAATGTTCCCTGGTTGTCAACATATATTCTATTTCCAAAATAATTGTTGATGAAGCTAGATTGAGATGGTTGATCGGTATTAATTGGCATAGTGAAGAGTTTGTTGATTGATGGACTAGTATCACTGGTGGGGTTGTTTCCATATCTATGATCTGTTGAAACTAATGGGGCAGCTTGGGGCCAATCTAGGGCGGCAGCTTGTTGTTTTGGCGCGTTGATATTGCTAGGGAACATAAGCTGTCGGTGGCCCTCCTTATACCAGAAAAGGATTGGCGCTGGGCTCGCCTCGCCCGCGCACTTGATTTGTACGCGGGCCCCTTTGTCGACCTCTTGATCCTCCGGTTGCACAGTGAATCTTGGACGAGCTGCATTGTTTGGAAATGTGGGATATTGACGAATAAAGTCGAGCGATTCGCATGATGTTGCATAAGTGAGCAGTATGATAACAGTGAGTAGATGGAATACAATTCGATTGGGCGGATCCATTTGGATTTTGTGTCGTTGGCCACAATAGATGGGTGTCGATTAATCAGGTTAACATTGGGAGGATTTGGTTCAATTAGTTGGTTGCAGGTGACGAGATTGAAGTGTGTTTGTAATAGTTAAGTGGGCGCCGGTGGCCTAGTGAATAGTTATGTGGCGTCTCATTTGATGTCATTGTCGAGTGTCACCAAACGAACAATTGTTGCATGCAATCAATATGCAAAGTGAGTCCAAAATTGAGAGAACCGTAATTTTGTCTCCTCCATCTTGATGCAAATGAAGAACTAGACCAAGTAAAATGGTCGAGCCGAAGATGGAATTGGTGTGATTTTGTGTGCAACTTTTTGAGGTAAAAGGAAGTAACAAAGCGCAAGTGTAAAGTTCTGCATTATTAAATTTTCACAGCTTTGAAGCCCCAAACAGCAGCGGCGGCAGCAGCAGCAGCAGTGATGGTGGCAGCGGTGGTAGCAGCAACAACACTGGCGCACACAATGCGAATTCCTATCCGAGAGAGAGAGAACTCTAAGGTCGCGGGGCCGCAGCACAGGGACAGGGAATAAGAAGACTGCGAGCGAAATAATGGTGTCGGTTCCTCAATTAGCAGCTCCGTTGAAACGCCTACTGTTGCTTGTGCGGCAAATCCCGGCTTAGATGGTGAATCCCAGCGGCAGCGAGAGAGAGGGAGAGAGGGAGATTCATTCGCTATGGCTGCCACAGGGCTCACAACGCGCACAGAGAGGGAGGAGCGAGGAGGGAGCTTTGCTCCCTCCGAGTCTCTCGCCCACTGACCACTGAAAATGTTGGGACCGGCGCACGCAAGCGCGCCGGCGCAGGGCTCCCAAAGTGGGTCCAACTGGATGGCCGCCAGAGGGCGCAGAGGAGGCCGTCGAATTGTGGCGAACTTTTTCGCTCGACAAACTTCGGCCCGTCTTGCGACAGCTAGAGTTTATCATGTTCACTTCCGTCATATGTGCAATATTCAAGCGACAGGTCGAGTATTGAAAAATGAATCTCTCAAGACGCACAACACTCCAATTAGGGCCAAGTTAATGCAACAACTCTCAAGTTGAACTAATCAGGCAGAGTGGATGGATATGATGAGATCCAAAGGCTTCTTACTTACAGTTGACTGATACGCTTGCTGTTGCCCTTGCGCTCCCAACCAGGTTTTCGCCTTCGCAAACATAAGTGCCCTGGTCGCTTGCTGTCACATGATCAAGAGTCAGTGTCTTGTCCGAGGGATCTATTTTTGCTCTGTTGGTTGCGTAATGTCGTTGCCAGTGTGAAAAGAGGCCAAGGTGGCGTTAGTCAACAGGCGAGGTGCTATTGGATTGCAGGCCAGATGGTCGGCCTAGATTACAATGAGCGGGCGGCGCGTTTGGACAGCCTGTCTCGGTAGCCCGCTGATCTTGCCAGCCAGATGAAATACGAGGTGACTCGGAGGACGCTCAGAGTGGGCAGGACGCTTGCAACAGCTCAAGTGATGGACGGAGCACGCGTCCGAGATGGCCGCCAGTGATTTATCATGATGAAAAATGTGTGTCAAGCACCCTCGTTGTTATAACCGAGAACAAAAACGACCAAAGAATTCTAACCCGACGCTTCCAGACCGAAGAGCCTCGCTTGCCCTGACTGGATTTGATTTGTGGCGAAAACGTCTTGCCAAGCGAGCACAGGAGCCCAACTCCTCCTATTGTGCCAAAACTACCAATACCTGTGATGAAGACTAATGGCCATTGTCTTTTATTATTTATTGCACTTGTTTGAGAAGACGTGCTAGGCGTCATCTGTGGCCAAATCTCGAGGCGAACCAGACAAAAGCAATGAAATTCTCTAGTGTGACTGAAATTGACGTGCACCATTGAGTTGGCCTAAATTTGCCTCCCTAGGACGACAATACAACTTCAGACGGTTCAGTTATACGAGCGAACAGAGCAGCCCATCAAAATTCAACCTTGCATCTCGCTCTCACGTCAATTGAACGGCCGGCGAGGGCAGCCAGTAACATGAGCCAGAAATTGTTCAATAGTTGCGGCGTAGCCGGCGAGGTTTACGGATAGGTCTCTGTCTATACCTAACAGTCCGCCCAATTGCCTATCTAGCCTCTTGTACTTCAACTCAAAGTTGGCCCCAAACGGTGCAACGGTTTGAAAGGAGATGTACACCTGTGAAGAGCTGGCCAGAATTAATCTACCGCTCGGCGCAACCGTTAACCAGATGGACGGAGCACGTACACTGGATGGGTAGGTTGAGCGCAGTAGTGAAGCCATACGAACGACAGCGGCGTTTGATCAAACAATATTTCGTCTGGCTAACTGATTATTGTTGTATTAGAAGCGGGTCGAGGAGAGCGTCTATAGTTGCATCGCCTGGCCCACGGTGGCAGCGGTTAACGCGTATGTGATTGTGAACGATTGAGAAGCCAACTGAACGGAGGAAGGGGGCACATGTGTTCAAAGTAAATACGGCACGATGTATGGCGTAGTTTGTTGTCGCAACAATAACCGCACCAACCCTCCCGGGTGCACGTGATCCAGTTTGTGGATTCAGCTCACGAAAACTCAGAAGGAGAGGAGAGGAGAGGCTCAGAACAACACTAGCGAGCGCACTATTGCTTGGTGCCGAGCCTAGCGGCGACGGTCTTAGCAGGCTAAAGATGGGAGGAAATATAAAACATATTAGAATTCGGTGACGATAACACCAGCCTGGACATGGTTTATGTTGGCTAGTATGGCACACGAGCGCTCGTCAGAGTTGAGCGAGCCATAATATTTCACGCCGCACGGTGTTCACTTTGGATAGACGCCAGGTGTCATATACAAATTGTGGGAGCAATTTTGTGCATGTGACTCATCCGAGAAACTCTTCGTGTTGAGCTCTATGGCAACCAGTCGGACATTCTAATGCAACTATGCATCCCAATGCGGTGCTAGCTAGCCCATATGTAAGTTCGCTCTCGCGTTAACATACTCGTAATGGGTCCAATGGCTTGCAGTTGACTATGCAAGCTGACTTATCTTGTAGCCCGGCCAACTCCTAGAAGTCCTGACCACGAAACACGTTTAGTCCAGCTGGAGAGAGATTGGTGATGCAATCACCAATTCCGTTGAGAAGTGGCCATAGAGACATAAAGACGGTTTCAGGGGCGAAACGATAGCAAACAACGACTGTATATCAATCATGTTTGTCTCCTACAACCCATGTCTAGCAGGATTGTCGTGCGAGATTTCATCTCAAGACCATGATGATGCTGACACTCACAAGGCTCCGCTTTGGAAACAGGAATCACAGTGAGAGATTCAGCCTTGTTTTAGGAACTAACTATAGCTTTGGTGGACGACAAACATCATCGGGGTCATCGCTGCATTACGTCCCTGAACAAATGGATTCCTCCAGAACCAGCCTGCGGTAGAGACGATTCCTCTGTCTATAATGATGATGTTAGGCACACAATGGGCCCCTAATGGTTCAGATGGCGCTGAAAGATGTGAGAAATTTTCGTCCTCTAGAATCACACTAGAGTGGACAAGTGGAGCTGGCTAGCGGAATCTCATGGAAGAATTGAGGAGACAAAAGCGGTAACCATTTAGCGATTATCATAGAGCTCGGACACGATTCAATTTGCGCCGACCGCAATGAAATTTTCTGTTCCATTTCGAACAGGAAGTGCCGCTGGTTTTCGCGTGTTACAGTGCCAGCTTGTAACTATCGGATTCATTCAACACACTGGCCGCAGAGAAGGAGGTTTCTCGGTATTCCCGATCCATCGCTCGATTCTTTTTTTGGCTGCATTAAATTGGATTGCATTTGAGCCGACAATCTATTTCGCTAAACTCGTCATCCATTATCACTACCACGCGACGGCAGCCATTGGAAGCTGAGGACTTGGAGTGGAGTCAACTACAAGCCATTTAAAGCCAACTTACAAGCACGCACGAAGATCATGGTCGATAGTTGGGCTAAAAATCTTTCAAGGCTTCGAATGCAAATGAGCGAGAATTTTGTCGGCCCAAGAGCAGGGCTTCATTCGAATGCCTTGTCCCACAAACGAGATGATGAATGGCTTGCGCGCTCTCTCTCTCTTTCCTTCTGTCACGTCCGACTGCTGGACACGCGCTAGGCGGGCTGATTTTGTCTCGAGCATACAAAACTCGCGGCGGTTCTCACTCGTGTGTATGTTGACACTTGATTGAGTGGTCCAGGCTAGTTTAGATAGCATCATGGTTCTCGGTTTGACGTTAGCACGCGAGGTATGCCCGTGCGGGGGAGGGGGAGGGGAGGGATGGCTCAGTGGAGGGCCAAACTGGTGGCCCAGGGGGATCGATGCTGGGCCAGTTTTGAAACGCGACGGAGCCGGTCAATGGCACGCTCAACATGCTCGGTCCAATTAATACACCAATCGTGCAAGCTTAGCCAGTTGTTGTGCAGCTACGTGCGAGTTTGCCCCACCGCCGGGCCCATGATGATGAGTGCGAATGCTCAGAAAGCGTGATGCAGGCTTAGAGAGGGGCGATCCATGATTGGGCATGGACATGGCCAACAGAGTTGGCTCATTTTTAGCCCCCAAAGTCCAGCAGGGCCCCTAATTTCCATCGCAACTTAGCGGCAGCTGCTCGTGAGCTTTGGTTGACATTGCGTGCCAGTTGAACATTTACACACATTATTGTTGTGCTAATCAGCAGGATTTGAATACAATCCCACCCAAAATGTGTTCAATTTCGCCAACTCTAATCAAAATGCATCAACAGACTAGCCTGGCGGCAATCGGCCAGCCGTCGTGAGCTAATAAGAATGCGAAAACCTAATTGGATCAAAACAAATCAATATGCATCATCGCCAATACTCACTTATCCGTGAGAGGTTGCCCATTGTGCTTTCGCCAGGAGATCACTGGAGTTGGATCGCCTCCCATCTTGCAATTGAGCTTGACTTGACCACCGACTTGGACAATTTTGCTCTCCGGAGCCTTGATAAAATAGGGTTTAACTTGCATTGAATCAGGAACATGTGTTTGGTTAGACAATGGCGCTTGTGAATTGGAGTTCACTGGGCTCACGGAGAGCAGGGCTGTTTGGTTTGGCTCCAACTTACCGGAAGTTGTGAGTTGGGCGCTCGGCGATTCGCGTTCAATCAAGCGATGGGTTCCTCTGCTTTCAATTAAGCACGAGTATTTACCCTCATCGTTCTTATCCACTTGCCTTATCACCAGCTGAGATCCGAACATATCCGCCAACTTATCTTGCGATCCAAGCTCCAGATCAGCCGTAAGTGGCGGCCTAGACTGGTCCTGAGCACCAAAGTCTGCGGCACCATTATTCAAATCGGATTGAGCTATTTTATTGACGGAATACTTTGGGCTTCCATCGACAAGGAGAGACTTCTTTGGCTCGATCAGCCGGCCATCGTGGCGCCATTGTATTCGCGGCTCCGGCCAAGCTTGTGGCAGGCAATCAAAGGTGACTGTGTCCCCAATGGCTGCCAATTTATCCTTTGGGGCCGCCCTAAAGTCTTGTTTTATATCTGCAATGGTTGAAGTGGAGGAGGAGGAGCATGGGGGGGGGAGTGAACGTTTCCGAAAGACAATTGGAAGTGTTAGGGGAGTTTCTCGTTGGAACTTTTTGTCGAGCCATTGGGCGCAGGTCATAAAGGAGATTGGAGGGTTGGATTTGGCAAAATACATCCTAAGTAGAAGCGTTAGATTGGGGAGAAGAGTCGGCCAGTGGAGATAAGCGAAAAATAGCGCGTGAACTTAATTGAGCGTTAGAGTCATGCCCTCAAATGGAACACTTTACAATCTTGCCACTTGATCTAGATCAAACTCAAGCTCGTCCCAGGGGATGGACGAGATTTAGGATTCCAACCGAGTGGTTGGCGCCGGAATCGTCTGGACCATGATGGTCTTGCTGGGCCTTTTCTGGCTTTCTCTTTGAGTTCCATCTAATTGAGCGCAAACTATTCTAGCCTTTCAGCATGACAATTCTGGCCAAAGATTTATTGTCGCCACTGAAGCAACCTGTCCCAATGCAACACCGAGCGGCTACCTGAATTTCGTCGCAAGCTCATTAGGCTTGCAATTAAGCGGGTTGATTGATTGATATATACATATATATATATACATACATGTACGTTCCCTCCAGAAAGGATCTCAATTCAATACCACTCAAAGGTTAGTTGACTTGACAGAGGCTCGCCGCCGTTGGAGTTGGTCGAGCAAAGTAATTGCGACGGCAAATCAAGAGGATCCAGAAATGTAGCCCTCGAGGCGGGAAAGCTGGAAGAGGCGAGTATGCGCGGATTTTCGATTATCTGCATGCTCATCGGCGGATCAGCTCAAATGGTTCAAAAACAACAATAAATTTCAATGGTTCGTTTGCGCGCAAACGAGCCCGAGATGGACTGCCTGTCCGGTCTGCGTTGAAAGGAGCAAGGTTGAATTATATAAAGCGGCCATGGGGAATGCTCGCGCCTGACGCGCTCAATCGGCTAGGCCGCGCAAACAGGCGTCAGGTGTGTGTGTGTGTGAAAATTTTGATGGGCGCGGAGAGGCTGGCTGCGCGCTGAAGATGGGTATCATGCAAGGCGAGTAGCGAGAGGCAAGGAGATAAAAGCGGATAGTTTGCGCGCCCACCACCTATTCAAGCAACTGGTTCAGCTTGAGGAGGGTTCCTCTCTGATTTTGCCTCCTCTTTACGAGCTGCCCTCGCTCTCGCTCTCGGACTCCGATGCAGGCTGGCCAAGGGGGCTCAAATGGACTGCCAGGCGCACGGAAAAGGCCCGCTCGCCCACACTGTTGGTCCAAATGAGAAGCTCCTCTTCTCTTCTCTTCTCTTCTCCTCATTTCATCCGGCATTCTCTAGACCGAACCAGCCGACCACTGGGCTGCCGGCGGCAAGCGTCGATTTGTTTTGGTTTGGTTGGCAACACAGCGCTGGGCTCACGTTTATTCGGCCAGGTTTAATTGAATCGGCTGGCAGGCGAAAAATTGTTTATGTTGCCCAGTCAGGTGAGTTTGAATTTAAATTTGCACCTAAACTTGGAGAGGCTCAGCCTAATGAAAGCCGACACACTCTTGGCCGGCCAGCCGGCCGCTTTCTACGACACTTTGAAGCCCCTTGGCGTCGCCGGTCAGCGAAGTTAATTGAAAATTTTAATTGCCGCCCAAAGCGGCGCCTGGTCTGCTCCGGCGTCACCCTCGGCTTCATGGCTGCCCGATTGCGGCCAGCCAAAAGGCGGCCGCCAGCTGGGCGCGAGCCGATGGATGCGGCGCCCAGAGCAAGCGCACTGCTGCCGCTGCCGCCGCCGCCGCCGCCATCGAGCCGCCCGGCTTCAGATATCGAGGCGGCCGGAGTGAGTGGCGTTGGACTGGTTGTCACGAGTTACTGCGCTAGTTACACGCCATTCTTCCATTGTTGGCGCCCGCCTGCGAGCTGCCCCCGAAGCCAGCGCGTGCGGTCGGGCAAACGCGGCCGCCGAGCACGAGCGCTGGGAAGAGCGCAAGCAGTAGCGGCTGCAGCACCAGTTTTGGGCCCCAAAGTCTAGCGCCGGCAGATTAAATCGGCAGATTAAACTGATTATTTCTATTTACTCTTCCATCTCGAGCAGCTCCAGCTGCGGCTGCAGCGCACAGCCGCTCGTGGTGGCAAAGCTCGTTCGGTTGCAGCGATTTGGGGCCGCCTTTGGGGGGAAACGCGCTCAACTTGTTCCTCCTCCTCCCTCCAAGTTGCGTCGATTGTTTGGAAATTTTGTTTTATTGCCTTTGGAGGCGAAAAAATCAAACATTGAACGGCAGCCTGGCGGTCTGGGATGATGAATGATAGCGGGCAACTTTTCGCAAGCTGATGAGTAAGAGCGGCGAATATTATGCAAGCGGGCCGGCCGGTTGGTTGGCTTTGTGAATTAGCTCACGTGAGAGTGGAAGACTCGAACTGGATGGAGGAAGATTGGGGCTCCTCTTGCGCTCGCGCTCGAGTTTGTTGCAGTTTGTTGGCCCGCAGTGGGAAGTTGCTCGTGCAAAGAGGGGGGGGGGAGCTCCAACTTTTGCCAGTCTCCTGGTGGAGGAGCGCGCGACATTCTAATGGATATACAATGATCAAATCGGCGCTCCCCTCTCCAGGCAAAAGGTTTGTCTCGAATGCTAGATCTTGGAGGAGGAGGAGGAGGCTTTTGTTGGGGGTTTCGCAAGCAAGCTGGGCCGGCAGAGTGGAATGGCGGCGAGCGAGAGAGGCCTTATCGTTTTACAATGAGAGAGAGCGAGCACATTACGGTTGTGCCGCGACAGTTTGCTGGCCACTTTTGTCGCCGGCCGCCAACTTGGGACTTGGCTTCCAAATGTCGGAGTTGGGCGCGAGGATGCGAGCGAGGCGCATTGCGTCCGGCTTGAGATTTGTTGGTTCATTAAGTAAATTAGCCAAATTTACATTGTTGCCGCTCTTCCAATTTGCAAGCGCATTGGAGGAGGAGGAGGAGGAGGAGGAACCAAACGAATCGGATTTGTAGCGAGCTGGTTGCGTTTAGGCGCCCGGCTTGGCTTGGCTTGTAATTCGGTCGCGCCAATAGTTGGAATGGGCAAAACCGCGAAACTCATCCACTCGGAAGGCGCCGCCAACAATCATCTCCAATTGGGCCTTGCTGCAGCCAGGGCCGAGCAGTCGTTGTGCCGACTCAGAGGGCCACACACACACTGGGCGCCTCAAATTGGTCGGCCGGCTTGCGAGCGCGCAAGCTGGCGCGTTGATTGTGGGCGCAAGATTGATTGTTTCGCTCGGCCAGTTCAAGCACCTGCCAGCGCTCGCGCCCGTGATCGATCGTGCAGGTTCGCTGTCAGTGGGAACAAGTTTGGTGCTAGCGAGCGGGCGGGCAGGCGGGCAAACTGTCGCCCCTGCTCGCTCGCTCGCTCGCTTGCCGGCCACTCGGTGGTCGCTGTCGCCCGGCCGACCCACTAATGAGCCCCCAAGACTCTAGCTGGCAGCCGGCGCGGCCAACTCAGCGCCAATCAGCCCGCTCGAGCCGTTTGCGCTGAGCTGGCAAGCGAGCTGGGGGCCGAAGGGAGTTGCTTGTTGCCGTTTCCGCGGCCTCCAGCTGCGCGCTCGAGCCCATTTGGGCTGCGAGCGGCCCATCAACGAGCGGCGGCGGCGGCGGCGACACCTCCAACTGGCGGCCCGCCGACTGGCCCCGCTAATCCAAGGGCCGCCTGGCTGGCTGGCGAGCGAGCGCGCGCTCGAGTGCGCCGCCCGCAATCAAAGCCGCGCGCGCGCGCGCCGGCCACTCGGCGCCCCTCGCAGCAGGTGCTCGCTTCCACTTGTTGTGTCGCGCGGCCCTCCATTTGCGGCCGGCCTACGCGGGCTGTGCGCGAGCCTTGCGCGCGGCAAACGGGCCGCAAATCACGCCTCTCGCCGACCAAATTCAATTTGGCTGGCGCCGCCGATCGTGCCCTTTGTTGGTAGCGAGCAAAGCGCACAAAGGTGAAACATTCCTCCCCAATCTGCGCGCCTCTCCGCGAGCTCTGAGGCGGATGAAAAATGCTGCCCGTCGCAGCTTGCGGCTTCGGTTGCGTTTGCGCTCACGTTTGCGGCCCGAAACCAGCGCGCCAGTCTAGCCGGCGCCGCGCTCGCATAGGAGCGCCGAACTGGAGATATATTGGCAACAAACTTCCATTAGCGAAAGTGGCCCGCTTGAGCCGGGCAAGGCAGGCAAAGCAGGCAGGCAGCCAGCCAGCCAGCCAGCAACAAAGGCGGCCTGTCAGTTTTTGGGATGCGCAGTTTGCGTTTCCAGTTTGCCACTTGTCAGCCAGGTTTGCGCTGAGGGCGAGCCTTGCAGTTTTCAGATTTGCGCGCTTGGGGCGCAGCTTGAGCGGGGGCTCGTCGGCGCTGGCAGCTGATGCGCGCGCCACTGCAGACTGGCGCCCACGAGCTGGCGCCAGCCAAGCGCCCACTCGGCCAGCTCGCGACGGACGACACCAGTTCAATTTGGCCCAACCAGCCTCGCCGGCCAGCTAATTAGGGGCCAGGTGCGCGAGCGGCCACCTCGGCGGTCGCATTTGGGTTCCAGGCGGAGCTGCGGACGCTCAGAGGCGCAAAGGGGCAGCTTTTGGCCGGCCGAGTTTTGCATCGATTGCGAGCTGATCGCAAAACCAAGATTAATGAGATTAATGAGAGCGGTCGTGGCTCTTGGCTCTCGGCGGCGGCCAGAGCGGCATCAAGCCGAGTTTGTGTTCCCACTTTTCGCCTCCGCTTCCACTTCCTGGCGCGGGGCCAGACGGCGGAAGCGGCCCGCTGGCACGAGCAAGGAAGCAAAACAAACACGGCCGGCCTGCATAATAAGCCGCCCGTTCGGTTCCACTCGCGCGCTCGAAGCGCCCAAAAACTGGCCGCTCCGAGGCAAAAGTCACGTCAGGCGGCCATTAAAGTTGCATCAGCGCGCAACCTTATCGCTCTCGATCTGGTTTGCGCTCGCTGGATGCAGCGGCGGCGCCAGGTGCGGCCGCCAGCGTCCGCTCTGAGCGCAAAGTGACGATTACAGGTCCAGCGGAGGCTCTCGCAAGCCGAGCCTCTGCGGCCAACACCGGCCCTTGAGGCTGCGCCAAGCCGAGTCACTGGCCAGCATAGGCGGCCGACTGGCTCGGCGGCCGCCAACCGGAAGCGCGCAAACAAGCCGGCCGCCGGTTGTGTCTGGTTGCGCGCGTGGGCGTGTTTTGTTTCAGGCCGGGCGGTCAACTCGAGCGAGCCAGAGGGAGGAGGAGCGCAAACGTTTTGGCCGGAACGGGGAGCTGGGCGCCGAGCTCGGGCAGGAGGCCAGATTAACAAATGAGATTATCCCCCAGCCTGGCTCGGCTTGTTTATCTTCCGGCCGCCACACCCAATCAGGTGGGCTTATCTCTGGCCGCAACGGGAGGAGGAGCGCCGCAACCGGGGCGCCGCCTCCCTTCGCCTCCCCCGGCCAGCGCCACGCCCCCGCTCGCACTTCGCCCCGACAGTAGGCCAGTGTGGCGTCAAGCGCGCGAGGAGCTGCGGCTCTGGCGGGGGGAGGGGGAGGACATTTGAGCCGCTGGGCCGGCTTTTGGTGGCGCCGATTTAGTGCTAGCTGTCCTGGCTGGATAGTGTTTCAGTAGTGCTCGAGTTTGCCCAGTGGAAACTCGACGCCGGCCAAGCTCACCTTTGGCCCCTTGGCCTCCACGCAAGGCGAGCGGCCGGCCGGCGGCTAATTCGATTAGTGGGCCAATTTGTAGCTTGCCTTGTTTTCCTTTTTACAACTTGCTCGCCCGTCGCGGCCACAGTCAGCCGGGCGGCCCACAACTCGAGCCCATCGAGCGAGCTAATTGGATTAAACAGCATAAATATGTCCGCCCTACTTTGGCCGCCGATTGAACAATTAGAATAAATCACAACAGTTATGCTCAGGCGCGCTAATTGGCTTTGGGCGCGAAAGCGAAACGGAAATGGCCGCGCTGCGACTTCTTGGCGGCGGCTGCGGCGGCGGCCAGATTTGCACCGCTCGTAAACGCGAGCTCGCTAGCACTGAACTCGCAAACCCGCTTTGGCCGCGGCAGTCAAGTTGGCGCCGGAAACGGACGAGCGGGGGCGGGGAGTCGTAAACGCTGGTTGGCTGCCAGTTATCTGGCGGCCGATGGGCCCACTGCGAATGGCCCGCGATCGTCGAGTCCGGTTTGGTTTGGGTTTGGCTCTGGTCTGGTTGTTGGTGTTGAGCAAGGCGGCGATTAGATGCGGCGCTTGGCTGTGGGCGCCGCCTGGCCAATTAACGCGGCCAAGAGGCCGCTCCAGGCGAGAGTCTCGCCGCTGAGGCCTAAAAGTTTGGCTCCGCGGGCGAATCAATTGCGCGCACGTTGCGCCAGCCGACGGCTCCGAGAGCTGACTGGCCGCCGGCCAGCCTGGCGCAAGTATGAATTTTTCATCCCGCTTTGCCGCTCCACTGGATGGCCGATCAAATGGTTGCATGGGAGCCAATTGGATTCTAGCGGATTGAATGGGCGCAGTTTTGCTCGAAAACCGCAACGCGCCAACGAGTCCCACTTTGGCCCATTCGAATGCAGAGCCGACCGTTTGCTCCACTGGCCAGCGAGAGCGGGCGAGACAAAACCCGCCCCCGGAAACCGGCAATCTTCCCCCCACCCCCAAAGCCGAGGAGCTGGCCCCTTCGGCTGGCGCAAACAATCTAATTGAATTGGCGCGCGCCGCCGAGCGCGCGCCACTTCCGTCCGGCACGAGCGGCCCAGAGATGGGCCGCCAACGGAGGTTGGGTGAAAAATTGAGCCAGCCAGGAGTGAGGTTGAAAAATTGGCCAGCTAGTGGGCGAGCGGAAGAGCCGAGTGGGCGGCGCTGGCCGTCGCGCTCGGCTGCCGCTGGCAGCGGTGGGCGGGGCAGCGCTCAATGGAGAGTCACATCCGCCCGCCTTGGTGCAGATTTGCTCCTGAATGTGCAATTTATTCCAACTTTTGCAGCGCCAAGCTCAAAAGCTGGAAGCCCGCGAGAGCTGGGCGGCTGGCGGCCACTCTGCCTCTCCGGCCGGCGCCCTTGGAGGGGCCACTCTGCGGGCCGCCGCCGCCCGGCTGCCGGGCCAACATTGAAACAATCCGCCTCCAGGTGCCAACTCTTTGCGCCCGAAAAGCGGCGCTTAGAAACAAAAAGGGAGGCCAAGGCGAGCTGGCCGCCCTGAGATATGATAATTTGGGCCGCTTAGTTTGGTTTTGCCGCTCGAGGCTGGCGGTTGGCTTCGCTGGATTGGCTAGCGACGTGACTGCCATCTAATCGGGACGCCCGCAGCGCTCGCAGCCCTCCAATGGCAACCTAATATTGCAGCCGGCGCAGCTTAGCGCCAATGATCAATCAAGTTGATCAGTTTTAATCAATCAATTGGCCGCAGCAGTAGCAGCGCGACTGGAGGCGAGCCGCGTTGGCCCCTCGGCGCCGGCGGCCCTTTGAATCCAATTAAAGGGCCGAGAGGTCGGCCCGCCTTGCGAGGCCTCCGCGGCCGCCTACGTGACTTCGCGCGCAAAGGCCCAATCGCAATCTTGGAGAGCTCCAATTTCCGCCCCCTGCCCGCTCGGCCGATTGAGCCCCAGCCCTGGCGGCCGAGTGTGGCGCCTGGAGCCTGGAGGGGTCATTTCGCGCTGAGATGGGCTTTGGTTTGGCCAGATTGTCGCGTGTAACAGGAGGACAAACAAGGCGAGCGCCATTATTATTATGCAGCCTCGTTGAGTGAGACAACAAAGGAGGGCGGCGGCTGCAACAACAACAACAAGAGGCCAATTGTTTGTAAACAAACTGGCCAGTTTGGCCAGATTGGATTTTAAAATTTGGCGCCTCTTTGGGCGCGCGAGTCCGCCTGTCCGCTCGCTCGCCCCTCGAGCTCGGGGCGCCCTAGACTTGGCCTCCCATTTTGCGCGAGCCGAGAGTTTGGAGGCGCGCAATTTGAGTTGCGAGCGAGCGCGCGCTTTCGCTCTATCGCTCGCGGCAGATTGGGCCACCGATAGGCCGGCCAGCCCGCCGCTCGGCCAGCCAACGGCGACGGGCCAGCAATGGGCCAAGGTGCCCCCCCCCTTCGCCATGATAATTGAGGGCGGCCGGAAATGCGCCGGATCAAAACAGGGGCCGGCTGGTCCATTGGCTGGCTGGCTGGCTGGCCACTCTGGCCGGCCGCTAATGAGCCGAGTCAGAGGCGCCGCCGGGCCAGCCAGCAAGCCTTGCGCTAATCCGCAGCCATTGGCACCGCAGTTGGCGTCCGATTGTTCCGGCCGCCGGAATTGGCGGGCCTGGTTTGGGGCCGGAGGAAGTGATTTGTTGGGCCAAGTTGGGTGCTTTTAGCTTCCAACTCGAAGCGGCGGCGGCGGCGGCGCCCAGAGTTGGAGGGCTCACGTGAGCGGTAGAGCGGCCCAGTGCGATGTGTATCAGGCGCGAGGATGAGCGCGAGTCTGGCTCGAAAAGTGGCGATCATTCAATTAGTTGCAGTCGGCTCATTGTTGGCGCGCGCAAACCAGCCAACCACTGACGAGCGCAAGGAGGGCCGAGAGGAGCTTCCGCTCGCATTGGGCCCCAGCTTGGCAAATTGTTTGTCACTTTGGAGCCAGTAATGGAGAGGCCCCGTTGCGGCCGCCGAGCTGGCTTGCTGGCGGCGGAAGCGGCGCCGACGCAAGTTGGGGCCGCTTAATTAATGGAGGCGGGCCAGTGCGAGGCGGCAGCTCGAGCCGGATGGTGGAGCCGGGAGCTTTCGGGGGGCATCGAAGGCGCTCTCGTCGCGCTCAATTTGAATGGAAGCCAATGCGCGCTTGGCGAAATTTAGCCCCGCCGGCGGGGCTTTGTTTTGGAGGCGCCCGGCTCTCCCATTGGAGCGCCGGCCGCTTTGCCGCCACTTGGCAACGCGCGATTTATTGCCGGCGCTCTTGTCGCGCTCGCTTGGCGACAATAAAAGAATATCATCGTTTTATTACGGTTGTAGCTCGATTCTTTGTAAAATTGAAACAATTACTCCGGCCCCAAGTCGGCCAAATCCAAGCGAGCCGAGCCGAGCCGAGCCGGCCAACTTGTCTCGGCGGCAAAACTTCGGCCGGCTGCCTGGAAGTCGCGCGCCTCGGCTGAGCCAACCTCCGCTCGCCCGTCGAGAGTTTTGGGCCGCTTGAAGAGGGGGAGATAATTGAGTTAAAATAACAGAGACTCCTTTGGGCCGGCTGACAGTTTGAGAGCCGCAAAGCTCCCCAACTTAGCCCCAAAACGCAGCCGACTGCTCCTCCAACCTGGTGGCCCCATTCCCATTGTTCGCCGGCCGCCTCCGACAGCCTAAGGCCGCGATCGGAGGCAATTAATTTCTAAACTGGTGGCCGGAAGTGGGCCCAGATGCGAGCAGATTGGGCGCAGATTTTCGGGCCAGACAAGCGAGCTGGTATCGTGGTTCTGAGTTGGCTGGCTGGCTGGCGCGAGTGCGCCGCCTCCGCGGGCCAGTTTCAATGGGAGATGTGGCCAAGATTAGAGGCGAACAGTGGCCGGCTAGCCCAATGCAAATCATGCCCATCCGCCACTGTTCAGTTGGCCTGCGGGCATGGAACTCGGCGCGGCGACTCAAATTCTAGGTGCACCAACACACACACAGAGTAGCGCAAGGTGAGCAAGCATTTGCTAGGTGCGCTTAAGCGGCCCCACCGAACTGGGACAAATGGGATCAAATTAACTCTGCGCCCCCAGGTGAGTGGGAGCGCGAGGCTCGCTCATTAGCAGGGCTCAGGCGGCAGCTGTCTGTCGCTTTGCTGGCTCGCTCGCAACCATCGGCCGCTAGGTGACTGGCGGCCGACTGGGAGGCCGGCGGTGGCGCCCAACGCGCGCCCAGCCTTTGCTCTCTCGCTCGCTGAGGGGGCGACATTGGGGGGGGGGCGCCAAGGAGGATTGGCGGCGGGCTGGCAGTGGTCGTCGCCGTCGCCGGATAATGGCCTCCACTGTTGGCTAGATTGGACGGGCCAGAGAGGGAGGGAGAGACAATCGCTGGCGCGCGCCAAATTTGAGGGCGCATTCTCGTTAGCATAGAGCTCTATTTACAAACACACTTGAGTGAGCAAGGCTGCACCGCCGCCACCGCCGCAGCCACGAGGAGCGCCGCTGCGCTGGATGGCCTCTCGAGCTCTGTCTAGGTAAGGCGCCACTCTGCGCCATCCACTACGTGCTGCTCGCTCATGTGTTCCTCGGCCTGCCTAGCGGGCGGCCGCCTGGCTGGCTAGCTGGCTGGCTGGCCGGCCTGCGCAAACTAACGCCAACAAACCAACTACAACTCCTCCGCTCGAGCAGAGTGGACGCGCTTGGCCCATTTGGCGCGTGTTTATGCAGCTCGGAAACGAGCCCAGCTCGGCGCCATTTTATGCGAGCATGTTTATTGTTTATGGAACCTGTCTGGCAAGTCAAAAGTGCGCCACCATCGAGTTGAGCGGAGGCGCCGAGGGTCCGCCCGCCTCTATGGGGCGCAGAGTGACGAGCTGCCCGCTTGTGCAACCTTTGCGCCTGCCTCCTTCCGGCGGACACTTCGCCGCCCTTTGGATTGGGGCAACCGAGTGGGCCGCCCGTGTTGCTTTGGTTTGCTTCAGTTTGGTTGAGAGGTCGCACATGTCAGTTGCGCCCGTCCGAATGTCCATCCAACTTGGGCGAGCTGGCCGGACACCAGAGTGAACCGACGGGCGCGCGCGTTACTTGAGGGGCCGAACAAGGAAGCCAAACTGGCCGATTGATCTCTTTATCTCGAACGAGCGCAACGCTTCAAACTGCCTAGAGCAGGCGAAACCAGATAGATGGAGAGTTGGGCTGAACGTTACTTACATGCAACTTGGAGGCTCGCGTTCCGACTTCTCGCCTGGCCAAGCGAGTTTCGGGCCAAACAATAATAAACTCCCGTGTCGCTCGGCCTGGTTGGCGTTGATGGGCCAGGACGAATGTCTAGAAACTGTATTGAGCCGCCCATTGTTGTTCGCGAGTGCGTCGATGTTTTAATCAAGTGGCCATTGTGATACCAGTCAATCGAGGGCTCTGGCTCGCCCTCAGCATCGCAGTTCAACTCAGTCGATTCGCCTTCAATGGCAATCAGATCATTTGGTTGAATTGTAATTCTTGGCGCAAACTCTTCACCTTTAATGTAACTTCCGAAATGCAATAAAACTAACACACAAACTAGAAGCTTCAAGATGAGGAACTTAAAGTTTGCTTGCCTCTTCAACCGAATGGCAGAGCCGCAAAAATGGGCGCCACTGATCCTTCTCTTCATCTTAACTATCGTTCGATTTCTTGCTTGGCCACCTGTGCATGGCAAATCTGGTTTAGACAAATCGCCTATTTTTAGCTTCTCTCAAATGTTGCTTGCCCATCACTGAGCTTAATTCTGTGAAAAACTCATTCGCGAGCTGTTGAACATGAACTGGCGCAAACAGCAACCATCGTCACGCAATCAAGATCCATCGATGACTGAATGGCGAAACCAGAAGCAGCTGGAAGCGCAAGTGAAACCACCATCTATCAAGTTTCAAGCTCGCACATGCGCCCCGCGAAAAGAGAACTAGGCCAATTTCCGGGAGGAGGGCGCCATCTACTGTGACCGCACGCGTATAGACAGGAAATAGGAGATAGACCGAGCAAATTGGACTCGTAGCAGTGCGAACCCCTACGAGGCCAAGTGCATCCCGGGGTTGCATGCCCAACGGCTTGAAAGCGAACTCACCTGGATACCGATGAGAGCCACAAGTACAGTAACTAAGATTGGTTGTATTTGTTAAATATTTATGTATGTATACACTTATAATTGTGATTCACAATTCTCGAGCCAAAATGCCACATCCATCCTCCGCTGGGAAGGGAATGGCTTGTTGTGTCAAATATCAAAGGCCAAAATCAACACTGGTCAATCCTCGCTGATACAATGTGGTCTGGAGAACATCGGTTTATCTTTGTTTAGCCTCTACAATTGTTTAATAATTATTTATTTGCTTAATCATGAGGTGCGGCGCTCAGTTTATTGTTCACGGTGTAGTTCTCGCACTTGCCAATACCTAATAACATGATCTGTGTAACCTGCAAATAGAAGTGATCCATCACTCGACCATGCGAGCGATACACAGTGGGGCGATTTTGGTTTTGAAGTTGATGAGATAACTTCAGGCCTGAGCTCCTCGACTTGATGCTTGTTTTCAAGATCCCATATCTTGATAACCGGCCCAGTGGCGACGCACAACCAGTATCTGTTTGGCGAGAAGCACAATGCGGTGATAATATCGTTGTGGTCTAATGTGTACAAGTGTTTGCTATCCGCTAAATCCCAGAGCATGACCTTGAAGTCCTTGCCACCCGACGCGCACAACGAACCGTCCGGTGATACAGTGACAGTGTTCAGGTAACCTACATGACCGTCGAAGTTATTCTTGAGCTTGCAGTTGTTCAGATTCCAAACCTTGACGATACGATCCCAGCCCGCACTAACAATAATTGGATTCGTGCTAGCAGGCGAAAAACGAACACATGATACCCAGTCAGAGTGACCATCAATGGTGAATTTACATTGTGCGAGTGTATTCCACAGCTTGATAGTCTTGTCTCGAGAACCACTCACAATCTGTCTGTTATCGGCAGAGAAGGCGACACTCAAAACATCTTTTGTGTGGTCCTCGAACCGACGGGTGGTCTTGCCAACTGACAAGTCCCACAAGCGCAAGGTTTTATCCCAAGAGCCTGACAACGCGTACTGGCCGTCCAGAGAGAGCACTACGTCTGTGATGAAATGACCATGCCCAGTTAGGCGCTTGAATGGGTATCCGTCCTCGGCAGTCAGCTTCCACACGATAAGCGACTTGTCGCGGGACGAGCTGAGAATTGTCTCTGGATCATTTGGGTTGGTCGTAATTTGTGTGACCCACCCATTGTGGCCACTAAGAACGCCTTTTGGAACAATATCAAACTGTGGAACATCCATAGGGGCTGCCATCTTGCCAACCAGTCAGCACTAGATCCTAATATCCGAATAGAAAGTGGTCCTCTTTTAGGGAAGAAACTCTGCTGGATTGGTTCGATTCGAGAATATTTAGGGCTTCGGCTAGACCAGAGAATGGTGGTTTTGACATGCAGGTCGATAGGGGACGAGTCCTAGTATGTTTAAATAGGTTAAGGGTTGACGGTGGAAAATTGTTCCTCGATGTATGCATGCGAGAAAACCGGCGGCATGTTACCATTGCTGGTTCAGAGTTGCAGCATGTGATCAGAGCTCGATTCTCATAGAGTTTCACATTAACTTGACTGAGGTAGCCTTAGTGCTTACGTCCGGATGCTCTAGCTCATGCGCAGATAGGAGCAGCGCGTTTATTTGAAAAGTTTTGTTTGTTGTTTCTCGAATCAAAAGCCGCAGCATCTGATCTTCGCTAGCTCGCTTTTGTCATTCCGACCGTTTTTGGCGCGTGCAACAAGGCATCCGGATTCGTTCTGTTACGACATAGAAGAAGCCAATTTCGATTATCTCTCGATTCAAGTCCACAAACTTTATCATCAATGGAGAAACCAGAGTTGGGACCAGAGAATCCCGTTAAAATTCAGGAGAATCAAGTTAAGTTCTCCCCTGACGACACATTCACCACGGACGATGGTGATGACGTGCCAACAAATAGCGAGGAGCATGCCAGGGAGGCCAAATTGAAGGCTACACCAGCAGTATTCAAGCGGCGGCAGGCGACTAAACATCTCGTTGTCCAGTCCCCCACCGACCATATATTCTCGCCATGTTCGCAAAAGCTTTTGCACAAGAAGAGAACCGAATTGCCCAAAGAATACTAAAGGGAGCGAACTGGTGTCCAGACTTTCGCTCAGATTGCTCATAACTATCAAATTTTGTCCTAGCAGAAACTTGATTGATCTCTTATTATAATCATTAAACAATTATGTAACACATGAGTTAAACTTTACACTCTCAACCAGTACATACTCGATCGAATACGGGCGTAATCTGGCAAAGCTTCGACGGGTCCGACGGCAGCAACAGCTGGGCATCTATTGTATATGTAACGTGTGCATACTTTCTTGACTATATCCGCATCTACGGCATCTATCCTAGCCTCTAGCTCGTGTAAGGGAATACGGCGGCCATAAGTTAACATTTGCCGTCCAATATCTTCACAGATTGGCGTGGTACCGTCCAATTGTAGAAACATATTCGTCTTGAGCTCATTCTTTGCGCGTTCAACTTCAGCTTTTGAAACAGAGTTACAGAGTCTCATCCACATCTGTTGCAAGTAGTAAGTGAAGTCGTTTAGGCTGAATCTATCTGCAATGTAGTAGCATCCCCATAGGCCAGTGTCCGTGTAACAGGTATTGAATGAAGAGTAACTATGAAGCCCCTGTACTTTAGTACACGTAGCAGCGAGAATATTTCCTGAATTGATACCTCCGCCGTGTGATCTATCCCAAGAGCCGACAATTATGTTCGCCACCATCAATGGTATATTGTCTGGATCCTTCCAACCTGGTCCCTCGACAGCAATTGCAACGTGTGCAAGGGGCATGGCATCATCGCGCACTCTGATATCACTGCCGGTGAAACGACATGGGCCGATCACGTCAGGTATGACCACATTTTCGTAGGTCGTTGGCACGTTCGAGAAATATTTCTTTGCTAAATCAACGAGTTGTTCATGCTTTACTCCTCCGGCACCCGCCAGTACCATTCTCGGGGCCTTGTAATGGGTCTGGATATATTCCAAAAGATTATCCCTCGTTATCGATTTGATGTTCTTTGTCGGACCCAAGATGGTCATTCCAAGAGGTGTGCCTTGAAAGGCACATGTATGCAGGTGGTCAAAAACAACCTCCTGAAGATTTTGCTCAACCTCCTGCATTTCGCGTAATATAACTCCACGTTCCCTCTCAATTTCGTTTTCACCGAGCTTCGAATTTAACAGAATATCTGCTAAAATTTCGATAGCATGTTCGACATCAGCGCTAAGACATTTGGCGTAGTAAACAGTTTGCTCTCGAGAAGTGTAGGCGTTAACATGGGCGCCCATGTTTTCAATTTCAAGTTCTTAAGAGAGATGGATTGTTAGAAGTTAGTAAGTCGACGATGGATGTAACTGCGTCTGCATTTATGGTTTGAAAAACACTAACCTAGTTGAGTTTGCGAACGTTTGCTGGTCCCCTTGAATGCCATGTGCTCCAGAAAGTGGGCGACTCCATTGTTTGATTCGTTCTCGTAGCGAGAGCCAGCATCAATCCAGACTCCAACGGTACACGTTTCAAGACCAGAATCTTCCGTTGCAATTCGCATGCCATTGTCGAGCTCTGTAACTTTAGTCTCTGGTACATTGAGTATGCAGGTATTTGGTTTGGCCGCAACTGCTCCCTGTAGGTTGGTCGAAGTTGTTAGCAGGGCTTTATGGTTGCGTGTGGGTTTGTTTTGAGTTGGGTTCCCGTTTGTTGTGGGAGCTGACATGACATTGGACAGGAGCTTGTGACCTGACGCAAGATAGCGCTGGTTTTGTTGGAACAAGGTCGCCGATTTGGCGGCCACGGGTCCGAATCGCGAGAGGGCAGACATTTTGTCGATTTATTAGGGTTTTGATGGCCAATAGTCGGGTAGATGGAGTTAGAGCAATCAGTGGGTCGAATACATGAAGTTCTCGGGATTCAAGTCATGTTGTTGGCAAGGACAAATTGAGCTAAAACATTGTTGTTGCAAAGATTTGCGCGAGTGCAGCGAGCGAATGGCGCGCAAATTCAAATTTCATCAAATCCAGCGATTGTGCTGGAGGGCAAGCAGGAGCGCGGATTTTAATGGGTAGGAAGAGCTTCACCGGCTGGCGCTGTTGCGCAACGCCCATAGTTCACCAGCAGGCCTGGAAGTTCCCTAGAGCTTGGGGGCCGACTGATTGGTGCGCTCGGTGGGTTGGTCGGCTAGCTTTGGTTGATTCAGCCTGAGGGCGAGTCTGGCGTGGAGGCGAAACGAGAGCAGTTGCGTCGCTGACGACAATCGGGTCGGGCTCGCAGCCTGCGCTTTGGCTGTTACTTCCACGCAAGCCGAGGCCAGCGCACAGAGGCCACTTGCGAGTGCGCGAGCGGAGTTGGCCCCAGTTGGCGCGAGCGCTGGAGGAGGAGGGGCGCCACTAGTGCGATGCTTCAACCACTGCTTGCTCGCTCGCTCGCCCGCAAACGGGCGCTATGTGCAGCTGGACCTGAAGCGCGTGTGCGTGCGTGTTTGGACGTAACAGCCGCTATGCGCTCGCGCGTCCGCTCGCGAGGGCCCCAAGCGCGCGCGCGCTCACTCACTGGGCCGCCGCTCCCGCAGAGCGTGGAAGCGGCGCAGGGGCAGCAGCAGCAACAACCACCAATGCCAACGGCTCGGAGCGCCGCCGACTCCTCGAAGCAACAAATTCTTTTTGTCCGCTCGCTCTGGCGTTGCTCGCGCGAGCGAGCTAGGACTAAAATGGGGCCCGCTCGCACACGCAATACGCGCTCGCTCAAATCCCACCAACGTTGGACGGCCGACGTTGGGAGCCTAGGGCCGTACGCGCGGGCGCCTATGCCCACTCTGCGCGGCCACTGGCTTGTAAGCGCACACCATGGGCCCAGTTTGTGCGTGTACGTGTGTGTGTGTGTGTGTGTGCGCGCGCGCTAGTCGGCCATTTATTTCCGTTCGCTGCGAACGCTTTCAACAAGCTTCATCCCCAACTGGCTCGCTCGAGTCTGGCCCCATTGTGTACGTGTGCCTCTGTGCCTCTGTGTGTGTGTGTTGGTCTCAGTTGTTTTAAGGAGAGGGTAAGCTTTGGGATGATTTAAATCCTTAACAGGTATGAGATCGAGCTAGTGTGGTGATTTTGTTACAACATTTAGCTAGCGCACAAGCGACCACTGCAGCAGTGGCAGGGCCAACGCAAACGACCACTACTGCAACTACGACGAAGCGGCAGCAGCAACAGCGCAGGAGGCAACAGAGCGGGCGCACAACGAACCCCCTCCGCCCCTATCTAGTCACCAATACTCACCTAGTCCCTCTAAGGCGGCGCTAGCGCCAAATTAAATATTCCATTAAAATGCCCAGGTCCTTTCTAATTAAACCAAAACGCTTGATCTCGCATTCGGGCCCAAGTCAGCAACAATCTAGCCAACAACAGCAACAGTCTAGCGCAGCTAGCAACAAATGGCAGCCCGCAAGTAGGTCAGGCGAATTATCTCGCTCGCTCGCGAACCAAACCACTTCCGCCGATTCCATTAGTGCTGGCCGATCGAACGGAAACAGCGGCAGCAGCACAAGCACAAATAGCAACGTAAACAAGAGCTCCCATGGACAAACCATTGCAAATTATGGCCCCTCGCTCGGGGGCTCCGCGGCGGCGGCGAGCTCGAATGGGCCCGCAAACGACTACAGCCGATTCCAGGGCCACCAATCGTCGGCGAAAAATCTCGCCAGCATTACATCGCTGGCGCTCGGCAAGGATTCAACCATGTTTGACCTCCTGAACGCGGCCTCCTTTGCGGCCGCCCAAGGAAAGCTTGCGGCCAACACTGGCTCGGCGGCCAGTGGGACGCAAAGCAAGTTGGCGAACAAGAATGGAACCAGCCAAGTTGGCGCCGAGGCTAAGGGCCTCGCGCTAGCAAGCACAAGCCACAAGATGTCCAACGTTACCTTCAAGGCGCCAGTTTCGGGCTCGGCGGGCACGGCGGTCATCTCGGGCAGGCTCAACAGTTTAGCAAAACAGGCCGAACTGGCCAAGGGCGCAAGTGGTAGCTTTACCACCGGCAGCACTGGTATTGCTGGCTTTGTTCACAGTAGGACGAGTGTTGCTAGCAAGGCGCCGAGTCAGTCGCAAGCGCAATCTAGCGCAACATCAGGAAAATCGTCAAGTAAAACCTCAAACACCAAATCGGCCATCAGGCGGAATGCAGCCGCAGATATATTCAGTCTACCTTCGGGCGAAATAGGATCACAGGCAAGCCACAAAACGGGCGCAAACAAACGGCCAACAACGGCAGCCAAAATTTCGCTTCCAAAGAAGAACGGAAACGCTCCTCCACTAGCTAAGAAGGCCAAAAAAGCGGCCCCAAGCGCCGACGACACTGACCACGACACTTCTGGTCAAAGTAGCACTGTCTCCTATACTTGCGACACCTTTTCCTTCATCGATGGTAGGAGTAGGAAGTATAAGCAGCAGCAGCAACAGAAGGAGAAGAGCGACAGTAAGGGGCCGATTGTTACGGCCCAGATTGTGCCGGCGCCCGTAATCGAGGTTGCCGACAGCAATAAGACAAGGTACACTTGCAGCGAGTGTGGCAAAAATTACGCAACCTCCTCGAATCTATCGCGCCACAAACAAACCCACAGAAGTCTGGACTCACAGCAGGCTCAAAAATGCCAACACTGCGGCAAGGTTTACGTCTCAATGCCGGCCCTGGCCATGCACGTTCTCACCCACAACTTATCCCACCAATGTGACATGTGCGGAAAGGCCTTCTCAAGGCCCTGGCTACTTCAGGGCCACATGAGGAGTCACACTGGCGAGAAACCGTTTGGTTGCGCCCACTGCGGTAAGGCGTTCGCAGATCGCTCCAATCTGAGGGCCCACATGCAAACGCATTCTCAAATCAAGGTCTGGAGATGCAAGAGGTGCAACAAACAGTTTGCGCTCAAAGCTTACCTC